>Ga0316202_10000289_pt1 | contig 63965 bp, 58 predicted proteins | sample 3monrhotite_MG_FD_204934 | JGI IMG/M metagenome (GOLD analysis project Ga0316202, IMG submission 204934) | Microbial mat bacterial communities from mineral coupon in-situ incubated in ocean water Damariscotta River, Maine, United States -... | ecosystem: Environmental > Aquatic > Marine >...
GCGCACGCCTGGGCGATGCCGCGCACGATGTCGGCGATGCGCTCGGGGTGCAGCTTGCCGCACGCGATGTAGTCGGTCATGACGAGGGGCTTCGCGCCGACCACGACGATGTCGTCGACGACCATCGCCACGAGGTCCTGCCCGATCGTGTCGTGGATGTCGAGGGCCTGCGCGATCGCGACCTTCGTGCCGACGCCGTCGGTGCTCGAGGCGAGCAGCGGGCGGCGGTAGCCGAGCAGGGCGCTCGCGTCGAAGAGGCCCGCGAAACCGCCGACGCCGCCGACGATCTCGGGGCCGTGTGTTGCCGCGACGGAGGCCTTCATGAGCTCGACGGCGCGATCCCCCGCGGCCGTGTCGACGCCTGCCGCGGCGTAGGAGTTCGTCATTCGTTCATCCCATCCGCGGTCTGCCAGACTGGTCGCAAGCACTCACCACTCTACGGTCTGGAGCAGGCACCGCATGTGCGGCATCGTGGGGATCGTCTCGTCGAGCCCCGTCAATCAGCAGGTCTACGACGCACTCGCCCTCCTGCAGCATCGGGGCCAGGATTCGACCGGCATCGCGACCGCGGAGGGGCGAGTTCTGCACTTCGTCAAGGCGAAGGGCCAGGTGCGCGAGGCCTACCGCACGCGCGACATGCGCTCGCTGCTGGGCACGATGGGCCTCGGCCACGTGCGGTACGCGACGCGCGGCTCCGCCTCCAAGGAGGAGGAGGCGCAGCCGTTCTACGTGAACGCGCCGTACGGCATCATCCTCGTCCACAACGGCAACCTCACGAACACGCGCGAGCTCACGCGCGAGCTGTTCGAGGTCGACCGCCGGCACCTCAACACCAACAGCGACACCGAGCTGCTCGTCAACGTGCTCGCCCACGAGCTGCAGCAGCAGGTAAGTGGTGAGGATCTCGACCCCGACCAGGTGTTCGCCGCGATCAGCCGGCTGCACGAGCGCGTCGAAGGCTCCTACGCGGCGATCGCCCTCATCGCCGGTCACGGGATGCTCGCCTTCCGTGACCCGTTCGGCATCAGGCCGCTCGTGCTCGGGCGACGGACCACGGGTCTCACGGGCGACGAGTGGATCGTCGCGAGCGAGTCGCTCGTGCTCGAGGCGGGCGACTACGAGATCGTGCGCGACCTCGCCCCTGGCGAGGCCGTGTTCATCGCCTCCAACGGCGAGATGGTCTCCCGCCAGTGCGCCGCGAACCCGCGCCTTGCGCCCTGCTCGTTCGAGTACGTCTACCTGGCCCGGCCCGACTCGATCATGAACGGCATCTCGGTCTACGAGGCGCGCCTGCGGCTCGGCAACCGGCTCGCGACCTCGATCGAGCGCTACGCCCCGACGGGCAACATCGACGTCGTCATGCCGATCCCCGACTCCTCGCGGCCCGCCGCGATGCAGGTCGCCCAGAAGCTCGGCATCGAGTACCGCGAGGGCTTCTACAAGAACCGCTACGTCGGCCGCACGTTCATCATGCCCGGGCAGTCGGAGCGCAAGAAGAGCGTCAAGCAGAAGCTCAACGCCATGTCGAGCGAGTTCGCGGGCAAGAACATCCTCATCGTCGACGACTCGATCGTGCGCGGCACGACCTCGCGCGAGATCGTCGAGATGGCCCGCGCCGCCGGCGCCAACGAGGTCACGTTCACCTCGGCGGCCCCGCCCGTGCGCTACCCGCACGTCTACGGCATCAACATGCCCACCTCGCACGAGCTCGTCGCGCACGGTCGCAAGATTCCCGAGATCGCCCACGAAATGGGCGCCGACCACCTCATCTACCAGGAGGTCGAGGACATGCAGGCGGCGATTCTCGAGGGCAGCGGCATCACCGAGCTCGAGATGAGCTGCTTCACGGGCGACTACATCACGGGCACCGTGAGCCCCGAGTACCTCGCCTGGGTCGAAGCCAACCAGAACAGCTGAGCGCGCAGCGCAGCCGGGCGCACGTCCGGCCGAGCTACCTCGCTACTGCACGACCGCTCTACTGCGCGACGACGATCGTGATGCCCGCCGCGTCCTTCGCGAGGATCGTCACCGGTTCGATGAGGTCGCCGATGAGGTCGTCGAGCCCGCCGAGCAGTCCCGCGAGCGCCCCGTCGGGCAGGAGACCCTCGAGGTACTCGTGGTCGACGTGCTGCACGAGCTCGAGCGACTGCAGCCCGCCGGGTATCGCCGTCGCCGCGAGCGTGAAGTTGCCCGACTCGTCGACGGTCGTCGTCGCGTAGACCTGCCCGGCGGCCTGCAGCGAGAGGTGCGCGCCGGGTGTTCCCGTGCCCGAGAGCGACACCGAGAGGTCGGCGCCGACGACTCCACCGGGTGCCGTGTGGCCCTCGGGTGCGTCGCCACCCGTGATGGTCGACACCGTGGCGTCGACGAGGTCCTCCACCGGGCCCTCGCCGTCGTTCTCCTCAACGGCCTCGGTCGTCGGCTCGTCCGGGCCCTCGGCGGCGGTCGTGGGCGGAGGCTCGGGCAGCTCGAGCCCCATGCCGCTGCGTGCCGAACCGGAGTCGTCGGCGCCCTCCGACTGCGACGATGTCGTCTCGATGTCGTCCCCCGTCGCGAGGGACCCCGAGAGCACGGGGCCCGTGACACCGAGCGCGAGCACGAGAGTTCCCGTCACGACGGCGGGCGTGCTCAGGGTCGCCCACAGCCCGACAGCGCCCGCGCCCGCGGCGACGACCGACTCGGGCATTGCCGGTGCGGCACCGGCGGCGCTCGCCGCGTGCGCGAGGGTCGCTTCCGAACCCGTGGTCGAGGTGAGGGAGCGCAGCAGAGCGCCGCCCGCGATGCCGCCCAGCACGAGCGGCACGAGCACGAGGGCGAGCCGCGCGCCGAGGTCGTCGATCTCCTCGCACACGATCGAGCAGGAGCTGCACGAGGCGAGGTGCGCGCGCATGCGCGCGTCATCCCGATCGGAGACGGAGTGGCGTGCATGGTCGCCCGCGTGCGCGAGCACCCACGCGCACTCCCCGGTCGCCGTCGCGTGCGTGACGTGCTCCTGCAGCCACGCCTTGCGCAGCCCCTCGCGGGCCCGGTACGCGAGCGCCGCGACCCCGTTGGCGCTCAGGCCCATGATCGGGGCGACGTCGTGGGGGTCGAGTCCTTCAACTTCCGTGTACCAGAGCACCGACTGCCAGCGCGGCGGCAGGCTGCGGAAGGCGCGCGCCGTGAGCGTGCGGTCGAGCGACTGCACGACGGGGTCATCGAGATCCTCCGGCGCCTGGAACGTCTCCAGGTCGTCGACCGCGATCTCCTTCGCGGATGCTCCCCACCGGGCCGCGAGATTGCGCACGGTCGTGTACAGGTACGGCCGAAAGGGGCCGCGCGGCCCACGTCCCTCGAGGAGGCACGCGTAGATGAGCGTGAACGACTCCGCGACGAGGTCGTCAGCGTCGATCCACGTGAACCGCCGCGCCGCCGCGAGCGCGGAAGGCTGGTGGCGGCGCCACAGCTCCGCATAGGCGGCGCGGTCCCGGCGCCTGCTGCGCGCGATGAGCCGCTCGTCCGACAACTCACTCAGTCGCGAGGTTGCGGCCGCGGCACCTGGCTCGGTCCCCGCGTCCACCTCGAACTCGGCACTGCCGCTGCTCGCGGTCACTGCTTCTCGTGTGCGGCTCATCTGCTCGGCCCCCCCCGGCCTTCGTGTCACAAGCCCGCGCCTCTCGCGCGTGCCTCTTGGTCTACTCCTCTTGGGGCTAGACCGCAAGGTCTACCCTGCTGCGGCGGCGGCCGGGGCCACCCGAAATCGGCCCCGACCGCCTGATCACCGCGGCGTCATCCGGTGACGGATTCCGCGGCCTTCCTGCGCTTCGCATCCCACAGGAGGGCACCGCCCGTGAGTGCGAGGCCCAGGAGCAGGAGGAGAGCGAGCGCGAGGTTCACTCCCGTGTAGGCGAGGCTGCCCGGGCTCTCGCCGCTCGGGAAGACGCCCCCGCCGTCGCAGTTCTCCGTGCAGTCGGGGTCGCCCGGGCCTCCGGGCTCGCCGGGGCCGCCCGTGCCCGAGACGTTCGGGCCGACCGTGGCCGCCGCGAGGTTGACCGTCGCGAGGCCCGAGCCACCCGTGCCGCCGAGCGCGGTCACCCGCACCGCCGTCTGGGTAAAGGCGTCACCGCCCGCCGCGGCATCGAAGCTGACCTCCTGCACGTTGACCTGCACCGACAGGACGTCGGCAAGCGCCGTGCCGAGACCCTCCTCGCCCAGCAGCCCCGTCATGCTCGGCTGCACGAGGCCGTCCTGCAACTTCTGCTCGACCTCGGCGACCACGTCGTCGTTGTCGAACACGAGACCGTCGAGGTTCGAGGCGAGACCCCCGAGCAGCGCGGAGACGTTCACCGAGACCGGGGCGCCGAGCAGGGTGAGCGTGGCATCCGCGGAGGCGGAGCCGTTGAGCAACTGGCGCAGCTCGCCGCGGATGTCCACGTCGAGGCTCGTGCGCACATCGGGCAGAGCGACCGGCACGAGCGTGCAGACGAGCTCGGTCACGTCACCGACGAGGTCGTCGACCTCGTCACCGAGACCGCCGAGTCCCCCCAGGCCGCCCAGCAGCCCGCCGACGAGGTCGTCGACGACACCGTCGTCACCGAGCAGCTCGACGGGAACCTCGACGCAGCGCTCCTCCATGCGATCCTCTTGCGCGGTGAGCACCGAGAGGTCAGCCGTCACGGAGACATCGACGGTGTCGAGGGCCTCCGCGACCGTGTCGAGCACGTCATCCGAGAGGTCGGCGACCGTGGTCGTGATGCCGCGCAGCACCGGCAGAACCGCGTCCGCCGTCAGCAGCTCGGAGTTCGGCGGCAGCGCGTTGAGCTCCGAGCCCAAGAGCGTCTCGAGGTCGATGAGAACCGACCCCGTCTCGAGGTTGAACGACACGGCGTCGCTCGAGAACGAGCTCGTGAGCAGCGGCTCCACGATGCTGCGCAGGTCGCTGTCGACGCTCACCCCCACGTCGATGCCGCCGCCCACGGGCCCGAGAAGTCGGTTCAGTTCGGGCAACAGCGAACGCGCGATGGCGCCGTCGGAGCCGCCGAGCGAGAGCAGAGCATCCTCAGCGGGATCGATGGCCGCGAGCACCTTGCTCGTGAGGTCGGCGATGGCGGGGCTGCTCACGGCGAGCGTCGCCCCGGCGAGCGCGTACTCGCCCTGCGCGCCCTCGGGGGTGCCCGTCGCCGCCGCGCCGACGGCCTGCAGCCGCAGGTCGAGATCGGTGATCACCGAACCGTCGACGCCGCCGAGCATGCCGTCGAGATCGACCGTGGCGTCGCCGCCGCGCGTGCCCGGCCCGTCGGTCACCTCGACCGCTCCGCGGTTGGTGAGCGCACCGACGGAAGCGTGCGACTCCCCGTTCGCCGAGGCCTCCGCATACTGGCCGGCCGCACCGAGGTCGATGATCGAGCCGAGGTCGAGGTTCACGCCGTTCGGCGCGCTCACCGTCACCGTGTCGAGCGCGGTGGCCGACAGCGGGTCCGCTTGCGAGTCTCGACCCTCGTTGCCGGAGTTGCGCGCCTCCGCGGGAGCAACCGCGACGAGGCGGGCGAGGTCGATGCCCGCGACCGTGCCCGAGAGCAGCTGGCCGCGTGCGTACGACTCTCCCGAATCCTCGTCGGCCGCCGCGGGGCTCGCGACTCCCACGAGGGTCAGTGCGGCGATCGCCGCGCTCGAGGTGCCGATCGCACCCCAGCGGCGCCACCGTGGTGCCCGTGTCGTGCCCGATGTGAGCGTTGACGAATTCATGATGTGCCCATCCCTTCATCCGTAGGGCGAGAGCACTGTTGTGGTGCCCTCGTTACCGGGAGAGAGACAGGACAGACCGTTCTATGACGCGAAACTGCCGAGAATTTTCAGATTGGGGCAATCCGAGGCGGGGAGCGCTCCGAAGCGAGCGTCACAGAAGGGTGGATGCTCGGGCGCGAGCCCCTCGCAGAACCGGAGCTCGCGGGCTCAGGTGGTGGGCTGGTCGTCGCCGCGCGCGGTCGCGGGTGACGACGCGGGCTGCGCAGGGTCGGCGGGCTCGGACTCGGCGGGTGCGGGCTCGGGCTCGGCGGACTCCGGCTCGGCGGGCACCTCCTCGCGCTCCACCTCGATCGTGCGAGCCCGACGACGGGAGCGTCGATCGACGAGGACCGCGAGCACGGCCCCGACCAGCACGCCGGCCGAGACGCCGTAGAGCGAGAAGTAGGCGAGCGACGCCGCGAAACCCACTCCGGGGTCGGCCTCGTACAGGCTCGTGACGATGAGAGTCGCCAGGAACCCGAGAAAGCCGCCGACGACGAGGAAGGCGCCGATGCGCGGCGCGCGGCGCACCGTCACGCGGTCGCGGCCGGCAGTCGCGTCTGCGGGCAGGGGGGTCGACTGATCGTTCACCGTCTCATTCTTGCGCACGACTCTGGGCGCCAGGGTCGAGCGCTCCGGGTCCCCCTTGAAGTGTCCACCGAGGAGTCTGCCGAGGGGAACGACCCTTGCCACGCCGGAGAGCCAGGACTAGCGTGACCGTTAATGGCACTCAGTGCCACACACACATCTCTCGGGACAAAGGAGTACCTCATGGGAATGCTGGACGGAAAAGTCGCCTTCATCACAGGCGCGGCACGAGGACAGGGTCGCAGTCACGCCATCACGCTCGCCGAGCAGGGCGCTGACATCATCGCGGTCGACATTTGCGAGCAGATCCCCTCGGTGCACTATGCGATGGCAACGTCGGAAGACCTCGAGGAGACGGTGAAGCAGGTCGAAGCACTCGACCGCCGCATCGTCGCAACCCAAGCGGACGTTCGAGACATGGGTGCCTTGCAGGCGGCTGTGCAGAAGGGCGTCGCCGAGCTCGGTCGCGTCGATATCATTCTCGCCAACGCTGGCATCGTCACGCAGGGCGTCGACGACCCCGACCCGATCCAAGCGTTCAACGACGTGATTGCCGTCAACCTCGCGGGAGTGCGCAACACCGTGCACGCCGCGGTTCAGCACATGATCGACCAGGGCGAAGGCGGCTCGGTCGTGCTCACCAGCTCCACCCAGGGCCTGACGGGCCGAGGGGGTGCCGGCACGGGTGGCGGCGACGGCTACGCGGCGGCCAAGCACGGCGTCGTGGGCCTCATGCGCACCTGGGCGAACTGGCTGGCCCCGCACAACATTCGCGTCAACTCGATTCACCCCACCGGCGTGGCGACACCGATGATCATGAACGAGACCATCGAGCAGATGATGGCGGCCAACCCCGACATGGGCAACGCCATGGCCAACCTCATGCCTGTCCCCGTCGTCGAGTCGATCGACATCAGCAACGCGGTGCTCTACCTCGTGAGCGACATGGGTCGCTACGTCAGTGGCGTCACGCTTCCCGTTGACGCGGGCTTCATGGCGAAGTAGCGCATCCCACTCGGGCCGCGCCCTCCGCGCGGCCCGAGCTTCCGCTCAGGGAAGGTCAAGCGGGAACAGCGCCGAGAGGTCGGAGCGACTGCCCGACGCGCGCACGCGACCGGCCTGCGAGGCCTGCGACCACGAGAGACCGCCGGTCGCGATGGCGAGGAACGTCTGCGCGTCGAGCTCCACGACGTTGGGCGGCGTGCCGCGCGTGTGCCGCACGCCCTCGACGATCTGCACGGCGCCGAACGGGGGAACCCGCACCTCGACCGAGCGACCTGGCGCCGCCTCGGCGAGCAGCTGCAGCGCGTAGCGCACGGCGAGTGCGAGCGTCTCGCGCGGAGGCGGAGCATCCGCATCGCCCCCTGATGTGTCAGAACGCACCGCGATGACCGACCGCACGGCAGCGCGTCCCTCGGCGTCGTCGATGCGGGGCCTGGCCATGCCCCGAGAGTACGCGCCGCGGGGGCTCGGGGCGTCAGTAGGCTGGGCGGGTGAGAATCCTCGTCCTCGGCTCGGGCGCGCGCGAGCACGCCATCATCACCGCACTGCTCAGCGAAGACAGCGCGACGCCCCACGACATCACGGCCGCACCCGGCAACGCCGGCATCGCCGCCGCCGTGCCGACCGTCGCGCTCGACGCCACCAAGGGCGCCGTCGTCGCCGACTACTGCGTCGACAACGACATCGAGCTGCTCATCATCGGGCCCGAAGCGCCGCTCGTCGCGGGCGTCGCCGACGCCGTCCGTCACCGCGGCATCGCCGTGTTCGGGCCCGGCGCCGCCGCCGCGCAGCTCGAAGGCTCCAAGGCGTTCGCAAAGCGCATCATGGACGCCGCGGGGGTTCCCACCGGTCGCGCCGTGCGCGCCGGCACTCTCGCCGAGGTGGAGGCCGCGCTCGACGAGCTCGGCGCCCCGCACGTCGTCAAAGCCGACGGGCTCGCCGCCGGCAAGGGCGTCATCGTCACCGACGACCGCGCCGCCGCCCTCGCCCACGCCGAGAACTACCTGCAGCAGGGCGGGGTGCTCGTCGAGGAGTTCCTCGCCGGCCAGGAGGTCTCCCTCTTCTTCGTGAGCGACGGCCACACGGTGCTGCCGCTGAGCCCCGCGCAGGACTACAAGCGCGCCCTCGACGGCGACGCCGGCCCCAACACGGGCGGCATGGGCGCCTACTCTCCCCTGCCGTGGGCTCCCGAGGGCTTCGTCGACGAGGTGATCCGCACGGTCGCCGAGCCGACGGTGCGCCAGCTCGATGAGGAGGGCACCCCCTTCATCGGCCTGCTCTACTGCGGCCTCATCGTCACCGAGCAGGGCATCCGCGTCATCGAATTCAATGCGCGGTTCGGCGACCCCGAGACGCAGGTCGTACTGCCGCGCCTCGCCACCCCCCTGAGCGAGCTGCTGTACGCCGCCGCGACCGGACGATTGAGCGGGATGCCCCGGCCCGAGTTCCGCGACGACGCCTGCGTGACCGTCGTGCTCGCGAGCGAGGGCTACCCCGACTCACCCCAGACCGGCCGCGCCCTCACCGGGGTCGAGGCGGCCGAGGCCGTCGAGGGCGTGCACCTGTGCCACGCCGCGACCGCCCGCACCGACGACGGCTACGTCGCCACCGGTGGCCGCGTGCTGAGCGTCGTCGCCACCGGCGCCGACTTCGCGCAGGCTCGCGCGCGCGCGTACGAGGCGATCGGGCTGCTGGAGCTCGAGGGCGGCCAGTACCGCACCGACATCGCGGCACGCGTCGCCTAAGGAGTTCCCACTCATGACGGATGCTCTCGCCGCGCTCGGCTGGCAGCACACCTACTCGGGCAAGGTGCGCGACCTCTACGAGCACGCCGAGCACCCGGCACTCATGCTCGTCATCGCGAGTGATCGGGTCAGTGCGTTCGACCACGTGCTCGAGCCGGGCATCCCGGGCAAGGGCGCTCTGCTGACCGAGCTGAGCCGATGGTGGTTCGACCAGCTCGACGTGCCGAATCATCTCGCTATGGGTTCTGACTTGCCCGCCGTGCCGGCGGAGGTCGCCGACCGCGCGATGCTCGTGCGGCGGCTCGACATGCACCCCGTGGAGTGCGTGGTGCGCGGCTACCTGAGCGGATCCGGATGGGTCGAGTACCAGGCCACGCAGAGCGTGTGCGGCATACGGCTGCCGGCGGGCCTGCGCGACGGCGACCGGCTGCCCGAGCCGATCTACACGCCCGCGTGGAAGGCGCCGATGGGCGAGCACGACGAGAACATCACCTTCGAGCGCTCGGTCGAGCTCGTGGGTGCGCCGGTCGCTGCAGCGTTGCGGGATGCGTCGCTCGCGATCTTCGCGCGCGCGAGCTCGCTCGCCGCCTCCCGCGGAGTGATCCTCGCCGACACCAAGTTCGAGTTCGGCACCGACCCGGCCACGGGTGTGCTGACCCTCGCCGACGAGGTGCTCACCTCGGACAGCTCGCGGTACTGGGACGCCGAGCTCTACGCGGCGGGCGGCCCCTCGCGGCTCGACAGTTTCGACAAGCAGATCGTGCGCAACTGGCTCGCATCGCACTGGGACCGCACCGGCAGTCCGCCCGCCTTGCCCCCGGAGATCGTCGAGCGCACGGCCGCGCGATACCGCGAGCTCCTCGCCCGCCTCACCTCGTAGCCCCGCGCCTCCCGCGCGCGATGTGTGCCAGATCTGGCGCGAAAGGGCGCTCGCGGGGAGAGCTGCTGCCCGTTTGTGCCAAATCTGGCGCACATGGGCGCGCGGCGCGGCGGCGCGGCACGGAATGGGGCGGGATGCTCGCACGTTGACGCACGCATGACCGACTCTGCACGGCTCGCCGCCGACACCGCCATGGGCGCCGTCACACTCGACGTCGCCGACCTCGACGTGATGACGGCTTACTACCGCGACGCGGTCGGGTTGAGCGTGCTGACCGCCGACGGGCCGGTCGTGGTGCTCGGTCGTGCGGGCGGCTCGAGCGCAGCATCCGTGCCGGTCGTCGTTCTTCGGCACAGTCCGACCCTGAAGCATGCCGGGCCGCGCGAGGCCGGGCTGTTCCACACGGCGATCCTGTTCGACACGCAGGCCGCCCTCGCCGCGGCGGTGTACGCGGTCGCGACGGCGCATCCGCAGCGGTTCACCGGATCGAGCGACCACCTCGTGAGCCAGGCCTTCTACTTCGACGACCCCGAGGGCAACGGCGTCGAGCTCTACTGGGATCGCGACCGCACTCAGTGGTCGTGGGTGCACGGGCAGGTCGAGATGAGCACACTCTTCCTCGACCCGAACGCGTTTCTGCGCGAGCACCTCACCGAGGAGGCGCTCGCCGCGCACGGCACCGCGCCGAGCGTCGTCGGGCACGTGCACTTGAGCGTCGGCGATACGGCGACCGCGCAGCACTTCTACGTCGACCAGCTCGGCTTTGACCTGACTACCTCATTCGGCGGCCAGGCGATCTTCGTGAGTGCGGGCGGCTACCACCACCACATGGCGATGAACGTGTGGCGCAGCGCCGGGGCCGGCCGCCGGATGCCCGCGCTCGGGCTCGGCCAGGTCGACATCGCCCTGCCGAACGCCGATGAGCTCGGCGCCACGGCCGAGCGCCTGCGGCACTTCGGGCTCGACCCGCGCGACGACGGCCGCACCCTCGAGCTCGACGACCCGTGGGGCACGCGCATCCGCCTCGCCTCTGCGTAACCCGCACCCCCTGTGCCAGATCTGGCGCGAAAGGGCGTTCACCCTCGGGCTCGAGCGCCCATATGCGCCAGATCTGGCACAGGAGGCCGGGGGTTCGGGCGCCTAGACTCGCGGGCGTGAGCGAGTGGAGACCACCGCGGCGCCTGGCGTTGAGCCGCGCGATCGCCGCCGCGCAGGCGCCCGTGCTGCTCGGGCAGGGCCGCAGGCTGCGCCGCGAGACGCCGCGGCTGCCCGACGCTCCCCTGCCCTGGGAGGGCAGCGTCGACGGCCCCGGCGGGGAGGGTGGCGGCAGCGAGCGAGTGCTGCGCCTGCTGGTCATCGGCGACTCGACCGCGGCCGGCGTGGGCGTCGACCACGCCGAGCTGGGGCTCGGCGGTCGCCTGGCGGAAGCGCTCTCCGCCCGCACCGGGCGACCCGTGCAGTGGTGGGCGGCGGGCCGCAACGGGGCGACCGCGCGCGACCTCGTGCGGCAGTACCTCGCCCCGGCCCTCGAGCGGCCCTACGACCTCGTCTTCCTCACGGTCGGAGCCAACGACGCCCTCGCCCTGCGCTCGGCCCGCGCCTTCCGCCGCGACGTTCGGCGCATTCTCGCGAGGACGTTCGCCGAGCATCCCCAGTCGGCACTGCTCATGTCGTCCCTGCCGGCCTTCTTCCGGTTCCGACTGCTGCCCGAGCCGCTGCGGCGCAGCCTGTACCGGCACTCGCAAGCCCTCGAGCGCGAGGCCCGCGCGCTCGTCGACGCCCACCCCCGCGCCCACATGTCGCCGCCGCCCCCGCCGTACACGGACGGCTTCTTCGCGAGCGACGACTTTCACCCGAGCGCGATCGGCTACCAGGACTGGGCCACCTTCGCGGTCGACGACGCCGACAGCATCGGGTTTCTGCGACTGCTCGACGACCACTGACCCGGCTCGTCGCCGTGACGCGCCCGTAGACTCGCGACCGTGCCCCCGACCTCCCGCCCGCAGACGTCCGGCCCGCAGTCTTCCCGACCGCTGCGCGGCCGCCGTCTGAGCCGGGCCATCGCTCTCGCGCTCGCCCCCGTGCTCGTGCCGCAGACGGTGAAGGTGCGCCGCACGGTGCCGAAGCTGCCGGAGGCGCCGCGCCCGTGGGAGGGCGGTGGCGGCACCGATCCGCTGCAGCTGCTCGTGCTGGGCGACTCGATGGCGGTCGGCGTGGGCGTCGACGATGCTTCCGAGGGTCTCGCCGGGCACCTCGCGGCGGGGCTCACGGAGCGGACCGGGCATCCGGTGCGATGGCGCGCCCGGGGGCGCAATGGGGCGACCGCGCGCGACGTCATCGACGACCACCTGGCCGAGGCTCTGAGCGAGCCTGCCGACCTCATCGTGCTGAGCATCGGCGCGAACGACGCCATGCAGGTGCGAAGCGACCGGGCGTTTCGGCGCGACGTGAAGCGCATCCTGCACGACATCTTCGCCGCGCACCCTGGTGCGATCGTGCTCATCGGGGCGCTGCCCGCCTTCCATCGCTTCGAGATTCTGCCGGAGCCGCTGCGCAGCACGCTCTCGCTGCACGCCCGCGCGCTCGACGTGGCCGCTCGTCGCGCTCTCGAGAGATTCCCTCGAGCGCATATGACCCCGGAGTTGCCCCCGTACAGCGAGGGGTTCTTCGCGACCGACGACTTTCACCCGAGCGCGCAGGGGTACCGCGAGTGGGCCGAGTTCGCCCTCGACGACGCGTGGTCGCACGGGATCGCCCGCGTCCTGCCCTCGTGACCCGCGCGCGCGTCGGCACCGACGACGACCGCGGTGCGCCCGAGCACCTCGCCGGCATCCCGGCCCTCGCGGCGGTCATCGACGGGATGCGCGCGGAGCACCCGCCCGCCTTTGGTCGCCTGCTCGTCGGCCTGGCCGGTGCTCCCGGGGCGGGCAAGTCGACGGTTGCCGCCACGATCGCCACCGCGCTGCCGGGCACCGCGGTGCTGCCGATGGACGGCTTCCACCTTTCGCAGTCCCGCTTGCGAGACCTCGGCCGCCGCGACCGCATGGGCGCACCCGACACGTTCGACGTGGCCGGCTTCGCGACCCTGCTGGCGACCCTGCGCGAGGTCGACAACTCAGGACGAACGGTGCTCGCCCCCGGATTCGACCGCGAGATCGAGGAGCCGGTGCCCGACGCCGTGGCCCTGCGTCCTGACTTGTCGACCGTCATCGTGGAGGGCAACTACCTGCTGCTCGATGACGGCGGCTGGGAGGCGGTCGCACCGCTGCTGCATGCGACCGTCGGCATCGTCGTCGACGACGCCATTCGCCGCGAGCGGCTCATCGCGCGCCACATCGCCTTCGGCAAGGCTCCGGATGTTGCACGCGCCTGGGCTCTCGGCCCCGATGAGCGCAACGCGGCCGCGATCGCGGCGACGCTCGAGCGAGCGGACTACCTGCTCAGCCCCTGACGGGCCACAGCGCCGCCCGCCCTACGAGTCGGCTGTGCCGATGCCGTCGCCGGCGGCGAGCGCCGACGCCGCGTCGTCCTCGTCGGCGTGCTCCGTGCCGTCGGCGAGCGCTCGTCGCGACTCGGCGCGCTCGATGCTCTGGTTGCGGGAGGTGACGCGGCTGCGGGGCAGGATCTCGGGACGCTGGTCGTGCACCCACTGCACGAGCTTCTCGCGCACGAGGCAGCGCAGATCCCACAGGGTGCCGGCGTCGGCGGCGCTCACGAGGGCACGAATCTGCACGAAGCCGCCGGTCGCGTCGGTGACGATGACGCCCGAGGAGCGGCCGTCCCACATGTCGGTCTCCGCGAGGATGCGGTCGAGCTCCTGGCGCACCGCGGCGGGGCTCACCGTCCAGTCGACGTCGAGGTAGACGGTGCCGAGCAGTTCTGAGCTCTCTCGCGTCCAGTTCTGGAAGGGCGTCGTCGTGAAGTACGTGGAGGGCAGCACGAGCCGACGCTGGTCCCACGTGTTGACGACGACGTAGGTGAGGGTGATCTCCTCGACCCGACCGTACTCGCCGTCCGCGATGACGACGTCGTCGATGCGGAGCGCGTCGCTGAAGGCGAGCTGCATGCCGGCGAAGAGGTTGGCGAGGCTCGACTGCGCGGCGAGGCCGGCGACGACGCTCACGAGCCCGGCGGAGGCGAGCAGGCTCGCACCGGCGGCCTGCGCACCTGGGAAGGTGAGGAGGATCGCGGCGACGGCGAGGATGACGATGAGCGCGGCGGCGAGGCGCCGCAGGATGGTGATCTGCGTCTGCATGCGACGGGCCACCCGGTTGTCGGGGCCGGTGACTCCGGTGGCGTCGTAGCGCAGGAGGATGCGGTCGAAGAAGAGTCGCACGACGGCGGAGATGAACCAGGCGCCGGCGGCGATCGTCAGGATGACGAAGACCCGCGTGTAGACATCGAGCCAGTAGTCGGCGGGCAGCGCGATGGCGAGCGCGATCCACACGGCGATGATGAGGAGCAGGATGCGGAACCGCCGCCGCGACGGCCCGAAGGTCGCGTACACCCCGGCCCACCGTCGGGCGATGAGCCGCACGATGAGGGAGATGACGCCGACGACGAGGATGACGGCGACGAGGGCGATGAGCAGCGCGATACCCACGTCGGCGAGAACGGGCCAGTCGATGTCGAGGTTCCAGTCGGGCATGGCGACTCCTTCTTCTCGAGCACGAGCGGCTCGGGGCGGGCGGGGTGGTCGTGCCTTCCAGGGTAACCACGCCGGTAGACTCGCTCTCGACCCCACCCGCCTCATGCAGGGAGCCTTCTGTGCCCACGATCGTCGTCGAGGTCATGCCCAAGCCCGAGCTTCTCGACCCGGCTGGCAAGGCCGTCGCGGGGGCCCTGCATCGTCTCGGCCACGACCACGTGACGGACGTGCGCATCGGCAAGCGCTTCGAACTCACGGTCGACACTGTCGACGACGAACTGCTGAAACGCATCGAGAAGGTGGCGGCCGACATGCTGTCGAACTCGGTGATCGAGACCGTGCTGTCGGTGGAGATCCTCGACGAGAGCCCTGCGGGAGAGACGCACTGATGCGCGTCGGGGTCATCACCTTCCCCGGCTCCCTCGACGACCGCGATGCGATGCGCGCGATCCGCCTCGCGGGTGCCGAGCCCGTCGCGCTGTGGCACGGCACGCACGACCTCATGGGTGTGGACGCGATCGTGCTGCCGGGCGGCTTCAGCTACGGCGACTACCTGCGGTGCGGCGCGATCGCGGCGAACTCGCCGATCATGGCGGAGGTCATCGATGCGGCGAACAGCGGGATGCCCGTGCTCGGCATCTGCAACGGCTTCCAGATCCTCGTCGAGACCCACTTGCTGCCGGGCGGGCTCGTGCGCAACGATCACGGCGACTTCATCCGCCGCGACCAGCGTTTGCGCGTCGAGAGCACCGCCTCGGCGTGGACGAGCGGCTTCGAGCAGGGTCAGGAGATCACGATCCCGCTCAAGAACGGCGAGGGCGGCTTCATCGCCGAGGAGGACACGCTCGACCGGCTCGAGGGCGAGGGCCTCGTGGCGTTCCGCTACCTGGACGTCAACCCGAACGGGTCGCTGCGCGACATCGCGGGCCTGCGCAACGAGCGCGGCAACGTCGTCGGCCTCATGCCCCACCCCGAGCACGCGGTCGAGCCGGGCTTCGGGCCCGACACTCCCGCGGCGATGCGCTCGGGCATCGACGGGCTCACCTTCTTCACGAGCGTCCTGCACCAGAGCGTGCTGAGCTAGCTGCAGCGCACCGCGGTCACCAGCCGAGTCGACGGGCGATCGCGTCAGCCGCCGCCGTCGGAAAATCGCCCCATCCCGGCTCGAGCACGCGGCGAGTCAGATCGAAGAGGCTCTTCGCCGCTCGTTCGGCCGGCTGTGCGATCGCTGCTTCGATGTCTGCGGCAACCTCGGGAAAGTCTGCCTCGAAGCGCCGCGTGGAATCGATGCCCGCCCCTTCGGCGAGTCCTCTGTCGACAGCGCGCGCCCGCAGTGCCTGCACCAGGTGCTTCACCGCCCACTGCCGGATGAACTGACCGCCGTTGATCGTCTCTCCTCTGCGAAGTCGTCCCGCGCCGATGAGCAGCTTCACGAGCACGAGACAGGTGTCGTTGAGCGCATCGGGGGCGGGCAACGCAGCGGCCCGCGATTGAGATTCTGCGATGAGTCTCGCGACCGAACCATCGCTGTCGTCGACCGCGACCGTCGCCTCCTCGGCGAGCGCGCCCGCGAGCTCAGGGGGTTCGGCGACGGCGAACTCGAGCACGTGTCCGTCGGCGTACACCGCGACGAATCCCAGGTCGCCTTCTCGTGCCGTCAGCACGAGGCGCTCCTGATCCGGTAGCCACGCGAGGTCCTGGCGCGCGATGGTCGCCGCGCCGGAGCCGGCGATCGCGAAGAAGTCGTGATCCGACCACTCGTCCCGCCGCGACGCTGCATCGTTCGAACCGGAACCGAGCAGGGCGAGGCCGACGAGGGCCGGATGCTCGCGCACCGCCGTCGTGAGCGCAGCGGTCATGCGCTCGAAGTCATCGGCGTGGGACGGCAGAGAAGAAGTCATGGGTCACCTCGGGACAAGGGTGCAATCGCACCAGCGGAAGAGTTGCTCGCTGCGACGCGGTTGCACGAAAGCCATGACAGAGCCGTTGAGTTGTGGTTCGAGATGCTTGCACACCCCGCGCACCAGCACAAGGTGGTGGAATGGAGCCGTGACCTCCCCCTCTGCAACGATCCCCGGCCTCACCCCGAAGAAGCTCTACCGCATCGTCGCGATCGCCGAGGCGATCACGTGGACCCTGCTCATCACGGGCCTCATCCTTCGCGCCACGAGCGACCTCGCCATCGCGGTGACGATCGGCGGCAGCATCCACGGTTTCGTGTTCCTCGCCTACGGCGCGACGGCGATCCTCACCGCCATCAACCAGCGCTGGAGCGTGCGCCTCGGCCTGCTCGCCGTCGTCACCGCCGTCATCCCCTACGCGACGATCCCCTTCGACATCTGGGCGCACCGCGCCGGCAAGCTCGAGGGCGACTGGCGCCGCGAGGCGACCGACGACCCGCGCGACGCGCGCTGGTTCGACCGACTGGTGCGCTGGATGCTCAACCATCCGTATCTGCTGGCGGCACTCATCCTGCTCGCCGTCGTGGCGCTCTTCACGGTGCTGCTGATCCTCGGCCCGCCCGTACCCAAGGCGTGAGCGGCAGCCGCACCGCTACTGGTTGAGCGCCGCACCCAGGAACATCGCGCCGACGAACACGAGTACGGCGATCATGACGTACATCCACACGGTCTTGGCGCTCATGCTTCTCCTGGTGCTCGGGGCTCCGGACCCAGGGTCTCGGGGCTCGCGTGACGGGCGTCTCCCAGCCTAGGCCGCCGATAGGCTGGAGCGCGTGACGAGCCCCGCGACGATCCCCGCTCCCGACACCGTTGACAACGCCGCGGCGACCCCCGACAAGGTGCAGCCTTTCGAAGCTCTCGGCCTCAAGCCCGACGAGTACGAGGCGATCAAGGCCCTCCTCGGCCGTCGCCCGACGAGCGGCGAGCTCGCCATGTACTCCGTCATGTGGAGCGAGCACTGCTCCTACAAGTCGTCGAAGGTGCATCTCAAGCAGTTCGGCCAGAAGGTCTCGGACGAGATGAAGACCCACCTCATGGTCGGCATGGGCGAGAACGCGGGAGTCGTCGATATCGGCGAGGGCTGGGCGGTCACGTTCAAGATCGAGAGCCACAACCACCCGAGCTACATCGAGCCGTACCAGGGCGCGGCGACGGGTGTCGGCGGCATCGTGCGCGACATCATCTCGATGGGCGCCCGCCCGGTGGCGGTCATGGATGCTCTGCGCTTCGGCGCCATCGACCACCCCGACACGGCGCGCGTCGTGCCCGGTGTCGTGAGCGGCATCAGCCACTACGGCAACAGCCTGGGGCTGCCCAACATCGGCGGCGAGACCTACTTCGACGCCGTCTACCAGGCGAACCCGCTCGTCAACGCGCTCGCCGTCGGGGCGCTGCGGCACGAGGATCTGCACCTCGCGAACGCGCGCGGCGTCGGCAACAAGGTCGTGCTGTTCGGTGCGCGCACGGGTGGCGACGGCATCGGCGGGGCGAGCATCCTCGCGAGCGACAGCTTCAGCGAGGGCGGCCCGACCAAGCGCCCGGCGGTGCAGGTGGGTGACCCGTTCGCCGAGAAGGTGCTCATCGAGTGCTGCCTCGAGCTGTATCGCGGCGAGCTCGTGGAGGGCATCCAAGATCTGGGCGCCGCCGGCATCTCCTGCGCGACGAGCGAGCTCGCCGCGAACGGCGACGGCGGCATGGTCATCGACCTCGACGCCGTGCTGCTGCGCGACCCCACGCTCACCGCCGAAGAGATTCTGATGTCCGAGAGTCAGGAGCGCATGATGGCGATCGTGACGCCCGACAAGCTCGAGGCGTTCCTCGCCGTGACGGACAAGTGGGATGTCGAGACGAGCGTGCTCGGCGAGGTCACCGACACGGGTCGGCTCGTCATCCACTGGAAGGGTCAGAAGATCGTCGACGTCGACCCGAAGACGGTCGCGATCGACAGCCCCGTGTACGAGCGCCCCCTCGCCCGCCCCGAGTGGCAGGACGCCCTGCAGGCCGACAGCGCCGCCGCCCTAGCTCGGCCGGCCGACGACGCCGAGCTGCGCGCCCAGGCGCTGCGCGTGCTCGGCGCCCCCAACCTGGCCGACACGAGCTGGATCACCGACCAGTACGACTACTACGTCATGGGCAACACGGCCCTCGCGACGCCCGACGACGCCGGCATGATCCGCATCGACGAGGTCAGCGGCCTGGGTGTCGCGCTCGCGACCGACGCGAACGGCCGCTACTGCCAGCTCGACCCCTACGCTGGAGCGCAGCTCGCCCTCGCCGAGGCGTACCGCAACGTGGCGGCGACCGGCGCCGTGCCCCGCGCGGTGAGCGACTGCCTCAACTTCGGCAGCCCCGAGAACCCGGCCGTCATGTGGCAGTTCCAGCAGGCCGTCACGGGTCTCGCCGACGCGTGCCTCGAGCTGGGCATCCCGGTCACGGGCGGCAACGTCTCCTTCTACAACCAGACCGGCGACGTGCCCATCCACCCGACCCCCGTCGTCGCCGTCATGGGCGTCATCGACCACGTCGACCGCCGCCTGCCCTCGGGCTGGCAGGACGAGGGCGAGAACCTGTACCTGCTCGGCGTCACGCGCGATGAGCTCGACGGCTCGGCGTGGGCGGGCACGATCCACGATCACCTGGGCGGGCTGCCGCCGCGCGTCGACCTCGCCGCCGAGCGGAACCTCGGCGGGCTGCTCGCCGCCGCCGCCGAGGAGGCCCTCGTGACGAGCGCGCACGACCTCTCCGACGGCGGACTGCTCGCCACCCTCGCCGAGGGCGTGCTGCGCTTCGGTGTGGGCGCGCGCGTCTGGATCACCGAGCTCATGGAGCGCGATGACGTGGATGCTCTCGCCGCACTCTTCGCGGAGTCCACCGCCCGCGTGCTCGTGTCGGTGGCCCGCGAAGACGACGTGAAGTTCCGCGGCCTATGCGCGGGGCGCGACGTGCCCGTGCTGCGCGTCGGGGTGACCGACGGCGAGGTCGACGGCCTCGAGATTCAGGACCGCTTCACGCTCAGCCACGCCGACCTCGCGGCGGCGCACCGCGGCACCCTGCCCGAGCACTTCGGCCCGCTCGTCGGCGGCTGAGCATGCAGGGGCTCGGCGCGGCGGAGGTGCGCGAGCGCCTCGAACGCGGCCAGGGCAACGCCATGCCGAGCAGCACGGGGCGCTCGTTCTGGCGCATCATGCAGGCGAACCTGTTCACGCTGTTCAACCTCATCGTCGGCGGCGCGTTCGCGCTGCTGCTCGTGCTCGGCTACTGGCAGGACGCCCTGTTCGGGCTCTTCGTCATCGCCAACGTCGTCATCGGGGTGGCGCAGGAGTTTCGCGCCAAGATCACCCTCAGCAGGCTCGCGGTGCTCAACGCTCCGAAAGCGCGCGTTCTGCGTGACGGCACGACGGTCGAGGCGCCCACCGCGGAGGTCGTGCTCGACGACATCCTCGTGCTCGCCGCGGGCGACCAGGTCACCGCCGACGCCGAGGTCATCGAGGCGCACGGGCTCGACGTCGACGAGTCGCTGCTCACGGGCGAGGCCGACCCCGTCGCCTCCGGCCCCGGGCGTGAGCTCATGTCGGGCTCGACGGTCGTCGCGGGCAGCGGGCTCGCGCGCGTCATCCGCGTCGGCGGTGACTCGTACGCGGCCCGCATCACGGCCGAGGCGAAGCAGTTCTCGCTCGTGCGCAGCGAGCTGCGCGGCGGCATCGCGCGCATCATCCGCTGGATCACCGTGCTGCTGCTGCCGGTCGGCGCGATCGTCGTCAACGGCCAGATGCAGGCGGCGGGCGGCTGGGCGGTCGCGATCGAGTCGGGCGCGTGGCGCGAGGCCGCGGTCGCGGCGACGGCGAGCCTCATCGCGATGATCCCGCAGGGGCTCGTGTTCATGACGAGCGTCGCGCTCGCCGTCGGGGCGGTCAAGCTCGCCCAGTACGAAGTGCTCGTGCAGGAGCTTGCGGCCGTCGAGGGCCTCGCGCGCGTCGACATGCTGTGCCTCGACAAGACGGGCACGCTCACCGAGGGCCGCATGGTGCTCGACGGCGTCGAGCCGCTCAGAGCGACCGACCTCACGCCCGCCGCGCAGGCCGTGCTCGCGTGGATGGGGGCCGACCGCGACGCCAACGCGACCACCCGCGCGCTCGTCGAGCGCTTCACCACGCCGCCGACCGAGCAGCCGGTGCGGGCGATCGAGTTCTCGAGCCGCCGCAAGTGGAGCGCCGTGTCCTTCGCCGACGGCCCGGCCCGCGGCACGTGGGTGCTCGGAGCCCCCGACATCGTCCTCGCCGACGTGCCCGATACGGCGGATGCTCTCGCACGGTTCGACGAGCGCGCGACGGCCGGCGAGCGCACCGTCGTGCTCGCCCGCACCGACGTCGTGCTCGACCCTCCCGTCGAAGCGCCCGAGGGCGAGAGGCCGCCCGAGCCCGACCTGCCCGCTGACCTCACGGCGGTCGCCCTCGTGTCGTTCCGCGAGAAGGTGCGCGACGACGCCCACGAGACGCTCGGCTACTTTCGCGAGCAGGAGGTCGAGCTGTGCGTCATCTCGGGCGACGACCCGCGCACGGTGGCCGCGGTCGCGCGTGAGGCGGGCATCCATCATGAGGGCCCCGGGTACGACGCGCGACAGCTGCCGGAGGAGGACGCAGCGCTCGACGCCATCATGGCCGAGCACCGCGTCTTCGGCCGCGTGACGCCCGAGCAGAAGAAGGCCATGGTGCTCTCGCTGCAGCGGCTCGGCCACACGGTCGCGATGACGGGCGACGGCGTCAACGACGCCCTCGCGCTCAAGCACGCCGACCTCGGTATCGCCATGGGGTCTGGAGCGGCGGCGACGCGCGCGGTTGCCCGCCTCGTGCTGCTCGACGGCCAGTTCAGCCGCCTGCCCCGCGTCGTGGCGGAGGGTCGGCAGGTCATCGCGAACGTCGAGCGGCTCGCCAAGCTCTTCCTCTCCAAGACGACCTACGCGATCCTCTTCGCGGTCGTCTTCGGGGCGCTGCTGTGGCCCTTCCCGTTCCTGCCGCGGCAGCTGTCGATCGTCGACGGGCTCACGATCGGGCTGCCGGCGCTCGTGCTCGCGCTGCTGCCGAACATCCAGCGCTATCGGCCGGGGTTCCTGCGTCGGGCCGCGCGGTTCTGCATCCCCTCCGGCCTCGTGGTGGGCGGCACGCTCATCTCCGTCGTCGCCTACGCCTACCTCGGCGGCTACGCCCCACCGGTCGTGCAGACGGCGGCCGTCATCACCCTGACGCTCACGGCGCTGTGGGTGCTCGTGATCCTCTCCCGACCGTTCACGTGGATCACGAGCCTCGTTGTTGTCGCCGCCTACGCGGGGCTCGGCGTGGTGTTCGCGATCCCCGCCGCCGTGGAGTTCCTGCAGCTCGGTGCCGCTCCGCTCGACCTCGTGCTCGTCGCGGTAGGCGCGAGCGCGATCGGCTCCCTCCTGCTCGAGGTCATGCACCGCGTCGTCTCGCGCAGCGACCCGCGTTAGCGGGACGCGACCGCCCGACCCGCGGGAGACAACGGCGCTAGACGACCCCGACGCGAGCTCGTCGCCGCGCGGGCAGGCGCAGCCGTCGCTGGGCCAGCAGCACGCCGAGCAGCACGAGCAGGGCGCCGACCGGCTCGTTCCACACGAGCACCTCGCCGAGGACGAGCACACCGAGCGCGACACCCACGACCGGCGAGATGTAGGTGACGGTCGCCGACCGGGTCGCGCCCCACACGCGCACGACGTTCTGGTTCCACGCGTAGGCGAAGCCCGTGCCGAGCGCCCCGAGCAGCACGATCGCGATGACCACCGAGGGCGTGAGGGTGACCGGGTCGAGGCCGATCGCGGGCGTGAGGATGAGCATCCAGACCGCTGCGAGGCCGATCATGACGAACGACAGCATGATGGCGCTCAAGCCGCTGTCGCGCAGGAAGCGGCGCATGTAGCTGAGGCTCACGCCGTAGCAGGCGGTGGCGCCGAGCACGGCGAGGTACGGCACGATGCCGCCCGTGCCCACGCCGAGGCCTTGCCACGGGCCGACGATGACGACGACTCCGAGCGTTCCGACCGCGATGCCGAGGATCTGCTCACGGGTGAGGGTCTCCACCTTGAAGAGCAGACCGGCGAGGAGGGCCGTCATGATCGGGGTCGTCGCGTTGAGGATGCTCGTGACCCCGGAGGCGAGGTACTGCTGAGCCCACGCGAAGAGCAGGTACGGCAGGGCGGCGAACGTGACCGACAGCACGGCGAGGTGGCCCCACACCCGTCGGTCGCGGGGGAGCCGGTCGCGCGTGACGAGCGCGATGAGGCCGAGGGTGAGTGCGCCGAAGAGGGTGCGCCCCGTCGCGACCTGCGCGGGCGAGAGACCCTCGAGGGCGAGCGCCATGAAGAGGAAGCTCGCGCCCCAGACGAGACCCGCGAGGCCGAACTGGATGGCGATCCAGGTCTCCGAGGTGGACGTCGCGGAGGGCGCCGCCTCGGTGGACTCCGGGAGGGCGACCGGGACGGTCGCGGGTGCCGGCTCATCGCCGTCGAACGGGGCTGCGCCGGAGTGCTCTGGCGTCGCCCCCGCTGGGTTCTCGTGACTCACGGAGTGAGACTACTGCCCGGCGAGGCGGCGGGTGTCATGCGCCGATCGCGCCGTCCGAAACCCGCGCGCGGGATAGCCGCGTCAGGCGTCGCCCGGCGTGCCGATGCTGCCGGTGGAGGCGATCTGCTCGTGATGGTGGATGACCTCAGCGACGATGAAGGTGAGGAACTTCTCGGCGAAGGCGGGGTCGAGCTCCGCCTCCTCGGCGAGCGCTCGCAGTCGTTCGATCTGCACGCGTTCCCGGTCGGGGTCGCTCGGCGGCATGCCGGTCACGGCCTTGAGCCGACCCACGGTCTGCGTGCACTTGAAGCGCTCGGCGAGGAGGTGCACGAGCGCCGCGTCGATGTTGTCGATGCTCTTGCGCAGCGAGGCGAGCTCATCGGTGGCAGCGGCGTCCATGCTCCACAGCGTACTGTCTCGCACTACCTCCCGGCGGTGGAGCGCTCCTCGAGCATCGCCGTGCGCAGGGTGGACCGGGCCTCCTGCAGTTCGGGGTCCTCCACCCAGCGATGGTCGACCTCCGCCCAGAGATCCTCGTGCAGGCCCTCGAGCATGCGGTCGGCGAGGAGGAGGTCCTCATCGGCGAGAAGCTCAGGCGTCGCGATGATCGCGCGCTCGATCTGTCCCACGAGGGAGAGGATGATGCGCGGCTGGTCGGGGGAGGCGGAGAGTGTCACGCGGATCGCCGCGCTGACAGGCCCGGCGGCCCGCGGCAGCGTGAGCCGCTCGGTCGTCGGGTCGAGAACCGTCGACGAGGCGGCACGGTGGCGCGGCGTCGTGGCGGTCGAAACCTGGTGTGTCGTCAGAGTCATGTCCATGACGGTAGAAGTCTGAACGTCCCACGAAAAGGGGGTTGACGGGCTGTCGTGAACAGCGATAAAGGGCCGCTCGCGTCCAGGCTGTCGATGAAGGCACGGCGGGGAGCGCACAATAGCTCACCGTAGCGGCGCGCGCCAGGGGGTCGGGGTCGGATTGACGACATTCGGACGGTTCGCTTGGGTTGCCTGAGGGGATGACAGTTCTGGGGGGACACCATGGCGATGAGCACGCTCACAGGCACGGCGCGACATAAGCCGCGGGCGACCGTCTCGGTCGTCATTCCGGTGCGGGATGAACGGCACCACTTGGAGCGCTGCCTCGACGCGCTCTCCGCGCAGACGCATCCGCCCTTCGAATTCATCGTCGTCGACAACGCCAGTTCCGACGACAGCGCCGCCGTCGCCGCCCGCTACGGCGCGGTCGTGCTGCACGAGAGCGAGGTGGGCATCCCGGCCGCGAGCGCGACGGGCTACGACGCCGCGCGCGGCGAGTTCATCGCCCGCGTCGATGCGGACAGCGTGCCGGGCCCCACATGGATCGCCTCGGTCTGCGAGCTGCTCGAGCGCCACCCCGAACTCGCCGCCGTCACGGGCCGCGGCACGCTCATGGACGACGACGGTCGACCGCACCTGCGCTCCACGCGCCTCTATATGCGGTCGTACTTCACGCTCGTGGGGCTCGCGCTCGGGCACCCGCCGCTGTGGGGTTCGGCCCTCGCCATGCGGCGCACCGTGTGGAACGAGGTGCGCGGCGAGGTGTGCCGCCACGACGCGCGCATGCACGACGACATCGACCTGAGCATCCACATCGGCCCGCAGCGCACGATCGCGACCGATCGGCGCCTGACGCTGCCCGCCTCCGCGAGCCCGCTCGCGCTCGATGTCGCGCTCCTCGTGCGCCTCTGGCGGGGGCTGTACACGATCGTGCGCCACTGGCCGCGGGAGTTCCCTCTGCTGCGCTGGCTGCGCCGGCAGCAGTCCCCGCGGGTCGGCCTCACCGCGACGCCGCCGCCCCAGCCGCTCGCACCCGCGGGCGGCCCGGTCTAGACCGAGTGCCCCAGGACCGAGTGCCCCAGGGCCGAGTTCCTAGGCGCGGCGCTGCGCAACCCGCCGCTCGAGCACGGCCCGAACGTCGGGCCAGTCGTCGATCGTCACCGCGAACTGGGCGGTGTCGCGCCACGAGCCGTCAGACCGCGGCTGCTCGCGCCGCACGACGCCCTCGAACTGCGCACCGATGCCGGCCATCGCCGCCCGCGAGCGCTCGTTGAGCATGTCGGCCTGCAGCTTGACTCGGCCGTAGCCGTGCGCGAAGACGTGGCCGAGCAGCAGGAGCTTGCAAGCGGCGTTGACGCCCGAGCCCCAGTGCTCGGGCGCGTAGGCCGTCCAGCCCAGGTGGGCGTACTGCAGGATCGGCGCGAAGTCGGTGAGACTCGAGGTTCCGACGACCTCGCCCCGAGCATCCCGCACCACGTACGGATGCCCGCGACCGATCGGCAGGTATGTCGGCAGCCAGCCGGCGAAATCCTCGCCCTCCCGGAAGCCCGCCGGGCCGCCGCCCCAGCCGCCCGCGAAGACCTCGCGGTGCGCGAGCGCCGCCGTGAGCCCGGGCAGGTGCTCGTCGCGATACGGCTCGAGCGTCACGCCGTGCCCGGAGAGCTCCTCGAACGGCGGCGGGGTCGTCGGGTACATGCGCGAGCCCGTCAGTCGAGCAGGTCGTGCCGCTGGATGATCGCGTCACGGCCCGGCCCCACGCCGATCGCCGAGATGCGCGCGCCGCTCATCGCCTCGATCGCGAGCACGTAGGCCTGTGCGTTCGCCGGCAGGTCGTCGAAGGTGCGTGCGCCGGTGATGTCCTCGGTCCACCCGGGCAGCTCCTCGTAGATCGGCTTCGCGTGGTGGAAGTCGCTCTGCGAGACGGGAATCTCGTCGAACCGCACGCCGTCGACCTCGTAGGCGACGCACACGGGGATGCGCTCGAGGCCCGTGAGCACGTCGAGCTTGGTCATGACGAAGTCGGTGACGCCGTTGATGCGCGCCGTGTAGCGCGCGATGGGCGCGTCGTACCAGCCGCAGCGGCGCGGGCGCCCCGTCGTCGTGCCGAACTCGAAGCCGGTCTTGCGCAGAAACTCGCCAGACTCGTCGAAGAGCTCGGTCGGGAAGGGCCCGGCGCCGACGCGCGTCGTATAGGCCTTGACGATGCCGATGACGCGGTCGATGCGGTTCGGCCCGATGCCCGAGCCGGTCGCCGCGCCGCCCGCCGTCGAGCTCGAGGAGGTGACGAAGGGGTAGGTGCCGTGGTCCACGTCGAGCATCGTCGCCTGGCCGCCCTCGAAGAGGACGGTCTCGCCACGCTCGAGCGCCTCGTGCAGAACGAGGGCGGTGTCGGCGACCATCGGGCGCAGGCGCTCGGCGTAGGCCAGCAGGTCGTCGACGACCTCGTCGACGAGGATCGCCCGGCGGTTGTAGACCTTGACGAGCAGGTGGTTCTTCTGGTCGACGGCGCCCTCGACCTTCTGCCGCAGGATCTTCTCGTCGAACAGATCCTGCACTCGGATGCCGACGCGGTTGATCTTGTCGGCGTAGGCGGGGCCGATTCCGCGGCCGGTCGTGCCGATCTGGCGCTTGCCGAGGAAGCGCTCGGTGACCTTGTCGATCGTGCGGTGGTACTGCGTGATGACGTGCGCGTTGCCGCTCACGAGCAGCTTCGACACATCCACGCCGCGCGCGCTGAGTGCGGTGAGCTCGTCGAAGAGCACCTCGATGTCGACGACGACGCCGTTGGCGATGACGGGGATGACGCCCTCGGTGAGGATGCCGCTGGGCAGCAGGTGCAGGGCGTATTTTTCATCGCCGACGACGACCGTGTGCCCGGCGTTGTTGCCGCCGTTGAACTTGACGACGTAGTCGATGCGGCCGGCGAGGAGGTCGGTCGCCTTGCCTTTTCCCTCGTCGCCCCACTGGGCTCCGATGATGACGACGGCAGGCATGGCGGTCCCTTTCGGATCGAGTCGGGATGACCCCTGAGTCTATCGAGGGATGCCCGGCGGCGAGCCGCCCGCGCCCCCGAGCTCTCTCAGACCGCGGCCCAGTGCCCGCGCGCGGGCGCGGGGTGCGCTCGCGCGAGGCTGCCGGGGGCGAGGCCCAGCCGCTGCTCCGCGGCGCCGAGCACGATCGTGTCGGCCTCGTCGACCCCGATGATGTCCATGGCGTGGTGCTGCACGGCGACGCCGTCCGCGACGGCGGTGAGCATGCGCGCGTCGGCGGCGGGGTCGGCGCTCGTCGCGATGCCCGCGTCGACGACGCGCTCGATGAGGTCGATGAGGATGCGCTCGCAGTCGCGGTGGTGGCGATCGAGGGCGGCGGCGAGCGCGGGCGTGCGGGGCGCTTCGCTCCACGCGTCGATCCACACGCGGTAGTGGTGCTCGGGCGTGGCGGAGAGCCAGCCGGCGAGGGCGGCGAGCGGCTCGAGCCCCTCGAGCTGGGCGCGGTCGCTCGCGAGCTCGCGCGTGACGGCGTCGTCGAACGCGGCGGCGACGAGGTCGTCGCGGCTCGCGAAGTAGTGGCGTATCAGTCCGTGCACGACGCCGACCTCGGCCGCGACATCCCGCAGCGTCACGCCGGCAAAGCCCTTGGTGGCGACGAGGCGCAGCGTGGCGCGCACGATCTCGTCGCGCCGCTCGTCGGAGGTCTTGCGTTCTGCCACGCCTCGAGCATAGGCGCGACCGGCGCACCGTTGTCCAGGTGGACAGCAAGTGCTACCTTTATTGTCCAGTTGGATAACAGTGGCGCACCGCGCCCAGAATCGGAAAGAGAACGGGATGCTCAGCCGCACCCGCACCGCCCCCCACGCCCGCGCGCCCCGCCCCACGGCGCGGCTCGTGCCGAGCGTCGTCGTGAGCATGGTGCTGCTCTACAGCGGGTCCTTCGTCATCTTTCCGCTCATTCCCGCTCTTCAGAGCACCCTCGGCGTGAGCACCGCCGAGATCGGCTACCTCGCCGCCGCCGGTTTCGGTGCTGCCCTCATCGCCGAGCTGCTCGTCGCGCCCGCCGCCGACCGCGGCCACGCTCGCCTCATGGCGGTCGCGGGCGTGCTGCTCGTCGCCGCCTCCCTCGCCCTGAGCGCCGCCGCCGGCGAGGGATGGCAGCTCATCGCCGCGCGCGGGCTCGGCGGCTTCGGCTTCGGCATCTTCGTCATCGCGGCGAGCGCGCTCCTCGTGCGCAGCGACCCTGCGCGCAGCGGCGAGCTGCTCGGTCGCCTCGGCGCGGCCGAGCTCGCGGGCATCGCGGTCGGGCCGCTCGCCTCGGGTGCGGCGGTCGCGATCGCCTCCCCCTCCCTCATCCTCGCCATCTCGGCGGCGTGCGTGGTCGCGGCCCTCGTGCCCGTCCTCCTCGGGTTCCGCGAGCACCGCACGGTGCCCGCACTCGGCGACGAGCCGCACCCGCACACGGGCGGCATCGCCGCAGGCGTGGCGGGCATCGCGGCCGGTGTCGTCGGGTTCGACCGCGCCGCCGAGCCCGCGGCCCAGCCCACCGCCGAGTCCGCGGCCCAGCCCACCGCCGAGCCCACCGCGACGCCTCCCGCGACGTCCGCCCCGCGCTCGAGCTTCGACCTCCTGCGGCTCCCCAGCATCGTCGGCATCGTGCTGCTCTACGCGGCCGTCATGGTGCCGACGGGCGCGTACGACGGAATCTGGCCGCGGTACATGGCCGACCTCGGCGCGGGGCCCCTGCTGACGGCGGCGAGCTACGTGCTCTTCGCCATCCCCTACGTTCTCCTCGCCGCCTGGGCAGGGCACCTCGCCGACCGTCGCGGCGGAATCGCCGCCTACTGGCGCGGGCTGCTCGTGCTGCTGCCGATCGTGGGCCTCTACGGCATCATCGGCAACCCCTGGGTCGCCACGGGCATGGGCTTCGTGGAGTCCACGGGGCAGGCGCTCGCCGTCATCGGAGCCGGCGCCGCCATGGCCCACGCGGTCGACCCCGCCCGGGCCGGCGCAGCGCAGGGACTGTTGCGGGGCATCGGCCTCGCCGCCGCGACGATCGCCGCCGCGGTCTCCGGGCTCGCCTACGAGGCGGGCGGCGCGCTGCTGCTCTTCGGAGGAACTGGGGTGGCCGTCGCGCTCATCGCCGTGGCCGGGATGCTGCTCGTGCGCCGGCGCTGACCTCCACAACTCATGAGATCCTGCGCGCCTCCGACCCGCGACACGCCGGTGCCGCCCTCACCCTGGGGACTGTGGGCGCCGAGGCGGAACCGCATCTCCTGAATTGTGGGGATGGGCGGGGTGATGGGTGTGCCGCGTGGAGTACGGCACCCGGCCGACTCACGGTGTTGGCGCCGACACTGTAATCGTGGGCCGACAGAGAGACCTCGTGAGTGGCGACTCGGCCGCGCGAGCGCCGAAGACCTGCGCCTCGTGCGGCCGGCGCATCGAGTGGCGCGCACGGTGGGCGCGCGACTGGGAGCACGTGCGCTGGTGCAGCGACGCGTGCCGACGGCGGGGCGTGACCGCGGTGGATCGCGAGCTCGAGGCGAGCATCCGGAGCCTGCTGGCGAGTCGCGCGGCCGACGCGACGATCTGCCCCAGCGAGGCGGCGCGCGCCGTCGCCGCTGCGCGCGCCGTTGACGACGGTCCGGATGCGCCCGCCGCCGATCCGGCGACCGAGCCCTGGCGCGCCCTCATGGAGCCCGCCCGACGCGCGGCCCGACGCCTCGTCGCCGCGGGCGAGGTCGAGATCACGCAGGGAGGCCGGGTGGTCGATCCTTCCACGGCGAAGGGGCCGATCAGGGTGCGTCGCGCGCGCTGACCTGCGCCCGACGCCCGGAAGCTACAGCACGGGCGTCTGCTGGTGCGCCGCCGTGCGCCAGCGACCCTCCTGGTACACGTAGGTCGTGCTCATGCGCCGATCCACGACATCGTCGCCCCGCACGGCGCGCACCCGGTAGACGAGGATCGCCGCGCGGTCGCCGAGGCGCACGACGCGCTGCTCGCTCAGCTCGTACGAGTCCCACGGGGAGCCTTCGAGCGCCGCGAGCACGGCTCCGCGCTCGATGACGCCCGTGTCGACGATCATGACCGCGTCCTCGGTCATCGCGTGGTGGTAGTGGGTACCGCCTTCGCCGCGACACAGCGCCTCCCACCCGTCGTGCTCCTGGCGGATGAGCTGGGCGGGCAGATCGTCGGTGATCGCAGTCATGAGGTCAGTCCACCGGTTGCGGCGGGCGCCGTCAAGCGCCGTTCGATTCGGGATGCTCCGCTCCCGCCGCGTGCACCCTCACCCACTCGTGCATGACGACGGCGGCCGCGGCGCTCGCGTTGATCGAGCGGGTCGACCCGTACTGCCGGATCTCGATGACCTGGTCGGCCGCGGCGAGCGCCGCCTCGCTGAGCCCCGGCCCCTCCTGCCCGAAGAGCAGGATGCAGGCGTGCGGCAGGGGCGCAGCATCCACGGGAACGGAGCCGGGCACATTGTCGACCGCGACGATCGGCAGGTGGTGCGCGCGCGCGAAGGCGATGAGTTCGTCAATGTCGGAGTGGTGGCGCACGTGCTGGTAGCGGTCGGTGACCATGGCGCCGCGCTTGTTCCAGCGGCGGCGGCCGACGATGTGCACTTCGGCGGCGAGGAACGCGTTGGCGCTGCGCACGATCGACCCGATATTCATGTCGTGCTGCCAGTTCTCGATCGCGACGTGGAACGGGTGGCGCCGCTCGTCGAGGTCGGCGACGATCGCGGTCATGCTCCAGTAACGGTAGCGGTCGAGCACGTTGCGGGTGTCGCCGTGCTCGAGCAGCTCGGGGTCGAGGCGCGGGTCGTCGGGCCACGGCCGGGGGTGCGGGCCGAGGCCGTGGGTGGTCCACTCGGGGGTGGGTTCGGGGTTCGGCTCGGAGGTTGGCGCCGGGGTCGGCGCCGGGGTCCGCGCCGGGGTCGGCTCGGGCCCCCGCGACTCTCCTCCGTCAGTCATTTCTCGAGCGTAGCCCCGGCGTGACGTAGCCTCGAAGCAGCCGGCGCACGTCGGCGGATGCCGAGCGCCGACGATCGCGAAGGGACGACCGCGTGGCCACGACCGAAGCGAGCTCGCCCGCTGCCCCGCCTCCCGTGCCCAGCACCGGGCGCGACACCGCGGTCGACTTCGTGAAGGCCGCGTGCCTCATCGTCGTCGTCGGGCTGCACGCGATGATGGCGGGCTTCACGGTCGGGGCCGAGGGGCTCACGATCACGAATGCTCTGGACGGGCATCCCATCTTCGCGTGGTCGACCTGGGCCGTACAGGTCATGCCGCTGTTCTTCCTGCTGGGCGGGTTCTCGAGCCTCACGCAGTGGCGGCGCCTGCGGGCTGCGGGCGTCTCGGCCAGCGATTACGTGCGCATGCGCATCACGCGCCTCGTGCGGCCGGCGGTGCTGCTGTTCGCGCTGGTCGGGCTGACGCTCGCGATCCTCGCCCTCACCGGTCTGCCGGCCGACATTCTGCGCGAGGTCGGCTTCCGCATCGGGCAGCCCCTGTGGTTCCTGGCGGTGTACATCGGATGCGCGGGGCTGGTTCCCTGGATGACCGCCCTGCACGAGCGCGCCCCGCGCCTCACCCTCGGCGCCCTGCTGCTCGCGGCGGTCGCGGTCGACTCCGTCGTGGCCGCGACGGGCCTCGAGCTGCTCGGAGCCCTCAACCTCTTCTTCGTGTGGGTGCTCATCCAGCAGCTGGGCTTCGCGTACGCCGACGGCATCATCGGGGTCCTGCCTCGCTGGGCACTCTTCGTGCTCGCCGTCGCGGCGTTCGCGCTGCTGCTGTTCTTGACGACCGTGTTCGGGTACGACACCGACATGTACGAGAACCTCAACCCGCCGACCGTGTGCATCCTCGTACTGGGGGTGGGCCAGCTGATGCTGTTCGCGACGGCGCACCCGTGGCTGCGGGCGCTCGCCGACAAGCCGCGCGTGGCTCGCGTCGGCCTGTGGGTGAACGCGAACTCGATGACGATCTACCTGTGGCACGTGCCCGTGATCGTGCTCGTCGTCGTCATGATGCTCATCTCGAACCTGCCGTTCCCCGAGCCGTTGAGTCTCGAGTGGTGGCAGACGCGCCCGCTCTTCCTCGCCGCGATCGCCGTCGCGCTCGTACCCATCGTCATGCTCGTGCGGCAGTTCGACCGCAGTCGGCACGACGACCGCGAGGTGACGATGTCGCCCCTGCTCGCGGCCACGAAGGTGCTGCTGGGCGTGGCGGGGGTGACCGTGATCCTGCTCGTCGGGTTCTCGCCCGCGGCGGGCGCGGCGCTCGGCGTGCTGCTGCTCGCGCTTGCCGTGCAGTTGCGCGGGCGGCGGCGGAAATTGGTGGAGCCGGAAAGTGGTGGAGCCGGTGGGTGAGCCGGGCGGGGAGCCGGAACCCGCAGCCACAGCTGCGGCTGCGGCTGCGGCTGCGCCAGCGGCCACTCCCGCACCTGCACCTGCAGTCCCGCCAGCGGCCGCACAGCCACCCGCACCCGCACACCCATCCGGTGACGATCCCGCCACTCCTCCACAGAAGCCCTGATCAGAAGGCTTTTCCCCAGGGCACACGCCTCCGCGTCTCCCCCTCTCGAATGTCGGTGGTCCCTGCTCGAATAGACGCATGACCACCTCCGAGCTTCCCCGCACGGCGACCGCTGCCGTCGACGGCGGAGTCTCGGCGATCCTCGACGCGATCGTCGCGCTCGAGCGGCTGACCGCTTCTCTCGCGGCGTCGCGGGCGGTCGCGATCGACGAACTGCGGCGCCTCATCCTGACGGCTGCCGAGCAGGATGCGCGGGGTGGGCGCTCGGGCGGCTGGGATACCGCGGTGACCGCCCGCCGCGTGGCCGCGACGGAGCTCGCCACCGCGCTACGTGTTTCGGAGTCCGCCGCGCAATCCCTCCTCAATGAGAGTGCGGCCCTCACCACGACCCTCCCGGGCACGCACGCGGGGCTGCGCGAGGGTGCGCTGAGCTACGCCCACACTGTGGCGATCGTCGAGGAGGCCAGCAACCTGCCGGCGTCATCGCACGCCGAGTTCGAGAAGACCCTCCTGCCGGAGGCCACCACGCGTACGGCGGCGGGCCTCCGCCAACGCGCCCGCGTCGTGCGCGAACGTCTGCACCCCGAATCGATCGACGAGCGGTGTCGGGACGCTCGCGAACGCCGTGATGTTCGCCTCGAGCCTGCCCGCGACGGCATGGCCTGGCTCACCGCCTATCTGCCGGCCGAGAACGCGATCGCGGCCTATCGGCGGGTGAGCGAGATCGCCACGGGTCTCGCCGGCTCCGGTGACGCCGAGCAGCGCGACGACCGCACTCTCGCGCAGCGCCGCGCCGACGTCATGACCGACCTCCTGCACGACGGAATCGTCTCCGGCTCGGGCGCGGGGCGCGGCGTGCGGGCGCAGGTCCTCGTGACCGTGCCCGCCCTCACCCTCCTCGACCGCGGCGCTGAGCGCGCCTCCGATGTCCCACCCTCTGCCAACACTGGCTCCGCCAGCACCAGGGTCAGGGCAACTGTCAGGGCCCATGACAGGGGCAGCGGCGCGCTCGACTCTCCCGTCCCGCCGGCGACACTCGAGGGCTACGGCCCCATCTCGGCCGACGTCGCCCGGCGCCTCGCCGCTCACGCCCCCAGCTTCACCCGCCTCCTCACCCACCCGGAGACGGGCGCGGTGCTTTCCGTCGGCCGCGACCGCTACGCGGTTCCACGCGACCTGCGGTTGTGGTTGCGCATCCGCGACGAGACCTGTCGGTTCCCGGGCTGCGGTCGCAGCGCGGCGAGCGCCGACGTCGACCACACGGTCGACTGGCAGCACGCCGGGGCCACACGACATGACAACCTCGCGCACCTGTGCGAGGCCCACCACCGACTCAAGCATCAGACCGCCTGGCTCGTGCACCAGGCAGGCGGCGGCGTGCTCGAGTGGACGGCACCCAGTGGCCGGCAGTACCGCACCGACCCGGCGACCCGCCTCGCCTGTTAACCTCGGCCCATGAGCGCGCCGCGAGAGACCCCCGCGCCCTCGGCTGCGCCGCTGTCGACCCCCGCGCGCTCGGCCGCGCCTCTCTCCGACCCCGCGCGCTCGGATCTGCCACCGTCGACCCCCGAGCGCGCGATCCCGCAGTCGGCACTTCCGCAGATCTGGACTCCAGCCGGCGCCGACCTGCTCCTCCACGGCGACAACCTCGCCGCCCTGGCGCACCTGCCCGACGCGAGCATGCAGCTCGTCTACCTCGACCCGCCCTTCAACACCGGGCGCACGCAGCAGCGGCGCAGCACCACGAGCACACGCGACCCCGACGGCGCCTACCTCGGCTTCCAGGGCACGAGCTACTCGCGCACCGTCGAGACGCTCTGCCGCTACGACGACACCTTCCTCGACTACTGGGGCTTCCTCGCCCCGCGACTCGAGCAGGCCCACCGCGTGCTGCGCGACGACGGCACCCTCTACCTGCACCTCGACTGGCGCGAAGCGCACTACGCGAAGGTCGCCCTCGACGCCCTCTTCGGTCGCGAATGCTTCCTCAACGAGCTCATCTGGGCCTACGACTACGGCGCCAAGTCGCGCCGCCGCTGGCCGACGAAGCACGACACGATCCTCGTCTACGTCAAGAACCCCGACACCTACTACTTCGACTCCGACGCCGTCGACCGCGAGCCCTACATGGCCCCGGGCCTCGTCACCCCCGAGAAGGCGGCGCGCGGCAAGCTGCCCACCGATGTGTGGTGGCACACGATCGTCACCACGAACGGTCGCGAGAAGACCGGCTACCCCACCCAGAAGCCCCTCGGCGTCCTGCGGCGCATCGTCGCCGCCTCGAGCCGCGAGGGCGACTGGGTGCTCGACCCCTTCGCCGGCAGCGGCACGACAGCCGCCGCCGCCCGCGACCTCGGCCGGCGCAGCGTGAGCATGGACGCCAACCCCGAGGCGGTGCAGGTCATGAGCGACCGGCTCGGGATGCCCGTCACGACGCTCAGCGATGCGCAGAGCATCCCGTCGCCGGCAACGGAGGCCGCACCCCCGGAGCTCTCGCAGCGACGCACGTCGGGCCCCCGACCGCCTCGGTAGGCTGAGCCGCATGAGCGACCGTCGCGAGATCGAGTGCTGGCTGACCGACATGGACGGCGTGCTCGTGCACGAGAACGCCGCCCTCCCCGGCGCCGCCGCGCTCATCCAGCAGTGGCGCGACACCGGCACACCGTTCCTCGTGCTCACGAACAACTCCATCTACACGCCGCGCGACCTCGCCGCGCGCCTGCGCGCCAGCGGCCTCGACGTGCCCGAGGAGTCGATCTGGACCTCCGCGATGGCCACCGCCGACTTCTGCGCGAGCCAGATGCCGAACGGCACCGCCTACGTCATCGGCGAAGCCGGCATCACGACCGCCCTGCACGAGGCGGGCTTCATCATGACCGAGACGAACCCTGACTACGTCGTCGTCGGCGAGACGCGCAACTACTCCTTCGACGCGATCACGAAAGCGATCCGCCTCATCGGCAACGGCTCGCGCTTCATCGCCACGAACCCCGACGCGACCGGGCCGAGCGCCGACGGCCCCATGCCCGCGACGGGTGCGATCAGCGCCCTCATCACGAAAGCCACCGGCAAGGAGCCGTACGTCGTCGGCAAGCCCAACCCGATGATGTTCCGCTCCGCCATGAACCGCATCGGCGCGCACAGCGAGAACACGGCCATGATCGGCGACCGCATGGACACCGACATCGTCGCCGGCATCGAAGCCGGCCTGCACACCGTGCTCGTCCTCACGGGCATCAGCGACGAAACCGAGATCGCCAAGTACCCGTTCCGCCCGAGCGAGATACTCACGGGAGTGCACGAGCTCGTCACCGCCGAGCCGCTCGAGACCGAGCTCTACGAGCCCGATCTGTCCGTCGAGCCCTGAGCGACTACTGCTCGACCGGCGGCACCGCGAGGCTGCCCGTGAGGGGCTCACCCGAGCTGCGGCTCACGAAGCACGAGTACTCGCGGTGCCCCTCATCCCACTGCTCCGCGGTCACGGGGTACGAGCTCTGCACGGCGAGGTCGTCGTAGGCACCTGCCGCCGTGCGGTCAAGCACGGCCGGGTCGGTGCACGCCAAGTAGAGCGGTGCACTCAATTCTTCCCGGCCGGGGTAGGGCGCGTCGTCCTCCGCACCCAGGTCGTAGGTCACCCTCGCGATCAACTGCCCGCCGTGCGCCTCGGCGCAGTCGACGACCGTGTACTCGTCCTGCCACGCATCCACGTAGGGGTCGAGGCATTCGCCGCCGAGCAGGTCGTCCCACCGATACTCGCCGGGCTCGACGGGCCCCACCGGCTCGACCGTCTCGGTCGGCGTCGGGGTGGGCGTGGGTGTCGGCGTCACGATCGGTGCCGGTGCGAGCAGGTCGGGCAGGCGCGTGCCGAGCAGGAAGATGCCGATGAGCGCGAGCACGGCCACGATCGCACCCGCGATCCAGAGAAGGATGCGCGGACGCTTCCCGAGCGTGCCCGGCGAGCCGCCCGCGCCCGCGTCGACGTGCCCGCGTGGGGCCGCATTGCGCGGCAACGCCGAGCCCGCGCCCGCCGCTCTACCGCCGCCCGCGAGCGCCCCCGTCTCCTGCGCGCGTTCGTCGGTCACGCGAGCCCGAGGTCGGCCAGCCCGATCGCCGCGCGGTACTCGTAGCCGGCCTCCTCGATCACGCGCCGAGCATCCGTTGCCCTGTCGACGACGACCGCGACCGCGACGACCGTCGCGCCGGCGGCCTCGAGAGCGCGCGCGGCGGTGAGGGGAGAGCCGCCCGTCGTCGACGTGTCTTCGAGCACGACGACGCGCTTGCCCTCGACGTCGGGCCCCTCGACCTGTCGGCCGCGACCGTGATCCTTGGGCGCCTTGCGCACGACGACGGCGTCGTAGCTGAGTCCGCGGGCGACCCCCTGGTGCAGCACGGCGGCGGCGATCGGGTCGGCACCCATGGTGAGCCCGCCGACCGCGGCGATGTCGGGAATGTCAGCGATGAGGTCGCACATGACCTGGCCGATGAGGGGCGCGACGCGGTGGTCGAGGCTCAGGCGACGCAGGTCGATGTAGTAGCTCGCCGTCGCCCCGCTCGTGAGCGTGAACTCGCCGTGGAAGACGGCCTCATCGCGGATGAACTGGATGAGCTTCTCGCGCGCGTCGGTCACGCACGCCACTCTACTGCGGGAGGGGCGACGCGCTCCGGGCCAGAAGCGCGGGCGGAACCGGTCGGCACGGCCGGGTGCCTAGGCTGGAGCCATGCGCATCGCCACCTGGAACGTCAACTCGATCCGCACCCGCCACGCTCGCGTCGTCGACTTTCTCGTGCAGTCCGACATCGACGTGCTCGCGATGCAGGAGATCAAGTGCAAGCCCGAGCAGTTCCCCATGGCCCCGTTCGAGGAGGCCGGCTACGAGGTCATCGCGCACGGCCTCAACCAGTGGAACGGCGTCGCGATCGCGAGCCGCCTGCCCCTCACCGACGTCGCGACCGAGCTGACCGACCAGCCCGGCTTCGCGAAGGGCCACGAGGGCCCGGATGCTCCGCTCGAGGCCCGCGCGCTCGGGGCGACGATCGACGGCGTGCGCGTGTGGAGCCTCTACGTTCCCAACGGCCGCGCCCTCGACGACCCGCACCTCGACTACAAGCTGCGCTTCCTGCGCGCCGCCGCCGAGGAGGCGCGCACGTGGCTGAGCGGCCATCCGGATGCTCCGCTCGCGCTCACCGGCGACTTCAACGTGGCCCCGACCGACGCCGACATGGGTGACCCGAGCTTCATCCCGGGCGTCTCCACCCACATCTCCCCGGCCGAGCGCGAGGCCTTCGCGGGCCTCGAAGCCGCCGGGTTGACCGATGTCGTGCGTTCCTACGCGCCCGAGGGCTTCACCTTCTGGGACTACAAGCAGCTGCGGTTCCCCCGCAACGAGGGCATGCGCATCGACTTCATCCTGGGCTCACGCGGCTTCGCCGACCTCGTGGCGGGAGCGAGCATCGAGCGCGAGCAGCGCAAGGGCGACAGCCCGAGCGACCACGTGCCCGTCGTCGTCGACCTCGCGCTCGCGCAGGAGGACGACGACCGCCCGATGATCTTCTAGCGAAGGCTCGGGCCGGGGGCTAGGGCCGAAGGCTGGGGCCGAGACCTCGGGTAGGGCCGCTACGGCGCGAGGAGCGCTGCGATGACGATGAGGATCGGCACGGCGAGCGCCGTCGTGATGAGCCCCGAGTCGCGCGCGAGCGGCATGGCCGTCTGATAGCGCGCCGCGTAGGTGTAGACGTTCTGCGCCGTCGGGAGCGCGGCGAGCACGACGACGGTGAAGAGGGCGACGCCCTCGAGCCCGAACACGAGGGCGCCGACACCCCACGCGACGAGCGGCATGACGATGCTCTTCAGGATGACGGCGAGCAGAACATCCCGTCGCCCGCTGCCCGGCTCCAGGATGCGGCGACCGTGGAGGGACAGCCCGAAGACGAAGAGGACGGTCGGCACAGCGGCGGCGCCGAGCAGGCGGAAGGGCTCGACGACCGGGTCGGGCAGGTCGACGCCGATGAGGGCGACGACGAGCCCGAGCACGGAGGCGATGATGAGCGGGTTGCGCACCGGCTGCGTGAGCACCCTGCCGATCGACAGCCGGCCGCTCGTCGTGACATCGAGGATCGTGAGGGCGATGGGCGCGAACACGACGAGCTGCAGGAGGATCACCGGGGCGACGAGGGTGGGGTCGCCGATGACGTAGGCGGCGACGGGCAGGCCGATGTTGTTGGCGTTGACGTACCCGGAGGCGAGCGCGCCGATCGTGAGCGCGGGCGCCCCGCGACGCCACAGGAGGCGCGCGAACAGCACGAACGCGAGCATGCACGAGAGCGCGGCGATCGCCGAGACCGGCAGGAGTGCCGAGAACAGTTCCGCAAGGTCGGCCTCGGCCATGACGCTGAACAGGAGCGCGGGCAGGAAGACGAAGAAGGCGGCCCGCCCGAGGACGACGGTGGCGGTCGGCCCGAGCACTCCGAGGCGGCCCACGACGTAGCCGACGGCGATCACCGACCCGATGATCGCGAAGCCGATGAGCACGCCCGCCATCGCCCCAGTCTGGTCTAGGTAGTGCCTACCTATGGCATATCGCCGGCGACCTCGGCACACTGGGGGTACAGCGCGGCGTTCCTGGGTCTTGCCTGCGAACGACGCACCCCCATCCGCCCCGCCTCGTGCGGGCGGCCCCGAATCAGGAGAAGTCATGCGACGCACTGCACCCGCCGTGGGAGCCCTCGCCCTCGCCGTCACCCTGGGTCTGACCGGATGCTTCGGCAACCCGCTCGAGCAGCTCACCGACAATCTCGTCGAAGGCGGAATCGAGAACCTCATCGAAGACCAGACGGGCGTCGACATCGACGTCGACGGGGGCGGCGGCGCGAGCCTGCCCTCGAGCTGGCCCTCCGATGTTCCGACCCCGGACGGCACCGTTCTGTTCTCGGCGGGAGTCGACGGCAACTTCACGGCGACGTTCGAGATTTCTGGGGTCGACGTGGTCGACCGCCTGCGCAGCGACCTCGAGGGTTCCGGATACGCACTCTCGCAGGAGGCCGACTACGGCGGGTTGCTCAACTACCTGTACGAGAACGACACCAACACGGTGACGGTCGTCTACATCGCCGGCGAGGACGGCAACTCCGACTCGCTGCAGTACAGCATCGTTCCGAAGGAGCAGCAGTAGGGGTTCCCCTACCGGCGCGAGCTGCGCGCGTTACAGGAACTCGCGCAGCTCGCGCTCCAGCTCGGTGCGGCCGCGCACGCCGAGCTTGCGGTAGATGTTCGACAGGTGGTTGTCGACCGTGCGCACCGAGACCCCGAGCCGCTCGGCGATCTCGCGACTGCGCTCGCGGCGTGCCGCCGCGGTCGCGACCGTCCACTCCCGTTCGGTGAGCCCGGCGTCGTCCCGCGCGTGCCGCGGGAGGGAGGGCGACACCACCGTGCGCGAGAGCTCGCTCGCGATCACGCGGGCACGGCGCACGAGCATCCGGTCACCGGGCTCCCACGCGGGTGCCGCTGACACGAGGTCGAACGCGAGCGCTCCGAGACCGGCCGTCGTGAGCGCTGGGGCAAGCTCCACGGCCACCACCGCGTCGTGGTGCTCGCGGGCCTCCGCCGCCCTCCTCACGAGCTCGAGGAACGGAGCACCCGACGTGGCTGCGGCACTCGACACGAGGTCGAGCACCTCGCCGTTGGAGGAGAGCCGCAGCACCACGGTGGTCGTCAGCGCGGCGAGGAGAAGGTGCCCCGCCTCGACGCCGTCGCGCACCGCAGCCGCGAGCACCGCGAGAGCCGACTCGGAGTCTCCCTCCGACACGGCGAGCCAGGCCTGCGCCTCGGCCGCCTGCAGTCGAACCTTGACGTCGTCGTGGTGCGCCGGCTCGAGCGCGTCGAGGAACGCGCGGGCGCTCGCCCGATCACCGCGCTGCGCGTGCACAGTCGCCGCGAGCGCGAGCGCGGGGCCGAGGAGGCCCGTGAAGTCGCGCCACCGCAGCTGATCGACCGCGAGCTCCGCGAGGGGGGCGGCATCGTGCAGTCGCCCACCGTGCAGGTGGATGAGCGCGAGCGCGTACGACCACACCCCCGACGACTCCGCGAAGGGCTCGAGCCTGCGCGCCTCCGCGAACGCGCGCGCGTCATCGATGCGACCCCGCGCCACATCGACGAGGAACGCACTGAGATCGAGCAGGCTCGTCCCGTAGGGCACGACCTCGGCGAAGCGCGCGGCGAGCGGTCGGCCCGTCGCGATGGCGGCGCTCGCCTCGTCGATGCGGCCGGCCATCGTCGCGATCATCGCTGTGCCGAGGGCGGCCGTGAGCCCGGCGGCATGTCCGGCGGCATCCGCGGGGCCGGTGCCGGGGACTGGGTCGGTGCCGAGCGCGGGGTCGAGGCGAGCTGGCGGTCTGGCGTGCGCAGCGAGAACCTCGTGATCGCCGGCCATGAGGCGCCACTTGGCGAGGTCGGGCTCGAGCAGGGCGCGCCCGGTCGCATCCAGATCATCGAGGATGCTCACCATGCGGTCCGCCGCCACCCGGGGTTCGTGCCGCCGCAGCGCCGTGTGCTGCCCCCACCGCAGGTGCACGAGGGCGAGAGTCCCCGTCGCCGCACTCGCCCCGCCGCTCGCCCCGCCGCTCGCCCGCGCACGCTCCTCCGCGCGCGCGAAGGCCTCGTCCGCCTCCTCCACGCGACCGAGGGCGGAGAGCGCGGCGGCGCGAGTCACGTGGGCCGCGGCGAGGGCGGGCGCATCCTCCTCGGTCGCCGTCGCGAGCACGCGGTCGGCCGCCGCGATCGCGCGCTCGTGATCGCCCACCGCATGCGCGTAGCGGGCTGCCCACAGCGTGTCGTCACGTGTCACTGTCGCGCCGGCATCGAGCAGGAGGCACACGGCGGTGAAGCGCACCGGCGGGGACGGAAGATCGAGCAATCGGCGCGCCGCAGCCTCCCGCAGGCGGTTTCGCGCGGCGGGCTCGAGACGGGCGAGGAGCGCCTCCGCGAAGACGGGGTGGGCCAGTCGCAGGTGGGTGTGGTCGCCCTCGCCGCTCGCGACGACGCCGTTCGGCTCCTCACCGCTCGACACGACGATGCCCCCCGCGACGAGATCGTCGACTGTCTCGCGCTCCTCGGCACGCGTGGCAGTTGCCGGCCACGGCTGGGCGACGGCGAGCAGTTCGGCGAAGCGTCGCTCGTCGTCTCGGAGAGTGTCGAGGCGGCTCGCCACGGTGCCGATGATGTGCGGCGGCACGCGGCTGGGGTCGAGCTCGACGCCGTAGGGGCCCGCGCGCACGCCGCCGGAGCGCTCGGCCGAGAGCACGAGCTCGCGCAGGAAGAGCGGGTTGCCGTGCGTGACCTCGAACAGCGTGCGCAGTGTCTCGGGTCGCGGGTCGGCGCCGAGGCGGCGTCGCAGCAGTTCGCGCGTCTCGTCAAGCCCGAGGCCGGGAACCTCGCTCACCGTCACGAGGTCTTCGTGCAGGAGGCGCGCGAGCGCTCCCGTGACGGGGTGCTCATCGCGGGCGGTGAGCAGAGCGGGCACGGCGAAGACGCGCACGAGCTGGTAGAGCGCGGCCGCCGAGGTGGCGTCGAGCAGCGGGGCATCGTCGACGACGAGCAGATAGGTGTCGGCGTGCGCACCGACGAGCGCGATGAGCTCCTGCAGCCGGTCGCCGACGTCATCGTGCGGGGCGAAGCGCGCCGCAGCGAGCAGGGGCGACAGCGCCCCCAGCGGCACGTCGCGCAGTTCCTCCAGCGCGACGACGGGCACGATCGTGCGGCCCTTCGCGGCGAGTGCCGACGCGGCCGCCGTGGCGACGGTCGTCTTGCCGACACCGCTGGGGCCGCGCAACATTTGTGCGCGCGCGGGATGCGCCGCGAGCGCTTCCACGAGTCGGTCCACGTGATCGGGGCGCGCGACGATCGGCCAAGACCCCATTCTCGTCAGCCTCTCGCTCAGATCCCCGCGACCGCTCCGCCCGGCCCGCCTCCGGGAAGCCGGTGACCGACTGTCGACGCTAGCAGTCGTCAGAGCGCCGTTCTCGGGCCTTTCCTGCAGATCCGGCACGAATCGCCATCACGCGCGGGCGACGACGGCAGCATCCTGCGTCGACGCAACTTTCCCGCGTCGATCACAACCACCGTTCGCGGCTCCGTCCCTAGGCTCGTGAGCAGACGGGAACCTGCACAGCGCAGGCACCGCACTCGGCGATCGACGAAGGAGGGACCCATGACACGCGCAGCCACCGAGACCAGCGCGCGCACCATCATCGGAGAGCCCGAGGTCGTCGAGGACCGCGACGCCACGACGGATGCTGCGCTCACCGCGGCCGCGATCGTCGCCGACCCGGCATGGTCGCGCCTGAAGCTGGCCGCCGAGGCCATCCGCCCGCTGCAGGTGCACGACGGGAGCATCGTCGAGACGCGTTACCACGCTGAAGCGGCCCGGCAGGTCGCCGTGATCGTCGACGCGCTCGAGCACTTCGCCCCGAGCATCCCGTATGACGAGGAGTACCTGAGGGCCTGTGCAGCGGACTTCCGTGCGTGGGTCGCGGGAGGGTTCGGGGTACCCGACTTCTTCGATGCGCTCGATGCGTTCCGGCCGGCGGCCAAGCGACGCGACGGTGTGGCGCACCTCGTGGTGTTCCCCATGTACACCCAGAACGGTTCACCAGACCGGCTCGTCGAGGCGGTCGTGTGCGAGGTCATCTGGCCCGAGTTCGTCGAGCTGCTCGAGGCCGGCGAGTACGGCAACGCCCTGTACCTCGGGTTGCGGTTCGCCGACTTCACCTCCGGCTACGACACGAACTCGGCGGTGCTCTTCCCCGAGTCGGTCGCGGTGACCCCGCGGGTGCCGGAGGGGAGCGGGCCGGGCGCGACACCCGCCCTGCCCCCGTTCACGTGGGGGGCGATCTTCGCCGATCGCGAGGCTGCGCGATTCCGCCGCGTCGTGCGGTCGGCGGCGGAGACCACTCGGCTCGAACTGCCCGCCGACGCCGCACGGCTGCTCGACGACCAGCAGCTCACTGAGCGCACCTTCGTGATGTGGGACATGATTCACGACCGCACCCACATGCGCGGCGACCTGCCCTTCGACCCGTTCATGATCAAGCAGCGCATGCCCTTCTTCCTCTACTCCCTGGAGGAGCTGCGCTGCGACCTCACGGCGTTCCGCGAGGCCGTGGCCCTGTGGCGGGCCGAGGACACGGATGACGTGACGCGCGAGCATGCGCGCCTCGTGCAGTACGCCGTCATCTTCGACCGCATCTTCCGCTTCGCCCTCACCGGCACGCGCGTGCGCAACTACGACGGTCTCGGCGGGCAGCTGCTGTTCGCCTGGATGCACCAGCGGGGCGTTCTCCACTGGACGGACACGCGACTCACGATCGACTGGGAGGCAGTGCCCGACGTCGTCGTCGCGCTCTCCGACGCGATCAACGAGCTGTACTGGCGCTCGATCGACCGGCCGAAGGCGGCGCACTGGCTCGCCGCATACGCGTTCCTCACGACGACGCTCACGCCGCACCCTGCGTCGACCTGGGCGCGCGGGCTGCCCGACGACGTGCTCGCCGGGCCGCTCAAGGGGTACACCGACCTCGTGCTCGACGACGAGTTCCCCCTCTCGATGTTCTACGAGGCGCTGCAGAAGAAGATCGCGCCGGTCATCGAGTCGACCTCGGGGATCACGGGCACCGGTAGCGCGTGACGGGCGAGCAGAGCATCCAGGACCGCACGATCGTCGTCGCGGGCGCGGGCGGCGCTGCCGGTCGCGCGGTCTGTGCTGAGCTGGCTGCGGCGGGCGCATTCGTCGTGGCGGCCGGGTCGCGGCCCGCGTCGCTGACCGAGGTGGACGCGGCCGAGACCGCGGTCGTCGACCTGGCCGACCCGGCGGCGGTGAGCGAGTGGGCGGCCGAGCTGCGTGCGCGCCGGCCGAGCATCGACGGCGTCGTGCACCTCGTGGGTGGGTGGCGCGGCGGCTCAGACCTCGACGACTTCGAGTGGCTCGAGCGCCGCGTGCTCACGACCCTGCGGGTGCTCAGCCGCGAGCTGCGCGACGACCTGAGCGCGTCCAGCGCGGGCCGACTCGCGATCGTGAGCTCGACCTCCGTCGCGCAACCCCGCTGGGGCACCGTCAACTACGTGACACTCAAGGCTGCGGCGGAAGCCTGGACTCAAGCGCTCGCCACCGGCTGGCGGGTGAAGGGCTCCCCAACCGCGGCCGTGACCTTCGTGGCGGGCGCACTCGACGAGGGCGACACGATCGCCCAGCTCGCCGCGGCGTGCACGGGGCTGTGGGAGCTCGGGCACGAGCAGCTCAACGGCGCGGTCGTGCATCTGGCTCCGTCGTGAGACGGATGCGCGGTCCGGTGCGCGCGGGTTAGCGTTCTGGGGTGACTGCCCAGACCCGCCCGCCCTCCACCGTCGACGCCGACGGCAACTGGGTGCGCCCGACGCCGGGTGTCGCCGGCATGCGCACCGACGGGCTGCTGGCGCTCGGCATTGCTGTGGGCGCCTCACTCGCGATCCTGCTCTACGCCTCGGCGGAGTTCTTCGACGAACCTCCCGTGCTGTGGCAAGCGGCACTCGTCGTGCTCGGCATCTCGGGCCCGCTCGTGTGGCGCAGGGTCGCGCCCATCACCGTCACCGCCGTCATCTCGATCGTCTACATCTGCGCCCTCTACAACAAGGTGCCCGAAGTGCTGTTCAGCAACATCGCGCTGTTCATGGCGATGTACTCGATCGGCGCGTGGTCGTCATCACGCCGGCACGCGCTCGTGGCGCGCATCGTCGTCGTGGTCGCCATGTTCGGCTGGTTGTTCTGGGAGATCACCCGGGCCGCCTTCGACACCTCGCTCGCGCCCGAGGACTCGGGCATCGGCCTCATCGCGCCGGGCGTCGCCATCGGGCTCATCAGCATCGTCACCAACATCCTCTACTTCGCAGGAGCGTGGGCCTTCGGTGATCGGGCATGGAGTGCCGCGCGCGAGAGGGCCGAACTCGAGGCTCGAACCCACGAGCTCGAGGCGGAGCGCGAGCTCACCGCGGCGCAGGCCGTGACCCTCGACCGCGTGCGCATCGCCCGCGAACTGCACGACGTCGTCGCCCACCACGTCTCCGTCATGGGAATCCAGGCGGGTGCGGCACGTCGGGCTCTCGGTGCCGACGCCCCCGCCCCGGCGATCAGCGCACTCGGCTCGGTGGAGACCTCGGCGCGCGACGCCGTCGACGAGCTGCACCGCCTCGTGACGACCCTGCGCGGTATCGGCGGCGAAGGCGACGCGACGGACGGACCGAGCACGCGCGGCACAGCCCAGCTCGAGGCGCTCATCGACGACGTGCGCGCCGCGGGCAGAACAGCAGACTTCACGATCGTCGGCGATCGGCAGCCGCTCTCCCCCGTCATCGACACGACGCTCTACCGCGTCGCACAGGAGGCGGTCACCAACAGCCTCAAGCACGCGGGGGCGACCGCGACGATGGATGTTCGGCTCAGGTTCAGCCCCGAGCGGGTCGAGCTCGAAGTGGCCGACACGGGCCACGGCGCCCGTAGCGCGCAGAGCACCACGAGCGCGTCCGGCGGCCTCGGCCAGATCGGCATGCGCGAGCGACTTGCCGCGATCGGAGGAGCGCTCGAGGCGGGGCCGCGCAAGCGCGGCGGGTATCTCGTGCGCGCGACCGTGCCGCTCCTCGTGACCGAGCAGGTCGGCTCATGAGCGAGCCCGTGATCCGCGTGCTCCTCGTCGACGACCAAGATCTGGTGCGCGCGGGCTTCCGCGTCATCCTCGAGAGCGAGCCGGGCATCGAGGTCGTCGGGGAGGCCGCCGACGGTGCGCGCGCGCTCGAGGCCGCGCGCGAGCTGCGCCCCGACGTCATCTGCATGGACGTGCAGATGCCGGGGGTCGACGGGCTCGAGGCGACCAGGCGAATCCGCTCCGAGGGGCTCGAGTCGAGCATCCTCGTTCTCACCACCTTCGACCGCGACGACTACCTGTTCGCCGCCCTCGAAGCGGGCGCGAGCGGGTTCCTGCTCAAGAACGCGAGCCCCGAGAAGCTGCTCGAAGCCGTGCGCGTCGTCGCGGCAGGCGAAGCGCTCCTCGCCGCCGACGTCACCCGCCGTGTCATCGAGCGCGTCACCGCGAACCGAGAGCGGCCCGCACCCGACGGACGCCTCGACGAGCTCACCGAGCGGGAAGCCGAAGTGCTGCGGCTGCTCGCGCGGGGGTTGAGCAACGGCGAGATCGCCCGCGAGCTGTACCTCGGCGAGGCGACCGTCAAGACGCACGTCTCCAAGATCCTCCTCAAGCTCGGGCTGCGCGACCGCGTGCACGCCGTCGTCTTCGCCTACGAGAACGGCGTCGCCGTGCCGGGCGAGAGCGGGCTCGGCGCGTCATCCTCCTGACGGAGCAACGACCCCCCGCTCGGCGGATGCGGGCGCCATGCGGCGCGACCTAGCGTGGAGGTCACCAGGAGAGGAGCAGCATGCTGCAGATCGAGAACGTCACCAAGAGGTTCGGAGACCGGGTCGCACTCGACGACGTCTCCTTCAGCGTCGGCGCCGGGCGCCTCACCGGATTCGTCGGGGGCAACGGTGCCGGCAAGACCACGGCCATGCGCATCATCCTCGGAGTGCTCGCGAGCGACAGCGGCCGCATCACGCTGCACGGCGAGCCGCTCACCACCGACGACCGCCGGCGCTTCGGCTACATGCCCGAAGAGCGCGGGCTGTACCCCAAGATGCGCGTGCACGAGCAGCTCGTCTACCTCGCCCGCCTGCGCGGAGTGCGCGCGCGCGACGCGGCCGTGCGGGCCGATGAGCTCATCGACCGCCTCGAACTGACCGAGCGCCGCGACGAGCCCATCGAGAAGCTCTCCCTCGGCAACCAGCAGCGGGCCCAGATCGCCGCCGCCCTCGTCCACGACCCCGACGTGCTCGTGCTCGACGAGCCGTTCTCGGGCCTCGACCCGATGGCCGTCGAGACCGTGCTCGGGGTGTTGGGCGAGTTCGCCGCCCGCGGCGCCCCCGTGCTGTTCTCCAGCCACCAGCTCGATCTCGTCGAGCGCCTGTGCGACGACCTCGTCATCATCGCCGGCGGCGGCATCCGGGCCGCCGGGTCGCGCGAGGAGCTGCGTGCCGCCAACACGGGCTCCCAGTGGGAGCTGCTCAGCGGCGAGGACGCCGGCTGGGTGCGCGACATGCCCGACGTGACCGTGCTCGAGTTCGACGGCGGCTACGTGCTCTTCGAGGCCGACGCCGACGCCGCGCAGGTCGTCCTGCAGCGCGCCGCCGCCCTCGGCGCCGTGCACAGCTTCACCCCGCGCCGACCCACCCTGACCGAAATTTTCCGAGAGGTCGTGAAGTGATGAGCACCACCACCCGCACCACCGCCACCAGCGGCCCCGCGCCCACGTCCGCCCCGCGCTTCCGCGAGTCCGTCACGCTCGTCGCCGGGCGCGAAGTCATGCAGAAGCTGCGCTCCAAAGCGTTCGTCATCTCGACGATCATCCTCATGCTCGTCGTGCTCGCCTCGATCGTCATCGGCGGGCTCGTCTCCCGCAACCAGGGCGATACATCCGTCGCGGCCGTCGGCGTCGTCGCCGAGCAGCTCGAGGGACTGCCCGGCATCGAGGTGACCGAGGTTCCCACGCGCGCAGAGGCCGAATACCTCGTGCGCGAGGGGGAGGTCGACGGCGCCGCCGTGCCGCTCGAGAACCCCGCCGACGGTGGCCCCGCGATGGAGGTCATCGGGCTCGAGGAGGCGCCGGGCATCCTCATTCAGGCGCTCTCGATTGCACCCGAGGTGACGCTCCTCGACGAGCCGAGTGTCGACGGCTTCCTCGCCTATTTCGTCGCGCTCGGCTTCGGCATCGTCTTCTTCATCTCCGCCGTCACCTTTGGTGGCACGATCGCGCAGAGCGTCGTGGAGGAGAAGCAGACGCGCGTCGTCGAGATTCTGCTGTCGTCGATCTCCTCGCGCGCCCTCCTCGCGGGCAAGGTGGTCGGCAACTCGATCCTCGCCTTCGGCCAGATCATCGCGATCGCCGTGCTCGCGGGCATCGGGCTCATGGTGATCGGGCAAGACATCCTCATCAGCGACCTCGGGCCCTCGGTCGTCTGGTTCCTCGGCTTCTTCGCGATCGGCTTCGTGCTGCTCGCCGCCATGTACGCGGCCTCGGCCTCGCTCGTCTCGCGCATGGAAGACGTGGGCGCGGTGCTCACGCCGGTCACCTACCTCGTGATGATCCCGTACTTCCTCGTCATCTTCTTCAACAACAACGAGCTCGTGCTGGGCATCATGTCGTACGTGCCGTTCTCGGCCCCGGTCGGGATGCCCATGCGCATCTTCCTCGAGACCGCCCAGTGGTGGGAGCCCCTGGTCTCCCTCGCGATCCTCGTGGTCACGACCGTCATCGTGGTCGCGCTCGGGGCTCGGATCTACCAGAACTCGCTGCTGCGCACCGGCTCGCGCGTCAAGCTCGGCGAGGCCCTGCGCGGCTGACGCACGACGCTGCTGAACGTCGACGGGAAACCGCGGCGGGTGCGGGAGAATGGGGTCGTGACACGACTCCACGACTCCACCCGCCGCGGTTTCGCGAGCGACAACTACGCCGGCGTGCACCCCGAGGTGCTGACGGCTCTGGCCGAGGCCAACGAGGGCCACCAGATCGCCTACGGTGAAGACCAGTACACCGAGCGCCTCGGCGAGGTGATCCGGCAAGAGTTCGGCGAGGGCGCCGAGGTGTTCCCCGTCTTCAACGGCACGGGTGCCAACGTGCTTGCGCTCACCGCTCTCATGCCGCGCTGGGGCGCCGTCATCTGCAGCAGCACCGCGCACATCCACACCGACGAGGGCGGCGCGCCCGAGCGCGTGAGCGGCCTCAAGCTGCTGCCCGTGCCGACGCCCGACGGCAAGCTCACGCCGGAGCTCATCGCGACGGAAGCCTTCGGCTGGGGCGACGAGCACCGCGCGCAGCCGCTCGTCGTGAGCATCACGCAGACGACCGAACTCGGCACGCTCTACACGGCCGACGAGATTCGTGCGATCGCCGACTACGCGCACGAGCACGGCATGGCCCTGCACCTCGACGGTGCCCGCATCTGGAACGCCTCCGCCGCCCTCGGCACGTCGCTGCGCGCGTTCACCGCCGACGTGGGAGTGGACATCCTCTCTCTCGGCGGCACCAAGAACGGCCTCCTCGGCGCCGAGGCGATCGTCGTGATCGACCCCTCGCGCGTCGAAGGCCTCGTCTACCTGCGCAAGATGTCGATGCAGCTCGCGAGCAAGATGCGCTTCGTGAGCGCTCAGCTGCTCACCCTCTTCGACGGCGGCCTCGGCGTGCGATCGGCGGGTCACGCCAACGCGATGGCGGCGCGGCTGCGCACCGGGCTCGAGACGATGATCGCGCGCGGCGAGGTGCCCGAGGGCTCGTTGTCGTTCAGCCAGCCGACGCAGGCCAACGCCGTGTTCGCGGTGCTCGACCAGGACGCCGCCGACCGGATTCGCGAGAAGGTGCGCTTCTACGACTGGGACCGCGCCCGCGGCGAGGTGCGCTGGATGTGCGCCTTCGACACGAGCGCCGACGACATCGACGCCTTCCTGCGCGTCGTGCACCACGAGCTGGGCAGGTAGGGCGCAGCCGGGCGTACGCTGAGCCTCATGCGCTTCGGACTCTTCATTCCTCAAGGCTGGCGGCACGACCTGGTCGACATCGACCCCGACGAGCAGTGGGGGGTGATGAAGCGCCTCGCGCAGCACGCCGATGCGGGTCCGTGGGAGTCGATCTGGGTCTACGACCACTTCCACACCGTCCCCGTGCCGAGCGAGGAGGCGACGCACGAGGCGTGGACCCTCATGGCGGCCTTCGGCGCCGTGACCGAGCGCGTGCGTCTCGGCCAGATGTGCACGTGCATGGGGTACCGCAACCCCGCCTACCTCGCGAAAGTCGCCGCGACGGTCGACCACGTCTCGGGCGGGCGCGTCGAGATGGGCATCGGCGGGGGCTGGTACGAGCACGAGTGGAACGCCTACGGATACGGGTTCCCCGAGATCGGCGACCGGCTGCGGATGCTCGACGAGGGCGTGCAGATCATGAAGCAGGCCTGGTCGGAGGGCACGGCGACCCTGGACGGCCGCTACTACCAGGTGGACGGCGCGATCGTTCGGCCCCTGCCGGTGCAGAAGCAGGGCATCCCGTTCTGGATCGCCGGAGGCGGCGAGAAGGTGACCCTGCGCATCGCCGCGCAGTACGGGCAGTACACGAACTTCGCCGGCACCCCCGAGGAGTTCACCCACAAGAGCGAGATTCTGCGCGGGCACTGCGAGCAGCTCGGCACGAGCTTCGACGCCATCACGCGGTCGGCGAACTACAACACCGTCGTCGGGCGCGATGAGGCCGAGGTCGCCGAGCGCATCGCCGCGATCGAGGCGCGGCTCACGCGGTATCTCGGGGCGGAGCGTGCCGGCAAGGCCGTCGCCGATCTGCGCAACGGTCGCGGGCTTGCGGGAACCCCTGAGCAGATCATCGAGCAGTTGCAGGGCATGCAGCAGCTCGGCATGACCTACGCGATCACCTACTTCGCCGAGGCCGCCTACGACACGAGCGGCATCGAGCTGTTCGAGCGCGAGGTCGTGCCCGCGCTGCAGTAGAAGCGCTCGCACCGCACTACATTGACGTTCATCGATATAGGGTGCAGAATCAGGTCAGCGCCATATCGACGTTCATCAATGTACGGGAGGTGACGACATGACCACGTTCTCAGAGGACGGCTGCTGCGGCGGCATCTGCTGCTAGGCAGCACGGCGGGGCTGAGCGATCAGCCCCGTCGACACCCACCGGATGCTCGCGCATGAGCACTCCGAATCGACTCAGACCTCCATGCGCGAGACGGCAAGCCCGTCGGTACCCTCCGGAGCGACGTCGACGCGCACCACGTCGCCGTCGGCGATCGTGCTCGACAGGATCGCGCGGGCGAGGGCGTCGTCGATCTCGTGCTGCATGAGTCTGCGCAGCGGGCGCGCCCCGTACACGGGGTCGTAGCCGCGCTCCGCGAGCCAGGTGCGAGCATCCGGCGTCACCGCCAGCTGCAGGCGACGATCGGCGAGGCGGCGCTCGAGACGATCGATCTGCAGCGACACGATCTGGCCGAGGTCGTCCGTCGTGAGCGGCGCGAACACGACGATGTCATCGAGCCGGTTGACGAACTCGGGCTTGAAGGCCTGGCGCACCATGTCGTTCACGCCGGCGACCTTGGCCTCCCACTCGAGCGAGGGGTCGATGAGCAGCTGCGAACCCAGGTTCGAGGTGAGGATGAGGATCGTGTTGCGGAAATCGACCGTGCGGCCCTGGCCATCGGTGAGCCGGCCGTCGTCGAGCACCTGCAGCAGAAGGTCGAAGACCTCCGGATGCGCCTTCTCGACCTCGTCGAGCAGGATGACCGAGTAGGGGCGACGCCGCACGGCCTCCGTGAGCTGACCGCCCTGCTCGTAGCCCACGTATCCGGGAGGGGCGCCGATGAGGCGCGAGACGGCGAACTTCTCGCCGTACTCGCTCATGTCGATGCGCACGAGCGCCTTCTCGTCGTCGAACAGGTAGTCGGCGAGCGCCTTCGCGAGCTCGGTCTTGCCGACGCCCGTGGGGCCGAGGAAGAGGAATGAGCCGGTCGGTCGATCGGGGTCGCTGATGCCGGCGCGCGTGCGGCGTACGGCTTCACTCACCGCGACGACCGCATCCTTCTGCCCGATGATGCGCTTGCCGAGCTCCGCCTCCAGGGTCAGCAGCTTCTCCGTCTCGCCCTGCGTGAGCTTGTCGACGGGGATGCCCGTCCAGGCGGCCACGACCGCGGCGATGTCCTCGTCCGTCACCTGGTCGTTGACCATGCGCGGGCCGCTCTCGGCCGACTCCGCTTCGGCGAGCTGCGTCTCGATGCCCGGGATCACCTCGTAGTTGAGGCGCGAGGCCTCCTGGTACTGCCCCTCGCGCATGGCGCGATCGAGCTCGATGCGCGCGTCGTTGAGGCGCGTGCGCAGGTCGCCGACGGCGGTCAAGCCAGACTTTTCGGCGGCCCAGCGCTTCTGCAGGGCATCCCGCTCGGCGGTCTTCTCGGCCAGCTCGCCGCGCAGCTTCTCCAGGCGGGCCTTCGACGCGTCGTCCTTCTCCTTCTTGAGGGCGAGCTCCTCGATCTCGAGTCGCGTCACCGCACGCTTGAGCTCGTCGAGCTCGACGGGGCTCGACTCGATCTCCATCTTGAGACGGCTCGCCGCCTCGTCGACGAGGTCGATCGCCTTGTCGGGCAGCTGGCGCGCGGTGATGTACCGATTGCTGAGCGACGCGGCGGCGACGAGGGCGCTGTCGGCGATCGAGACTTTGTGGTGCGCCTCGTAGCGCTCCTTGAGGCCGCGCAGGATCGCGACCGTGTCCTCCACGCTCGGCTCGCCGACGTAGACCTGCTGGAAGCGGCGCTCGAGGGCGGCATCCTTCTCGATGAACTCGCGGTACTCGTTGAGTGTCGTCGCGCCGATGAGGCGCAGCTCGCCGCGCGCGAGCATGGGCTTGAGCATGTTCGCGGCCGCGACGGATCCCTCTCCCCCACCGGCGCCCATGAGGCTGTGCAGCTCGTCGATGAAGGTGATGACCTGGCCGTCGGAGTCGTCGATCTCCTTCAGCACGGCCTTGAGGCGCTCCTCGAACTCGCCGCGGTACTTGGCGCCCGCGACGAGGGCGGCCAGGTCGAGGCCGACGAGCTGCTTGTCCTTGAGCGAGTCGGGCACGTCGCCCGCGACGATGCGCTGAGCGAGCCCTTCGACGACGGCAGTCTTGCCGACGCCGGGCTCGCCGATGAGCACGGGGTTGTTCTTGGTGCGGCGGCTGAGCACCTGGCTCACGCGGCGAATCTCGGCGTCGCGGCCGATCACGGGGTCGAGCTTGCCGGAGCGCGCGATCTCGGTGAGGTTGACGCCGTACTGCTCGAGGGCAGACTTCTGGGCCTCCTGGCTGGAGGGGGCGCCTTGCATGTTGGCCATCGTGTACTCCTGCGGGGTGGAGAGTCGCGGCAATCTTGAGTCGCGGTGACTCAAGTTTACGCCGCGGCACCCGACTCCGCTAGCGGATGCCCGTTCCGAGGCTCTGCTCACGGCGAACACGCAGGCCGCCCACGAGCGGGGAATACTCCGCCGGGGCAATCGCTTGAAGCCCAGCATGACGACTCTCGGCATCATCGGTTCCGGCAACATCGGCTCGCAGCTCGCCCGCGCATTCGCGAAGCTCGGGCACGACATCGTGATCGCGAACTCGCGCGGCCCCGCCTCCCTCGAGGGGTTCGCCGCCGAGGTCACGGCGGCCGGAGGCGGCACCGTCACCCCGGGCACCGTCGAGGAGGCCTCCCGTGCGGGCGAGCTCGTGGTGCTCACGGTTCCGCTCGGCGTCGTGCCGAGCATCCCGAGCGAACCGCTCGCGGGGCGCATCGTGATCGACACGAACAACTACTACCCGGCGCGCGACGGCAGCATCGCCGAGCTCGACGAGGAGCGCCTCACGACCGCGGAGTGGGTCGCCCGACACCTGAGCGGGTCGACCGTCGTGAAGGCCTTCAACCACATTCCCGCCGCCGACATCACGGCCCACGCCGAGCCCACCGGCAGCTCCACGCGTCGTGCCCTCATGGTCTACGGCGACGATGACGCGGCAGTGCGGCGCGTGACCGGGCTCGTCGAGGCGATCGGTTTCGACGCGATCGTCGGCGGGCCGCTCAGCGACAGTTGGCGCATCCAGCGGGACACCCCCGGCTACGGGCCGCGGTTCGCGGCGGCCGAGCTGCGCGACCAGCTCGCGGCCGTGCGCAGCTACGGCGAGCGGTAGCTCGCCCGGCGCTCGTCAGCGCCGCCGCGAGACGGTCACCGTGAACTTCGGCCCGCGCGAGACCTGGCGCGTCGGGCCCACCGTGCGCTCGAGGGCGGGCGCGTAGTCCAGGTGGCTGTTCCACACGCTCCACAGCTGGCCACCCGGGCGCAGCACGCGCCCCGCCTCGGCGAAGAGGCGCAGCGCGACGCCCGTGTGCACGGCCGCGCCGACGTGGAACGGCGGGTTGAGCACGATGAGGTCGGCGCTGTCGGTCGGCTGCGTCGACAGGCCGTCATCCTGCACGGCGTCGATCTCGACACCGTTGGCCTCCGCGGTGAGACGCGCGCTCGCGACGGCGACCGCAGACACGTCCGTCGCTATGACCCTCGCCGTGGGAGCGCGGCGCGCGAGCGCGACGGCGAGCACGCCGGTTCCGCATGCCAGGTCGATCGCGGTCTCGTAGGCGGGCCACTGGTCGGCGACGTTCAGCAGGGCGCGCGTGCCGATATCGAGGGATGCCCCGCCGAACACTCCCGCGAGCGCGACGATGCGCAGCCCGTGCTCGGGCACCTCGCCCACAGTGGGCTCGGCGGGCGCGACGTCGCGCGGCCCCCTGCCGGTCAGCAGCCGCGCCTTCTGCCGCGCGAGCGAGACGTCGACCCGCTCCCAGCTGCGACGCAGCACGTCGTTCTGGGTCGGCGTCATGTGCTTGACCATGTTGCCCGCGAGCAGGACGGCGTCGGGGTGGGCGGAGCGAGCGACCTCGCGCGCGATCGCGTCGAGTCTGTCGAGCGAGCGCGGGAGGCGCAGCAGGATGAGCCGGGCATCCCGCGAGACCACGTCGGCGAGGGCATGGTGGCTCATCGCGGTGACGCCGGAGTCGGTGGCATTCGCCTCCAGGGCACGCCAGGCGACGAGAGAATCCTGGTGCACGCGCACGTGGTGCGCACCGAGGGCGAGGGCGCCGAGGCTGAGCGCCCCGTGGGTGTCCTCGACGACGGCGACCTCGGAGGGCCGCTCCCGCAGCCAGGGCTCGGCCGTATCGAGCAGGTAGCGGTCGGCGGCATCCCAGGCCCGCAGTTCGGGCGTCTCGATGTCGGGGCGGCGGCGCAGGGGTTCGAGAACGCGGTCGAGCGGAGCATCGGTCACTCGCGCAACCCTAGGCCCTCGCGCCGGACCGCGTGACCGCGATTAGCCCCGGCGGAAGGGTCTCCAGACGACGACCTGGTTCGACTTCTGCGCACGCGTTCCCGCCTTGAGCGAGATGACCTCGCCCTCCGAGCCGGCCGCGAAGACGCGGCGCCCCGGCTTGGAGAGCATCTCGTCGGCGAGCGCCGTCTCGAGCTCGCGCACGCGGCGACGCAGCTCGGTGACCTCGTTCTCGAGCTCGAGGATGCGGCGGATGCCCTCGAGGTTGAGACCCTCACCGCTGAGCCGGGCGATCTCGCGCAGCTGCACGACGTTGCGCATGGAATAGCGGCGGCTCTGCCCCGCCGTGCGGGTCGGCGACACGAGCCCGAGGCGGTCGTACTGCCGCAGGGTCTGGGGGTGCATCCCGGCCAATTCCGCCGCGATCGCGATGGCGAACATGGGGGTGTCCTCGTCCACCTGGTCTCCTCCCACGTCGCTCCCGCCTCAGCTCATTGTGTCGCGCGCTACCCGCGTGCGCGAGCGATGAGGTCGTCGCGCGGGTTCTCGGCCGGCAGGGTGTCGGCGAACTCGCGCAGCTTCTTCGTGCTCTCGGCGCTGACGTGCGCGGGCACTGCGACCTGCACGGTCGCGAGCAGGTCGCCCGTGCCCTTCGGCGTGGTGACGCCGCGGCCCTTGACGCGCAGCACCCGGCCGCTCGGGGTTCCCGGCGCGACCTTGAGCTTGACCGGGTCTCCTCCGAGCGTCGGAACCTCGATCGTCGCGCCCAGCGTCGCCTCGACGAAGGTCACGGGCACGTCGACGCGCAGATTGAGGCCGTCCCGCTCGAAGACGGGATGCTTGCGCACCGAGACCGTGAGCACGAGGTCACCGGCGGGGCCGCCGTCGATGCTGCGCTCGCCCTTGCCCTTGAGGCGGATCTTCTGACCGTCGGAGACCCCCGCGGGAATCTTGACCGTGAGTGACTTGCCGCCCTGGCGCTCGAGGGTGACCGTGTCGCCCTGGATCGCGGTGAGGAATTCGAGGGAGACCGAGGCCGTCTGGTCGCGCCCCTTGGTCGGGCCGCCGTAGCCTCGAAACCCGCCCGTCGTCTGGCCGAACCGGCCGTCGCCGAACATGCCGCCGAAGACATCCTCGAAGCCGCCCGCGCCACCCGGCTGAGCGCGGCGACCACCGGCGACCCCGCCGAACATGCCGCCGAAGACATCCTCGAAGCCGCCCTGACCACCGCCGCCGGCGGTGAAGCGGGCGCCGGAACCCATCGCGCGCATCTGGTCGTACTCGGCGCGCTGCTCGGGATCGGCGAGAACGTGATGCGCTTCGCTGATCTCCTTGAAGCGCGCCTCCGCGCTCGCGTCACCCGGGTTCGAGTCGGGGTGGTACTTGCGGGCGAGGGCGCGGTAGGCCTTCTTGAGGTCTGCCGCCGAGACGTCCTTCGGCACGCCGAGAACGGCGTAGAAGTCTTTCTCGAACCAGTCGTTGCTGGCCATGTCGCCCTCCTAGTTCTCGGGAACCGAGACGGCCACCTTCGCCGGGCGCACGAGCTTCTCACCGAGGGCGTAGCCGACCTCGATCACGTCGGCGACCGTGTTCGACGTCGCCTCCGCGCTCGGCAGCTGCACGAGCGCCTCGTGCAGGGCCGGGTCGAAGGGCTCGCCGATCTCGCCGACGCGCCGCAGGCCGTACCGCTCGAAGCTGCTGCGCATCTTCTGCGCCACGAGCTCGAGCGGGCTGCCCTCCAGGTCACCGTGCGAGGCCGCACGATCCAGGTCGTCGATCGCCGGCAGAAGAGAACGGATCACCTCGGCGACGACCGCCTCGCGGTTCGCCGCGCGGTCGCGCTCGACGCGCGTGCGGAAGTTCGCGAGCTCGGCCTCCGCGCGTGCAGCGCGATCCCGGTACTCCTCGATCTCCTTCGCCCCGGCCTCCGAGAGGATGTGGTCGATGTCGGCATCGAGCGAGTTGCCGGTCTCGGAGACTTCCACATCGGCGTCCTCGACGGCGAAGAGCTCGTCGAGCTCCTCGGCATCCGTCGTCGCGCCGTCCTCGGCGAGAGGGGCGTCGTCGTCGCGAGCAGCCTGATCGCTGCCGTGGTCGTCACCGTGCTCGTCGGCCGCGGCCGGGGTGGGGGTGCCCTCCTCGGGCACCTCCGCCCCGTCCTCGTTCTTGCGCTTCTTGGCCGCCATCGGCTTACTTCTTGTCCTTGTCGGCACCAGAGTCGGCGTCCGAGTCAGACTTCTCGTCCTCGTCGTCGACGATCTCGGCGTCGACGACATCCTCATCGTCGTCCTCGGCCGGCGCCTCGGGCTGCTCGCCCGCGGCGGCCTCCGCCTGCGACGAGGCGTAGATGGCCTCGCCGAGCTTCGTCTGCGACTGGTTGAGCATGTCGAACGCCGACTTCACGGCGTCGTCGTCGTCACCGGCGAGCGCCGTCTTGAGAGCATCCACATCGGCCTGCACCTCGCTCTTGACGTCGTCGGGAAGGTTCGCCTCGTTCTCCTTGATGAGCTTCTCGATCGAGTAGGCGAGCTGCTCGGAGTTGTTGCGCACCTCGGCCTTCTCGCGACGCTCCTTGTCCTCGGCGGCGTGCTCCTCGGCCTCGCGCACCATGCGCTCGATGTCTTCCTTCTCGAGCGAGGAGCCGCCCGTGATGGTCATCGACTGCTCCTTGCCGGTGCCCTTGTCCTTCGCACTCACGTGCACGATGCCGTTGGCGTCGATGTCGAAGGTGACCTCGACCTGCGGGATGCCTCGGGGTGCGGGCGCGATGCCGGTGAGCTCGAACGTGCCGAGGTTCTTGTTGTCGCGCGTGAACTCGCGCTCGCCCTGGAAGACCTGGATCGCCACGGACGGCTGGTTGTCATCCGCCGTCGTGAAGGTCTCGCTGCGCTTGGTCGGAATCGCGGTGTTGCGCTCGATGAGCTTGGTCATGATGCCGCCCTTGGTCTCGATGCCGAGGCTGAGGGGCGTGACGTCGATGAGCAGAACATCCTTGCGCTCACCCTTGAGGACGCCGGCCTGGAGGGCCGCACCCACGGCGACGACCTCGTCGGGGTTGACGCCCTTGTTGGGCTCCTTGCCCCCGGTCATCTTCTTGACGAGCTCGTTGACGGCGGGCATGCGGGTCGAGCCGCCGACGAGCACCACGTGGGCGATGTCGTCGACCTTGACCCCGGCCTCCTTGATGACGTCTTCGAAGGGCTTCTTGGTGCGGTCGAGCAGGTCGCTCGTGAGCTCCTCGAACTTGGCGCGGCTCAGCGACTCGTCGAGGTTGGCCGGGCCGTTCTCGGTGAGCGAGAGGTACGGCAGCTGGATGTTGGTGCTCGTGGAGCTCGAGAGCTCCTTCTTGGCCTGCTCGGCGGCCTCCTTGAGGCGCTGCTTGGCGATCTTGTCCTTCGTGACGTCGACGCCCGTCGAGTCCTTGAAGCGCTTGGCGAGGTAGTCGACGACACGCTCGTCCCAGTCGTCACCGCCGAGACGGTTGTCGCCGGAAGTGGCCTTGACCTGGATGGTGCTGAAGTCGTCGTCCTTGCCCACTTCGAGCAGGCTCACATCGAAGGTTCCGCCACCGAGGTCGAAGACGAGGATGAGCTCGTCCTCCTTGCCCTTGTCGAGCCCGTAGGCGAGGGCGGCCGCGGTCGGCTCGTTGATGATGCGCAGCACGTTGAGTCCCGCGATCTCGCCGGCCTCCTTCGTGGCCTGGCGCTCGGCGTCGTTGAAGTAGGCGGGCACGGTGACGACCGCGTCGGTGACGCTCTCGCCGAGGTACTGCTCGGCGTCGCGCTTGAGCTTGGCGAGGATGCGCGCACTGATCTCCTGCGGCGTGTACTTCTTGTCGTCGATCGCCTGGGTCCAGTCGGTGCCCATGTGGCGCTTGACGCTCGCAATGGTGCGGTCGACGTTGGTGACGGCCTGGCGCTTGGCGGTCTCGCCGACGAGCACCTCCCCGTCCTTGGTGAAGGCCACGACGGAGGGCGTGGTGCGGAAGCCCTCCGCGTTGGCGATGACGGTGGGTTCTCCACCCTCGAGGACGGAGACGACGGAGTTCGTGGTTCCGAGGTCGATGCCGACGGCACGTGCCATGGTGGTGCTCCTTCTGGTGTTGGGGTGACGCTCTGAAGTCGGGGGCGCGAAAGGTTGAGTCGCGCGATATCAAGTTTGAGAGACGGGATGCCCGGTGTCAAGTCGAGGGGCGAAAACTTGAGTTGCCCCGGCTCAACTCTCAGGTTGTGCCCTCGACGGGTGGCCCACCCCGGGTTGCGCCCTTGCGGGGATACCCTTCCCCGACGCGCACCAGGCGGATACGATCGTGAAATCGGGTCACGTGGTTCCCGACTCGACCGTTTCGCACTGTTTCGCACTGGAGAGGCATCCATCGTGAGCCCGCACACCCGCACTGCGACTGCCGTCCGCTCGCGCCCACGCGCTTCACTCGTCAGCGGCATGGCGCTCGTCGGCGCCGCCGCCCTTGTCCTCGCCGGGTGCACGAGCGCCCCCGCGGGGCTCACCGAAGCCGAGATCGAGGAGATCGTCCAGCAGTTTCTCGCGGAGCGCGACATCGACGCGAGCACGATCGAAGGGCAGGATCTCGACGCGCTTGCGGACTCACTGACGGGCCCGCAGGGCGAGCAGGGAGAGAAGGGTGAGCCTGGTGCCCCCGGCCCTGCCGGCGCCCCCGGCTCGCAGGGCGCGACCGGCGCACGCGGCCCCGCAGGCACGGCTGGCCCGCAGGGCCCCGCTGGTCCGCAGGGCCCCTCCGGCGCCGACGTGGACTACTACACCCAGACCTCGTCGAACTTCGGCGCCAACTGGACGGCCACGCAGGAGTACCAGTACTCCGTCTCGTGCGACGCCGGGGATACGGCGATCTCCGGCGGCTGGGACACCTGGAACTCGAGCCCCTTCTCCCCCTACCTGATCAAGCGCTCTCAAGTGAGCGGCGAGACCTTCACGGTCGGATTCGTCGCGACGAGCAATGTTGCGGGCGCAAACGTCATCGTGAACGTGCTGTGCGCCGACACCGACAATCCCGTCACCTGATTCGCTACCTCATGTTCACCGGCCCGCAGTAGCGTGAGCGCATGACCGAGAAGCCCGGCGACAACGACGTCGACACCCCCTCCTCTTCCATCGAGCCGCCGACGGTCGCCCGAACGGGTGCCGTCGCCGCCGCGGGTGGCCCGTTCAGTGGGGAGCGCGTTCCCCGCCGGCAAGTCTGGTCGTGGGCGTTGTGGGACTGGGCCACGCAGCCGTTCAACACCGTCATCCTCACCTTCGTCTTCGCCGCCCTCTACCTGACATCCGACGCGTTCATCGATCCGGCGGTGGTCGCGCTCGGTACGGAAGACCCCGAGTACCGTCGCGCGATCGACGGGCTCTCCGCGAACTACGGCGTCGCGACTCTCATCGCGGGCCTCCTCATCGCCCTCGTCGCCCCCGTGCTCGGCCAGCGCGCCGACGCCGCGGGCAATCGCAAGCTCTGGCTCGGCATCGGTACGGGCCTCCTCATCGTCTGTACCGCTGGCCTGTTCTTCGTCGAGGCCATGCCGGAGTTCTTCTGGCTCGGCGCGATGCTCATCGCCGCTGGCTCGGTCTTCGGCGAGATCGCGGGCGTCAACTACAACGCCATGCTCAAGCAGGTCTCGACCCGCGCGACGATCGGCCGCGTGAGCGGTCTCGGCTGGGGCTTCGGCTACCTCGGCGGCATCGTGGCAATGATCATCGTCGTCGTCGCGCAGACCTTCGACTTCTTCGGCCTGCCGCTCGACAACGGCATGCCCTTCCGCGTCATCGCACTCGGCTGCGCGGTGTGGACGCTCATCTTCGCCATCCCGATCTTCCTCAACGTTCCCGAGTCGGAGCCCGCCGCCGGCCGCCCGCGCGTCAACTTCTTCCGCTCCTACGTGGTCCTGTGGCACGACATCGTCGATCTGTTCCGCACGGCACGTCAGACCTTCTGGTTCCTGCTCGCCGCGGCCGTCTACCGCGACGGGCTCGCGGGTGTCTTCACATTCGGCGCGATCCTCGCCTCCGTCGCCTTCGGCTTCAGCGCCAACGAAGTCATCATCTTCGGCATTGCCGCCAACCTCATCGCGGGCGTCTCCACGATCTTCGCGGGTCGCCTCGACGACAAGTTCGGTGCTCGCCGCGTCATCCTCTTCGCGCTCGCCGGGCTCAGCGTCTCGGGCGTGCTGGTCTTCCTGCTCGAGCCCGCGGGCGTCGTCGTGTTCTGGATCTTCGGCCTCGCCCTCACCGCCTTCGTCGGTCCCGTGCAGGCCGCGAGTCGTTCGCTCCTTGCGCGAGTCACCCCCGCCGGACGCGAGGGTGAGATCTTCGGCCTCTATGCCACGACGGGTCGCGCCGTAAGCTTCCTCGCCCCCGCCGCATGGGCCGGGTTCATCGCAACGGCGTCGGCGCTCGGTTCCACCAACGCAACCCTGTGGGGCGTGCTCGGCATCGTCGTGATCCTCGCCATCGGCTTCGTGCTCATGCTCTTCGTGAAGCCCGGCGAGCACGCCTCCCTCGCCGCCCGCAGCTAGCCGCTACGTGCGCGCGAGCGCCTCGATGTCCTGCTCGAACTCGGTCGAGACGACCGAGGAGACTGTCGCGCGAGTCTTGGCGATCGCCTCGAGGTAGTCCTCGGTCGAGGGGCCAAGCTTGCGCTCTCCTCCCTCGCCGAACACCGACTGCTCGAGTGCGGCCTGGGCGGCCGACCGCGCCGCGAACTCGATGTCGGCGGGCGAGTAGCCGTCGGTGCTCGCGACGATCTGCGCGACGTCGACGGCGCCCTGCACCGACTCGGGGATGTACCGCGCCCAGATCGCCTCCCGAGCCGCGGCGTCCGGCAGCCCGATCGGGATCACGTAGTCGAAGCGCCCGTGGCGCAGGAACGCCGCGTCGAGCGCGCGAATGAAGTTCGTCGCGCAGATCAGCAGCCGCCCCGGCGAGTCGCGGAACGCCGGGATGATCTTGAGCAGCTCGTTCGTGACGCCCTGCATGGCCGAGGGAGGCTCCCCGCCGCGCTGCGCCGCGATCTCCTCGACCTCGTCGATGAAGACGATGACGTGATCGAGCTCCGCGATCTTGAGAAACGTCTCGCGCAGCCCCCCGGCGAGGCCCTGCTGGCTGTGCGCGAGCCGCGAGGGGAAGACCTCGACGAAGGGCCACTGCAAGCGCGACGCGACGGCCTTCGCGAAAGTCGTCTTGCCGGTGCCGGGAGGGCCGAAGAGCACGATCGAGCGCGGCGGCTCGACACCGAACTGCTCTGCGAGAGCCGGGTCGGCGAGCGGGAGAACGAGTCGCCTCTCCAGCAGCTCCTTCTCCGCGTGCATGCCCGCGATCGATCCCCACAGATCGCGAGGCAGGATGCGCCCGCCTAGGTCGCGCAGCACCGACAGCTCGCGCTGCTTGACGGGGATCTCGCGCTCGAAATAGCTCAAGTGGGCGCGGTTCTCGAAGCCTGCCTTCGTGAGCGCCCCGAACTGCTGCTGCTGATCCGGCACGAGGATCGACAGCCGCGTGAGACCCTGCGGCGCCATGCGCTGCTCGAGGGCTGCCAGGAGAGAACCGGCAATGCCCGATCCGCGCGCCGACGCCGTCACAGCGAGGAAGACGATCCACCCCTGGTCGTGGGCCGCCCGCGCGACGGCGACGCCCAACACCTCCTCGCCGCGCACCGCGATGACCGCGTGGTCCTTCTCGCACGAGGCGAGCACCTCGGCGAGCGCGTAGACGGGCTCGACACCCTCCTCGCGCACTTCGTCCCAGAGGCGCAGGATCGCGTCCATGTCGGCGGGCTGGTAGTCGCGAAGGCGCACGGGGGTCATTCTCCATGGTCGCAGGTGCACCTGACGAACGGGAGTCGGCCCCCTGAGATTCTTCCCCCAGATGGTGCCCCCTGCGCATGGCAGAGTGAGGGCATGACGACGCCCTCCCCCACCACAGCGCAGAAGGCCGAGGCGCTCAGCGCCCTCCACGTTCCCGGTGACCCCCTGATCGTGACGAACGTGTGGGACGCCATGACGGCTCGCATCGTCGCCCGCACTCCGGGAGTGCGCGCTCTCGCCACGGCGAGCCACTCGGTCGCCTTCGCGCTCGGGGTCCCCGACGGCGAGGGCATGACCGTCGCGCAGGCCCTCGACGCTGCGCGGCGCATCACCAGCTCGACCGAGCTGCCCGTGAGCGTCGACTTCGAGCGCGGGTACGCGAGCGATGCCGCGGGCGTGCGGGACAACGTCGCGCGGCTCATCGACGCGGGTGCCGCCGGTCTCAACATCGAGGACTCGCTCGACGGCGCGACGAGCGACCGACGCCCCCTCGAGGAAGCAGCCGCACGCGTCGCCGCGGCCCGAGCGGCCGCCGACACCGCGGGCGTGCCCCTCGCGATCAACGCGCGCACCGACACCCTCGCGGGCTCTCCCGACAACTGGGACGAGGCGATCGACCGCGCCAACGCCTATGTCGACGCGGGGGCGACGAGCATCTTCATGCTGGGCCTCAGCACCGAG
>Ga0316202_10000290_pt1 | contig 63834 bp, 42 predicted proteins | sample 3monrhotite_MG_FD_204934 | JGI IMG/M metagenome (GOLD analysis project Ga0316202, IMG submission 204934) | Microbial mat bacterial communities from mineral coupon in-situ incubated in ocean water Damariscotta River, Maine, United States -... | ecosystem: Environmental > Aquatic > Marine >...
CCGGAATAAAAGCTGAACGTTTTAACTGTCGGCTTTATGCCAAGTTTGGTCAGCTTTAATGTGAATTAAGGGCTGAATCACTCTGTTAGCATTTTTTACTGAGAACACCATCATTCCGGTGTGTTTTAGCCGGAGCTCAGAGGTTTAAACCTCGGCATTAAATACTCGGTGATTTTTTTAAGAGTGACGTGTTTTCAGCGCTTAATTTCCATTTCAGTATTGTAAATGTGGCAGCATAAAATTGTTGGTATTTTTCTTTGTGTTTTCTGCGACGCCTTCGTTACATATTCAATATTTTTTATTTCCACACGCTATATGACACACACTTAATACCTGAATCTCAAACACCACGAGTATTTTTATAAAGTAAAAATAGGATAAATACGCTTTTTACTTGTTATTCAATAAAAAAAAGATACACTTGATTATGTGTACGATTTTTGCACAAAACTGTTTATCACTCTATTCGATAGTTAATTGATTTTTCTGTGGAGAAAAACATGGTCAAAAAGAAAAAAACAAAACGCAGCCCGAAACGTGTTTCTGCTTCAAAACCACTGAGCAAAGCGCATGAAAAAACCTTAAAAGTGGTTGGAGCCACTTTAGACAAAGCAGAAAAGCTGGGGGCAAAGGTTGTTGCTGCTGAAGAAGCGTTGGAAGTTACCATGGGCAAAGTCGAAAAAGCAGTACGTGCAGCCACACGTAAAGAAACGGCTGCTGCCAAACGTGCTGTCGTTACGGCTAAAAATGCAGCGAAAAAAGCAAAAGCAGCATTGACGGCAAGCAAAGTCAAAGCGCGTGAAATAGAACAGACATTAAAAGACTCTGTAAGGCTGGCTGAAATTGAGCGCAAAATGGAAGAAGCCAAAGAAAAGGCCGTTGCGATTTTCCTGTCAAAATGGCAAAAGGATTATGATCGTAAAACGACAAAAAAGAGCAAAAAAAAGGGCAGGAAGAAACGTCGAGTTAAGCATGCATAATTATTTGCAACGTATATAAGACAGGTTCCTGTGTAAACCAATAAGCGGTGCCGTTGTTGGGGCACTGGCAAGTTGTGTGTTGTGAGCGTACTGTCTGCAAAAATACATAGGGCACAACGCAAAGAGAAGAATCAAAAGCTTTTCGCCCTATAATGTGCGTTAAGGGCTGAATCGCTCTGTTAGCATTTTTTACTGAGAACACCGTCATTCCTGCGTGTTTTTAGTCGGAATCCAGGGGTTTAAACCTCTGGATAAGCACCTTAGGGATGGAAATTAAATAACTTATACAAGTGGCGCTCTGATTTAGTCCGTATTTGTTCGTTCTGATTGAGCAAAAGTGTAGGAATAGTCGCTCTTATTTCGAGCTTTTGCGATTGAAGAACGGGCGAAGACGGGCTGAAGCAGAGATGCCAATTGTATAAGTTATTTAATTTCCATCCCTTAGTACATTAAGGGAGGTTATGTCGTCGTGGCACTGACAAATGACGTGTTATAAACGCGGAGATCGTAGAGGACGCAAAGTTTCTCGTATTTTTCTCTGCACCCACTGCGTTAAATACCGGATGATTTTTTAAAAGTAGCGCGTTCCTTAAGCATGTTACTTATTCAATTTCCACCAATGCTTCGTCCGGGTTGACGCTGTCACCCTTTTGCACATGCACTGCTTTAATGGTGCCTGCAATAGGAGCCTGGACTTCGGTTTCCATTTTCATGGCCTCAGTGATCAGGATAGGATCACCTGCAGAAACCTGATCACCCTCGGCTACCAGTACGTCAACAATGATGCCTGGCATTGATGTTGTAACATGGCCTGGTGTTGTGGCTTTCGGGCGGCTGCTGCTACCCTTGCTGCCACTGCCTTGTGGCGTGTCAGAGCCACCATTGGTGAATACGGCATCAAGGGATTCAACAATCACTTCTTCCGGTGTGCCATCTACATTGATATAAAAGGCACGCTGTTCCTGCATTTTATGCCCGGTGCCAGTGACCTTGATGTGATAAGTTTCGCCGTGTAAACCGACATTGAATTCTGTCGCGGCGACACAGTAGTCTTGTGAATCACCCGGTGGTGGTTCAAGTGCCTCCGGTTCCAATGTGCCATCACGGCGTTGCTCTAAAAATTCACGGCCGATGTCGGGGAACATCGCATAAATCAGCACATCTTCATCAGATTCAGCAATTTCACCAATATCACCGCGTAAGCGGCTCATTTCCGGTTCCAGTAAATCAGCGGGACGACAGGTGATGACGCTTTCATTACCGATAGCCTGTCGACGTACATTTGTATTGACGTCTGCTGGCGGCTTGCCGTATTTGCCTTGTAAATAGAGTTTTACTTCATTAGTGATGGTTTGGTAACGGGATTCCGAAAGCACGTTAAGCAATGCCTGAGTGCCGACAATTTGTGACGTGGGTGTGACCAACGGTGGATAACCCAGATCGGTGCGCACTCGTGGAATTTCTTCCAACACCGCATTCATATGTTCTAGCGCGCCTTGCTCTTTGAGTTGATTGGAGAGGTTGGAAATCATCCCGCCGGGCACCTGATTATTTTGCACGCGAGTGTCTAGCCCGGTGAATTCACTTTCAAACTGATGATATTTTTTTCGTACCTCGTGAAAATAAAAACCGATTTCCTGCAAGTCGGATAAATCGAGTTTACTGTCGTACTCGGTACCACGTAATGCAGCGACCATGCTTTCCGTAGGAGGGTGGCTGGTACCGCCGGAAAGCGACGAAATGGCTGTGTCGATATGACGACAGCCATTTTCGATGGCTTTCAGTTGGCACATGCTGGCCAGTCCGGCGGTAGCATGCGAGTGCAAGTGTACGGGAACATCCAATGCGTCCACCAATGCTTTCACTAATTCAGCAGTGGTCGAGGGTGTCAGCAAACCCGCCATGTCTTTAATGGCAATACTGTCGCAGCCCATGTTTTGCAGAGTAATGGCCATTTCGACATATTGTGCTGTGGAGTGAACCGGGCTGATGGTATAACTGATCGCGCCCTGGGCATGTTTGTCAGCTTTTTTTACCGCCTCAATGGAAACCTGCAAGTTACGCACGTCATTGAGCGCATCAAAAATACGAAACACATCAATGCCATTTGCGGCGGCACGTACCACAAAGGCACGCACCACATCATCAGAATAGTGGCGATAACCCAGCAGGTTTTGTCCACGCAATAACATTTGCAATCGCGTATTCGGTAAGGCTTCGCGCAACTGGCGCAAACGCTCCCAGGGATCTTCTTTCAGGAAACGAATACAGGCATCGAAGGTAGCGCCACCCCACATTTCCAGCGACCAAAAGCCGATGGCATCCAGTTTGTCACAAATGGGCAACATATCTTCGGTGCGCATCCGTGTGGCCAGCAATGACTGGTGCGCATCGCGTAGGATGGTATCGGTAATGTAGACTTTTGACATGAGTTTCTCTGTGAGTCCGTGGTGAGTTTTATGACGAAAATTGTTATACCTGTGTGGTATACAAGTTCAGGTTATTGTTATAGACCCATATGTGCTGCCATTGCGGCGCCTAATGCGGCAGCCAGCTGGCGTGATGAGCGATGCACAGAATAATCGATTAACTCCGGATGGGATTCGACAAACGAAGTGTCAAATTTACCAGATTGGAAATGAGGTGACTTCAAAATTTCCAGTTGATACGGAATGGTGGTTTTGACGCCATAAACACCGATATCTTTCAATGCGCGGTTGGCGCGATCAATCAACGAATCCCAATCCAGTGCCCAGACGATGAGTTTGGCGCACATGGAATCATAATAAGGCGGAATGTCGTAACCGGTGTAAATCGCGGCATCGGTACGCACACCAGGGCCGCCTGGAGCGTAATAGCGGGTCACGCGACCGAAGCTGGGGAGAAAATCATTTTTTGGATCTTCGGCATTAATGCGAAACTCCATGGCATAACCACGGCGTTTTACATCGCGCTGGTTGTAACGCAACTTCAGGCCAGCGGCGATGCGAATTTGTTCCTGCACAATGTCGATGCCGGTAATTTGTTCGGTAATGGTGTGCTCCACTTGCAGACGGGTGTTGACCTCCATGAAATAAAACGAATCATCCTGAGCTAACAGAAATTCCACAGTGCCAGCATTAGTGTAGCCGACAGACTTGGCCGCATTAACCGCCAGCTTGCCGATATATTTGCGTTGCTCTTCGCTGAGCTGTGGCGAAGGAGCGATTTCGATGAGTTTTTGATGGCGGCGCTGAATGGAACAGTCCCGCTCAAACAGATGGATTACCTTGCCATGCTGGTCACCCAGCACCTGCACCTCGATATGGCGCGGGTTGTCGATACATTTTTCCAGGAACACTTCGGCATTGCCAAAGGTTTTACTCACCTCGGAGACTACCCGGTCATAACTGCGATTGAGCTCATCGGCGTTACCACAACGGCGGATACCCCGACCACCTCCACCATTGGTCGCTTTCAACATCACCGGATAACCGATTTTCTCGGCAACCACCAATGCTTCCTGCACTGACTCCACATTGTCTTCGCTGCCGGGTGTTACAGGTATACCCGCTTTGATCATTGCCGCGCGGGCTTGCAGTTTGTCTCCCAACTGGTGAATTATTGCAGCGCTGGGGCCGATAAAACGGACGCCACGTTTTTCGCAAGCCTCAGCAAGCAGAGGGTTTTCCGAGAGGAAGCCATAACCTGGGTGCAAAGCATCACAGCCCGTGGCCGTGGCCAAATTGACGATACGATGCACATTCAGATAACCGGAAACAGAATCAGGACCAAGATTATAAGCTTCATCCGCCTTTTTCACATGCAGGGAATAACGGTCAGCGTCCGTGTAAATGGCAACAGACTGAATGCCCAGCTCGGTGCAGGCGCGGGCAATGCGTACCGCAATTTCACCGCGATTGGCGATGAGCACTTTTTTTATCATGGTAACCCTGTTTGATAAATATGTTTTTACGAACGGCTTTTTTTATTAATAAATGGCAGCGATGATAAAAACCTGACAGGCAACCGCTTACCGGAATATGCGCATCACTGGCAACACTGTCAAGCGCAGTGCAGGTTTTAGTGGCATTTTGTCGTGGAATCACCAAATGACCGTCAGTATTGAGCATATCCTGCCCCGCGAACCACGGCAGTCAACCTGCGGGTTTTGGTGACCTAATCAAGGTACAGCCTCAACTAATTGTTACTGATTTGATTGAGGAGGAGGGGATCTCAATACGGTGAATCGCAATGGTCATCCCGTGATATTTGATGCGGTTGTTGCTGAATGGTGGATCGAACAGAGGAGGATTGATTGTAATGGTTCGTCCCACCCTTGTTCGGGTAACTTAGTCGAAACCCGTTTTTTGGGGAAATTTAGATTAATAGCCTACGTTAGCGATTGATACAATTATTGGTTAAAATCACTGGCACCGAGTAAAGGAAATATATGCGTATGCGCACCACTGTCATTCAGGACCGCTTTCAACACCACTACCGCCTTTATGTCCGGGGTGATGCACCCGTCAATCATATTGTGAAAGCAAAAGAGTTTTCAGATTCAGTATTTACTGAAAACTTTGTCCGACGACTCAGTGTCCCCTTGGGTTTCTGGCGGAGAATCTTATCCCGTGTCGCAGCCGAAAACTTTAAGCCTCGAGCGAGCATAGAGGCGCGTATCAGTCAATTATTGATTCGGGGCACACTCAAACTTTACCCGGTAAAACATCTGGACCAACAGCGTGGGGGAACTTCAGGCCCAGTTATATCCACGGCAAAAGGAATGAGTTACAAACTGGTACCTGCCAGCGTATTACTGGTAGAGCCAGCGGCTGTGGCCAAAACGTTTACCGACAAAGAACAGGCCGTAAGTTTTTTGACAGAATTGGAGATGGATGATGCTCAACGCAACGAGCTCGCCGCCGCAATGGATATCTCCGCAGCCGATAAAAATCAGCCTCCGGACATTCAAATAGCCGCAATGGCCCTGGCTCTGTTGGAAAATCAACTTGTCATTATCGCCAATCCTCCACCGATAATCGCACAACCGAATGGCAGTATGGATAATGCACCCATTGAGAGCGCGCCGGATCAAACCTCAAGTCTCGGACCGCATGAAGAGCCGGGGGGCATGTACTTGCGCGGAAGTGGTGAAGTAGCGGGGGTGGGAGCGGTTGTCGCTACCTCTGACAGTAAAGAGGTAGAAGTCATACCTAAATGTGTCTATAAAAAATTTACATTGACCTGTCGGCATGGAAACACTGTTACGCTGGATACGGCGAAACCTGCTATGAATGGTGACACTCTCCCCACGCTACAAATCGTCTCAAGCCAGAATGAAAAACTCAAAGACGCCAGTGGTCAGCCGATTTTCGATATACTGAGCGTCGAGGCTGACATCGAAGATGTATGTCCTACGCATAAAACCAGTTTTATCAGCATCAGTGATAGCGCTGCCACACTCATCAGTCCACAATCCAATGGCAAATCGGCCAAATTCAAAAGCCCCAGCAAACAGATTAAAATAAGCACAGGCAGCAGCTTGCTCAAATACCTGTGGCTACCCAATGTTGAAACCGATGGCGTAAACCGTTACAAAGTTTGCGCCCTGCAAAGTTGTGACTTCAATCAATTTGATGGAAAAGGTAAATGTATTCGGGTGGAAGTCTACCCCTACATAAAATGGATGCTCAACTTCAGCATAAATTTAGGCAGTATTAAAAATGATGATAAACCCAGCGATAACAAACTCGCTTTTGAAGGGACATTAAAGCTTCATCAGAACAATGAAAAGGCAGACGAATTTACTGCTGACTACAAAAAGAAATTGCAGGTTTTTGAAAACACACTCAGTAATTTCAGAAACATCCTCAATGATAATATTTTTGACAAATTCAAAGAAGGTCGTGATATAAAGATCGACGTTGCGCTACCAAAAATAGCTTTAAATTACGACACCCAGTTTAAGGAAAAGCCGGGTAGTCATCTGGTGATTCGCACCCACGAGTTTTCCTTTCAAGCCGACCCCTTTGTTAAAATAGCGGCCAGCGTAGATATACTGCCCGTTATTGTTAAATTCTTAGGCAGCTGGTGGTCCAACCTGTTCAACGTATTTTTTGACTGGATAAAACAAAAAATAGGTAAGGAAGACGGTAAAGCACATATCCAGGCAGGAATATCCTTTATCGTTGAAATAGAAGGTGGTTTGAGTGCAAAATTCAGTCACACACGGGATGAAAGCGAAAAAACGACTCTCACTGGTGAGCCGGTTACGTCGAAAATAAAAATAAAAGCTGAAGGTAAAGCCAAATTAGACGGGCATATATACGTCATCAAAGTACAAGTTATTCTCAAGACAGGGCTGGAATCCAGCATTGATATGGGTTTGAGTCTAAGTGAAGAAGAGGGCGCACCTTATGTGTCGCTGGACTTCATGTTTAATGGTATTAAATTGTATTTGGAAAAAGAAATTCAACTTCGGCTGGTGAAGGACACGAAAGAAGCCTCTTCTCTTGGTAATGATATGTATGGAGATGCTCCAGATGAAGAAGTTGGCATCAAGGAGATTAAGCGTTCAGAACCTCGTGTCTGGTTAGAAATGTCTAAAAAACACCAACTAAAATATTATCTCAAAAAAGAGGATCAGCAAGAAATTTTAAGCAAAAAAGAAGTGGAAGAAACTAAATAGCAAGAGGCCGAAAAATAATAATATTTGACTTCTAAATGGAAACTGAAAAAATAAGCTAAAGAAATAACAATGAATATATTATGAAATGTTTATCCCCGATTATTAAATTATTGATTATAGGAATGGTTATTATGAGCGACATTCAGGCGGCAACTGATACCTCGGAATACAAAAAACCTTATTACACGGTTCAAATATCCTATGTGGGTACGGGTGCAGAGTTTAGGTTGAATGATATTCCCTTTTATCTAGAGAATTTTTCAGGGCAAGTGGATACAGAAATTCCGGTGAGTGACAAAATGATACAAGGAATCAATGAACTTTCTATTATTGCCTTTACCTATATAGAGGGTGACGATCCAATAGATAGCTGGCATGAGGATGCACGGGTTGAGGCAACCCTGTATGTGCGTGAAAAAGATGCCCCTGATGATGAGCGTCAACTGTTGACTCACGTTAAGCTTTATCCCTCTCGAGACCCCAAGATAGCATCGGCAGATAGTATTTTGATAAATGAACAAAAATTACCCATATTAGATTATAAAAATAAACCATGGGCATTCCCCAGAGTTGAATATCATAAGCAAATTGTAATTAGTCGAAAAACTCACCCTATTAAGACACCGTTCCCTTCTTGGGAGTGGCAAAAAGGAATGGTTATAGAAAATACAAAGGAAAATTATAAATCCTTACTAGAAGCCTATCGACGAGAATATGTAATTCACCAAAAACAAGATTTAAAAGCATTAAAGAATAGTACACGCAAGCTAGCTGAAACGCAGATGCTTGTGAATTATTATGATGATATTCAGAAGGCCTATGAAGTGCTTAATTTAGAAGAATCTTGGAAAAGTGAAGAGCAGGAGTTGTTTGAGTTTATTGAAGGTGAGAGATCAAAAAAGTATGGGTTGAAGCTTGATATTTTTGCTGATGGGAAACTCGCAAGAATAACAAATGACACAGGAATACAACCTATATTATATATAGTTAAAAAAGCACGAATGTCGATTAAGTACAAATTTTCTTTTTACAAAAACAAACAAGGTGAATGGATTTATATCATGTAAATCACTACAAAATTTATATCCTGAAAAGATACAATCTTCAGTGGTCTAGGTTAACGATTGATGCAATGCTAAATTTTCTCACACTCCCTATGCCCTACGTAGTATCGATGCCCTGATAAAATTACTGCAAACTGCCTCTTGACCACTGAATCAATATGAACAGGATTTGATTCCTGATCTGAAACAACTGCGGCAGCTTTTAGATGAAGGAAAAATAGAGCCTCCGTTAGGCGCTTATAAACACCGTGCTTTCCTATCTTTATGGTAGAGTTTTGGGCTTTCTCCATTTCTGATGGTTCTTTACGCTGTTATTTGCTCTGGCCGTGCGAGGCTGTTTTTACAGAAGCAGTGTTACAGGTAACATTCCCATTGACCTGAACACAGTAATTGGCTTCGGTAGCATTATCGGCAACTACAGCAATGGCGGCACATACATATAGATGATGAAACAGAAGACGAAGAATAAAGAACGTGAACGACAATCAACAAGGAAAACCTCATGAGCTTTCGCGTCAAAGATAAACAACAAGGTATCATCTGCAAAATTGTGGAAGAAGGAGAACTGCTGGAAACACTCGCCCGGCACAGGTGCAAGCACTGAGAGCATTTAGCACAACCCGACCACTAAAAACCCCAAACACCCATGAAACCACTCAAACTTTTCGTACAAGGGCGCTATGGCACCACCTACCGTATCCATCGTGGGTACGAAGCGCCGATTCTCGGACCGATCAACCCCCAGCACCTGTCAACGGAACACGACGCCCGGAACTTTATCAGGCGACTCAGACTGGAGCATGCCGACTGTTTAAATCTCCTGCAAGAAGTGAATGGACTCACACCGAACAGCGATATATCGTTAGACTACGCCCAGCGAGACCTTGCCAGAGTGGCATGGGGATGGTACCGCAGAATCCGTTTTTATAAGCTTGACTCCTTCGCATACGACTTCAACAGCACCGACAACCACTACCCGATCATCCGACTTGCGCAGGGTACGGCAGGCCAAGGAATCGCATACCACTTCGTCCCCGCGACCCTCCTGTTACTGAGCGACCCCAACCCCGCAGACGTGCGATTCTTCGGGCTTGATGAATGGCCACAAGCGCGGGAATTTCTCGACCCCCTCGCCCTGAGCGACGAACAACTGGCGATGATGATCGATGAACTGGAACTCCGGGCCTGGCCCAACCGGGCAGACCGGCTCGAGAGCCTGTTAATGGCACTGACCAGAGGCAAGATCGTTGCCGTGCTGATCTACGATGACATCATCCCACCCAAACGCCAAGGCCCGGAAGACCTGCCGGTTGAAGAGTACACGCCCAAACCCTATACCCTGGGACCGCATGAAGAGCCGGGGTATGAGCCACCGCCCCCAGTGGCAAAAAGTGACACAGAAAAACGCAAGGAAAACTACCAGCAACGCAAACAGACGGCCGCCAAGGCGGGTAATACCCCAGAGCAACAGGCTGCCGCCGCACGCCTGCTCGACAACAACGACAACATCCTGCGAGCGGAATCGGCAGCTTATGTTTATCAAGCGGACGAATTCAATCGGGGCCATATCGATACGCTGCCCGAAGCGCCCACCGGACTGAACCTGCTGGATCCCAAAGAGATACCGGGGCTGGAGGATGCCACTTTTACCGACGAAGAAACCGGCTTTGGTGCTGCGCTGTTTGAATCGGATATTAATGGTGAGACTATGCTGACCTTCCGAGGTACTAACAATGGGGTAACGGGTAAACAAGATTGGTTGGCCAATGGAATGCAAGGTGTGGGAATGAAAACAGCGCAATACGATCAGGCAATGGAATTGGCTACAGATGCTAAGGAACATCTAGGCAAAACTTTCGTCACCGTCGGCCATTCCCTAGGGGGTGGTTTGGCGTCGTTGATACAAACCCGTGCTGTGGAGGGTGAAGTGTTAACCGGCGCACAACGCCACGGCAACAAAGTCCTCAGCGGGCTGGGTGCCGGGGGAGGTGCGATTGTGGGTGGACTGGTGGGCGCAAGGCTTGGTTATTTGCTGAGCAAAGCACTGCCCGATCTCTCCGAAGCGCTAGGCGAGATGAAAACTCTGCCCAGCATTAACGGCGGAAATCCGGTCACACGCCATGGCATGGACCAAGTGATTGACGGCATTGAGGGGCAAAAGCAAAAGGATGTTAAAACGCTCTCGCCCGGCGCAGGGTAATTTCAGAATAATCGATATGTTCAACTTCAAAAAAACACTCGCTTTGACCACCAGCCTGTTGCTGGGTGTGCTGGCGAGCTGCGGACTCACAGGAAAGCCCATGAAACTGACCGATTTTTTTAAACCCGACATGGTGGAACTCATTCGCACCATTGAAAAAGGTGATGAAACTAAAGCTCGCGCGCTCATTGAGCAAGGCTTGTCGCTGAATGTACATGGTGATGAAGGCATTACGCCCTTGTTTTGGCTTACGATGAAGAAAAATAAAACCGGGATGCGTTTAGCGCTCAAGCTGGGTGCTGATCCGAATTTTTCAAGCCCTAAGGGAGATACCCCTCTCACGATGATAGCGGGTGGCAATGACGATGAGCTGTTGCTCATTCTGCTTGAGGGGGGGCAAACCCGAATGCAGTGGATCGCAATGGCCACCCCGCCATATTTGCCGCAGTCGCTGAAGAACAGATCGAGCAGATCAAGATGCTGATGCATTTTGGGGCGGATATTAATTTGACGAGTCGTTCAGGTAAAAATAGTGCTATGTATGCAGCTAATATAAACAGATATGAAATGGCGCATTACCTGATCGAGCAAGGCGTGGATTATGCAGCGCGTAACAAGGCTCGTGGGGACATCGCGTGGGATGTGCATGACAAACTCTCGAACAACCTACTCAGTTCCGAATACCCGGCCTACGGCTGGGCGTTAAAAATCAAACAGCAGTTGATTGATCGCGGGGTTAAATTCCCGCCGCTCTCACCGCGAGAAGTGCGTTGGAAAGAGGGCAAGCCGAATAAGTATGACATCAAAGCACGGGAAAAAGAGCGTTTGGAAAAACAGGGCGATTAATCATCGCGGTATCAGGTTTGGAAAATAACAACGGACTGGAACAGTGACTGCACGTTTGATTAAAAAATAGTAACTACTTCTACCAGGGCCACTGGGATAGGGAGGGTGTCAAAGGTTATCTGGCATTGCCGTGTTTTAATCAGGCCAGCACGATCGATGTTATGGAAGTGACAAAACCGACCACCGGTATTCAGTCCACCATTGGTAAAGCCACTGAACTGCTTCGTTATGACGGCGCAGATGATTACATCACCGGCACAATAGGTAAAATTATGGGTGGTGGCATCCAGGTCACGCTGGATACCTCGGCCCTCAAATTACTGTCCGGAAAATAATTATGCCCAATACCGAAGAACAGCGTCTCGATATTATCGAAAATTGTACCCTGTTACTGGAAGGTGTACTTAAGCCCTTTAGTCAAACAGATAATACCGCTGAAGGGCGCATGATCACACAGTGTCAATGGCTCAAGGAACGGGCGGAAAACCATGACCTGCCGTTACCGGTAAAGAAAGGAAAGCTGGGGTCTTTGCTGTACATTATTTATACTAATGGTGAACTTTTTACGGCGAACAGTACAAAGGAAGAAATTCGTCGCGTAGAAATTGTTATGAAACGGATAATACGTTTAACGTATGAGGGTCAACTCCTCACTAAACCTGCTTACACCCCCTATGCCCTGCGCAGTATCGACGCCTTGATACAATTACTGCAAACCGCCCCTCGGCCCCTGAGCCAATATGAACAGGGCTTGATTCCTGACCTGAAACAACTGCGACAGCTTTTAGATGAAGGAAAAATAGAGCCTCCGTTAGGCGCTTATGGGCGCACATACCCCAATTTTAATAAGGCAGAAAGTTCCATTAAGGACATTCCCAACGGGAAAGACTATTTTTATACAGTTTTAGACCTCATATTCAACGGTGTTCGCCCCGATACTTGGTTAACCCCCGAAGATGCGGACAGAGAAACCCGGAATTTGTAGCGGGTTTGTTGGCCAACCTTAATTTTTCCCCAGCCGACCTCTGATTTGCCGAAAAATACGGGTTTATTCATCTCGGGTGCCCGCCTCGACTTATCGACTATTTGCCAGAATAATCCCAAAATTGGGATAGAATCGCGGACATTTATTTGGCTTCAGAATATGCTCCTGCTTCAATCTCTGTCAGGGGTGCAGTAAACACTTACAAGGACAATGTGATGACCTCTCTAAATCTGCCCGCACGTTTGACTCCGCTTTTGATGATCCTCCTGGCAGCATTTGCCTTGATTATGCAGGGTTGCGGTGGTGGTGGCGGTAATAAGATTTCTAAACCCGGAGCGCCTTCTGATCGCTGGACCTGGATGTCGGGCAGTGACACCGCGGCTCAGCTCGGTGTTTATGGCAGCAAAGGCATTGCCAATGCCGCTAATGTGCCAGGGGCGAGATCCTTTACGATGTCCAAAACCGATGCCGACGGTGATTTGTGGCTTTTTGGAGGGAATGGCGTGGACAGCGCAGGTGATGAAAGTATTCTCAACGACTTGTGGCGCTGGGATGGTAACAACTGGACCTGGGTTTCGGGTAGTGATGTTACCGAACAGTCCGGTAATTATGGTGTAAAAGGCGTAGCTGATATCGCTAATGTGCCGGGGGCAAGAATCAGGGGAGTTACCTGGGTTGATACCAGTGACGATTTCTGGCTTTTCGGAGGAATAGGTTTTGATAGTGCTGGAACAGTAGGCAGACTTAACGATTTGTGGCGCTGGGACGGCAGCAACTGGACCTGGATTTCCGGTAGCGATGTCGTGAACCAATCCGGTGTTTATGGTGTAAAAGGCACTCCCGCAGGTAGCAACATGCCAGGTGCCAGAAGGGGCGCTGTTTCCTGGTCTGACTCCAGCGGTAACTTCTGGCTTTTCGGGGGTTCGGGATATGATAGTGCCGGGGCTTCATCTTCCTTAAATGACCTATGGCGCTGGGACGGTAGTGAGTGGACCTGGGTTTCGGGCAGTGATGTTGTGCGCCAGCCCGGGGTCTATGGAGAAAAAGGCATAGTCGCAGGCAGCAATGAACCGGGAGCAAGAAGTACTTCTGTTGAGTGGACTGATGCTAGCGGTAATTTTTGGCTTTTTGGAGGAGCGGGGCGTGATAGTGCAGGGTCGTCAGGCAACCTCAATGATTTGTGGCGTTGGGACGGTGATAACTGGACTTGGGTTTCGGGCAGTAACATCGTTTCTCAAATCGGTATTTATGGCACCAAAGGCATAGCTGATGCCACTAATGTGCCAGGAGCAAGAGAGTTCCCCGTCTCCTGGATTGGCGCTAATGGTAGTCTCTGGCTTTTTGGAGGATGGGGTTATGACAGTACTGGGACAGTGGACCACCTCAACGATCTGTGGCGCTGGGACGGCAGTGAGTGGATCTGGGTTTCGGGTAGTAATGTGGTCAACCAGTCCGGAAGCTATGGTACAAAAGGTATTTCTGACGCTACCAATGCGCCGGGAGCGCGGAATCGCTTCATTGCTTGGACTGATATCAGTGGCAATCTGTGGTTTTTCGGAGGAGAGGGTTATGACGGCACGGGTAACTTCGATATCCTCAACGATATGTGGCGTTACCAGCCATAGAATGATGGTTTTGTAGTAGCCATAAACAACTTGTAGACATTGATCAGAAACAGATAGACAGGCAGATGTAATGGTGCGAACCACAAAAGATAACGATAAAGAGTTGGATGGTATCAACGGTAATATCAATCAGGTATCACTGAGTATCCGTCAGCTGGGTTTTTATTCATTATTGTTGAGTCAGGTAATATTTATCTCTGTTGCCCATGCAGGCCCGGAGGGTGGGGAAGTGGTGGGAGGCTCTGGCAGTATCAGCCAGTCCGGTGTTAACACCACTATCAACCAGACCACGCAAAACATGGCTATCAATTGGCAAAGTTATAATGTCAATGCCAACGAGCGTGTTCAATATATTCAGCCCAATGCCGCTTCCATATCTCTCAATCGTATCCTGAGCCAAAGTGGTTCCACTATTGCCGGACGTATTGACGCCAATGGTCAGGTGGTTCTCGTTAACCCCAATGGCATCTTTTTCACTTCCACGTCGATTATCAATGTCGGCGGCATTATCGCTTCCGGTTTAAATATCCAGCCCAAAGATTTCATGAATGGTAACTATATTTTTGATGAAGTGTTGGGTACCGATGGTACGGTGATCAACAGCGGTATCATCAACGCCTCGTTGGGTGGCAACGTTGCATTGATTGGTAAAAAGGTAAAAAACGATGGACTAATTGTGGCCAACCTCGGCTCGGTGAGTCTTGCCGCAGGAAAACAGGCGGTTTTAACGTTTGATCAAGGTGGTCTGTTAGGTGTCCGCATCAGCAAAGAAATATTGCAAGAAGAACTAGGCATTGACCCGGCAGTGATCAACAGTGGCGAGATAAACGCCGAAGGCGGTCGTGTGTTATTAACGGCCAGCACCAGCCAGGACGTGTTTTCCCAGGCAGTGAATAGCGGAGAGCTTGACCAGTCTCTCAGCGTTGTCATGCATGAAGACGGCAGCTTTACGTTAGGCGGTGGTGCGGATGTGCTTAATACCGGCACTGTCGATACATCTACAACCAACAATGATCAAAACGCTTATCAAAACACTGGTCGTATTGTGCTGCTCGGTGAAAACGTCACCAGCAGTGGTGCGTTAAATGCCGATGCCGAAAACGGCAACGGCGGTGAGATTGAACTGCATGCACAAAACACTACGTTGTTAACAAGTGACAGTGTTACTTCGGCACGCTCGGAAGCAAATGGTCAGGGAGGTGTTATAAAAATACTCGGTAACAGCATAGGTCTGTTCGATCAGTCTAGTGTCGATGCTTCGAGTGCCGATGGTGGTGGGCAAGTGTTGATTTGGAGTCGATATCAGGAAAGCGATATCGATTTCAGCGAGCATAATGCCAACAACAGCGGGGTGGTGATAGATGGGAATAATACAGTAAGTCTGGAGAACAGTAGTATTTATGGCGAGACTATTATAGTCGGCGATATTACGATATTCTTGGGAGAAGCCAGTATTTTCTACAACGAAAAAAATATTATTCATCCGAACGGCGCTATTTCCTTTTTTGCTGCGCAATTTATGCCAGTGGCAAGGCTGAACAGGATGACAACTGACTGGTTAAAATTCCAGGAAAAGCCTACCTTGATAACATCGGAAACACCATTGTCCAATATACAATGGTATTGACTGGTAGACGCCACCCGGTAGACAGCCCCTAAAACACTCGTAAAAATAATCACAAACTTAAAAAATATCGATGTAACCACCTGACGAATCACTGGACAAGCAAGGAAGTTCATGCAACTGCACAAAATCGTCGTCGAAGGCAGTTTCGGCCATCTCTACCGACTGCATTTGCCATACGAAGACCCGATCCACAACACTATTGAACCTAAAGACTTCTGGGACCCCGTCTCTGCGCGTACCTTTGTGTGGAGATTGCAAGTGAATAACGAAAAGTGGTTACGCATCCTGTGTGCTGCAGGCTACCCGCCAGACCGGCATGTGAACAGGGCTGAGTTGTGCGGAGCCGCGATCAAGTTACTGGTGCTGGGCGTCATCAACATCTATCCCCTCACACACCTTAGAGGGTTCGTGCAACGGGCCCGTTATCTGAACATCGATGCACCACATGGCGTGCAGTATCATTTTGTCCCCAGTACTTTATTAGTGATGCAAGAACTCCCCGAAGTCAGGTTTTTCAAAAGCCAACCAGAATCAGCCACACAGTTCATTGAACAGTTAGCACTGACGGATGAACAGCTGGCGGATGTTATCTGTGATCTTCCCTTACCCTTTGGTTTGAAATCGCCCGAACGCGCGACGCGCATTACCGGTCTGGTACATGCTCTGTGTAACGGCGATGTGGCGGTCGTGGTGCAACAACCAACCGCGACTCCTCCCAGGAAAAGTGGCCCGGAAGACCTGCCCATTGAATACTACACCCCTAAACCAATGACACTGGGGCCGCATGAAGAACCGGGGCATGAGCCACCGGAAAATCCGCATTCGGGATTGCATAACCAGGAAGCATTGACACCGGATTTTAGTACCTCGGCAGAGTCCTTTAAAACGACCCGGCAGGTGGATATGCGTAATTTATCGCCGGAGGATGAAATTGTGAGCGAAGCACTTGATGAGCAAGGTTGGAATGAAGACAAAATCGAACAAGTTCTTAAATCTGGTGATAACTTTACGGAAACTCCTCACGAGGTGGGTGAAAAACTATATGGTTTTAATACCGCAGGTCGTGCCAGAAGCCTGGACAATTCCGCTTACCTGCTGGATGAAGCAGGTATGAATGATGTGAAAGAAAAATACTTCAAACAGGGCCATTGGGATAAGGAGGGTGTCAAAGCTTATCTGGCACTGCCATGTTTTAACCAAGCTAGCACGATCGATGTTATGGAAGTGACAAAGCCCACTACAGGCATCCAGTCCACCATTGGTAAAGCCACTGAACTGCTTCGTTACGACGGTGCAGATGGTTACACCACAGGCACAATCGGTAAAATTATGGGTGGCGGTGGCGCCCAGGTCACGTTGGATACCTCAGTCCTCAAATTATTGTCTGGAAAATAATTTATGCCCAATACAGAAGAACAGCGTCTCGACATTATCGAAAATTGTACCCTGCTATTGGAAGGTGTACTTAAGCCCTTTCGTCAAACAGATAATACTGCTGAAGGGCGTATGATCACACAGTGCCAGTGGCTCAAGGAGCGAGCTGAAAACCATGATCTGCCATTACCGGTAAAAGAAGGGAAACTAGGGTCTTTGCTGTACATTTATACGAATGGTGAGCTTTTTAGGGCGGACAGTACTAAAGAAGAAATCCATGACACGGAAACCAAGATGCAACGGATAATACGTTTGGCCTATAAAGGCCAGCTCCTCACTAAACTTGCTTATACCCCCTATGCTCTCCGTTGCATCGATGCTTTGGTAACACTACTGCAAACTGCTCCTCGGCCCTTAAACCAATATGAACAGGGTTTGATTTCTGATTTGAAACAATTGCGACAGCTTTTAGATGAAGGAAAAATAGAGCCTCCGTTAGGTGCTTATAAACCGCGATACCCCAATTTTATTAAGGTAAAAAGATCCATTAAGGACATTTCCAAGGGAAAAGACTATTTTTATACGGTTTCAGACTTCATATTCAATGGTGTTCGCCCCGATACTTGGTTAACCCACGAAGATGCGGACAGAGAAACCCGGAATTTGTAGCGGATTTGTTGGCCAACCTTAATTTTTCCCCAGCCGACCTCTGATTTGCCGAAAAATACGGGTTTATTCATCTCGGATACCCGCCTCGACTTATCGACTATTTGCCAGAATAATCCCAAAATTGTGATAGACTCGCGGACGTTTATTTGGCTTCAGAATGCGTTCCTGCTCCAACTTTGTCAGGGATGCAGCAAATACTTAACAAGGACACTGCGATGACTCCGCTCACTCTACCCGCACGCTTGACTCCGTTTTTGATGATTCTCCTGGTGCTGTTTGCCCTGGCCATGCAAGGCTGTTTTCACAGTAGCAGTGGCGGGAGTACCTCTAAACTTGTTGTGCCCAGTGATCGCTGGACCTGGATGTCGGGCAGTGACACCGTGGCTCAGCTCGGTGTTTATGGCAGCAAAGGCGTTGCCAATGCCACTAATGTGCCAGGGGCGAGATCCTTTACGATGTCCAGAACCGATGGTGATGGTGACCTGTGGCTTTTTGGGGGGGAAGGTCTGGACAGCGCTGGCAGTCAAGATCTTCTCAGCGATTTGTGGCGTTGGGACGGTACTCATTGGATCTGGGTTTCGGGCAGTGATGTTATTAATCAGTCCGGTGTTTATGGCGAAAAAGGCACGGCCGCAGACAGCAATATGCCGGGGGCAAGAAGCAGAGGAGTTACCTGGACTGATGCCAGTGGCAATTTCTGGCTTTTCGGAGGGTTGGGTATCGATAGCACTGGAACGCCAGGTAATCTCAATGATCTGTGGCGTTGGGATGGCAGCAACTGGACCTGGGTTTCCGGCAGCGATGTTGTGAATCAATCCGGTGTTTATGGCGTGAAAGGCACCCCGGCAGGCAGTAATATGCCGGGTGCCAGAGGGGCCGCAGTCTCCTGGTCTGACTCCAGCGGTAACTTCTGGCTTTTCGGCGGGGGGGGGTATGACAGTGCCGGGGATTTGGCCCCGTTAAATGACCTCTGGCGCTGGGATGGCAGTGAGTGGACCTGGGTATCGGGCAGTGATGTTGTCAACCAGCCCGGCGTTTATGGCATAAAAGGTATGGCTTCAGGTACCAATATGCCGGGGGCAAAAATTGCTTCTGTTGCGTGGACTGATGCCAATGGTAATTTCTGGCTTTTTGGGGGCGGGGGGACTGACAACGCGGGGACGCGAGGGCTTCTTAATGACCTGTGGCGCTGGGATGGCAGTGAGTGGACCTGGGTCTCGGGAAGTGACACGGTGACTCAGTTTGGTATTTATGGCACGAAAGGTATAGCCGATGCCGCCAATGTACCCGGGGCAAGGGAACTCTCGGTCTCCTGGATTGATGTCGACGGTAATCTCTGGCTTTTTGGAGGGAGGGGGTATGACAGTGCCGGGACACGGAATCTCCTCAATGATTTATGGCGCTGGGATGGCAGTAACTGGACCTGGGTATCGGGCAGTGATGTTGTCAATCAGTCCGGCAGTTATGGCACAAAAGGTACTGCTGCTGCCGACAATGTACCGGGGGCGCGGAACCGCTTTACGGCCTGGACAGATACCAGTGGCAACCTGTGGCTCTTTGGAGGAGAGGGTTATGACAATATGGGTAACTTCGATATCCTCAACGATACGTGGCGTTACCAGCCATAGCGTGATGGTTTTGTTGGACACATAAACAAAACGGGTCTGTGAATATGGGTCGCAGACAAGCATACGAGCAAAACTGGCGAACCGGTGCAATGAAGAAAGATAACGGTAAAAAGCTGGATGGTATAAACGATAATAGCAATCGGATATTGCGGGATATCTGTCACCTGGGCTTTTATTCATTGTTATTGAGTCAGGCGACATTGATTCCTTTTGCCCATGCAGGCCCGACAGGTGGCGAAGTGGTGGGAGGCTCCGGCAATATCAGCCAGTCAGGTGTCAACACCACCATCAACCAGACTACGCAAAACATGGCCATCGACTGGCAGAGTTATAATGTCAATGTTAACGAGCGTGTGCAGTATATTCAGCCCAATGCCTCTTCCATTTCTTTAAACCGTATTCTGAGCCAAAGCGGTTCCACCATTGCCGGGCGTATTGACGCCAATGGTCAGGTCATTCTCGTTAACCCCAATGGCATCTTTTTCACCCCCACGTCGATTATCAATGTCGGCGGCATTATCGCTTCCGGTTTAAATATCCAGCCCAATGATTTTATGAATGGCCACTACATCTTTGATGATGTCTTGGGTACCGATGGTACGGTGATCAACAGCGGTATCATCAACGCCTCGTTGGGCGGCAATGTTGCATTGATTGGTAAACAGGTAAAAAACGATGGATTGATTGTGGCCAACCTCGGCTCGGTGAGTCTTGCCGCAGGAAAACAGGCGGTTTTAACGTTTGATCAAGGTGGCCTGTTAGGTGTTCGCATCAGCAAAGAAATATTGCAAGAAGAGCTGGGTGTTGACCCCGCAGTGTTAAATAGTGGCGAGATAAACGCCGAAGGCGGTCGTGTGTTATTAACGGCCAGCACCAGTCAGGATGTGTTTTCCCAGGCGGTGAATAGCGGAGAGCTTGATCAACCCCTCAGCGTCGTAATGCACGAAGATGGCAGTTTCACGTTAGGTAGTGGTGCCGATGTGCTTAATACCGGCACTGTCGATACATCTACAACCAACAATGATCAAAACTTTTATCAAAATACAGGTCGCATCGTGTTGCTTGGTGAAAACGTTACCAGCAGTGGTGAGTTACGCGCCGATGCCACTAACGGCAACGGCGGTGAGATTGAGCTGCATGCGCAAAACACCACGTTGTTAACAAGTGACAGTGTTACCTCGGCACACTCGGAAGCAAACGGCCAGGGTGGTGTTGTAAAAGTGCTAGGCGACAGAGTTGGGTTGTTTGATCAGTCCAGCATTGATGTCTCTGGTGCCAATGGCGGAGGGCAAGTGCTAATCGGCGGCGATTACCGCGGTGAAAACAGCTGGATTCGTAATGCCTCCGGCACCTTTGTGGGTGAGCAAACCCGAATCAATGCAGATGCCATCAATAATGGTGACGGTGGCCGGGTCATTATCTGGGGTGATGATTCTGCAAGAGTTTATGGCCACATCAATGCGCGTGGTGGCAGTGAAGGTGGCGATGGTGGATTTGTTGAAACATCCGCCAATGTTGTTGATCTTGATCCGCTTGTGGATGTTTCTGCGCTGAATGGTGACGGAGGGCGATGGCTGATTGACCCATATAACATCACGATTAAATCGACTGTGGGCGGTGGTGAAACAGCCGCCACAGAGACAAATCCTATTCCTCCAGATACGTTATTCACCAGCGCGAGTGGTGATGGTGATTCGGTTGTTACTTTTGCGGCGCTGGGTGGTGCATTGGAAAATGACGGTGTAACCGTCAGGGTAGAAACTGCTGCATCGTTACCGGGGACGCAAGATGAAAACACAGGGGATGCCGGTAATGGCAATATAACAGTTTCAGAGGATTTCGATTTACATTCTTATGATTTGGAAGTTCTTACCAATGCCCCGACACTGGAGCTTGTCGCTCATCATGATGTCATCATCAATGGGAGAATTTATGACAGCTCAGGTCAAAATGACCAACTCAATATTACGTTAATAGCCGATGCCAATAACACATTGGGTGGTGATGTGTTAATCAACAGCGCCATTGAAACCAATGGCGGAAATCTTGTTGCTAATGGTGACAATATCACCCTTGATATTGCCGGTGTCGATGGGGCTCTTGGTATTCAGACGGCGGGAGGAAATATCAACTTAAATGCTGCTGATACCGGGTTGCTGACCATTAGCAATACACGCATTGATACGGGAGGTGGTAACTTTGCCACGTCAGGGTTTAACCTGACGAGTACTCAAGTGGATAATACAAGCGCGTTGGAGCTTCGAACCGGTGGTGGTGATGTTGATTTAGTGATGTCGGGCACGGTAGATCTGGGCGCTGATATTGATACCGACAGTGGCAGTATCACCATTGGGTTTGATCATACATTCAATGATATGAATGATGTTTTTCCTGACAGCGTGACCATCAGAAGAGCCTTGCTCGACACCACCGGTGCGGATGATACGGCTGGTGGTGATATCAGCCTGTATTCATCGGGCAGTATCAATACCAGTGCTGGAACCCTGGATGCGCGAGGGGGTGCAGCTACAGATACACAATTAGATACAAATATAGGGCGAGATGGCGGCGTGGTTTTTTTGCAAGGGGCAGATATTAGGTCAGGAGTGGTTAATACATCGGGTAGTGATGTAAATGGGAGTCCTGGAACAGGAGTAGGAGTTCAAAGAGCGAATGCCGGGGCAATTACACTCACCTCAACTGCTGTAACGGGTGATGTTGTGCTTGATGGTGTGCTCACGGCGGAAGGTGGAAACGGCCCGAATGGTAGCAGTGAGGACGGTAACGCGGGCCATGGTGCATTGATCAGTATTACCGCGGGACAGGATGTTGTGGTTAATGCAGCACTGTCTTCTAACGGTGGTGCTGGTCCCGGTGTTGTTTCCACTGGTAACGCTAAGAATGGTGACGGCGGTAATGGTGGTGGCGTGATGATAGTGGCCGGGCAGGATGTTTTTATCAATGCGAGCCTTTCTTCCAACGGCGGCAATGGCCCACCAGGAGATGGTGCGGGTAATGGCAATGGTGGAAATGCCAGTACCGTTACGCTGGAGGTCGGTAACAACTTAATTCTGGCGGCCGACATCAGTGCGCAGGGCGGAATAGGTAATGGCACAGGGGAGGATGGGAGTGATAGGGCTATCTTGATAGAAGGAAAGGTGGGTGCAAACACGACGCTGAATAATACTTTCACCATCAACGACAATGTGTCCATCTACGGTTTGTCGGCGACAATAAATGGCCTGGGGGGTGATGACACCCTGATATCGGGTGGCACAGAGAGTGCTATCTGGACGATAGATGGTGTCGATACAGGTTTTCTGGACAAAAACACAGGCAATACCGATCTGGATATTCGTTTTAATCAAATAGAAAGTCTGACAGGCAACGCTGGGCAGGATGATTTTCAGTTTACGGCAGATACTTCCGCAACCGGCACAATCAGTGGGTTGGTTGATGGTGCGGGTGACAACACTGATACCGACACTGACACGCTGAGTTTTATCGGTGATACAACCGATAGAACTGTGCAATTAGGGGCTTTGAGTGTTGCCGATGCCATTTTTGATTCAAACCTGAACGTCACCGGCATTGAAACAATGACGGCACAAGATGCGGCGGATAACACCTTGATTGCGGACAATGTTGCCAATACATGGAATATTGATGACTTGCCTGGAACCCCTGATGGGATAAACGATGGCTCTGTAGGAACGGTCACGTTTGAAAATTTCGACAATCTGACGGGGAATATAGATACAGATGACTTCAATATCACCGGTACGGGCACCATTACCGGTTCTATCAATGGTGGCGGTGGCAGCGGCATCAACAGCCTGACGATTGCGAAAGATGATGGTGGCACGACGCCGACAGATAACACCTGGACCATCAATACCGAGTATGGCGGCACCGTTACTGCGGGCATTGGTACTGATTTTTCAAACATTCACACGATTACCGGTGGCGCAGGTGCAGACACTTTCCGGTTTACAACATCTGATGCCGTTGTTGACAGCGTGACCGGTGGTGCTGGCAATGACACTATCGAAGGCCACAACCTGGTTTCTACCTGGAGTATTGACGGTGCCGCCACCGGCACACTGGGCAATACAGCCACGGCCAGTGTAACGGCGCCCGACGCGAGTGCGATTCGTTTCTCCTCGATGGAAACAGTCACTGGCGGTGACAATGTAGACACTATTAACATCACGGCGAATTTCACCGGCACGATTAACGGTGACACGGTGACCGGTAGCGGAGCAGATATTTTCGATATCAATTCGATGGGTTTTAGCGGTACCCTCAATGGCCGTGGTGGCGCTGATGCTTTCACTATTCGGCAAGCCATGAGCGGCACTGTTAATGGTGATGCCGGTGGCGATACTTTTCACATCAATGCCGATATTGCGGGAAGCGCCGCCGGTGGCACAGGCAATGACGTTTTCAACATTGCCACCAACGTTACCGGCACACTGAATGGCAACGATGATGGTGATACGTTTAACGTCCAGGCTGATGACATCACTGCGACTGTTACCGGGGGAACCGGTACCGACATCGTAACGGGCTTTAATTCGACAAACAGTAATGTATGGACAGTGACGGATGATGGCATCGGTACGCTGGTTAATGGCAGTGGCACCCTTGGTTTTTCCGAGATCAACACCCTCACCGGCGGCACCGGCGTGGACAACTTTACGATGGCTGGGTTGAACGCCAGCATCGGGCGTATTGAGGGCGGTGGTGGTGCAGGCACAAACACCCTCACCGGGCGTAATGCCACTAACACCTGGGACATTGATGGAACACACAGCCTGGGCGTAACAGGTGGAGACACCTATGTTGATAGATTCACCGAGATTGACACCCTGACCGGTGGAACCGGTATCGACACCTTTGACATTACCGCTGCGTTTAACGGAAATATTAACGGGGGAGACGATAGTGATGATTTTAATATTGGAGCAAATGTTAGTGGAACCATAGACGGCGGTCTGGGCGCTGACACGTTTGATGTGACTGCTGTTACGAGTGGGTTACTGCAAGGTAACAATGGCACCGACACCTTTAACCTGGGTGCTGACGTTACCGGCGGTGCAAGCGGCGGTGCCGGTAATGACGTTTTTAATATCAGCGCATCACTGAGCAACACACTGAGTGGTAATGAAGGAGATGATACCTTTAACGTCCTCCAGACAGGTTTAACCATCAACGACATTGATGGAGGTTCATTAAACGAAACTACCACCGGCGACACATTGATTGCTGCCAATGAAAACAACTATTGGCTGATCAACGCCGACGACGGTGGTGCCATTTACACCTCCGACTCGAACCGCACAAACATGACCCCAACGGCGCTGGTTTTCAGTGACGTTGAAAGCGTGGTTGGTCACGAGGGTATTGATGATTTTCTGATAAGCGGCATCGGCTCAGTGAGCTTTATTGACGGTGGCGATAGCAGCGGAGGAGTGAACACCCTCAGAGGACTCGACGGAGCCAACACCTGGACCGTCGGCAGCACAAACAGCCTAGCCGTTACGGGTGGCAGTGCCTATGTCAATGCTTTTACCAATATCGGGACATTAACGGGCGGTTCGGCTGTGGATATCTTTACCGTTGATGCTGGCGCCACCATCGATACATTGAACGGTCAGGCTGGTGGTGATGAATTCACCATTAATGGCACCGCAACCACCGTGAACGGTGGTGATGACAACGACACCATTACCGTCACAGGCACAGCAGACTCGATTAATGCAGGCAATGGTATCAACAATGTCACCGTTAATAATGGCGGCAATGTCACTGGGGCCATTGTTACCGGCACAGGAAATGACACCATTATTTTAGCCGACATCAGCACCGGGAGTGCGGGTTCCATTTCCGCCGGTGATGGCACCAATATAGTCACCATTAATACCGGCGGTAACGTTACGGGTGCCATTACTACCGGAACCAACGATGACACGATCATGATAGTCGGGACAGCAACCACCATCACGACAGGCACAGGCATTGACACCATCGACATCAGTGGCAGCGCCGAGTCGATCAATGCTGGCAATGGTGATGATGTTATCACCGTCTCGGGCACCGTGAGTGGTGTGATTGACGGTGGCACAGGGATCGCTGACCGCATCACTATCACCGCTGCGAATAATCAAATTGTGCAACTGGGTAGCGTGGATACCGGTACAGAAGACTACACCGTCACCAGAATTGAAACGATTGACGCGACAAACGCTGCCACCGGCAACACCTTACACGCCGGTAACGGCACCAACATCTGGGACATCGACACCGCCAACAGCGGCGAAGTTGCAGGCATAAGCTTCAGCAATTTTGCCAACCTCAACGGTGGCACCGGTAATGATACCTTCAACGTTAACGCCGCCCTGAGCAGCATCACCACCGGCGATGGTCCCACCTCAACCAACACCGTCATCATCAACAGTGGTGGCGCCGTCAGTGGTGCCATTACCGGTGGCGATGGCCGCGATAACATCACCGTCAATATCGGTGGTTCGACCGGCTCAATCAGCACAGCAGCAAATGAGGACAGCATCTGGATAGCTTCCACTGGTGTGACAACCGGGCCACTGAGCGGCGGCACTGAAACAGATACACTGACCGTGAATACATCAGGCAATATCTGGGTACTGACGAATGCAACCGATGGCAGCGTCACCAATGGCACAACGGTCAGTTTTACCAGTTTTGAAAGCCTGAACAGCGCAGCGGGAAGCACAGACACACTGGATTTCAGCCTCGTAACAGACGACATTGCCATTGACCTGAACTCATTCACCGGTTTTGACAGCATTATCGGCAACTACAGCAATGGTGGCACATACACTGCATCCATTACTGGCTGGGATGGCACAGAAAACAACTGGTTGATCGGTGAAGTGACGATCAATGCGACCACCACAGACGGCCTTAATGACGGTACCGTCACCAACGGTACCAGCGGCATCATCATCACCTTTGAAAATTTCAATGCGTTAACCGGCGGCACAGGAGATGACATCTTCACTATTACCAGTGGAACCGGTCCCGGCTCCGTCCCCGTCAATGGCGCATTTGACGGCACCCTTAACGGCGGCGGTGGCAACAACACACTCATCGCCCGCGACGTTGACAACACCTGGGCGATAAACGGAACGGATAGCACACTGTCCTACAACACCACGATTATCAGTACCTTTAATGCTATCCAGAATGTCACTGGCGGAAGTCAGAGAGATACCTTCACCATCAATACCGACATCAGCAGCATCAACACCGGTAACGGCACCAACAACATCACCGTCAACAGCAGCGGCAACGTGACGGGCGCGATCACCGGTGGCACCGGCATCGACACCCTGAACATCATCGGCAATGCCAACACGATCAACACCGGCGAAAATAACGACATCATCACCGTCTCCGGCATCGTCAGCGGCGTCATTGACGGCGGCATCAACACGGATGACAACGACACACTGAACATCACCGCCACCGGAGACCGCATTATCCAGCTCGGCACTACCGCCAGCGCCGGGGCCGACTACACCGTCACCAACATTGAACTGATCGACGCCGCCACCACCACAGGCAATAATACCCTGCGTGGAACCACGGATAACAATATCTGGTTAGTTGATGCTGACAACGACGGCGACATCAACGGCATGGCTTTCCGTAACTTCGCCAACCTGGATGGCAACATCGGTACCGACACCTTCACCATCAATGCCGATATCAGCAGCATCAACACCGGCAACGGCACCAACAGCGTCATCGTCAACAGTGGCGGCAGTGTGACGGGCGCGATTACCGGTGGCACCGGCATCGACACCCTGAACATCATCGGCAGCGCCAACACCATCGATACCGGGGAAAATAACGACACCATCACCGTCTCCGGCATCGTCAGCGGCGTGATTGACGGTGGCAGCAATGCCAGCGACAACGACACCCTGAACATCACCGCCACCGGCGACCAGATCATCCAACTCGGCGCTACCGCCAGCGCCGGGGCAGACTACACCGTCACCAACATTGAACTGATCGACGCCGCCACCACCACAGGCAATAATACCCTGCGTGGAACCACGGATAACAATATCTGGTTAGTTGATGCTGACAACGACGGCGACATCAACGGCATGGCTTTCCGTAACTTCGCCAACCTGGATGGCAACATCGGTACCGACACTTTCACCATCAATGCCGATATCAGCAGCATCAACACCGGCAACGGCACCAACAGCGTCATCGTCAACAGTGGCGGCAGCGTGACGGGCGCGATCACCGGTGGCACCGGCATCGACACCCTGAACATCATCGGCAATGCCAACACGATCAACACCGGCGAAAATAACGACATCATCACCGTCTCCGGCATCGTCAGCGGCGTCATTGACGGCGGCATCAACACGGATGACAACGACACACTGAACATCACCGCCACCGGAGACCGCATTATCCAGCTCGGCACTACCGCCAGCGCCGGGGCCGACTACACCGTCACCAACATTGAACTGATCGACGCCGCCACCACCACAGGCAATAATACCCTGCGTGGAACCACGGATAACAATATCTGGTTAGTTGATGCTGACAACGACGGCGACATCAACGGCATGGCTTTCCGTAACTTCGCCAACCTGGATGGCAACATCGGTACCGACACCTTCACCATCAATGCCGATATCAGCAGCATCAACACCGGCAACGGCACCAACAGCGTCATCGTCAACAGTGGCGGCAGTGTGACGGGCGCGATTACCGGTGGCACCGGCATCGACACCCTGAACATCATCGGCAGCGCCAACACCATCGATACCGGGGAAAATAACGACACCATCACCGTCTCCGGCATCGTCAGCGGCGTGATTGACGGTGGCAGCAATGCCAGCGACAACGACACCCTGAACATCACCGCCACCGGCGACCAGATCATCCAACTCGGCGCTACCGCCAGCGCCGGGGCAGACTACACCGTCACCAACATTGAACTGATCGACGCCGCCACCACCACAGGCAATAATACCCTGCGTGGAACCACGGATAACAATATCTGGTTAGTTGATGCTGACAACGACGGCGACATCAACGGCATGGCTTTCCGTAACTTTGCCAACCTGGATGGCAACATCGGTACCGATACCTTCACCATCAATGCCGATATCAGCAGCATCAACACCGGCAACGGCACCAACAGCGTCATCGTCAACAGCAGCGGTAACGTGACGGGTGCGATCACCGGTGGCACCGGCATCGACACCTTGAACATCATCGGCAATGCCAACACGATCAACACTGGCGAAAATGATGACATCATCACCGTCTCCGGTATTGTCAGCGGCGTGATTGACGGCGGCATCAACACGGATGACAACGACACCCTGAACATCACTGCCACCGGAGATCGCATTATCCAGCTCGGCACTACTGCCAGCGCCGGTGCAGACTACACCGTCACCAACGTTGAACTGATTGATGCCGACACCACCACCGGAAACACGCTTGGCAATACTTTACAGGCTGGCACGGGCGCAAATGTCTGGACGGTCAGTGACCTTAACGATGGCAGCGTAGGGGGTGTTAACTTCACCAACTTTGCCAATCTGACGGGCAACAGCGGTGTGGATACCTTTAATGTGAATGCCAACATCAGTGGCGTGATTAATGGTGCTGGTGCAGCCGATATTCTTACGATTACCAGCGCTGGTAATCAAATCGTGCAATTAGGCGCCACGGACCTTGATGCCGGAGAGAATTTCACTGTCACTGATGTCGAAACGGTTACTGTGTCGAACAGTGCTACCGGTAACACGTTACGTGCTGATACCGGTGACAACGCCTGGATGGTCGATACGGATAACGGCGGTAACATCACAAACTCAGGTACCACCGTCAACTTTACGAATTTTGCCAACCTGGAAGGCAACAGCTTGGTGGATAACTTCTCCGTTGACGCTCAAATAAACAGCATTAACGCGGGAGACGGTGTTAATAACATTACTGTGGGTAGCGCCGGAAGAATGACCGGTTCTCTCATCACCGGCAGTAACGACGACACGATTAATATTGATGGCACGGTTAACACAATCGCTGCCGGAGATGGCATAAACACCATCAGCGTCACTGGCTCTGCTACTAGCATAACCAGCGGCAATGGCAATGACATTTATGACATCAGTGGAAACGCCAGCTCGATCAACGCGGGTGACGGCACCAACACGGTCACCTTGACCGCCATGGGTAGCGTCAGCGGCGCACTGACCACGGGAACAGGCATCGACATTATCAACATTGCCGGCATTGTCGAGGGTGTCATCAACGGTGGAACAGGCAGCGGTGACATATTAACGATCACCACCGCAGGAGATCAGCTCATTCAGCTGGGCAATACTGATTCAGGCACAGAAAATTTTACTGTCACCAATGTTGAAACGATTGATGTGGCAAACAGCGCCACTGGCAACACCCTGCTCGCCGATGAAGGCAGTAACATCTGGTTCATCAACACCGACAACAACGGTACCGTCCAGAATACAGGAGCCACCGTTGCTTTCAGCAACGTTGCCCATTTAGTGGGTCATTCAGGTGCAGATACCTTTAACATCAATGCCGCCATCACCAGCATCAACGCCGGAGCAGGCATCAATAGCGTCATCGTTAATGGCAGTATCAGTGGCGCGCTGATGGCGGGTGCAGGTGACGACACCATCACTATCAACGCGGGCGGTACAGCCACCACCATCAATGTTGGTGATGGTAGCAACAGCATTACCGTCGCAGGTGTTGCCACGAGTCTCACCAGCGGCATCGGTATCGACACTATCACTGTGATGGAGACCGGGAGCGTTGATACCATTAACGCTGGCGATGGTAATGACACGATCAATATTTCCGGCAGCGTAACGGGGGTTCTCGACGGCGGAGCAGGTACAACAGATCTTCTTACTATCACCCGCGAAGGTGATCAAACGGTGCAACTAGGCAATGCGGTGGTTGGCGATGAAGACTATACCGTCACTGACATTGAGACGATTGATGCGACCGGCACCTCCGGTAATGTTGTTGGTAATACCCTGATCGCTGATGTTGGCCCCAATAGCTGGATCATTAACGGCAGTAACAGTGGCTCAGTAACAGATGATACGTCTGCCACTACAACCGCCTTTCGTCATTTTTCCAACCTGACCGGCGGTAGTGCAAACGATGGATTTACCATCAGCGCCCCCAGCGGAAGTATTGATGGTCTGATTAACGGCATGGGTGGAAGTGACTCATTAAACATCACCACCCTAGGAAACGTGACGGTTCAATTAGGTGACACGGTCAATGAAAACCTTAACGTATTTCAACTTGAAGAAATTACCGCTAACGGTGATTACGTGAACACGTTACAGGGTGACAGCGTACCCGACGTTACGAATGCGGTGGATTATCACTGGATGATAACGGGCACAAACTCTGGTGCTGTTACCCACAATAGTGCAACCACAACCTTCACCAACTTTAATAACTTGTATGGTGGAACCGCCGTTGATCAATTTACGGTAACGACTGGCTCTCTCAACCTGATTAATATGGGGGAAGGTAACGACTTTTTCAGTATCAGTGGCGGCACTATCGCCATCGTCGATGGCAATGTCGGTGATGATACTTTTACCCTCTCTGGTGGAACGGTAACAAGCTTGATAGGGGGTGATGGCACGGACTTTATTGTCGATACAAGCCCGGTTGTGAATATTACGGTAGGCAGTGATATTGGGGGTTTTGAAGGTATCACTGCACAAAATGGTAACGGCACAATTAATGCGCAAGCCGACGTGCTTTCGGATTGGGTTATTGACGGCACAAATGCTGGTAATGTCAGCGACGATTCAGGTGAAGATTTAGCCTTCTCAGGATTTTCGACGATTAATGGCGGCTCTGGTGTGGATAATTTTACGGTCGAGGCTAACGGTTCGATATCGGGCACCATCAACGGAAATGACAATGACGACACACTGACTATTGATTTGGTGGACAATACGATTCGCACCTTATCCGGACAGGTTAATTTTGTGGGTGGTAACGGAAATGATGTGGTCACCATTGTTGGTATGCCAAGTATCTACAGTGAAACCTACAACCCGAACGTCAATGGTTATGACCAGCTAAGCTATGTCAACGATAACAACACCAATGTTACCTTTGAGGTTAATTATCGCGAAACAGAAACGGTTAATGACAATATCCAGACCACAAACCTGACCATCAACAGTGATGGTAATGCAGATGTTATCAGTTTGGGTAGCAACACCTTCGGTACGACAGGTTCGGTGAACGTTGATTACACGGGAAGCAAAAATAACATTGTGGTTCAAGCGCTCAATGGCAGTGATGTCAATCTTACCGACAACGTGACGGTGTTGGGAGATCTGCAGATAACCGCCGATGAAATAACCCAGAGTGACTCAACCACGATCACCGCTAACAGCCTGACGCTGGACACTGTAAACCAGGCAGGCACCAGCGACGACAGACTCAGCACCAACGTGAATGCACTGACGGTGACCAACCACAGCGGCGCTGTTTTTCTCGATGAACAAAGCGACATTACGCTGACTGAAATATCCAGCACCGCAGGCAATATTGATATTGTGGCAGGTGGTTCAATCACCAGCACAGCAGACCTGCAAAGTGGTGGAACACTCAACCTTGATGCCATGAATAACATTGATTTATCCGGCCAGAACCAGTTTTCCGGCGCCACCACATTCACTGCTGTTGACAGCATTGTGCTTGGCGGGCCCAATACTTTTGCCGACACCGTGGATATGACAACCGCTGGCAATATTGCTTTTGCAGGAAATGTTGTCGCCTCCTCAGCAATGACACTCAACGCAGTGAATATTGGTTTCACGGGGCAGAATCAATTTTCCGGACCCACGATATTTACCGCGACCGACGGCATCCTGTTTAACGGCAGTAACACGTTTTCCGACACCGTGAACATGACAGCCACCAATGATATTGCCTTTGCAGGTGACATTATTGCCTCCGACCTTGTGACGTTCAAGGCGGCCAATATCAGCCTGGCCGGGCAAAATCAGTTTTCAGAGACCGATTTCACGGCAACTAATGACATCACCTTAACAGGCAACACGGTTTTTACAGATATTGTCAACATGACAGCAGTCAATGACATTATCTTTACAGAAGACGTTGTTGCTGCCTCACCGGTGACATTAAACGCAGGAAATAACATTAATTTGTCAGGCGTTGACAATCAACTGAGCGGCGACCTCACCCTGTCAGGCTCCACCATTAACATCAACAACACCGTCGCCACTGCGCTGGCGGGCGTTACCGCTCAAAACCTGACGATAAGCTCAACCGGCAGCATAACGGGCAAGGGAGCCATAGTAGTGCAAGATGGTAGTACGACAGGCGTTGCGACATTAACCTCAACAGAAGGTGACATCATCCTAGACAATGAAAATAACAATATTGACCGCCTTGATCTGAGTGCTGCCAATGATGCGACAGTAATTGAATCCGATGGAATCATCATCAACGCTGCCACGGTCAGTGGCGCATTAAATGTCACGTCCAATACTGGACTGGCCGCCAACGATACCGCTATTGGCAATATGGGGCTTGGAAATATTTCTGCTGCCAGTATCAATTTGGATGCCAGCGAAGGTGCTATTGTCAGTCAGTCCAGCAACTTGACCGCCGACACTATCACCCTGACCGCCGCATCCGGCATTGGTGACAGTGCTGCTATTAACACCACCACGGCAACATTAAGCGTTATAAATGCCTCTTTTGATGAGCAGGACACGATATCGACAGGCACGACCACGGGAGCGGTTAACATTAATAATACTGGTAACGTTACCCTCAATGATCTTCGTAACTATGGTGATATCACATTGACTAATTCCGGCGATATCGCCCTGGCTGTCACCAGCAACAGTGGCGCCATTGATGCCCACTACGGCGGCGATATTAGTGATTCTACCTACGCAGGTGATGTCACTATCGAGGGTACAGGAAGTAACAATTTTTCAACCCAGGGAACAGGCACACTCTCTGGTAACGCAGACATCATTGGTGAAAGTCTTTTGGTGAACAATGTCTCCAGGTTTGGCACCCAAGCCAGCCCCATAGGGTTAAGGGTGAACGATAGCTTTACGCTGTTTGCCAATCAGGGTGCCGTATACTACCTTGGAGGCAGGCCAGGTACAGTCATCACTACTGCTGATTTGTTGCAGCTGGCTATTCGGGGGTTTACTGGACTGTCGAGTCAGCAACTCATTGAAATTGAAACTCTGGGTGAAATTGATCAGGCCATCTTTACGGAAGTCAGAAACTATAACCATGACGATGTTGCCATATTGCTGCCCGCTGATCAGCGCTATGACGATAGCAATAATGACGATGAGGAGGACGACAAGCGGAGTGAGGATTTATAGTCAAGGTCCGCAGCAGCATCCCGACAGTCCAACAATTAATGTTGGGCGGTGAGTTTCAAAATAATATCGTTTTGACCAAAATGGATACCGATGGTTAGTGTAATAATTAAAAGAACCCATGCTTTAATATTTATTATTGTTAGTGTTTACAGTTCGGTTGTAACGGCAGAATTTTTAGAAATGCCGGAAATTGAACAATTCAAAGACGCAGAAGAAAAGACCCTGCTTCGGGATTTGGATGTGCCTGCAGTACGCGAGCGCTCGCCTGATCCAACGGCTGGGCCGAGGCTTGCGGTCTCAGAGTTCAGAATACAGGGCTTGGTCGAATTTCCAGAGTTGGGCATTACCCGTGAAGCATTGACTCAATTGGTTGAAAATATCCGCTTTGTCATTATGGGTGAAGGCAAGCTGCTCGAATCGGGTTATACCGTTGACGAATTGGGTGAAATATCGGATCTTCTTGTTGATATTGAAGAAGAGACGTTGGATCGGCATGTTACGCCGCTTGAAGTTCAAAAACTGGTTTGGCTGATCAGGGAACAACGCGGGAAACGTGGCGTTACCTTGGGTCAAATTGAAACAGTCGCGAATAAAATCACCAGCTTTTATCGGGAGCGCGGTTTTATTCTTGCCAAAGCTTTCATACCAAAACAGCGTGTGCGAGATGGTGTGGTAAGTCTTACTTTGTTGCTTGGTGTGCTGGGGGAAGTCTCAATAAAAGATAATGATATGTACGACGCTGAGTCGTTGCGCTCAGTTTTTGACGATCTTTTGACCAAGCCCGTTACCAATAAAGTGATCGAAGAGAATTTATTTATTATCAATAGTTTTCCTGGTATCAGCGTGGATGGTTATTTTGAACCGGGCTACCAAGTAGGTGATACACGACTGAATATTAATGTTAGAAACGAGGCTCGTTATAATGCGAATTTCAGTGTCGATAATCATGGCACCGACGAATCTGGTTTATACCGGTTTTATGCTGATTTTCAGGTCAATAATGTGTTAGGCATAGCCGATTACATGAAAATTGGTTTATTACAAGCAGCTTCGCCGGATAACACGACATATTGGCAGTTGGCATTTGAAAGTAATTTTTTCAGTCCCCGTTTTCGAGTGGGGGTTGAATCATCACGCAATCAGTTTGCCGTGGATCAAACAGTTTCCGCAAACTTTGATTTGAGTGGTGAGGTTGATGTTCTGGGTATATATGGTAAGTATATACAGGAACGTGGACGCACGAAAAATAGTAGCTATGAACTTCTAGGGAAAACAATAAAGTCAGATGTGCAGCTCAGCAATATTTCCAACACGGACAATGAACTAAGACATTTCTCAATAAAATATAATCTGGATTATTTGAATGATGCAAATAAACGGCTGCATGATGGGAGTATTGAATATACGCGGGGAAAATTCGAGCGTGGAGCAGAAAAAAGTGGGCAGGATAAAAACTATAATATGCTATCTGCCGAGTACACGCTGTTAACTTTTTTAAAAGTTCCATTTACGGAAAGTACTTCACGATTTATTTTCCGTTCCAATCTTCAATATTCGGGAACCAATCTGTCTGCAATCGCACGATTTTCTCTGGCGGGTCCAGCACGACTACGAGGATTTTCTCCCAGCTTTTTCACCGCCGATGATGCGCTGTATCTTGGAGCCGACTGGGTATTTAATAGTCCCGATATATTTGACATTCAAATAGCTTCTATTAACTTGAAATCATTTGCCAAACCTTTTGTATTTTTCGATTATGGTTATGGCCAGCAGTACGAAATAGCCCCTGGAAAGAAAGATCCTACAGGGCAACTGGCCGATATGGGGATCGGATTGCAGTTTTCGCAGGGCTATAATCTTAGCGGGAATCTACAGTTAGCCTATATAATACTCGATCAGTTGTCTAACACTGACCAGCCAGCAAAGGCAGATAGTACGCGGCTGCTATTTGATATGCAGTACAGTTTTTAGACGGAGGCTTGGCCAATAGGGTGTATTGACTGGCTATTTCGAAAAAAAATGAATATAACGTGTTGTTTTTTTTAATAATAAGGCTAAATGTAGTTTTATGTGCATATGTCACATCAAAATAGCTGGAGATTTTATTATAATGGCCGCTTCAGTGATGTCGTAGCTGGCCAGGAATCTGGGTTTTTTGATCGTAGTATCTTGGGTTCGGTTCCCCGCAGCTCGCCACGAATACCATCATTCCGGCGTAGGCCGGAATCCAGAGATTGAATTCCCTGGACATTGGACGCATCAATGTGGCGTGACGATGAAGATGGTAATATTTCATCAGTTTGCTGTTGGGCCGTTTATTGCGGCTTGATGGAGCGAGCAATGTAAAGGTTTGAAAATATGAGACTTACAGCGAATATGATATCGGTTGTTCATCGCTGGTAATTACCTTATAGTCTCAATTTATTTTGTGAGTAATTTTTGTTCAACTAGAGGCGGAGGAGAGTAAAGTAAAATGGCTATATATCTAGATTATGATGGAATAAAGGGAAATGTAACGGCGGAAGGCTTCGAAGAGTGTGTGAAAGTCAGTTCGGTGGACTTTGGTGTGTCACGCCCAATTACGATGGAAGCGGGCAAAATGGCCAATCGTGAAGTCGGCAAGCCTAATATCACTGAAGTGACATTAACTAAAGAAGCTGACAATTCTGTCGCTGCACTGTTTAAAGAGTCTGTTTCTGGCTCATCGGGTAAAAATGCAATCCTTAAGTTCACTCGCACCGGTAGTGATAGTGTTGAAGAATTTATGGAATATTCGCTGCAAGACTGTTTGGTCAGTGGTTATCATATTTCTGCTGAAGGCGATGCAGAGCCTGAGGAAACAATCACGTTGAGTTTCTCCAAGTGTGAGATCAATTACAAAGATCACGATGCAACCAACAAGACGGGCAACCCGCAACGTGCAGGTTACGATCTAGCAAAAGCTGTCCCGTTATAAAACGGAATGACATTAATGCTGCTTACCTGTGAGCAGCATTAATGTTGATTTTATTATTATATGTAACATGATTTATATTTTTCGAGAGAAGCTCCTTAATTTGTATTGTTAGATCACAAATCAAGAAAGCAGGAAGTTTTAAATTGAAATATTTATGGTTAATACTGCTTATTGCAAGCTCTCCTGCAAATGCAAATTGCAAGCCAGTTCAATACGAACAAAAAGAAGAAGGTGTTATAGCTCATAGTTATTCGTCAGAACCAGGGATTACTATTGCTAATTCATTGTGGTTTCCAAAGCTTATTAAAACGGGTGAAATTATAGTCGATAAAGGCCCCCTAATTGCAATAGCATCTAATAAATCCTATGTTTCGTATCGACAAATTGAAAAAATGGAAATGGAGTTTATAGGATCAAAGAAATCACCATATAACTTCTTTAAAGATGCTTTTACCAACCCAAGTACAACCGTTGAGTGTTCGTTTGCAGATGGCTTTAGAAGTGCGAAAAACCGGTCATATTATACAGGTAAAGGTCTTGAGTTCTTTGTTCATGAAATGGAAAAATATACTATGGTATATATTCTTTCAAGAGCGGCTGATATTGTGGTAGAAGTGACTACAAAAAAGCTTCCCTCTGAAGCTGTGGGTGACATTATTTCTAAAACATATATAAAATAGAGAATAAATTATGGATACTCTTACTGATTTAGAAAAGAAAGATATTCAGGGTTTTTTAGCGATAGTCTATGGTGATCAAGCGCTTAAATGGGATATTAATTTGAACGTGCTAAATCTATTTGGTGAGCTGCTTAATTCTACCGAAAGCTGTAGTAGATATATGGATTTAGTACCGAGACCTTTTTTCGTTGGCAATGTTATTAAGTGGGCCAGTAAGCAAGCAAGGCAAGCTGTTATTCGCCATTTAAAAAATGCTGAGAAGCATTACCTTATTTGCGCACGCGGGGCCGGAATAAGATATAAAACCGCAATTTACATGGCTTCGCTAGGTTATTGATTTGAGTTAACAATGCGCGCTTTTACAGCGCTGCTTTCTTTCTGTGTGACATTCCACGGCCATTCTGTTTTCGTACAAATATAGACATTAATGACCGCCCGGCTGGATTTCGATAGATACTAAGACCAACGGGAAGTGTAGTTTGAATTGGTAAAAATGTTACCCAGAGTGTTATTGAGAAATTTAAAATAGTCAGTCATTTGCATGCGTGGAGGATAAAAGTGCTTCAATACCGTACACCGCTGCAATTGGCTTCGCTGGGAATTTAGCATGAGAATAGATGTTAGGTTTTTAGTGTTTTATTTATGCATATTTTCACATGTTTCTTTAGCAGAAGAAAAAAATAAAGTGGTGTGTGTGGTGATGATAAAATATCAGCTTCTTTGGTGAGTTTTTCGATAAGTTATCTGATTTTAGTCATAGCAATGATGGATATTCAGGCATCAAAAGTGCGTTTGATATTAAGTTGGGCAGTGTCGTTTCAAGATATAACAGGAAAAATATCAATGTGCTTTACAATATCAATGAAGCATGAGTAAGTAATTCAATTTATTTAGTGGTGATGCTGAATATATATGTATGTAATTAATGGAAATTTTGATGAGCTGTTTTCGAAGAATTTTTTGTCTGGCTTGAAGAAAGAACTTTGAAGGCGAGCGGGAAAATACATGATAAGGCCGGCAATATTTTGCTTCGCACATTGAGTCCCTATAAAAATTAAGGATGTGTATGTTTGATGGGTTTAAAACTGGGCCGCAAAATAAATTTTATTTTGCGGTAAATGTTTTGCTGAAATAATCGGGATGCTGAGTGAGTTATATGTCTCAAAAATTCAATCAACCACTTTTTGGGTTGTTGCAATTGTGTAGGGTTATATATGCAGTATGTCTCCGGGTTAGAGGAGTTTAATAAATGAGTGACTTTACTCAAGATAATCGTCTTATCGCTATTGATACGCCGATGGGCAAAGACGTACTTTTGCTGACTTCATTTGATGGTACGGAATTTGTATCGTCCACTTTTGAGTTTCACCTGACTACGTTATCTTTAAATCTTGAAATCAAGCCGGAAGATCTTATTGGTAAGCAAATTACCGTTACAATAAAAAATGAACATGGCCGGGTTTTTAATGGCTTTGTTAGTCAGTTTTCTTTTGGTGAAATAACGTCTAGCAGTTTTCGTGAATATAAATTGGTGATGGTGCCGTGGCTTTGGTTTCTTTCCAAAACCGAAAATTGCCGTATTTTTCAAAATAAGAATACAAAAGATATTGTCAGTCAAATATTTTCCGACCTGGGGTTTAGTGATTTTGATTTTAGAGCGGCAGGTGGCGCGCTGAGAGAGTATTGTGTTCAGTATGCTGAAAGCGATGCGGCATTTGTTTCACGATTGCTGGAGGAAGAAGGTTACGCCTATTATTTCACTCACGAAGAAGATAAGCATACGCTCGTTATTGTTGACAAGGCGAATGCCTACAATGAATGCACCGAAACGAACCTGACTTTTTCAAAAGGTTCAACGCCGGATTCTCAAATAGTGGATTGGAAGCATAAATATGAATTCAGGAAAGGCGCTTGGGTTTTAAATGACTTTAACTTTAAAGAGCCCAATAAAAAATATATTGTAGAAGCAAAATCAAAAAGCAAATTCGCCAATAATGGAAAATTTTCACATTATGAATTTGCTGATTTTTATGATGTGAGTGCGGGAGCCGATCTGGTTAAGGTTCGTATGGATGCAGAAGAAGTCCAGATGGATACCATAAATGGGGACAGTAACTGTAGTACCTTTTATGCTGGTGGGCTTTTCAAGCTGGATAAACACGATGCTGCGAGTGAGCAGGGTGGTTATATTTTATTACAAGTTGAGCATCATGCTTCTGACAATAGTTATCATACCAGTAAAAGTGGTGAATCAGGTTATATAAACAGTTTTCATTGTATTCCATCTGACGTACATTTTCGCCCATTTCAGGAACATCGTCGTCCCGCGATGAAAGGCCCGCAATCTGCAATAGTGACAGGCCCAGCAGGCGAAGAAATCTATATCGATGAATTTGGTCGAATCAAGGCTCAATTTATCTGGGATCGTGAAGGTAAAAATGATGAGAACAGCTCCTGTTTCTTGCGAGTCATGCAAACCTGGGCAGGTAATGGCTGGGGAGCTTCATTTATTCCCCGTATTGGCCACGAAGTGATTGTCACTTTTCTTAATGGTGACCCGGATCGGCCCATTGTGACTGGAACGGTTTATAACGGTGTTAATAAGCCGCCTTATAGCTCAAAAACACAAAGTGGCATTAAAACGCATTCAACCAAAGGTGGTACATCAGCAAACTATAATGAATTGCGCTTTGAAGATAAAAAAGAATCAGAGCAGATCTATATCCATGCTGAAAAAAACCTGGATACGATGGTCGAGAACGATGAGACTTTAACGGTCGATAATGATCGCACCAAAACCATCAAAAATGATGAAAACTCAACAATAGAGAATGATCGTAATAAAACCGTTAATAACAACCAGACGGAAACGATAAAAAATAATAAAACGATTAGTGTTGGTAAGGATCACGAAGAAACTGTCCAGGCTAATATGACGATCACGGTTGATAAGGATCTTAAAGAATCCGTTCGTGGTAAGTATCTGGAAAATGTCACAAAAGATTATGGCTTGCGTGCAAAAACAATCACAATGGATGCCGATGATGAAGTAATTATTAAGACCGGCTCCGCAAAAATTGTGATGAAAAGCAATGGAGATATTACGCTCAGTGGAAAAACGATTAACATCAAGGGATCAGGGAATGTCGTGATCAAGGGCAGTAAAGTCATTACTAACTGACCTCAGTTCATTAGCAATAATAATTCCGAAATTAATCCGTTAAATCGACTGCGAGCGGCTAAGGCAAAGAATCTAAAGTCTTTTTCAGATCACCGTATGAGTGTACGCCTTCGTCTAAAATGACCTGAAAAACACTTTAGGTTCTGCACCTTAGTTGCTCTCGATACGGGTTAATTTAGGATAATAAAACCGATTTTAGCCGCCAATTTTTGACATGAAACGAACCACTTGCTGTGGTTTTTCCTTAAAATTATGGCGTTCTGGCTTTAACGCAAGCGCATTGTTAAGCAGTGTTTTTAATTCCGAATCAGTCAGGCCTTGGCGTAAGGTTTCTCGCAGTTCAATCATATGTTCATGCCCCAGGCACAAAAAGAGTGTGCCAGAAGCGGTTAGGCGTACACGGTTGCAGGTCTCACAAAAATGTTGAGATATGGGGGTAATAAACCCAATACGCAGGTTGCTGTCTTTAACCTGGACATAGCGTGCGGGCCCGCCGCCGGGCATAACGCTGGGGATGAATTCAAAGCTTTTTTGTAATCGCTTTTCAACGTCGAGAAGCTCAAGGTAATGTTTACTGGCTTTACGACCCGCTGCACTGATTGGCATGGTTTCAATGAAGCGTAGGGTGAAGTCGTGCTCGAGGCAAAAGTTCACCATATCAATAAATTCGTCATCATTGATGCCTTTCATGGCCACCATATTGATTTTGAGAGGCGCAAATCCGGCGGCTTTTGCCGCCATTAAACCGTCCAGAGCATCGGCTAGGTTGCCTCCGTTAATTTCACGGAATCGTTCTGGTTTCAGAGTATCCAAACTGACATTAATGCGGGTTATGCCAGCCTGTTTTAGTGCCGTTGCATTTTGTGCCAATAGGCTGGCATTGGTGCTTAACGACAAGTCTTCTAGCCCTGGCAGGTTGGAAAGGCGTGTCGATAATTCACTCAAGTCTTTGCGCACAAGTGGTTCACCACCAGTCAGTCGTACCCGGCGAACGCCCATTTCGGTGAATGTGCGTACGATGCGTACTATTTCATCCTGGGTAAGTTGTTGGGATGCCGGATTGAAGTCATGGTATCCCTTGGGTAAACAATAAAAACAACGCAGATTGCATTTGTCGGTAACGGATAAACGCAGGTAGTCGATCTTTCTGCCAAAAGGGTCAATAAGTTGCGGGTTCATGTCTGTTGGCCTAGTGATGACTCGTATTGCTTTCGGGAGTCTTTTTTTAATAGAGAGCTGCTCCATTATTCGTTGTCATCCATGTCCGTTTGTGTTCCGTCGGGATTGATTAATCCAAAATGTTTAATCATGCGTCGTAGGCGCGGCCGGGATACACCAAGGATCTCGCACGCATTGCCTTTATGCCATTGCGTAGCTTCGAGGACACGTTGTACATGCGCCTTTTCGATATCTTTCAGACTCCATTCACTCAGTGATTTTTGCTCATGTTGATTATCGGCAGATTCTGCATTACAAATATCGCCGATAAGGTCTCGAGTAATGACATTGCCTGGACAGAGGGCAACGGCCTTTTCCAAAGTATTTGCCAGCTCACGTACATTGCCTGGCCAACTGTGGTTTTCCAGACAGGCCATCACATCGAAGGATATCTGGGTGACATTGCGATTCATTTGTTTGTTGATGCGTGCCAATAATGTCTGTATCAAATGGACAATATCTTCCCGGCGTTCGCGTAATGGTGGCAGATGAATGGTCACTACACGTAACCGGTAGTAGAGGTCTTCGCGGAAAAGTCCTTCACGTACGCGGGCTTCGAGATTGACATTAGTTGCAGCGATTACCCGTGCATTACTTTGTTGCGGGGTTTTGGCCCCAATGGGTGTGAATTCTTTTTCTTGTAGAACCCGTAGTAATTTGGCTTGCATGGTGGGTGAGAGTTCACCAATTTCGTCGAGAAAGATGGTACCGTTTTCGGCCAGGGAGAATTTGCCGGGCTGTCGGTTTACGGCGCCGGTAAAGGCGCCTTTTTCGTGGCCGAACATATCGGATTCCAGCAATGTCTCCACCAGTGCTGCGCAGTTAATGGCGACGAAAGGACCATTGGCATTTTTGCCAGCCCGATGGGTAGCATTGGCTACCAGCTCTTTACCGGTGCCACTTTCCCCAGTGATCAGCACCGTGACCGGGCTGTCGGCTACCAGACCAATAATTTTGAAGACTTCTTTCATGGCATGACTACGTGCAACCATGGTATTGGCCAGCGGTGACTGCTCCGCCTGATGTGTGTCGACGGTCGTCTGATTACCCGGGTTAAGTATGCGTGCGGCTACTTTATCGAGTTCTTCGATATCGATGGGTTTGTGAATATAGTCTTCGGCACCGTGCTGCATGGCCTGGATAGTGCTGTCCATATCATGAAAGGCGGTAATCATGATGACGTGTGTATCGGGAAACGTTTGTTTAAATTCAGGCAGGCCTTCCAATCCAGATTTGCCCGGCATACGAATATCGAGAATAACCAGCTCAGGGCATTGCTCATAAGCGGCTGCCATTCCCTGGTCCACACTGTGGGCGATGGTGACATCGTAACCCTGGCTGTTCAGGTGCAGTTGCAAGGTTCTACTGCTGGCAATATCGTCATCGACGATTAGTATGCGTTTTTTCCGAATGGGTGAAATGGTTTCCACGGTATGTAGGTTGTTGAATTTTTTGATTGCGGTGTTCATAACTCTACAGGTCCTATAGGTAAGATAACACGGGCACAGGCACCATTATTGTCATCCGTGTCCAGACTGATTTGGCCATGGTGTTGTTCCAGTATGCGTTTGACGATGGGTAAACCCAGGCCGGTCCCCTTGGCGCGAGTGGTGAAAAAAGGTTCGAACAGTTTGTTTTTGTGTGTGGGATCAATGCCGTCGCCATTGTCATGAATGGCAATGTGAATCGCCGGAGTGGAATGATCCATTTCCACGCGGGCGCTAATGCGGAGATGGGGAATATGATTAACGTTATCCGCAGATTCCAGGGCGTTCATGATCAGATTACTGAAAACCTGTCGCAATTTGGTGGCATCACCATGAAGGGTTGGTAATTGTGGCTGATACTCGGTGATAATTTTGGCACCGTATTCCTGTATGGTTTTTTGTGTGGTGTTGATGGCGGAGTCCAACAGCTTGTTAATATTCAGCCATTCCGGATTCAAGGCATCGGGGCGAGAGAAGGCCAGCAGGTCAGCGAGGATATTCTCCATGTAGCGCACCTGATCCAATGAAATCTGTTTCATTTCTTTGGCTTCTTCACCCCAGGATTCCTCGGCGCGCTTACCCCAGATTTGCAAAGTCATTTTGATGGAAGAAAGCGGGTTGCGCAGGTCGTGGGCAATCATGGTAGCCATGCGTCCCATGGCCGTCAGGGTTTGGGTGCGGGCAAGTTCCTGGTTACGTTCTTCTACTTCTTTTTTTAATCGCATATGCTCGGTGATATCTTCTTTGATGGCTAGATAATGTGAGATCTCATCCTGCTCATTACGAATGGGTGATATTGTGGTGTCGTCCCAATAGAATTCACCACTTTTTTTGCGATTGTGAAAAACCCCGCGCCACTCGTTGCCCTGTTTTATCATCTGCCAAAGTTGGCGATAGTCCGTATCACTGGTTTCTCCTGATTTTAGGATGCGTGGTGTTTGACCCAGAATTTCTTCCTCACTATATCCTGTTAGTTTGGTAAAGTGGGGATTGATATATTCAATAACACCTTGTGCGTTGGTAATCATTACAGCGTTATAACTTTGTTCAACGGCACGGGACAACTTGCGTAACTGTTCCTCTGATTCGTATTGTTGGGTAATGTCCTGACCGATACTGGTCAGGGTAGTGACTTCGCCGAAGGGGCCGCAGGAGAGAGTGTTGGCCCAGGAAAACAGACGCGGGTCATCGGCTTTTGTCATAATATGGCTTTCGACAGTATGCGGCGGTGCATTGCCAGTAATGATCTCTGTATAGGCTGTACGTGTGCGTTGCCGATCCGCCGGAATGACACAACTGTCAAACCAGTCCTGGCCGATAACTTCTTTGCGCTGCCACCCGGTCAAGTTCAGCAGGTAATCATTACAAAAGATAATACGGCCATCGGCATTCAGGGTCACTGCCGCCAGTTGCATGTTTTCCAGTGTGTCATGATAGTGGCGTTCAAAGTTTTTTTGTGCCTGCTCAAATTGTTGACGAATAGCCGTTTGCGCGACGATCAATGATCCGGCCAATAAAAATAGTCCACCCAACATATAAGATAATAGATGTTGGTGGAAAAATTCCCGAGATGCTGCAGTGAGTGCTTTGGGGGGAACGTGGGAGACGATTTTCCAAAAACGAGGTTTGGCATGCTGTTGCCCTTCAGAGACCGAGGGAAGATCGCCCATACCGGCTTCTGCATAAAACTCCAGTACTGACACCATGGGATAGATAATGGCAAAAGTGAATAATCCCTCCTTGCTGACAAAGCTGCCTGTGTCCTGGTCTAATATTTTACGCCAGGCATGAGGGAAAGCCTGGGCAAAAGAGTATTCACGTTCCAGCAGGAAAGCCCATTCATTTTCCGAAGTGGGGCCACTTAACCAATAGCCTTCAAAGTTAATGAGACTAAGATGGTCGGCGATGCTGACCGCTGCCTGACGAAAACCTTGAATCAATTTTTCACCACGAAAGTTGAACATCAACACGCCTTTTTTCTCCCCTTGACTGTTGAACAAGGGGGTGGCGAAGCGAATTACCGGGCGAAAAGGTTGTTCAATTTTTCCTGCTTCGACATTCAAGTCGAAAGGTGACATGTATACCCCGCCAATGTTTTGGGCCATAGCTTCCTGGAAATAATAACGATCACTTTTATTTTGTAATTCACTTTGTGCGAGGATGTGCGGGTTACCGTCATCATAGTTAATGCGGATGATCTCCATACCATCTTCAGATAAAAAACGGATTTGATCATAGACACCTTTTTTTTCACTGAAATAAAGAAATTCCTGGGCCAGATTCAAGCGGGCGTCTTCATTGCTGGGGTTGTCCAACAAGTCCCAAAGCTCATTAAGTTTGGCAAGAAAAGTGAGATCGGAAATTACTGCACGCATCTCACTGATCAGTCCTTTTTGTGCCAGAGTGACATTTCTCTGTTCACTGCTTTCCAGGCTAATGCGTGCCAGTTTCATCGCGGTGTAATAATGGTTGACGCCAATGGCAAGCAATAACAGACACAGTGGCAGAAACATCAGCAAAAAACGTTTAAGCAATGGTGGGTGATGATCAAGGTTTTGGCTTGCAGATGTCATCGACAGGTATCTTCGATGTGTGCTTGAATCCGTGACAGGTAAGCTGATTCGGTTTCTTCCGGTTCGCGTGGTAGCAGGAAGAGCAGTTTTGCGGCGATGATGTAAGGACGGCGAGAGCCATCACCGGCAGGTCGTGGTGTCTGTAAAACCTGTTTAAGATAGGTCAGGGTACTTTGTGGGTTATCACAGTACCGAGGAAGTGAGACGTGCTCGCTATAAGAACGGGCCCATGCCGAAATTAACAACATAGCTAACAGTACCACTCCTGTAATGCGCAGGAAAAGCAGATTGTCGGGTTGTTTGGCCTGTTCTGGCGTGGCCATGGTTTAATTTCTCCATCAGTATCTTAAAGGTAACGGGTTTAGTGCTAAGCGAGGCAGCGTCTCCGTTGCCAGCATTAATTGTGCAGTGATTTTTTGTGCCAGTTGTTGGCCACGGGCAATACGGTCGCGGATTGAAACACCTCCTCGATAGTTGGCTTCAATATGAAGTCCAGGCAAAGTCTGTAATCGTCCGGTAATGGCGTGATCTCTTACCAGGTGGGCTCCATGATACAAAGGCAGTGCCTGGGCATGACGGTCGATACGTACCATTTCCGGGTTGCCCTTTATGTTTAGCAGAGGGGTAAGGGCACGTAGAGCTTCATCAAGCAGACGAACGTCATTCCAATGTGCTGCTTTGGGATGGCGCGCACCGCCAAGGTAGGTAGTGAGCAGCACTTTGCCCGTCGGAGCACGATCACAAAACAGGCTGCTCATCCACAGATTACCGTTGAAAGGCTGTTGTTCCTGTCGCGGGGTAAGAAAACCGGTGCCGTCCAGTGCATGTCCTATCTGCTGTTGATCCAGCCCCATGTGCAGTACTGCCAATGGCGCATATTGAATATCACTCAACAGTGTTGCCAGCTCATGGTCCACAGAAGAAACAAGATTTGCTGCCATCGGTGCCGGCGTGGCCACGACAACGTGTGTCGCATTGAGGCTGCGTTCTCCATCGGGGGTGGTTGCTGTTACCGACCAACTATTTTTATCAGGTATTATTTCCTCCACCCGTCGATTGGAGAGAACCTGCACACCCGCTGTGTGGGCCAGGGTGTTCACCAGCGTGTTCATGCCGCCACGGAAAGAAAAACTATCTACGTTGCAAGCCGTGCGGCGGCGCAGTAGCTTATGGGCCAGTACACCAGCGGTAATGGAACCGAAACGACGCTCCAACGCGGTTAACCGAGGCAGGGTGGCTCCCGCAGAGGCCAGGTCAGGGTCTGCGGCCAGGGTACCGGCGATAAAAGGCTCCATGGCCTTTTCCAACATTTCATTACCCAGGCGACGACGGATAAACTGACTCACCGTTTCGTCTTCGGCACTACCGGCGGGAATGAAAGGTTCCAGTAACAGTCGCAACTTGCCACGCAGGCTCCACAGCGGCGAACTCAGCATGCCAGCCATGCGCATGGGCAAAGCCTGCAATTCGCCACGATGCAAGAGATAACGTCGCGCCTGGGGCAAACGTTGGGTTTTCAGCGTATCCAGCCCGGCCTTGCTGACCAGCTGTGCGACCTCGGGACGAAAATTCATCAGTAGTGACGCCGCTTGTTCGGTGAGATAGCCTCCCTGTTGCCGACTTTTGATTTTACCGCCAAGACGGTTGTCGGCCTCCCACACCTGTACGGAGGCTCCTGCCTGGGCCAGCCACCAAGCTGTAGAGAGTCCCGAGATACCACCGCCGATAATAATGACATCTGTGTCGCTCATGATGATTTTTGATTGCCTTTAGCGTTGTAGGTTGGGGTGAGCTTGCGAACCCCAACACGCCGGGGTTGAATGAATACCGCGACTGTTGGGGTTCGTACCTCACCCCAACCGACTTCATGATTTAACGTTGTTTTTAACATTGCTTTTAACATTTTTTTTAAGCTTCTCTTTCATCTGTTCCAATAATTCCTGACCCAGCAAATCACCGGGATGCTCGCGTGCATCAACAAATTCACGAATGGTGTTGAATCGTTTTACCGCCTCCGGGTTTTCTTTCAACCTCGGTACTTTGCTTTTGGCGATATCGAAGGCGTCAAAGCTGAGTTCGGTCATGCCAAAACCCTTCATCCGCTGTACGGCTCGCATCATGGCGCGGTTGCGAAACCGGGTGAGGTCGTCGGAAGCGATGACCTCCAGGCCCTCTCGCCGGGCGTTAAACTCAGCAGCTTTTTTGATACCGGCACGCACAAAATCAGGCGCACTGGCGACACGTTTGGCCGCTTCTTGCGACCATTCCACGCCGCCGGTAAATACCGCCATAGCCTGTAAAACATCCTGAGATGTCACACGCTTGGCGCGACGTTTTTGGGTTATCTTCTCGGCTTCAGCCTCCAGTGCCGGAGTGACGAACAGACGCACCTCACGAGCTTTGTCTGCCAGACATTCCGCCACACTGGCTTCGGCCTCGGCTGACCACTCGTAGTGACGTTCCAGTTGATCTTCGGACGTCAGCCGGTCAAGTAATTTGATGTTGACCTCCAGCCGACCTTCCGCATGCGCCACATCTTCAGCAACGGCATGTACGCCCGAGGCCAAAAAGGCGGGCATAGTCGCCAGACGTTCACGCGCCTCCTGACTCCAGGGCAGGTTTTTACTGGCTTCATCAAAAGGGGGTTTTTCATCTCCAGGCATGCCCGGTGGTCCGGCATCGCCAAAGCGTTTAGCAGCGAGCGTCGCCATGTGTTCAGTGGTGACCTCATGCTCACCCAATGCCTGCACATGGGCTTCGGTGCGATTCTTTACCATCTTGCGTAGAAAGGAAGGTACACGTTGCAGACGTTGCTCGGCCTCAGTGGTCCAACTAACTATAGAGGGAGCCTCCATTAATGGTTGGATAACCGCTTGCCCTTGTGGCTGGTAACTGCACCAGGGATCGGTATCCATGAGGTGACCTCCCATGGCTAATGGTCGAGCACGACAGCCACCACATAATTGCTGGTATTCGCATTGGCCACACTTACCTTCAAGCATTGGATTGCGTAGAAGCTTGAAGACTTCAGACTGTTCCCAGATATTCCAAAAAGCGGTTTGGCGAATATTGCCTTCACTGTCGGGAATATAGGGGCAAGCGGTGACATCACCCTCCGGGGTGATGCGGCAGTAATGAATACCCGCCAGGCATCCTCCACCTTCGTAACCTTCGGCTCGGGTGAGCGTTGAGTGGACATCATGCTCATAGGCGATACGCTTGAAATGCGGCGCACAGCGGGCACGGATTAACAGTTTCGGATGTTGGCTTTGCGCCTCCACTAATTGATTCAATACACGTTCGTAGGTAACGGGGCTGATATCCGACATGGATTCACCACGTCCGGTGCAAATCAGAAAGAAGATGTTAAGCACCTTCGCACCACTGCTGTGAGCGAAGTCGATCATGGCAGGCACTTCATCGGCATTGCTTTCAGTCACCGAGAAATGCACCTGAAAGGGTAATTCAAAACGACGACAGGCCTCGATGCCCGCCAGGGTTTTTTCCCAGGCACCTGCTCGACCCCGGAAACGATTATGTTGTTCAGGGTCCAGTGAATCAACGCTGATTCCCATGCCTAGGGCACCCGCAAGTTTGAGGGATTGCACCCGTTTTTCTGTGAGCATCACACCGTTGGTGCCGACCACCATGGATAGACCACGGCGGGTACCGTGCTCGATGAGACTTTCCAGGTCAGGCCGCAGCAACGGTTCTCCACCGGTGAGTACGATCATAACGTCTGTTGTTTGTGCCGCGATCTCATCCAGTAACTGAAAGACTTCTTCACGGGTCAGTTCGTCGGCACTGCCGTTTTGCAAGGTATCCGCATCAAGGTAACAATGTGCGCAGGCCAGGTTGCAGCGCCGGGTGAGGTTGATGGCCAACAAGAAGAGGTCATTATTTGACATTGCTCTCAGTCCTTGTAGAGATCAGGGTTCGCCTCGGAGTGAAACGCACCCATGCCTTCCCATCGACTCATAGCCTGAGCAAGAATCTCCGAAGTAACGGTATCGGCTCCCTGTTCGTGGGCACAGCGTTCAACTTCTTTGATGACCATGCCACGCACAAAGTCAGGGATGCGTTCGATGCGTTGCAGTGCACCATTGCTCCAGGTCAACAGGCATTGTTGTTTTTCAGAGCCTGTCTTCCATTCAGAATATTTTTCATCAATCAACGCCGGGGTGATTTCTGTGGCACCTTTACGTTGAGCGAAAGTTTCTATTCTTTGTCGGGTGAGGTCGCGCATAAAACCCGCTGGTACTTTTTGCATGCGTGTCTGGGCGGCATCTGTCCAGTGGAAAGTTGTGTTTGTCGTCTGCGGTGGAGCATCGCTCTGCACCTGCATCGTCATGGCTTCACGAGCTTGTTGTAAACCGGCTTCTGCGATTTTCAGAGAAATATCATGGGTGTGTATTTTTCGGGCATAGTCTTCGATCCGTTGCTTGCTGGCATCACGCATAAAACCTTCAGGCACACGGGCCAGACGGGCCAGGGCAGCTGCCTGCCAGTGGATTGGCGTTGTGTCGGATCGCTTATTATTTGATGTTGGAGAATGAATGAAAGGTTCGATATGTGTAATTTCCACCGTGACACTGTTTTCCTGACGTGCCTTTTTTTCTGCCCGCATGCTGAGGTTGCCGCGCAACGATAAATCATCAATAGTCAGCAAACGTGCCGTCGCCTCTTTTGTCCAACGCATGAGTAATTCTTCCATGGGTTTTTTTTCGAGTTCCCCTGCATCATGGGCAGCCACTATCTCAGCCATTGCTTGTTTGGCATGGCCGGGGCATAACTGTGCTGTGGCATCTTCCACGATGCGTTCGGTGATAACGGTGTGACCTTTTTCCTGTGCATAACGTAAAATAGCCATACGCGCCATGTTGCGTACAAACTCAGGCACCCGGTTCATGTGTTGTTCTGCCTGGGTTGTCCAGGAGGTTGTGGTTTCGGCCAGTAGATCGACCTGTGGTTGAAATTCGCGTTGACTGAAGAGCAGAGCACAATCGGTGTTATAAAGCAGATTTTCAGCAGTGCCGCCGATGTCCAGTTCTGTATCGGCATGAATACCCAGTTTGCCGACAATCAACAAAGAAGGGTCAACGTCTTTAAGATATTTTTCGATAGCATCATGGGGTTTGCCATCCAGTAGTTTGGTTTCAATCTCTATTTCTGTTGTTAATGAAAAGTCATCGGCAATACTTTGTGCAACATCCAAGTGTCCCTGATAAATTTTGGCCAGACCCGAATCAATGATTTCTTCATGAAGTTTTTCCTGTTCCTGAAAACGGAACACTTTACCGGCTTCTTCAGATAACACATCGGCAATGCGGTTGAAGGCCACATAATGGAAATAGGGATCAAAAGCGGCAACGACCTTTATTGGCACTTGCCATTGTTGGGCCAGACTGAAGGCGGTTAACAGGCCGCCATAAGCCTTAGTGGAACCATCAATAGCCACCACAATGGGACCTTCTGCGATGGCGCGCTCAGGTTGTTTGATGACTAAAGTATCAATGTTGCTGCGCCGTAGTACACGTTGACACACTGTACCGACGCGGCTGCCTTGTACGGCACCCAGCCCTAAAGCACCCATCACCAGTAAATCATACTGGCCATTATTGGTCTCGCGTGCCAGTTCCCGGTAATTTTTTCCTTCCAGGCTGCAACGTGTGAAAGCCAGGTTTGCTGCCTGGCATTGCTGCTCGGAATGATCCAGATAGGAATCGGTGATAATCGACAGACCACGGGTAATCAGGTCATCATGTACATCACGCTGTCTTTCCAGTTCATCTTCTTCGCGGAACTGTTCAGGTAATCCGCCTTCCATTTGTCGAAATCGCAGATCGTGCAATTTGGCCGCGTAGACGTGGGCACCGGTGATGTTGGCAGACCAGAGACTGGCCAGTTTCATGGCATCCAGCAGACTGCGATTGGAATGATCCGATGAATCGACTGCCAGTAATACATGTTTGTATTCTGGTAACGTGGCTTGAATTTGTCCGGGTTGTAATTGTGCATTCATTAACATTACCTTATGTAAAGGTGGCTTAATTCGATAACCAGTGAACAACAATAAACAAAATCACCACCATGTTGATGGTGAAACCGGTTATCGCCAGATAATCAAAGGCGGTTAATGGACGGTGCCCATTAAATGGAAGCCGATTGCGCATGATCTATTTTCCCTTGAAGGTAAAATCAATATTGGCGGCACTGCCAGCGGCTACAGTCACTTTTCCTTTTTTTTCTCCCAGGAAACCATGCCAGGCAATAATGTTGTATTTACCCGGAGGCACGTTGTCGATAGTGAAGCTGCCATCATCTTTTACGACAGAGAAATAGGGGTTTTTTGCAACAAAGACATAGCCGTGCATAAAATCATGAGCATCACATTCCAGTTTCATGGATGTGCCACGTTTGAGCTTTACTGCCTTGTTAATGGTTTTCAGTTCTGGTGGTTGACTAATATTGAAAACGGTTTTTTTGGCTTTTCCGATAAGTTCATAAGTATGAATGTTATGTAGTACCGGGTCTGAGTTATGTACCATCAATTTGTCTTTGTTTTTCATTACAGATAAAAAAGGAGTGAAATCACATTTCTTTTGATCGATTTCGGGTTTATCCAATTCCACAGAAAAGGCTTTTCCTGACTTTATTTTTTTAAGATAAACCACGGTATCATTGAGAGCACCATTGCTGACGCGGACGTAATCGATTTTCCGATCACCCGTACCACAAGTATCGTTATCTTTGGTAATGGTGAATATTTTAGGGTCTGGATCTTTGCCAGAAAATTTCACCTTGCCGGTAATACTGCCACCATTGGTAACGTCAACGACTTTATAGTCTGCGGCATTTGCCATTGAAGGCAGTCCAATGATGACAGTCAATGTGAATGTCAGTGCTACCAGTGACTTGTTCATGATTACTCCTTTTATCAGGTAATGTAGATAGGGTTTACTGAAATATTTCTACCAGCATTTCCATGGCAATACGGCGCTCAGAGCTGGTTGGCAAGTTGTTTAAGATAGGCACAAGCCGATGACCCGCTGTACCGGGATCAAGTTGCCGTAGAGTTTTTGCCATGTCTTTTGCCTGTTGCCCTTCATTGGAAAAGCCGGCGGTGATGAGGTGTTCAATAATATCTTGACGTAACTTGGCAGATAGTTTTTCAGTCGATAACAAAGTGCTGAGTTCCGAAATAGCCAGTGCGACCGATTTGCGTACAGTGGCATCACAATCATCCAGACAATCAACCAGACTGAGCAGTGCTTGTTCCACATCAGCGTTTTCCTTTTGCGGTTGTTTGCTGGTGACAGTGAGTGGTGTGGCCGTATTGGATGAGCGAGTGATATATGTTTTTACTATTTGTGTGATAGACAATACCGCCTGATTACGTACCAGCAGGCTTTCATCATTCAGACAATGCAGTAAACCGGGCAGGCTGCCCAGGTTGCCCAATGCACCTAATGCCTTCGCGCTGACAAGACGCAGACCCAGGTTGCCGAGATGCAAAAAACTGGTGAGAGGGCCGAGCGTTTCAGTGATTCCCGGTGTGTCGGGTGTTATGCGTGCCAGGGCAGCAATGGCTTCATACTGGATTTCCGGGTTTGGGTCGTAAATGGTTTGTGTCAGGGCTTTCACGACATCGGGTTGCGAGCATTCGCCCAATATACGCGCGCTCAGGCGACGGACTTCATTGGGAATATTGATGGTTTTTTTACGAGTGAATTTTTTTCGATTGTATTTTTGTTGTTCCAAGATATCGTAGTAGGGCTGAAAGGTTTCCATCTCTTCAGGAGAGAGTTCCGGAGGCTTTTCGTCATGACGTGCTTTGTTTGTCTCTAGTTGCTGTGCCTGTTCGGCATTACCAAGGGCAATGGAATCCAGAGTGGATGTGGGTGCAATTGTATCAAGGGATTCGGGATCATTTATTGCGTCAACGTCAGTCGTCATTTCCCTGATTGTGGATGTTTTGTCCTGTGTATCAGTCTCGGTAGTTTTTTCTCCAGTAACAGGGGAAGTGATAACTTCACCGTGCAAGGCCGCGAGGATAATCTCCAGCGGTGTGGGCAGTGTGTCTTTATTATCAGAAGTATCACCAGGCCTATTTAAGGCTAATAATGCCTGTAGTGCCGAAAAAAGTATGACGCTATCCTCGGTGTTGAGCACTTCGGTCAGACTCATCAGCACCTCTTCAGAGGTGTTTCCATATTGCCCCAAAGCGATAATGGCTTGTTGTCGTACGACAGAATCACCTTGTGGGTTTGTGGCAAGCGATAATAGGGAGTCTTTGGTTTTTGGGCCGTGTAACATAACCGTCAGTGGGCAGGCGGCTGCGGCAACTGCGGGATGAGGGTCTTCGAGTCGTTCCTGAACTCGGGTTTTTAGGTATTCTTCTGTTTCTGTATCCAGCCGATGATGCATCAGCTGACGATGTAGTGTTTTCAGCACCGTTGCACGAATCAGGGCGTTAGTGTCATCGAGTAATGGCAGGAATTTTTCCAGTTCGATATTTTGCACAGCCAGAGTGTCATCAATCGTGTTTGTCAATGTGTTCACTGCTTTCAATGCAGTTTCACGGACTTCAGCAGCAGGATCACGAAGCAAGATCAGCAGTGCATTTAAATAACGACCATGTTTGCCGCTGGCAAGCGCATCGGCGGCGGCGGCACGCACTTCCGGTTCCGGGTCTTGCAGGGCCCGGCCCAGCGCGCGCGCACCGATGGCGGAACAGTTTATACCCAGTGCGCAGGCGGCACGTCGGCGTTCACGAGGTGCATCTTCGTGGAGCTTTTTAATAAGTACTTGCTCGCCGTTTCCTCCGATGTGTGCCAGCGCATTAAACAGCTGACTCTTGTCCACCGGACATTCATTGTCGGCTAATAAATCGCAGAAGGGGGTAACGGCCGCATTGACACGCAATTGTCCCAAAGCCTGTATCGCGGCAAGCTGGATATCCCAATTCGAGTCCCAGGATTCATCATCATCCCATTCGTCATCTTCAGGTGGAAAAATCGCCAATGCCAGTAAACGTGAAATAGCTTGCTCACCGCCCAGTTTTCCCAACGCCTTCACGACCATGGTTTTTACATCACCGTCAGGGTCGTGATCCAGTGATTCCAGCAGCGATGTTACCGCACGGCTGTCTCCGATAAGCCCCAGTGCTTCGACAGCATCAATACAGACATCAATGTCTTCATCTCGTAAATGTTCAGCCAGTGTGTTCACCGAGTCATGATCACCCAGTGTGCCTAGACTGCGGCAGGCGCAACAACGGTCCAGTTCATCCCCTTCATTGAGCCACTGACTGATGGTATGAACAGCATTATGTTTAGCGGACAATAGTAATTCTTCAGTCGCTTTGTTTGAATCAGTATTTGCTATTCTGAATGTTTTTATCATTTTGATAGCCTGCATCCTCGTTTATTGTATGGACTCACAATTAACAAATAGCAGAAGCCGTACCAACTTCGTGAAGTCATGAAAAAAACCCATATTCCTCGCCATCAGGCGAGATCAAAGGATTTTTTTGAGGTGATCATGTGAAAGAGAGGTTAACAATTGAACAAAACGTTCACTCTAGTCGGTGCAACAATGATTTGATGAACAATGTGTTCATATGTCATCCAGCAGTATTGGGGGTGTCATTTCGTTCTTTTGTTATACCCAGCCATGAACGTTGTATTCATCTTTTCTTGTTATCACTTGGATTATCGACGGGCAAAAAAACCATCTGATATTGCCCGAAGCATTGAAATAAAGGTGTTTGCCATAGCGTTTGGGATGGCTGGCCTGGTTGTTGCTTGGTGGTAAGCGAAGAGGTCAGTCATTTTTAATGTCAGTGGTGGTTACAGCCGGAGATTAGCAGACATGGACACATCAGAAAAAAACAATAAACCCATTAAAGAAAGCGTGTCTCACGATGGTGCAAGTTGGGGCCCCCGGATTTTTTGGGCAACTCTGTTGGTGCTGCTGGTGTTTTTCTGGTGGTTGTTGATTTATTCCCATGGCGTTGAGACTCACCACGGTTGAATGTTCATTGTTTACTTTTTGCCAATAGATATATAAAGGAAAAATGATGATAAAAAATCTACATATATGGTTATTTGCCTTTACCATAACGTTGCTTTATTTCTATGGGCTTGATCTTTTTATCATGAGTATGCAGGGCTTGCCACTCAATATGGACTTGACTCCAGCGCAGTAACCATTATGCCAGTATTTTTTTTATGGGGGAGAGACTTATTATGAAGGCAAGTCGTTATTCATTGCGATGGGTATGGATGACGCTATTAATCATAGCGGCGTTGAGTTTCTTCTGGTCGGGAGCAATGACGACCTCGTCTGGAGGATGGTTTAGTGAAGCTATTGCTGCCAATAATACATCAATTGGCGAGGTGACCACCGAGAATGATGAGTTAAAATTACGTCCTGCTCCCAAGCCCACACGCGCAGACTATCCCGATATTGGTGTCAGTAGTCGTTCCATCGTCTGGGTGGTGGCACAGATGCATTTGTTTTTTGGTGCCTTGGTGTTGGCTGTTCCTCTTTTTGTATTGGTGATTGAATTACTGGGCGTGTATACCGGTGACTCGCGTTATGACGATATGGCGCACGAGTTCATGAAAATCAGCATTACTGCATACTCCATCACGGCCTTGTTTGGCGGCACTTTAGCGTTAGCCCTGTTTCTTCTTTATCCCGATTTAATGGCCTATATGATGCGTGTATTCGGTGCGCAGATGATGGTTTATGGGATATTGTTTTTTCTAGAAAGTATGATTTTGTACATTTACTACTATGGCTGGGATGCACTGCGTTACGGTAATGCCAAGTGGGTACACTTATCGTTAGGTTTATTGCTCAATGGTGTGGGAGCCACCTTGATGGTAACGGCTAATTCCTGGGCCACGTTTATGATGGCACCTTCGGGCGTTAATGAAGTGGGTGCTGTGGTGGGCAATATCTGGGAGATTATGAAAGGGCCGTTATGGAATCCTATCAACCTGCATCGTTTTATCGCCAATATTGCTTTTGGTGGTGCCGTGGTGGGCGCTTATGCCGCTTATAAATGTCTGGCTGCCAGAACCACTGAAGCACGCGCTCATTATGATTGGATGGGTTACACCTCTAACTTCATTGCCATTCTTGCCTTCCTGCCTTTACCTTTCGCGGGTTATTGGCTAATGGCAGAAATCTACGCCTACTCACAACAGATGGGGATTACCGCCATGGGCGGTATTCTGGCCTGGCTGTTTATCATTCAGGCCGTATTGATCGGTACCATCTTGTTGGCAGGTAATTATTATTTGTGGTCCGGTATGTCACGTACCGAGGGTTCCAAACGTTACCAGGGATTTGTCAAATATATTGCAGTGGTACTGGTGATCTGTTTTTTAATCTGGGTAACGCCGCATACATTAATTCTTACTTCTGGTGAAATAGCCGCGCTAGGAGGGAGTCATCATCATTTACTTGGGCCTTTGGGCATCATGCCAGCGAAAAATATTGCTGTGAATCTGATGCTTGTTTTTACCTTTATGTCTTTCCAGATTTATCGGCGCTCGGACAAGGTGGCCACTGTCTCATGGGCGAAAGCAGGTAATGCCTTGATGATAGCAATTTATGCAGTGGCAATCATTAATATTATTTTTGCCGGTGTGTATTACGGTTATTTCACCAATACCGTATACAAGGTGGGGTCCAGTGTGATGCAGGTGATGTCTACCCTGACGGTCATTATCTGCGGTGTCGTGCTCGATGCCTTTTTGTATCGCGGTGCGAAAACCTTGCCTTCCCATTGGGGGCAAGTAAGTAATCGTGCCCAGTACGCTTTGTTCGCCTTGCCCATTGCCTTTACTTGGCTGATGGCACTCATGGGTTACGTGCGTTCATCGGTGCGCACGCATTGGCATGTATACACAGTGATGAAAGATACCTCGCCGGATAATTTTATCCCTACTATTGGTTATGCAGGCAACATGATGACCATTGTCACGGTGCTATTTGTATTGTTTGTGTTGTTTATTTTCTGGATTGCCAATCTCAGTGGCACCAAACAAGTACCAGCCTATGCCGTGAATAAAGAACCTACTGCTGAACGGGTAGGGAGTGTGACGTGAGTACCGAACAGCCAGGTGAAATTAAATCCGGCGGTAATGTGCTGGCCAAAAGTATGGGTTTTAGCCTGGGTTTGGCATTGTTATTTACTCTGGTAGCCAATCTGTTACCACAGATGGAGGGTGAAGCACCGGTCGAACAGGAGGTGGATTTGGGAGCGTTAACCGTTGAATCCTTCGCTGCCTTGGGCGAATCTATTTTTAGCGGTAATGGAACTTGCGCTCTGTGCCATAACGACCTGGGCCGTGCGCCGGATATTTTGGCGTTAAATATGGTGGAGACCGCTATCGCGCATCTGAAGGATGAGCGTTATAAAGGAAATGCCACTGATGCCGTATCTTATTTGCATGAATCCATGGTAGATCCCGGTATCTACGTGGTGAAAGGTTTTGGCAAGAAAGGTAGCAACGACACTATCTCCCCCATGCCAAGCATCGACAAACCGCCTATTCAACTTTCAGAGATTGAAATTAATGCAGTAATTGCTTATTTGCAGGCAAAAGATGGTCACGACGTTACGGTGTCATTACCTACCGAAGTACCTGCAGTAGAAACAGCACCGGAAAAATCGGCAGGGCCTGCAAGTACGGCTGAAGAAGTGCTCTCCCGGTACGGTTGTCAGGCTTGTCATAAAGTATTGGGGAGTGGCGGTGATCTTGGTCCCGACCTGGAACAAGTCGGCAAGCGTTTAAGCCCCGAAAAAATCCGTCAAAGTATCATCGATCCTGATGTCGATATTACGGAAGGCTTTTCTCCAGGGGTGATGCCGCAGAACTTCTCCGAGCAAATGATGGTGAAGGAACTGGAAATGCTGGTGACGTTCCTGGCTGATACTAAAGTGGCCAGCGGCGAAAAACCGGTTGAATTATCTATGGCAAATAATGCGGAAGATAAAAAGACAGCAGGCAGCGAAGCCGGAGGAGTGAAAGAAGTGGTTACCCGGTTTGGTTGTCAGGCCTGTCATGTGATCCTGGGTCGTGGCGGTGCGTTGGGCCCCAGTCTTGAAAACGTAGGGAATCGCATGAATGCCGATCAAATCCGCCAGAGCATTGTTGAGCCCGATGCAATGATCACCGAAGGCTTTCCTTCAGGCGTGATGCCATCCAATTTTTCTGAGCAGATCAGTGATACAGAACTGGATGCACTGGTGATTTTTTTGTTGGAACAAAGAGATGGTTGAGTGATGAAAGACACGATTAAAAACAAAAAAATTCCCGCATTCTGGCAGGCCGTACTGGTTGTCGTTATCGCCTATCTGATTTTTGATAATGCTTTCCCACCACTGTTGCCAGCCTCTTTATTGGTGCAGTACATGGTGATCACCATCGTGGGTGTGTTGCTGTATTTTTCCTTTGATGAGGCACGCTGGACTGAATTCAAATCACCCATTCTGGCAGTATTGCGGGAACCCAAACTGGTTGCAGTACGCTGGATATTTTTGATCGTTATTCCTGGGATAATCGGTTACACCACTTACGGTTTTGTAAAGCCTTCCATGGATGCGCCAGTAGAATTACGTCAGGTACATCCGGCACCTCCGGGTTCGTTACGCGTGTTCGGCAAAAAATACAATCTGTCCACACTGGAAAACCCTTTGCGTGAACAAGTCCTGGAAATCATGTCCAAAGATGGAGACAAAGGTTGGCAGGTTTATGGCGAAATCGTTGAATCGGGGCGTGAAATTTATTATAAAAACTGTTTTTATTGTCATGGCGATTTATTAAATGGCAAAGGCACTTACGCCCATGGGTTTAATCCACAACCTGCCAATTTTCAGGATGTAGGCACCATCGCCCAATTACAGGAATCTTATCTGTTCTGGCGTATTGCGACGGGTGGACCTGCCTTACCGACAGAAGGCACACCGTGGAACTCTGCCATGCCCGTATGGCATGAGATGCTGGATGAAAAACAAGTATGGCAAGTCATCACCTTTCTCTTTGACTATGTGGGGCAGGTACCGCGCATATGGGACTCTCATGTTTCCAAAGTTGTGACAGGCATGAAAGATCAGATCAAAACCCGTCGCGCCAAACAAATGGGCAAGGAACTTTATCAGCAACGTTGTCAATCATGTCATGGTGAACAAGGAGCAGGGGATGGCCCTGCGGCTGAACACATGTACCCCAAACCACGAGACTTCACCCTGGCTCTGTTTAAATATAAAACCTCACCGGGCACTGAATTGCCGCTGGATGATGACTTGTTCAACACCATTAAAAATGGTTTGACCGGTACTGGCATGCCGGGCTGGGCCAGTCTATTGAGTGACAAGCAGATGCGCAGTCTGATTCCTGTTATAAAAAGTTTCGACATCACCGCTGCCTGGGCACCGGAAGAAGCCGATGATGATGCCTTTGACGACGACGGGCTTTATTTGAAAACCGATTTTAGAAAAATCACCCGTCAAGAGCCTCTGACAGGGCAAATAGCGTTTAGTGATGAATCAGTCGCCAAAGGCAAACCCGTCTTTGAAAAAGTCTGTGGCAAATGTCATGGCACTGAAGGACGCGGCAACATTACTTCCGGTAAAAAACTGGAAGATGACTGGGGTAACCGCTTATGGCCACGCGATCTCACCAAGCCCTGGGTGTGGCGTGTCAGCAATGTCGACGGAGATGAACCGGCAGCTCGTGAGCAGACTGTTAAAAACATCTATTCACGGTTATCTATCGGGCTTCCGGGTACACCCATGCCCGCACATCGAGCCACAGAGGAAGGTAACAAAGATCCCGTTTCAGTCGAAGACCGTTGGCACATAGCGAACTATGTTTATACCCTGCGTGAAAAGAGCCAGGCTCCCAGTGATGAGCCGGTAGTACGCGCCATGAAGGTGGATGGTGCATTGCCGGATGATATCAATGCTGAAATATGGAATAACGCACCAGCAGTGACTTTGGTGCTAGTTCCCAATATCATCAAAGAAGAACGCTTATTTACACCATTAAACGATGCTGTGACAGTACGCGTACTCTACAATGACGATGAAATTTCCTTCCTACTGGAAGTGAATGATCGTACCGATAGCCGACCGGGTGAAAAGGACTCCACGCAAATTCACGATACCAGCCTTACCATGCACTCGGACGCGATTGCAATTCAATTTCCCCAACAGGAATCTTTTAAGACCCAGCCCGTAGTCGTCAAACCGCTATACCGTCATGGTGATGCCGCTCATCCCACAACGATATGGTACTGGAACGCAGGTAGCATAGAGCCCGCAATTGTAGCACGCAGCGCGTTATTGGATGCGTCCGGAGTCAACCAGAAAATGGTGCCACGTGATGCCGATAAGACTTTCAGCGCCAATGGAAACTGGGAACATGGCCGCTGGCGTATTATTATGAAGCGTCCTCGTCAGGGGGGTGACAATGGTGATGTCAGCTTCAACGAAGGCTCATTCATCCCGATTTCCTTCGCCAATTGGGATGGTAATAACGGTGAAGTGGGTTCTAAACATACTCTTTCTACCTGGTACTGGCTGGTGTTACCGCCACAGCCTGATCCGGTCAGGGTTTATGGATTGCCATTTGGTGTTGCGAGCGGAGTGTTTCTGCTGGGGATTGTGTTGGTGCGCCGTCAAAATAGGGTAGGGTAAATGGGATTTTCAGGGTCTTGGTATTAATATTTTCAGACTTGTCTGTTACAGATCCTCCAATGGACTGACCATAGCTTCTCCACCCTGCTTCAATACATGGGTATAAATCATAGTCGTCTGCACATCCCGATGCTCTAACAACGATTGTATGGTGCGGATGTCTGTGCCCCGTTGCAGTAAATGGGTAGCGAAATTATGACGAAAGGTATGCGCACTCACCTTTTTCGTGATCTCCGCCTTACGCACAGCCTGCCGAATCGCCTTGTTCACCACCGACTGATCCATATGATGCCGACGTGTCACTCAGCTACGAGGATCTTCCGACAACTTCCTGCTAGGGAAAACATACTGCCAGTTCCACTCCTTCTCTGCATTCGGATATTTTCGAGCCAAGGTAAAAGGCAAATAAACCGCACCAAATCCTTCTGCAAGATCCTGCTCATGCACCATATTCACCCGTTCCAGATGATTCTTCAGCAGCGGCTCCAAAGAGGCCGGAAACGGCGTCACCCGATCCTTGTTACCTTTATCATTACGCACAATCACCTCTTCCCGCGTTAACACCACCGGGATTCGCGGCTCCTTGCTTGAACGAGCCGCAGACACATTCTCCAGAGGCCGTTGCAAGATGCATTTGTACAAAAATACTAGCGCATTGTAGGCCTGGCTCTGTGTCAAACTGCCACGTTCTTCTGTACCGCCAAATGCGTCAAAAAAACTTCCACATTTTTTTCTGCATCCACAAAAAGTGCATTCCGCGCCTGCATCTGGTGAAAACGAACAAAGCGCGCAACCCAGTCACAATAAGCACATTCAGTATGGATGGAATAATGCAGACGGCGCATCAAATCACGCATTTTTGATAGCAAATCTTTTCCAGAATGCTCAGTTGACATAGTTATTTCCGGGGCTTAGAGTTTGAGAAAAATTAGCGGGCTAGTATTCCTAAATACCATCCCAGTATCGACATATCAGGTCAAATTGACCGGTTTTCTGTGATTAGCAGGCAAACGTGCCTGATTCCTTCTACAATACTGCAGGATAACTGGGCAAATATGCCTAATACTAATAAGTTAGGCAAACCATACGGATGGTAATGGTGTATAAACTAATAATGATGATCCTTTCGTTCCAGCTACTAGTTGTTGGAACAACATATGCTGATCCTGTCAATAACGACGATGTCTATGCTGTTATGCGAGACATTGGCATAAAATATTTGATTAGTAATGACCGAAAAATTCCCAAGAAAGATAGGGAAAAATGGGAGAACTCCCTTTCCAAATTTGTGAATTTTGATTTAATGAACTCGGGGATGAAAGAAAGAGTTAGGAGTGCGGTTGAAAATAGCGGAAAGGGTATTATAGATAATGACACTCTTGTATACCTTCAAGAAAAAGCTGTATTGTTTCTTGTTCCTAGAGAGTTGTCAGATTATACCCGTTTATATTTGAAAGTAATGGACGAGGTTTCGAAACTTCCTATATGTAGAGATGGGTTAACACCGTTAGGTGGTCAAGTGTTTGTCTTGTGTGAAGAGGCGTTAGGGAATTCCGAATTGCGGATCAGGTTTATAAATAATTCAGAAGAAAATATGTCTATTCGATTCATAAAAACTGACCGGTGGAAACTATCTAGTATAGAAACGGATATATCTGAAAGAATGCTGATGACTATATCTAGATGGAAATGAGCATGCCTAATGAATTAGGTTAGATCGTGTGAGGAACGAACCACGATCTAAACCGGTTTGTGTACGCCCAGCATGGGCATGAACTAATGAGGTGAAAGTCCTCTGTAGGAAGATCAGCGTCGAAAACCATGTTGTTAGTAGACGATAACGACTAGCGAAAGGCAAGGGCAACTCCGTGAGGGT
>Ga0316202_10000291_pt1 | contig 63557 bp, 62 predicted proteins | sample 3monrhotite_MG_FD_204934 | JGI IMG/M metagenome (GOLD analysis project Ga0316202, IMG submission 204934) | Microbial mat bacterial communities from mineral coupon in-situ incubated in ocean water Damariscotta River, Maine, United States -... | ecosystem: Environmental > Aquatic > Marine >...
CGCGGGTACGTCACCAAGGTTGCTCACCTCGTCAAGGTCGAGGAGATTGACTAATGGCAGAAGACAAGAAGGACGAGGCCGCGAAGGCCCCGGCCAAGAAGGCTCCCGCGAAGAAGGCTCCGGCCTCTTCGAGCTCGAGCACGGCGTCGGCTGACAAGCCGGCCGCGGCGAAGAAGGCTCCGGCCACGAAGGCGCCGGCGAAGGCCGCTGCTGACAAGCCGGCTGCCGAGAAGAAGGCACCGGCGAAGAAGGCTCCGGCCAAGGCCGCGGCCGACAAGGCTCCGGCGACGAAGGCACCCGCGACGAAGGCGCCGGCGAAGGCCGCTGCTGACAAGCCGGCTGCCGAGAAGAAGGCTCCCGCGAAGAAGGCTGCGGCGACCTCGAGCACGGCGTCGTCCGACTCGACCGCCGAGAAGGCCCCCGCCAAGAAGCCCGCAGCGAAGAAGGCGTCCTCCGACGTCGCACGCGCTCAGGTGCTCAAGGTGCACCACCTCCGCCCCGCGGCGGGCTCCAAGAAGGAGCGCACTCGCGTGGGTCGCGGTGAAGGCTCCAAGGGCAAGACGGCAGGTCGCGGTACCAAGGGCACGAAGGCTCGCTACTCGGTGCGCCCCGGCTTCGAGGGCGGCAACCTCAACTTCGTCATGCGCCAGCCCAAGCTGCGCGGCTTCACCAACCCCTTCCGGGTCGAGTACCAGGTGGTGAACCTGGAGAAGCTCGCCGAGCTGTACCCGAAGGGCGGTGAGGTCACCGTGGGTGATCTGGTCGCGAAGGGAGCCGTGCGCAAGAACGAGAAGGTCAAGGTTCTGGGCTCCGGCGACATTGCGGTTAAGCTCACTGTGGCAGTCGACAAGGTCTCGCGCTCCGCGGAGCAGAAGATCGTCGCTGCTGGCGGTTCCATCACGTAGCCGCTCGGGTGGCCCTTCGGGGCCACCCGCCACCGGCCCGAATGGGCCACAGCAGCTTTCGCCGCCGGGCGGGAAGATGCTCATGTCGTTACTACGGGAGGTCTCGTGTTCAGAGCAATCGGGCGGATCTTCCGCACGCCAGACCTGCGCCGGAAGATCGGTTTCACACTCGGAATCGTCGCGCTCTTCCGTCTGGGTTCCTTCATCCCCGCGCCGTTCGTGGACTACCAGAACGTGCAACTGTGTCTCGCGGGCAACGAGGGGGCCACGGGCCTCTACCAGCTCGTCAACCTGTTCAGCGGCGGAGCCCTCCTGCAGCTGTCCATCTTCGCGCTCGGCATCATGCCGTACATCACGGCGTCGATCATCACGCAGCTGCTACGCGTCGTCATCCCGCACTTCGACACCCTCCACAAGGAGGGCCAGGCCGGTCAGGCCAAGCTCACGCAGTACACGCGCTACATGACGATCGCGCTCGCCGTGCTGCAGTCGACGACGCTCATCACCGTTGCGCGGGCCGGAGCGCTCTTCCCGACCACGAGCGGCGTCGCGGAGTGCAGCCAGCTCATCACGAACGACGCCTGGTACGCGATCCTCCTCATGGTCATCACCATGACCGCCGGCACGGGCCTCATCATGTGGCTCGGCGAGCTCGTCACCGAGCGCGGCATCGGCAACGGCATGTCGCTGCTCATCTTCGTGTCGATCGCGGCAACCTTCCCGTCGGCGCTCTGGTCCATCGCCATCACCTCCGGCTTCGAGATCTTCCTGCTCGTGCTCGCGCTCGGCATCCTCGTCATGGGTGCGGTCGTGTTCGTCGAGCAATCGCAGCGTCGCATCCCCGTGCAGTACGCCAAGCGCATGGTGGGGCGGCGCACCTTCGGCGGCAACAACACGTACATCCCGATCAAGGTCAACATGGCCGGCGTTGTGCCCGTCATCTTCGCCTCGTCGCTGCTGTACCTGCCCGCGCTCGTCGCGCAGTTCAACCAGCCGGCGGCGGGGGAGACCGCCCCGGAGTGGGTCGTCTGGATTCAGAACAACCTCGTATCCGGCGACAACTGGATCTACATGGTCGTGTACTTCCTGCTCATCGTCGGCTTCACGTACTTCTACGTCGCGATCACCTTCAACCCTGAAGAGGTCGCCGACAACATGAAGAAGTACGGCGGCTTCATCCCCGGCATCCGCGCGGGGCGCCCGACCGCGGAGTACCTCGACTACGTCCTGACCCGCGTGACCCTGCCCGGCTCCCTGTACCTGGGGCTCGTGGCACTCATCCCGCTCCTGGCCTTCGCCTCGGTGGGAGCGAACCAGAACTTCCCGTTCGGTGGCGCGAGCATCCTCATCATCGTCGGCGTCGGCCTCGAGACGGTGAAGCAGATCGATGCGCAGCTGCAGCAGCGGCACTACGAGGGCCTGCTGCGATGAGCGAAGCACGACTGCTCCTCATCGGCCCTCCCGGGGCGGGCAAGGGCACGCAGGCGCACGCCCTCTCCGACGCACTCGGCGTGCCGGCCATCTCGACGGGCGACATCTTCCGCGACAACGTGCGCAACGAGACAGAACTCGGACGTCAGGCGAAGGCCTACATGGATGCCGGCGACAACGTGCCCGACTCCCTCACGAACGACCTTGTGCGCGATCGCCTCGGTCAGGACGACTGCGCCGGGGGATTCCTGCTCGACGGCTACCCCCGCACGACCGATCAGGTGCGCGCGCTCGACGAGTTCCTCGCCGGCCAGGGCGCGTCGATGGACGCCGTCATCGAGCTCGTGGCCGACCCCGACGTCGTTGTCGAGAGGCTGCGCAAGCGCGCCCTCGACCAGGGCCGGGCCGACGACGACGAGTCGGTCGTGCGACACCGCCTGACCGTCTACCGCGAGCAGACGGCACCCCTCATCGACGTGTACGCCCAACGGGGCCTGTTGAGCCAGGTCGACGGCATCGGTGAGATCGACGAGGTCACGGGGCGCATTCGTTCCGCGCTCGCCGAGCGCGGCATCCACGTTCCCGCGTGATCGGCCCCGCTCGACTTGCCCCCGGGGTGCCCTATCACCTAAGCTAAATCTTTGGTGCTTTCGGCACGCCTCGGGCGTGTCCGCCGCCTCTCACCCGCCGTGCAGACGGGAGTCCACAGGGCTGAGCACCGTGATCCGCACGACCAGTTCGACATTCCCCACTTTTAGCGACGAAGAGGCTATGGCCAAAAAAGACGGTGTCATCGAGATCGAAGGCTCGGTGGTCGAAGCGCTGCCCAACGCGATGTTCCGCGTTGAGTTGAGCAACGGCCACAAGGTTCTCGCCCACATTTCGGGCAAGATGCGCCAGCACTACATCCGCATCCTCCCCGAGGACCGCGTGATCGTGGAGCTGAGCCCCTACGACCTGACCCGCGGCCGGATCGTCTACCGCTACAAGTAATCGGAATCGTCGAGCTGGGTAAGGAACGGCCCGAGAATCCACTCGGCGCACGAGGCCAGCGAACAAGAGAGACACGCACCATGAAGGTCAACCCCAGCGTCAAGCCCATCTGCGACAAGTGCAAGGTGATCCGCCGTCACGGCAACGTGATGGTCATCTGCGACAACCCGAGGCACAAGCAACGCCAAGGCTGACGCGGCACCAGCAGCACTCGAACCACACAACTGAACACGAACGCACGGCGTTCTCACCATCCCGCGCTCGCCGCGGGTGACACCTCGGGCGGAGGGCCCGGGCACCGAGAACGCTCCACACCCTCCACGAATCCCCTGAAGGAGCCGTCATGGCCCGTCTTGCCGGAGTCGACATTCCTCGCGATAAGCGCGTCGAAGTCGCCCTCACCTACATCTACGGCGTTGGCCGTACTCGCGCGACGCAGACGCTCGCCGAGACCGGTATCGACCGGAACATCCGCGTCAAGGACCTCACCGACGACCAGCTCGTCGCGCTCCGCGACCACATCGAAGGCACCTACAAGGTCGAGGGTGACCTCCGCCGAGAGGTTGCCGCCGACATCCGCCGCAAGGTGGAGATCGGGTCGTACGAGGGCATCCGCCACCGCCGCGGCCTGCCCGTGCGCGGTCAGCGCACCAAGACCAACGCGCGCACCCGCAAGGGCCCCAAGCGCACCGTCGCCGGCAAGAAGAAGGCCCGATAGTCCCCGGGTTCGCCCCGACTATCGATTCGACCTCGTTTTAGGAGAACACCATGGCAGCACCGAAGTCGGCCGCTCGTAAGCCGCGTCGCAAAGAGAAGAAGAGCATCGCCGTGGGCCAGGCCCACATCAAGTCCACCTTCAACAACACGATCGTGTCGATCACCGACCCGAGCGGCGCCGTTGTGAGCTGGGCATCGTCCGGGCAGGTCGGCTTCAAGGGCTCGCGCAAGTCGACGCCCTTCGCCGCTCAGCTCGCCGCCGAGTCCGCCGCGCGTCAAGCGCAGGAGCACGGTATGAAGAAGGTCGACGTCTTCGTCAAGGGCCCGGGCTCGGGTCGCGAGACGGCGATCCGTTCGCTCCAGGCCGCGGGCCTCGAGGTCGGGTCGATCAGCGACGTCACTCCGCAGGCGCACAACGGGTGCCGCCCGCCGAAGCGTCGTCGCGTGTAGTTTTCCGGCCTCAGCGACCCGACCCGAGCCCAGCTCGTGTCGGTGCTGGGGTCGCGGCGATGCGATGCATCGCTTCCAGCTCCACCGCACTCAATAACTCAACACATCCGGCGGGCCAGCCACCCGCCGCGCCACAAGTGTCATATGGCGGACACTTTGCCGAAAGGAATCCATAGTGCTCATCGCACAGCGTCCCACCCTCACCGAGGAGAGCGTTTCCGACTTCCGCTCGCGGTTCATGATCGAGCCGCTCGAGCCCGGTTTCGGATACACGCTCGGAAACTCGATGCGTCGAACCCTCCTCTCGTCGATTCCCGGAGCGGCCGTCACCAGCATCCGCATCGACGGCGTGCTGCACGAGTTCAGCACCATCGCGGGTGTCAAGGAGGATGTCACCGAGATCATCCTCAACATCAAGAACCTCGTCGTCTCGAGCGAGCACGACGAGCCCATCACCGCGTACCTGCGCAAGCAGGGCGCCGGCGAGGTCACGGCGGCCGACATCTCCGCACCCGCGGGCGTCGAGATCCACAACCCCGAGCTCGTCATCGCGACGCTCAACGACAGCGCCAAGTTCGAGCTCGAGCTGACGATCGAGCGCGGTCGCGGCTACGTGAGCGCCACGCAGAACCGCAGCGAGTTCAGCGAGGCCGGTCAGATCCCGATCGACTCGATCTACTCGCCCGTGCTCAAGGTGACCTACCGCGTCGAGGCGACGCGCGCCGGAGAGCGCACCGACTTCGACCGTCTCGTCGTCGACGTGGAGACGAAGTCGGCCATCACGCCGCGCGATGCGATCGCGTCGGCCGGCCGCACCCTCGTCGAGCTGTTCGGTCTGGCCCGCGAGCTCAACACGCAGGCCGAGGGCATCGAGATCGGCCCCGCGCCGGTTGACGCCGTGCTCTCCACCGAGCTGAGCATGCCCATCGAAGACCTCGATCTGTCGGTACGCAGCTACAACTGCCTCAAGCGCGAGGGCATCAACACCGTGAGCGAGCTCGTCGCCCTGTCGGAGACGCAGCTCATGAACATCCGCAACTTCGGCCAGAAGTCGGTCGACGAGGTCAAGGACAAGCTCGTCGAGATGGGTCTCTCGCTCAAGGACGCCGTCCCCGGCTTCGACGGCGCGCACTTCTACGGCGGCTTCGACGACGACGAGCAGTCGAGCTAGGCCCCGCGCCGCACTCGATCCCCGCACCGTCACTGATACGAAAGAACAGACATCATGCCTCAGCCCACCAAGGGTCCTCGCCTCGGAGGAGGCCCCGCTCACGAGCGGTTGCTCCTCGCCAACCTGGCGACCGCGCTCTTCACCCACAAGCGCATCACGACGACCGAGACGAAGGCCAAGCGCCTCCGTCCGCTCGCGGAGCGCCTCATCACGTTCGCCAAGCGCGGCGACCTGCACGCGCGCCGTCGTGTCATGACCGTCATCCGCGACAAGAGTGCCGTGCACGAGCTCTTCACGGAGATCGCGCCCCTCGTCGCCGAGCGTGAGGGCGGCTACACGCGCATCACCAAGACCGGGTACCGCAAGGGTGACAACGCGCCCATGGCGGTCATCGAGCTCGTGCTCGAGCCCGTCAACCCGAAGCCCAAGAGCGCCAAGAAGTCGGCTGCCGCGGCGACGGCTCCGGCCGCCGAGCCTGAGGCCAGCGAGCCTGAGGTGACGAACACCGAGGCGACGGACACCGAGGCGACAGACGCCGAGGCGACGGGCACCGAGCCGGCCGACGCCGAGGGTACCGGCGACGCGCAGGAGTCCACCGACGAGGCGTCCGAGGCCGAGGGCGCCGCCGCCGAGGGTGACGACACCAAGTAGCACCCGCTGCCACAGCATCGCGGCCCCCGTCCTTGCGGACGGGGGCCGTACTGTTGTGCACGTGATGGAGAACTCCCGCGGGCCCCTGCATGACAGGGTGCAGGCGCGACCCGCACTCGAGCTGCCGAGCGGGCCGCCCGGCTTTCGCTGGCGGATGCTCCGCGACAGCGATGCCCCCCTTCTGACCGTGCTGGCCGAGCGGATGAGTGTGCGGGATCATCCGAGTTGGAGCGAGTCGCTCGAAGAGGTCGAGGACCAGCTCGGGCGCTCCTGGTTTCGCCCCGCCACCGACGGCGTACTGTGCGAGGGCCCTGACGGTGCTCCCGTCGCGTACGGCACGGTCACCATGCCGCCCGATCCGGAGTCCCTCGTGCGCGTCTTCCTCGGCGGCGGTGTTGACCCCGTGCATCGATCGAGAGGCATCGGGCGCGAGCTCCTCGCCTGGCAGCACGAGCGGGCACGGCAACTGCTCGCTTCGTCCCCGTCGACTCTGCCCGCATGGGTCATGTCCCACGCCGCCGACCTCGCACCCGAGCACGGGGCCCTGCTGCGGCGCCAGGGATTCGAGGCGGCGCGCTACTTCACGACCCTCGAGTGCGAGGTGACCCGCCACCTGACTCAGGCTGCGCCGCCAGCTCCAGAAGGAGTGACGATCACCCCGTTCACCGCAGAGTTGAGCGAGCGGGTGCGTCGGGCGAAGAACAGCGCGTTCGTCGACCACTGGGGCAGCCAGCCTGCTGGCGTCGAGCAATGGGAGTCCATGGTCGGGCTCTCGAGCTTCCGCCCCGACCTCAGCCGCATCGCCCTCGTCGATGACGAAGTCATCGGCTTCGTCACGACCGAGCTCAACGAAGACGACTGGGAGCGGCAGGGCTTCAGCTCGGGCTACATCGGGCTCGTCGGCACGGTGAGGCCCTGGCGCCGACGGGGCCTCGCGAGCGCTCTCCTCCGCGCGGTGCTCGAGGCGTATTCCCTCGAGGGACTGGAGCGCGCTGTTCTCGACGTCGACACCGAGAGCCCGACGGGCGCGCTGGGGGTGTACACGGCGCTGGGTTTCACGCCGACGACGCGTGACGTTGCGTACCGAATCGCCTACTGAGAATGACTAGCGCGGTCGAAGAAGACCGGGGTTCTCGTCGTAGTCGACGAGCGGAGGCAGATCGGCGATGCGCTGCAACGCTGCGACGAGCGCATCGGTGTACACCTGCCCGCCGGTCGGGCCCGGGTGGATCTGGTCGGGTGCGAGCAGGGAGAGCTGAGGGCTGATGGCCGCACGCCAGTCGCTCAGTTCGACGAGCCGGTAGGTGCGCGCGAAGTCCACGAGGTGGGCGTTGACACCCTCCGTCCACCCGCGCGGTGCCTGCGCGCTCACGAGCACGAGAGTGCGCTCGGGGCCGAGAAGCGCCCGCACCTCATGGAGCGTCTCCGGGTCGATCGGGCCGTTCGTGCCGAGCCCGAGTACGACCGTGCCGCGCAGGCGGTCCGACTCCACGAGGGAGCGCACGATCTGCGGTGCCTGGCGCATCTGCCGAGACACGACCGCGTCGATCGCGATGTCGGGGAACCGGTCCTGCAGCTGCGGCGCCGCCGCCAGCATGACGGAGTCGCCGATCGCGGTGATCTCGTCGCCCGAGGGCAGTGTGCTGCCCACCGTCGCCGCGGGCTCCTCGTCCCGCGGTGCCGGACGGTCGGTGCGACGCTGCGCCTCCTCGACGGCCACTCGGCCGGCGGCGATGAGCTCGGCTGCCTCTGAGCGGGGAGGCGCCTGCGCGACCGCGGTGCTCGCGGCAGCCAGGAGCGCGAGGGCGCCGACGGCCGCGAGGGCGCGCAGGGTCAGGGGCTGCGCAGCGCGAGGCGCGCGACGGAAGGGCGACTCCACGAGTCGGTAGCTCGCGGCCGCCAGCAGTACCGAGCCCGTGAGCGCGATCACCCCGAGCAGCCAGGTATCGCCGAGGCTCGCCCGGTCGAGCGCGGGCAGTTGCGCTCCGAGCAGCACGATCACGGGCCAGTGCCACAGGTACAGCCCGTAGGACCTCTCACCGACCCAGCGCGGGAGCGGAGCATCCAGAAGGGTGGTGAGCCGGCTCTCGGGCCGGTCGGCAGCGGCGATGACCGCGAGAGTGAGCACGACGGCGACGACCAGACCGCCGCGATACGTCGCCGCACCATCGATCGTGAGCACGACGGAGAGCCCGACGAGGCCGAGACCCGCAAGCACCCCGCCGACATCGGTGAGCAGTCGCGCGCGTGCGGGGCCCGCGGTGACCCTCGAGCGCCGCGCGCGGAGGAGGGCGAGTGCGGCGCCGGCCGCGAGCCCGAAGCCGTGGGTGAGAGTCGAGAAGTAAGCGGCGGAGGCCGCCACTGTGTCGAGGGCGGGGTCGCCGGCGAGGAGCGCCATCGCCGCGGCAGACGAGATCGCGAGCGCGCTCACGAGGGCGATGCGGATGCTCGACCGAGGAATCGCGAGCAGCGCGAGCAGCACGAGCGGCCAGAGCAGGTAGAACTGCTCCTCCACCGCGAGCGACCAGAGGTGCCGCAGCAGTTCGGGGCTCGTCTGCGTCAGGTAGTCCGCTCCCGTCGCGATCGAGAACCAGTTGTAGCTGAACGTCATCGCCCCGACGAGCTGCCAGCCGACGCCTACGAGCACGTCGCCGCCGATGAGTGCGGCGAGACCCGCGGAGACCGTCACGACGAGCACGAGAGCGGGCAGCAGCCGCCGCGCGCGCCGAACCCAGAAGCGCCGCAGAGCGATGCCGCCCGACCGGCCGTGCTCCTCGAGGAGGAGAGTCGTGATGAGGTAGCCGCTCACGACGAGGAAGACGTCGACGCCGAGGAAGCCGCCCGGCGCGAGGCCGGGGAAGAGGTGGTAGGCGAGCACGAGCACGATCGCGAGCGCCCGGAGGCCGTCGAGACCCGGCAGGCGCCGCGCGTCCGCGCTCTCGACGGGTCGCGGTGTCTGGAACATGCTCCCCCGAATCGCCGTCGTCTCGTCATCGAGCCTCGGGGCGGACGACCGCCGACCCGTGCGCCCCATCGTAGGATGGTCGGCCGTGAACACTGTGCGCCTTCGGCTCGACCTCGCCTACGACGGCGCGGCGTTCTCCGGCTGGAGCCGGCAGCCCGGCCTGCGCACGGTCGAGGGCGAGCTGGGTGCTGCGCTCGCGACGATCCTGCGCCGCGGCGCCGACCCCGTGGACGCCCCGAGGCTCACGGTCGCGGGGCGCACCGATGCGGGAGTGCACGCCATCGGGCAGGTCGCCCACCTGGAGCTGTCGCCCGAGGAGTGGCACGAGATCGCCCAGCGGGACCGGCGGCGCGGCCCGCGGGAGGGCGGCCCCGCGGCCTCCCTGCGCCGCCGGCTCAACGGCATCGCCGGTCGCCACGGCGACCTCGTCGTGCGCGACGCGACGCGCGCACCCGCCGGGTTCGACGCGCGGTTCTCCGCCCTGTGGCGCCGCTACGAGTACCGCCTCGTCGACCGCGCGGGCCCGCGCGACCCCCGACGTCGCGGCCACACGCTGTGGGTCGACGAGACTCTCGATCTCGCCGCGATGGACTCCGCGAGTCGTGCGCTCACGGGCCTTCACGACTTCGCGGCATTCTGCAAGGCGCGCGAGGGCGCGACGACGATCCGCACCCTGCTCGACTACTCGTGGTCGCGCGATGAGGACGGCGCACTCATCGGCCACGTGCGCGCGGATGCCTTCTGCCACTCGATGGTGCGCGCTCTCGTCGGTGCGGCGATCGCAGTCGGTGCCGGGCGCCTCGACGAGGATGCCCTGCTCACCGTCCTCGATGGAGCGCGCCGAACCGGCGCCGCTCCTGTCGTGGGCGCGCACGGGCTCACGCTCGTCGAGGTGGGCTACCCGCCCGACGCCGAGCTCGCGGCCCGCGCCGAGCAGACCCGCGCGCGACGGGACCCTCTGCTCTCAGATTGACCGGCGGGCCTCGGCCGAGTAGGCTCTCCCCTTGGTGTCCGTCGCCGACGGGCATCCAGTTGAGCCCTCCACCGAGGCGTTCTCGCGCGATCTGCGTCGAGAACTCCCACCGGAGTGGGATTCGCGAACACCTCGACCAGAAAGTACGCACTGTGACGCGCACCTTCAGCCCCACGCCCGCTGACATTCAGCGCGACTGGGTCGTCATCGACGCAACCGATGTCGTCCTCGGCCGCCTCGCCAGCCACGCCGCCGTTCTCCTGCGCGGCAAGCACAAGCCCACCTTCGCCCAGCACATGGACATGGGCGACTTCGTCATCGTCGTCAACGCCGAGAAGGTCGCCCTCACCGGCGCCAAGCTCGAGCAGAAGATGGCCTACCGCCACTCGGGCTACCCGGGCGGCCTGTCGGCGATGAGCTACTCCGAGCTCCTCGAGAAGAACCCCGTTCGCGCCGTCGAGAAGGCGATTCGCGGCATGCTGCCGAAGAACTCGCTCGGCCGCGCTCAGATCAAGAAGCTCAAGGTCTACGCGGGTGCCGAGCACCCCCACGCGGCGCAGCAGCCGAAGACCTACACCCTCGACCAGGTCGCTCAGTAGCGGCCGCCGACGACGCTAAGGACAATGAGCAACGTGGCAGACGTGACGAACAGCGACAACACGAGCACCGACGCGGCGACCGAGGTCGCCCCCTCGAGCTACTCGACCGAGTCGACCGCCCCCGCAGCGGAGGCCGCGCCCCGCGCGATCCTCTCCGTGTCGGGCGCAGCAGTGGGCCGCCGCAAGCAGGCGATCGCCCGCGTGCGCATCGCGCCCGGCGCCGGCACCTATGTGGTGAACGGCCGCACCCTCGAGGAGTACTTCCCCAACAAGCTGCACCAGCAGCTCATCAACGACCCCTTCACCGTGCTGCAGCTCGGGGGCGCCTACGACGTCACCGCGCGCATCACCGGTGGCGGCCCTTCGGGTCAGGCGGGCGCGCTGCGCCTCGCCATCGCGCGCGCACTCAACGAGATCGACCGTGAGAACAACCGCGCGACCCTCAAGAAGGCCGGGTTCCTCACGCGCGACGCTCGCGTGATCGAGCGCAAGAAGGCTGGTCTCAAGAAGGCGCGCAAGGCTCCGCAGTACTCGAAGCGCTAGTCGCCTCCGGGTTTCGGACCACCCACATGGGTCGCCTTTTCGGCACGGACGGGGTTCGAGGGCTGGCCAACGGTGATCTCACCGCTGACCTGGCCCTCGGCCTCTCCCAGGCCGCCGCTCGCGTGCTCACGCAGGGTCGGCACGCCGATGAGTTGCGCGCCCAAGGCAAGCGCCCGACGGCGATCGTCGCGCGCGACCCGCGCGTGTCGGGGGAGTTCCTGACGGCGGCCGTGTCGGCGGGGCTCGCGAGCTCGGGCATCGACGTGCTCGATGCCGGTGTCATCCCCACCCCCGCCGCCGCCTTTCTCGTCGGCGACATCGGGGCTGACTTCGGCGTCATGATCTCGGCATCGCACAACCCCGCGCCCGACAACGGCATCAAGTTCTTCTCCTTCGGCGGCACCAAGCTGCCCGACGAGGTGGAGGACCGCATCGAGGGTGCACTCGAGGGCGAGAAGCTCGCGCCGACGGGCGAGGCGGTGGGGCGCATCCGCCGATTCGCCGATGCGGAGGATCGCTACCTGCTGCACCTGCTGCGCACCCTGGATGCTCGGCTCGACGGACTGCACATCGTCATCGATTGCGCGCACGGCGCCGCGGCGGGCATCTCGCCGCAGGTGTTCAGCGACGCGGGTGCCTCGGTGAGCGTCATCGGGTCTGACCCCGACGGCCTCAACATCAACGACGGCGTCGGCTCGACCCACCTCGAGCCGCTACAGCGCGCCGTGCTCGAGCAGCGCGCCGACTTCGGCATCGCCCACGATGGTGACGCCGACCGCTGCCTCGCGGTCGATGCCGACGGGCGCATCATCGACGGCGACCAGATCATGGCGATCCTCGCCGTCTCGATGCAGCGTCGCGGCCTGCTCGCCCAGAGCACCCTCGTCACGACGGTCATGAGCAACCTCGGTCTCTCGCGCGCCATGGCCGAGCACGGCATCACGGTCATCCAGACGAAGGTCGGCGACCGGTACGTGCTCGAGGCGCTCGCGCAGCATGGTCTGAGCCTCGGCGGCGAGCAGTCTGGCCACATCATCTTCCAGGAGCACGCGACGACCGGTGACGGCATCCTCACGGGCCTGCAGCTCGCCGCCGAGATGGCGCGCACGGGGCGCACGCTCGCCGAGCTCGCCGACGTCATGACGGTCTTCCCCCAGGTACTCATCAACGTGCGCGGCGTGGACCGCACGCGCGTGCACGACAGTGCTCTCCTCGCAGAGGCCGTCGCCGCAGAGGAAGCGCTGCTCGGCGACAGCGGACGCGTGCTGCTGCGGGCGAGCGGCACCGAGCCGATGGTGCGCGTCATGGTCGAGGCGGCAGACCAGGAGACCGCGCAGGCGGTCGCCGAGAGGCTCGCCGCGGTCGTGTCGGCCGAGCTGGCCGTCTAGGGCTCGCTCCTCAGGCGCACGCTGCGCTCAGACCGTGGCGAGCAGCTCGGTGTGGGTCATCGAGAAGTAGCCGCGCTCGTCGGCTGCCCAGGTGCGCCAGGCGGCGCTGATCGCGTGCAGTTCATCGACGGTCGCGTGCCCGCCCTCGAGGGCGTCGGTCGCGAAGCTCGAGTGGAGTGCTCGCTCCGCCCAAGCTCCACCCCACCACTCGCGCTCCTGCACTGTCGTGAAGGCCCACGCGGAGGCCGTGAACTGCGGTGCGGTGAGCCCGGCGTCGAGCGCCCAGCTCGTGAGGTGCCTTCCGGCATCGGGCTCGCCGCCGTTCGCGCGGTGCACGCGGCGGACGACGTCGAGCCACAGCTCGAGCTCCGGCAGGAGGGGAAACCAGGTGGTGGCGGAGTAGTCGACTTCGCGGGCGGCCACGACGCCACCATCGTGAGCTACGCGCGCCATCTCGCGCAGCATCGCCACGGGGTCCTGCACGTGCTGCAGGGTCTGATGGGTGTGCACGATGTCGAAGGCCTTGTCGTCGAACGGCAGCGCGTAGGCATCGCCGAGGACGAACTCCGCGCTCGACTCGAGCTCGGCGGCCGCGCCGAGGGCATCAGGAGCGGCATCCACGCCGACCACTCGACCCGGTGCGAGGCGCTCGGCGAACTCGGCCGTGATGGTTCCCGGCCCGCAGCCCACGTCGAGCAGCGAGCGACCGGCCACCAGGTGGGGCTCGAGGTAGTGGGCGGAGTTCGCGATCGTGCGCCAGCGGTGCGCGGCCAGGACGCTCTCGTGGTGGCCGTGGGTGTACTTCTCGGGCTTCGCCATCAGATCTTCCTCAGGAGGACGGTCGACACGGTATGGTCGTGCTCCTTGCGCAGCACGAGCGACGCGCGCGCCCGCGTCGGCAGGATGTTCTCGACGAGGTTCGGCTCGTTGATCTCGCGCCAGATCTCGCGCGCCTTGGCGACGGCTTCGTCGTGGGAGAGCGCGGCGTAGCGGTGGAAGTAGCTGCGCGGGTCGGCGAAGGCGCCGCTCTGCAGGGCGAGGAAGCGGTCTTCGTACCACTGCGCGATGTCGCTCGTACGGGCGTCCACGTAGACGGTGAAGTCGAACAGGTCGCTCACGGCGAGGCTCGCCCCCGGCCCCGGGGGCTGCAGCACGTTGAGCCCTTCGACGATGAGGATGTCGGGCCGCCGCACGATGATCTCGGCGTCGGGAACGCGGTCGTAGGTCAGGTGCGAGTAGACCGGCGCGCGCACTTCTTCGACGCCCGACTTGACGCGCGAGACGAATCGGAGGAGGGCGCGGCGATCGTACGACTCGGGGAACCCCTTGCGGTGCAGGATGCCTCGGCGCGCGAGCTCGGCGGTGGGCAGCAGGAAGCCGTCCGTCGTGACGCGCTCCACGCGCGGGGTGTCCTCCCACCGCGAGAGCAGTTCGCGCAGCAGTCGGGCGATCGTCGACTTGCCGACCGCGACGGAGCCGGCGACCCCGATGACGAAGGGCGTGCTGCGCCCGCTCTCGCCGAGGAAGCTGCGCGTCGCCGAGTGGAGATCGCGGGCGCCCGCCGCGTACAGGTTGAGCAGACGGCTTAAGGGCACGTACACCTCGGCCACTTCGCGCAGATCCAGTGAGTCGCCGAGACCCCGCAGTTGCACGAGCTCCTGCTCGGTGAGCGGCTGCGGCGTGGCGGGGGCGAGCGCCGCCCACCGTCGACGATCGATCTCGACGAAGGGACTGGTCTCGCGCGCTGCGCTCGCCTCGGGCATCGGCTCCACGTTACTCCCGTCCACGGAGCCCTAGAATCGACAGTCATGTGTGGAATCGTGGGATACGTCGGCCCTCGGGGCAGTGTCGAGGTGCTGCTCGGCGGCCTGAAGCGCCTGGAGTACCGCGGCTACGACTCGGCGGGCGTCGCCGTGATCGACGACCAGGGGGCGCTGGGCACCCGCAAGCACGCGGGCAAGCTGCGCGTGCTCACCGACGACCTCGGTGCGACGGCTTTGGCCGACGGCGGCACCGGCATCGGCCACACGCGATGGGCGACGCACGGCGGGCCGACCGATGAGAATGCCCACCCGCACCTCGGCGACGACGGCCAGCTCGCCCTCATCCACAACGGCATCATCGAGAACTTCGCGCCCCTCAAAGAGGAGCTCGTCGCGCGCGGCCACGAGTTCCACAGCGAGACCGACTCCGAGGTGGCCGCCCTTCTCGTGGGGGAGGCCTACCGCGAGACGGGCGATCTGACTGCGGCCATGCTGCATGTCGTCCAGAGGCTCGAAGGTGCCTTCACGCTTCTCGCCGTGCACGCCGGCCAGCCGGGCGTCGTCGTGGGCGCTCGCCGCAACTCTCCGCTCGTGATCGGCCTCGGCGATGGCGAGAACTTCCTCGGCTCCGACGTGGCGGCATTCGTCGAGCACACGCACCGCGCCATGGAGATCGGGCAGGACCAGCTCGTCACGATCCGCCCCGACAGCGTCGAGGTCGTCGGCTTCGACGGCGTCGCGGTGACGCCGAAGACCTTCGAGGTCGACTGGGATGCGACGGCGGCTGAGAAGGGCGGCTGGTCGAGCTTCATGGCGAAGGAGATCAGCGAGGAGCCGGAGGCAATCGCGAAGACGATCCTCGGCCGGGTAAGCGACGGGCTCGTCCATGTTCCCGAACTGGATGCTCTGGGCGACGATGTTCTGCGTGGCATCGATCGCGTGCTCATCATCGCGTGCGGCACGGCCGCCTACGCGGGACTCGTCGGCAAGTACGCGATCGAGCAGTGGGCGAGGGTGCCGGTCGACGTCGAGCTCGCGCACGAGTTCCGCTACCGCGACCCCGTGCTGTCGACCTCGACCCTCGTCATCTCGGTGAGCCAGTCGGGCGAGACGATGGACACGCTCATGGCCGTGAAGTTCGCCCGCGAAGCGGGAGCGCGCACGCTCTCGATCTGCAACACGCAGGGTGCGACGATTCCGCGCGAGTCGGACGCCGTCATCTACACGCACGCCGGGCCCGAGGTCGCCGTTGCCTCGACCAAGGCCTTCGTGGCGCAGATCACCGCGATGTACCTCTTCGGGCTGCAGCTCGCGCAAGCGCGCGCGACGCTCGACGACGAGACGGTGCGCGGCCTCGTGGCGGAGCTGCAGGAGGTGCCCGAGAAGCTCACGAAGGTGCTTGAGGTGGGAGATCGCATCCGGGAGCTCGCCCACTGGATGGCCGACACCCGCTCGGTGCTCTTCCTCGGTCGCCACGTCGGCTACCCGGTCGCGCTCGAGGGAGCCCTCAAGCTCAAGGAGCTCGCGTACATCCACGCGGAGGGCTTCGCGGCGGGCGAGCTCAAGCACGGGCCGATCGCCCTCATCGAGCCCGGGCAGGTCGTGTTCGTGATCGTGCCGAGCCCGCGCGACGAGCGCTCGCTGCACGCAAAGGTCGTCTCGAACATCCAGGAGATCCGAGCGCGGGGCGCGCGCGTCATCGCGATCGCGGAAGAAGGCGACGTCGCGGTGCTGCCGCACGCCGACGAGGTCATCCGCATCCCCCTGGCGTCGCCGTTCTTCGAGCCGCTGCTCGCCGTCGTGCCCCTGCACATCTTCGGTATGGAGCTCGCGGCGGCGAAGGGACTCGACGTCGACCAGCCGCGCAACCTCGCCAAGTCGGTGACGGTCGAGTAGTCCATGCTGCGGATGCGCTCGTGATCGTCGGGATCGGCGTCGACGTCGTCGACCTGGCCCGCTTCGAGCGCGCCGTGGGCCGCACCCCGGGCCTGATCGATCGGCTCTTCGCCCCCGCCGAGCGGGGTCTGCCGCTGCGATCGCTCGCGGGGCGGTTCGCGGCGAAGGAGGCCCTCCTCAAGGCGCTCGGAGTCACGGATGGTGTGCGGTGGCACGACATGCAGGTGGTCTCCGACGCGGAGGGCAACCCCGATCTGCGGGTGAGCGGGCGTGCCGCGCACATCGCGGAGAGCCGCGGCATCGCGCACCTGCACGTGTCGATGTCGCACGACGCGGGCGTCGCGACCGCGTTCGTCGTCGCCGAGTCCGACGACGCCCCCCGCACCGCGGGAGGTGCAGCATGACGCGCCCCTTCCGCGAGGCCCGCATCGATGTGAGCGCGATCGCGCACAACACCGAGAGGATGCGGCGCGCAGCGCCGACACCCCACTTCATGGCCGTCGTCAAGGCCGACGGCTACGGCCACGGTGCAGTGCGGGCCGCACGCGCGGCGCTCGAGGCCGGCGCCGATCACCTCGGGGTGGCCGACGTCGAGGAGGCGCTCGAACTGCGGGCCGCGGGCATCGACGCGCCCGTGCTCGCGTGGCTGCACGACCCGCTCGCCGACCTGGACGCGGCGGCCGAGGCGGGCATCGAGCTCGGGGTGAGCTCGCTCGCCGAGGTCGAGCGCGTGGCCGCGGTCGGGCATCGCGCCGTCGTGCACGTGAAGGTCGACACGGGGCTCAGCCGCAACGGTGCTCCCGCCGCGCAGTGGGGCACGATCGCCGAGGCGGTTGCCCGCGCGCAGGCGGCGGGCTCGCTGCGTCTGGGCGGCGTCTTCACCCACCTGTCGAACACGACGGCCGAGGAGGACCGCGCCCAGCTCGTCGCCTTCGAGGAGTTCCTGGATGCGGCGCGCTCCGCAGGCCTCGAGCCCGGGCTGCGCCACGTCGCGGCGTCGGCCGCCGCCCTCGACCACCCTGCGGCACGCTACGACATGGTGCGCGTCGGTATCGCGCTCTACGGCATCGCCCCCGAGCACCACTTGCGCGGCGCCGTGCCATGGCGGCCCGCGATGGAGCTCAGTGCGCGCGTCGTGAACGTCAAGCGGGTTCCCGCGGGCTCCGGGGTCTCCTACGGCTATCGCCATCGCACCGACCGGGCGACGACGCTCGCGCTCGTGCCGCTCGGCTATGCGGACGGCGTGCCGCGACACGCAGTGGACGGCCCCGTCGTGATCGAGGGTCGGCGCCATCGCGTGGTCGGCCGTGTCGCGATGGACCAGTGCGTCGTCGACGTCGGCGACGCCGACGTCGCGGTGGGTGACCGCGCGGTGCTCTTCGGCGACCCCGCGACGGGCGCTCCCGCTCCCGAGGAGTGGGCCGACGCCGCGGGCACGATCGGCTACGAGCTCGTCACGCGGCTGGGGCGGCGGGTGACCCGCACCGAGGTGCGCTCGTGAGCGGCGCCGCGCACCTCACGATCCCCGACCCGGAGGCCATGGAGCGGCTCGGCGCGCGCATCGCTTCGCAGCTGCGGGCGGGCGATACCGTGCTGCTCACGGGCGAGCTCGGGGCGGGCAAGACCACGCTCACGCGCGGCCTCGGGGCCGCGCTCGGCGTGCGGGGCACGGTCACGAGCCCCACGTTCGTGCTCGCCCGCACGCATCCACGCGGGGACGGCCCGTCGCTCGTCCACGTCGATGCGTACCGGCTGGCGGACGCGCGAGAGCTCGACGACCTCAACCTCGACTTCACAGAGAGCATCACCGTTGTCGAGTGGGGGGCGGGCCTCCTCGAGCACGTCATCGACGAGTGGCTCGCCGTGACGATCGCGCGGCCGCACGGCGCGGGCGACGACGACTCCTCGTCGCCCCTCGACCCCTCGCTCGAGCCGATCGAGCCTCGCAGCGTCACCGTCGAGGGAGTGGGCGCTCGCTGGGCCGACCTAGGCTGGCTGCATGCTCCTGGCGATTGACACCTCGGCGGGAACCTCGGTCGCCCTGCTCGCCGAGGACGGTGCGGTCGTCGCCGAACGCTCGACTGCCGACACCCGCCGCCACGCGGAGGTCATCGGGCCGTTCCTCGCCGAGGTGCTCGCTGCGGCTCCCGACGTGCGCGGCTCCCTCACCGCGGTGGCGGCGGGCATCGGCCCTGGTCCGTTCACCGGCCTGCGGGTGGGTCTCGCGGCGGCGCGCGTCCTCGCGCTCGGTCTCGACATCCCGGTGCTCGGGGTGCCGAGTCACGAGGCCGTGGCGCTGCGTCTGCTCGTCGCGGGCGAGGTCGCCGGTCGCTTCGCGATCGTCACGGATGCCCGTCGCCGCGAAGTGGCGGTGACCGTCTACACCGCCGCGCTCCCGGTCCCGGCGGAGGTCGAACCGGTTCACCTCGTGGAGCGCGTCGCCTACGTGCCCGAGCCAGGGCTCACGGTGCACGAGGTGGCGGAGATTCCCGCGGTCTGGCTCGCACGAGCGGCCCAGGCGCGCAGAGCGGTCGGAGCGTCGTTCCCCGAGCCGGCACCCCTGTACCTGCGAGCACCGGATGTGACGCTCGCCGCTCCCAAGCGGGTGTCGGCATGACCGCGTCTCGTGCCGAGGGTGGGCCGGGCATCCGGCTGCGGGAGGCGGCGCTCGCCGACCTCGACGCGATCATGCACCTCGAGCGCGCGACCTTTCCCGCCGATGCGTGGAGCAGGGATGTCATGGCCGCCGAGCTCGCCTCACCGCACACCGTGTACCTCGTGGCCGAGTCGGGGGACGAGGTCGTCGCCTACGCGGGACTGAGCGCGGTGCCCCGCGCCGAGCAGGCCGACCTGCAGACGATCGCGGTCGACCCCACGCACCGGCGGCTCGGGGTCGGCACCGTGCTCGTGCAGCACCTGCTCACGCTGGCCCGGGATCGCGGTGCGCGGGAGATGCTGCTCGAGGTGCGCGCCGACAACCCCGGGGCGGAGGCCCTCTACGAGCGCCACGGCTTCACCCGCATCGCCGTGCGGCCGCGCTACTACCAGCCGGACGACGTGGACGCGATCGTCATGCGCGCGGAGCTGGCATCGTGAGCCTCGTGCTCGGCATCGAGACGAGCTGCGACGAGACCGGCATCGGCATCGTGCGCGGCTCGACTCTGCTCGCCAACGTCATCTCCTCCTCGATGGAGGAGCACGCCCGCTACGGCGGCGTCGTGCCCGAGGTCGCCGCGCGTGCGCACCTGGAGGCCATCGAGCCCGCCATTCGGGCGGCCCTCGCCGAAGCCGACGTGAGACTCGCCGACCTCGACGCGATCGCCGTCACGAGCGGACCGGGGCTCGCTGGCGCTCTCATGGTCGGCGTGGGCGCCGCGAAAGCACTCGCTCTCGCGCTCGACCGCCCGCTCTACGCCGTCAACCACCTCGTCGGGCACGTCGGTGCCGATGTGCTGCGCGACGACGGCACAGAGCTCGAACTGCCGACCGTGGCGCTGCTCGTCTCGGGCGGCCACACGAGTCTTCTGCTCGTGCGCGATCTCACGAGCGACGTCGAGCTGCTGGGGGAGACGATCGACGATGCGGCGGGGGAGGCCTTCGACAAGGTGGCCCGCCTCCTCGGCCTGCCATACCCGGGCGGCCCGCACATCGATCGCGTCGCCGCGGACGGCGACCCGGCGGCGATCCGCTTTCCGCGCGGGCTCACCCTGCCGAAGGACCTCGAGAGGCACCGATACGACTTCTCGTTCTCGGGGCTCAAGACCGCGGTCGCGCGGCACGTCGAGCGCGTGCGCGATGCGGGAGGGGAGGTGCCCGTGGCGGATGTCGCGGCGAGCTTCCGCGAAGCAGTGGCCGACGTGCTCACGGCGAAGGCGATCGCGGCGTGTCAGGATCTCGGCGTGCCCCGCCTCCTGCTCGGCGGGGGAGTGGTCGCCAATGCGCGCGTGCGGGCGCTCGCCGAGGAGCGCGCCGCGGCGGCAGGCGTGAGCCTGCGCATCCCGCCCCTCGCCCTGTGCACCGACAACGGGGCCATGATCGCCGCGCTGGGCGCCCAGCTCATCGCCGCGGGGCACCCGCCGTCGACGCTCGACGTCAGCGCCGACTCGACGCTTCCGGTCACGCGCATTCAGGTCTAGGGATGCTCGCCGGCGGCTGCGCCGCTCCCTCGCGAGCGTTGACACCCCCTCGGGACACTGGAAACATGGGATCGCCCACCCCGGTTTCGCCACGACATCACTAGGAGCACCATGACTGACGCACCTCCTCCCGCCCCTGAGCCCTCGTCGACGCCGTACTCGTCGGCTCCCGAGCAGAAGACCAACACGCTCGCGATCGTCGCGCTCATCCTGGGAATCCTCATTCCCATCGCCGGCATCGTCGTCGGCCACATCTCGCTCAGCCAGATCAAGAAGACCGGGGAGAACGGCCGCGGCCTCGCCCTCACCGGCACGATCCTCGGCTACGTCTTCAGCGTGCTGTGGATCATCTTCTGGGTCGTCACGATCATCCTGCCGTTCCTGATCTTCGGCAGCGCGGTCAGCTACAGCACCTTCTAGAGCTGTCGACCTGAGGCCCGTCCGCGATGTCGCGGGCGGGCCTTTCCCGTGCGCGCCGTCAGGACCCCGGAGACCGGTCTGCGATCGCTAGGCTGAGGGCATCCGTCATCCGCTCGAGCGAGGACACCGCATGGCCAGCACCGACATCCCCAGCCCTGCCGCCGATGAGGGCGCCGGCGACGAGCCCCTCGCCGCGGCCCCGAAGAAGCCAGCGGCCCGCAAGCCCGCCGCGACGAAGCCCGCTGCGAAGAAGCCCGCCGCTGCGAAGAAGCCCGCTGCTGCGACCACGCCGACTGCCGCACCACCTCCCCCTCCTCCCGCCGCGGTCGAGGCGACGCCCGCCGCCCCGCCTTCGTCGGCCGCGCCGCCGCCCGCGCCTGCCACGCCTGCGGCACGCCCCGACCCCTACGCCGCACCTCCCGCTGCCCCGGGGGCGTCGCCCTACGCGCAGCAGCCCTACGCGGGCCAGCAGCCCTACGCGGCCGCGCCGGCCGGCCCCGCGTCGACGCTCAGCATTCTTGCGCTCATCGGCGGCATCGTGGGCCTGCTGCTCTCGTTCGTCGGCTTCGGTCTCCTGCCGGCGCTCGCGGGCGTCATCCTCGGCCACCTGGGTCTCAAGCGCGAGCCGCACGCTCGCGGCATGGCCATCGCGGGCCTCGTGACCGGCTACATCGGGCTCGGCATCTCGATCCTGTGGGGCATCTTCTGGGTCGGCATCTTCCTGCTGCCCCTGCTCTTCATCCCGGCGGCGACGCTCGGCGGGTTCTAGGCACTGCTAGGCCCCGCTCGTCGCGCGCGGCGGTTCGTCCGCCCGCTCGGCGAGCAGGGCCGCCTTCTCGCCCGCGACGCGGGTGAGGATGAGCACCGCTGAGCGATCACCGCGCAGCTGCAGCTTCGGCCGCAGGGCTGCGGGATCGATGTCGACGCCGCGCTTCTTGATCTCGAGCACTCCGATCTCGCGCGCGGCGAGCTCGCGCCGCAGATGACGAACGTCGAGGGGCCAGCGTTCCCGAACGTGGAACGCGCGCGCGAAGGGGGTAGGCGCGAGCCGGTCGGCCGTGACGTACGCGATCGTCGGGTCGAGCATCCGGCCCCCCAGCTGGTCGGCCAGCAGGCCGATGAGGCGGGCTCTGATGACCGCGCCGTCTGGCTCGTAGACCCAGTCGCCGAGCTCGCCGACCGCAGCGTCCTCGCTGTCGCGCTTCGCGGTGAGCTCGTGCGCGCTGTCGTCGGCGCCCAGAACCAGAGCGGCGCGCCCGACGTTCGGGCGGGCGAGGCTGCCGCTCCACAGCACGAGCTCGACGACGTCGCCGCCCACGGAGACCCACTGCGCCTCGCCGGAATCGGGCAGCAGCGCTCGATCCATGCCCGGCCCGAGCTTGATGCCGGCCGGCCGCCGACGGGCGAGCTCGAGGGCCGTGTCGAGGCGGGGCGCCCAGTCGCCCGGGTCGGCGAGGCGGCGTGCGCCTTCGCGCCGAGCGGGGTCGAGCCAGATGCCGTCGACGCCGTCGAGGTCGATCGAGGCCAGGTCGCCGTGCACGACCCGGGCGGTCGGCCAGGGCGCCAGGTTGTAGGCGGCGAGGGCGGCAGTGACCTCGTCGCGCTCGACCGCGGTCACGCGCAGGTCGAGCGCGGCCATCGCCATCGCGTCCCCGCCGATGCCGCAGCCCAGATCGGCGACGTGCTCGAGGCCCGCGGCAGCGAAGCGACCGGCGTGGAGCGCGGCGACGCGCAGCCGGGTGGCCTGCTCGAGGCCTCCTTCGGTGAAGAGCATGCGCTCGGCGAACGGACCGAACTTGGCCGCGGCCCGGCGGCGCAATCGGTACTGCGAGAGCACGGCAGCGACGCGACCAGCGGGATGCCCGTCCCGACGCAGCCGCCCCACGAGCCGCACGACATCGTCGGTGGAGGTGCTCGGCTCGAGCGAATCGAGCAGCGCGAGCGCCTCCGGCGTCAGCAGTTCTCGCAGCTCGGCGCTCTCCATGCCAGCGATCCTCCCACCCTTGAGCGCTCCGCGCATTGGCACTCGGATTGCATGAGTGCTAACTCCTTGGGTACAGTGGTGCTGGCACTCGCAGGGCGAGTGTGCCAACTCCCTCATCGTCTTTAGGAAAGAAGAGGTCAACCGTGTCGGTCTCCATCAAGCCGCTCGAAGATCGCATCGTCATCAAGCAGGTCGAGGCGGAGCAGACCACTGCTTCGGGTCTCGTGATCCCGGACACCGCCAAGGAGAAGCCCCAGGAGGGCGAGGTCGTGGCGGTCGGCCCCGGTCGCATCGACGACAACGGCAACCGCGTTCCCATCGACGTCTCCGTCGGTGACCGCGTGCTGTACTCGAAGTACGGCGGAACCGAGGTCAAGTACGACGGCGACGAGCTGCTCGTCCTCTCGGCGCGCGACGTGCTCGCGGTGGTCGTCCGCTAGCGCGGATCCTCCACGGGCCGAGACCCCCGTTGCGCTTCGGCGCAACGGGGGTCTCGGCGTCTCCGGGAGCATGCCGGAGCGGTGCGGCGAGACCCGCGAGCGGCACTACAGTGAGGCTGTGCCCGACCCTCGCTCCTCGTCGACAGGCCTTCTCGCCGCCATCGGCGCCTACGGGCTCTGGGGTCTCCTGCCGGTCTACTTCATCGCCCTCATGCCGACGGGGCCCGTCGAGATCGTCGCGTGGCGCATCCTGCTCTCTCTGGTCTTCTGCCTTCTCATCATCGGGGCGACGCGCACCTTCCCTGCCCTACGGGCGCTCATCGTCGACCGGCGCATCCTGCTCCTCAGTGCCGTCGCGGCAGTCCTCATCGCCGTCAACTGGCACGTGTACGTCTACGCCTCCCTCAGCGGCTTCATCCTCGAAGCCGCGCTCGGATACTTCATCAATCCCATCGTCACGGTCGCGCTCGGGGTCGTCTTCCTCCGCGAGCGGTTGCGGCCCGCCCAGTGGTGCGCAGTCGCTCTGAGCATCGTCGCCGTGATCGTGCTGGCCGTCGGCTACGGCACGGTGCCCGTGATCGCGCTCGCGCTCGCCTTCTCGTTCGGGTTCTACGGCTATGTGAAGAACCGCATGGGCCCCCGAGTCTCGGCTGTGGGCGGGCTCACCCTCGAGACCGCCTGGCTCGTGCCGCTCGCCATCGGCGAGCTTGTCGTCATCAGCATGCTCGGCTCGCTCACCGCCGGCACGGTGGACCCCGGTCACACGCTGCTGCTCGCTCTCGCCGGCGTCGTCACGGCCATTCCGCTCCTCCTCTTCGCCGCGGCAGCCCGGCGACTGCCCCTCACCGTGGTCGGCTTCGTGCAGTACCTCGCACCCGTGCTCCAGTTCCTCTTCGGGGTGATCGTGATGGGAGAGGCGATGCCCCTCGAGCGCTGGATCGGCTTCTCCCTCGTCTGGCTCGCCCTCATCGTGCTGAGCACGGACGCGGTGCGTGCGCGTCAGCACTCCCGGCGCCGCGCCGCACCGCCGCCGGTGGAACCGGTCTGAGCGGCGGAGCGCTAGTGTGCGGGTGAGCAGCCACCGTCGTCCGCGCGACCCCAGCACTCGCCACCGACCAGCGCGAAGGAGACCCCGATGCGCACAACACCTCGTGCCGCCTCAGCGGTGCTCGTCGCGGCCGCGCTCGGCCTCACGGCCTGCTCGGGCCTCGGGCCCATGCCGACGCCCAGCGAGACGCCGAGCGCCGTCGCGACCGTCGAGGCGAGCGGCGACGGCGTGCTGCGTATCGGCACCCTCTTCCCGACGAGCGGCGACATCTCCTTCATCGGCCCTGCCCTCGTCGCGGCCGCCGAGGTCGCGGTGCGCGACGTCAACGCGGCCGGGGGAGTGCTGGGCGAGCCCGTCGAGATCTTCCACCGAGATTCCGGGGATGCCTCGGGCGACGACCTCGAGTCGGCGATGGCAGACCTCCTCGAGCTCGAGGTCGACGTGATCATCGGGCCGGCGACCTCGGTGCTGGCCGAACGGATCATCCCGCTCGCCGCGGAAGCCGGCGTGACCGTCATCTCGCCCGCGGCCACCTACCCCTCGCTGCGCGCACAGGATGAGGATGGCGTGCTCTTCCGGACCATCCCGTCCTATGAGAAGCAGGGGGCGCTCATCGCCGAGTCAGTACTCGCGGCGGGGGGCTCCTCGATCGTGCTCGTCACCGACGACGACGAGCTTGGCCTCGCCCTCGAGGCGAGCATCGTCTCGGCTCTTGCGGAGGACGACGCGCAACTGGGCGGACTCGAGATGCTCACCGCATCGAGCAACCTCGAGCGCATGGCGGCTGACATCGCGACAATCGAGGCGGATGCCGTGGTCATCGCGACCACGACGGCGCTCGACGAGCAGACGCGGGGCCTCATCGTGGCGCTCTCGGAGGAGGGCGTCGCCGGGCGCACGCTCTGGCTGACATCCCAGAACATGGCCGACTACTCCGCCACCCTCCCCGAGGGCGTGCTGGAGGGTGCGTACGGGGTGCTCGAAGGCGCCCCCGCGAGCGACCAGTTCATTGCGCGGCTCCGACAGTCAGACCCGGCGCTGCGGAGCTACCGGTACGCGGTCGAGACCTACGACGCCGTCATTCTCGCCGCGCTCGCCGCGCTCGAGTACGACGATGACGGGGGGCCGTCGATCGCCGCGGGGCTGCCGCGCATCACGGCCGAGGGCTACCGCTGCGGGAGCGTGGCCGAGTGCCGGGTCGTCCACGATGACCTCGGCTCCTTCCACTACGTCGGCCTCGTCGGCGACGTCGCCTTCGACGCCTCGGGTGACGTCACGAAGGCCGACTACGGGCTGTACCGGTACTCGGAGGAGAATCGCCCGGTGCGCATCGGCACGCTGCGGCTGCGATGATCGACGGGGGTCACGATCGCGATGCGGAATCACGCGGTCCATGCACACTTCTCGACGGAATCCGTCGCTGTGATCGGATTGTGATATCGAATCTCGGCGTTACAGGGATGTAACCCGCACGTATTGTGCGTGCCTCACTACCGCCGTACGGTGGCTTAATGGTGACGTATCCCGTTGCCGTGTCCTGAACACATTCGAAACGCAAGGAGCAACATGGGCGTATTCACTTCCGGCTCGGCCGGCCGCTCTCGTTCTCTCAAGTCGGTCCTCGGCGGCATTGCCGTCCTGGGCACCAGCGCACTCATCCTTGGTGGATGCGCAGCGACGACAGAGGAAGAGCCTGCTGGCCCCGCTGAAGACCTGACTCTCACGATCGGCACCATCCTGCCCCAGAGTGGCGCGCTGGCGTTCCTCGGGCCCCCCGAGGAGGCGGGCGTCGCGCTCGCCGTGCAGGAGATCAACGAGGCGGGCACGAGCCTCACCGTCGAAGCGATCTACCGCGACTCCGGTGACACCACGACCGACACCGCGACCGTCTCGGTGACCGACCTCCTCTCGCAGGACGTCGACGCCATCATCGGCGCAGCGTCCTCGGGTGTCTCGTTCACGGTCATCGACCAGATCACCGGTGCGGGCGTCGTGCACTTCTCGCCGGCGAACACCTCGCCGGACTTCACGACCTACGACGACGATGGCCTGTACTTCCGCACCGCTCCCTCGGACTTGCTCCAGGGTGAGGTTCTCGGAAACCTGATCGCGGAGGACGGCGCGGCGACCCTCGGTCTGCTCGTGCTGAACGACGCGTACGGCACCGGTCTCGCGGCCCAGCTCACCTCGACCTTCGAGGCCGCTGGTGGCGAGGTCGTCGAGGAGCAGCTGTTCAACGAGGGTGACACGAGCTTCGACTCGCAGATCTCGGCGCTGACCGCTGCCAACCCCGACGCGATCGCCGTCATCACGTTCGACCAGGCGAAGATCGTCGTTCCGGGCCTCGTCGGCGCGGGATACCCGGGTGAGAACCTGTACTTCGTGGACGGCAACCTCGCCGACTACAGTGCAGACTTCGAGACCGGTCTGATCACGGGCGCCAAGGGCACCGCCCCGGCCCCGAACCTGACGGACGACTTCACCGACCGCCTGCTCGCCATCGACCCGGATCTGGACTCGTTCCTGTACTCCTCCGAGTCGTATGACGCCACCATCCTCATCGCGCTCGCCGCTCTCGCGGCCGGCTCGACCGATGGTGTCGACATCGCGTCGAAGCTGCAGGAGGTCTCGGGTGGTTCCGGCGACGGTGAGACGTGCACGGACTTCGCGTCCTGCGCACAGATCATCGCCGACGGCGGCATCGTCGACTACGACGGCCCCTCGGGCCCGATCACGCTCAACGACGCCGGTGACCCCACTGAGGCCACCATCGGCATCTTCGAGTACGGCGACGACAACACCTACGCGGGCAACCGCCTCAACTAGTCTCGGCTAGCTGAACAACGAAGGGCCCCGGCATCATGCCGGGGCCCTTTGTCGTGACGCTGTCGTGACGCTGTCGTGCCGCTGTGGTGCCGCTGTCGTGCCGCCCGGTGGTGGGGCGACCGCGAGCCGACATGCCAAGGCCCCGCAGAGACGCGCTCTGCGGGGCCCGGGTGACGTTCTGGGGGCGCTACTCCTGGCCGAGGGTGCCCAGGTACAGGCCGATGACCTTGGGGTCGTTCAGCAGATCGCGGCCCGCGCCCTCGTAGGCGTCCGTGCCCTGGTCGAGCACATAGCCGCGGTCGCAGATCTGCAGGCAGCGCCGAGCGTTCTGCTCGACCATGATCGTCGTCACGCCCGCCTTGTTGATCTCCTTGACGCGCAGGAACGCTTCGTCCTGACGCACCGGTGAGAGACCCGCGCTGGGCTCGTCGAGCAGAATCACCTCGGGGCTCATCATGAGGGCTCGGCTCATGGCGACCATCTGGCGCTCGCCGCCCGAGAGCGACCCCGCGCGCTGTCCGAGCCGCTTTCCGAGCTCCGGGAAGATGTCGACCACGAACTCCAGGCGGTGATCGAGCTCCTTGGGCTTCTGGAAGATGCCCATCTCGAGGTTCTCGCGAATGGTGAGGGTCGGGAAGACGTTGTTGGTCTGAGGTACGAAGCCGACACCCTTGGAGACGAGCTTGTTCGCCTTGAGGTTCGTGATCTCATCGCCGTAGAGCGAGATCGTGCCCTGGCGCACCTTGACGAGCCCGAAGATCGCCTTGAGGAGCGTCGACTTGCCGGCGCCGTTCGGCCCGATGATGCCGATGAGCTCGCCGTCGTAGGCGGTGAGCGAGCAGTCGGTGAGGATGTCGATGCCCGGCAGGTAGCCGGCCGTCACCTTGTCGACATGGACGACGAGCTTGCGGTCGTCCACGGCGGCGCTTCCCGCGTCAGTGCTTGACTTCGTCGGCGTCGTCATCGGCCAGCTCCTTCATTGCTGCTTGTGACTCAGAGTCGATCTCTCCGAGATCCTCATCGTGGTGGGCGCCCAGGTAGGCATCGATGACGGCCGGGTTCGCCATGACCTCGTGCGGGTCTCCTTCGGCGACGATCCGGCCTTCAGCCATGACGATGACCCAGTCGGCGATGTGCCGCACCATGTGCATGTCGTGCTCGACGAAGAGCACGGTCATGCCCTGCTCCTTGAGGCCCAAGATGTGGTCGAGGAGTGACTGGGTGAGGGCCGGGTTGACGCCCGCCATCGGCTCGTCGAGCATCACGAGCGTGGGCTCGCTCATGAGAGCGCGCGCCATCTCGAGCAGCTTGCGCTGACCGCCGGAGAGACTCGCGGCGTAGTCGTCCTTTTTCTCGAGGAGCTTGAAGCGTTCGAGCAGCACGAGCGCGCGCTCCTCGATCTCGGCCTCCTGCTTCCTCCAGATGAAGGGGAAGAGGGCGCGGAAGAGGCTCTCACCTCGCTGCCCCTTGGCACCGAGCTTCATGTTGTCGAGCACGGTGAGCAGCGCGAGAGCCTTCGTCAACTGGAAGGTGCGCACCTGGCCCTTGCGGGCCACCTTGAACGCGGGAATGCCCGAGATGCCGGAGCCGTCGAACGTCCACTTTCCCGAGTCGGGCTGATCGAAGCCCGTGAGCAGGTTGAAGAGCGTCGTCTTGCCGGCACCGTTCGGGCCGATGAGCGCGGTGATCGCGCCGCGGGGAATCTCGATGTGGTCGACATCGACCGCCGTGAGGCCGCCGAAGCGGCGTGTGATGTGATCGGCGACGATGATGGGGTCGGTCTTGGCCACCCCGGGGGCGGGTTCACCGACGTGGAGCCCCGTGGTCTTGATGGGGCCGGTGGCGTCACTCGGGCTGCTACTTGACAAAAGCCAGCTCCTTCTTGTTGCCCAGGATTCCCTGTGGTCTGTATATGACGATGAGCATGATCGCGATGCCGACGAAGATGAAGCGCAGCTGCCCCGCCTGCACGGTGGTCATGAAGGGCAGGAAGCCCTCGCTCACTGCGCGGGCGATGAACCCCGAGAAGAACGACAGCAGCACCCAGAAGATCATGGCCCCGAGGATGGGGCCGAAGACCGTGGCCGCTCCGCCGAGCAGCAGGATCGCGTAGATGAAGAACGTCAGGGTCGGCTGGTAGTTGGCGGGCACGACTGACCGGGGCAGGATGAAGATCATGCCGGCGAGGGAGCCGTAGACGCCTCCGAGGATGAGCGACTGCATCTTGTAGAAGTAGACGTTCTTGCCGAGCGCGCGCACAGCATCCTCGTCCTCGCGGATGCCCTTGATCACTCGACCCCACGGGCTCTTGAAGAGCTGCCAGGTGATGAGTGCGGCGATTACGACCACGCCCCAGCCGACAATGCGAACCCACCAGTCGTACTCGTTGTAGACGAAGGGGCCGAAGCCGTAGGTGCCTTCGGGAATCGGGTTGAGGTCTTCGAAGCCGCCCTTGTAGCCCTGCAGGCCGTTGGCGGACCCCGTGACGGGCTCGAACACGTTCGTCGTGAATAGTAGGCGCACAATCTCGGCCGCGGCGATCGTCACGATCGCGAGGTAGTCGGCGCGCAGCCTCAGGGTGGGTAGACCTAAGATGAAGGCGAACACGATCGACGCGACGACGCCGAACAGGACGGCGGCCCACACGGGCCAGCCGAACGTGAGCGTCGCGATGGCGAAACCATAGGCGCCGAGCATCATGAAGCCCGCCTGGCCGAAGTTCAGCAGACCGGTGAAGCCGAAGTGCACGGCGAGACCGAGGGCGGCGAGCGCGTAGGCGGCCGTCGTCGGGGAGATGAACTCCTGCGCGGCGTTGGAGAGTAGTTGAATCCAGTCCATGGTCCGCTCCTAGCCGATTCGTTCTTTGCGTCCGAGGATTCCCTGTGGCCGCACGAGCAGCACCAGGATGAGGATGATCAGCGCCCCGACGTACTTCGTGTCGGAAGGGATGATGAGCGTCGACATCTCGACGAAGAAACCGACGATGAGGGCTCCCACGAGAGCGCCGAACGCCGTTCCGAGCCCGCCGAGCGTGACTGCGGCGAAGGTCAGCAGCAGCAGCTGGAAGCCCATGTCCCAGCCGACACCGGGGCGGAAGTACGCCCAGATGATGCCCGACATGCCGGCGAGGAAGCCGGCCAAGATCCAGACAATGCGGATCACGCGGTCCACGTCGATACCCGAGGCCGCGGCGAGAGCCGGGTTGTCGGACACGGCGCGCGTGGCCTTGCCGATGCGTGTGCGAAGGAGGAAGTACGCGACCGCGAGCAGGACGACGACCGAGAGCGCCATGCTGCCGACATCGATCCAGGAGAGACCGAACGCGCCGATCGAGAACGACGAGTCGGTCGCGCCGGGAAGCTGCTGGGTCTCGCCGCCGTAGAAGAACTGGAAGACGTAGCGGAGGGCGAGGGAGAGCCCGATGCTCACGATCATCATCGGGATGAGCCCCACGCCGCGCTTGCGCAATGGCCTCCACAGTCCGGCGTCGTTGGCCCAGCCGAAGGCCGCACTCAGGATCAGCGCGATGAGGAGCGCGAGCCAGAGGGGGAGGGCGACGACCGTGCTGAAGGTGAGCGCCATGAGCGCCCCGAAGGTGATGAGCTCGGCGTGCGCGAAGTTGCTCAGACCGGTCGTGCCGAACACGAGCGAGAGCCCGATGGCGGCGAGTGCCAGCAGCAGACCGAAGTTCAGTCCGTTGAAGAAGCGATCGACGATCTGGTCCCACAGGTTGACCGTGTTGCGCTCGCCCTGGCCGATGAAGAAGTTCAGGACGGTGCTGCCGGACTGCCCGATGTTCACATCGCGACTGTTCGGGGTCTCGTCGCCCTCCTGCGTCGTCTGCACGACGGCGATGCCCTCGGGGAGTGTCGTCTCGTCGAGGGTGACGGTGTAGTCCCCTTGCACGGGCACGCCGACGGCCCAGCGGCCGTCGGCGCCGGTGAGCACCTCGACACTGAAGCCGCCGCCGTCGATGACGAGCCGAACATCCTCGAGGGGTTCGTCGGCAAGCTCAACGAGGCCGCTAATGCGGAAGTCGTACTCGTCGAGACCGACCTCGTCGGCGGCGGCCGGTGCGGCGACGGACAGAGTGAGAGCAGCCACGACCGTGGCGAACAGCACGGCCATGAGCCGCCGTGGTGCCCGCCGGGCGACTGGTCTGCTAGCAGCGTGTGCCACGAAACCTCCAGGTTGTTCCGGGTCGAGGCATGCTGCCCCGCGGGCGGGTTGGGCCCTGTCGTCAACGTTGACGATACGGATCGTTTGTTGCCGCCGCGTTTCACGGCGGCAACCGACGGTGACTAGCCATTATTGCCACGGAATACGTTTCTGCCTAACGCGTTAAGCTGAACTACCGGGATTCGCCGTTGCATCCGGGCCCACTTCCAAGCACTTCGAGGGGACTCATGGACCAGCCCGATCCGTTCGGCTTCGTCGGCCTCACCTATGACGACGTCATGCTCCTGCCCGCCCACACCGACGTGATCCCGAGCGAGGCCGAGACCGCCTCGCAACTGACGCCGCGCATCCGTGTCAACGCTCCTTTGCTGTCCTCGGCGATGGACACGGTGACCGAGGCGCGCATGGCGATCGCGATGGCGCGCCAGGGCGGGCTGGGGGTGCTGCACCGCAACCTGTCGATCGATGATCAGGCCGAACAGGTCGACAAGGTCAAGCGGTCCGAGTCGGGCATGATCACCAATCCCGTCACGACGACGCCGGATGCGACGGTCGCCGAGGTGGACGCCCTGTGCGGGCGCTTCCGCGTCTCCGGCCTCCCGGTCGTGGAGGGCGACGGCACGCTCGTGGGCATCATCACGAACCGCGACATGAGGTTCGTGTCGGCGTTCGAAGCGCCCACGACCCTCGTCCGCGACGTCATGACGGCCGCCCCGCTCGTCACCGGCCCCGTGGGTATCTCGCAGGACGACGTGCTCGCGCTCTTCGCCCAGCACAAGATCGAGAAGCTGCCGCTCGTCGACGACGCCGGCCGCCTGAGCGGGCTCATCACGGTCAAGGATTTCGACAAGAGCGAGAAGTACCCGAATGCGACAAAGGACGCCGCCGGTCGGTTGCGCGTCGGCGCCGCCATCGGGTTCTTCGGCGACGCCTGGGATCGCGCCGGCGCCCTGCGCGACGCCGGGGTCGATGCGATCGTCGTCGACACCGCCAACGGCGACAGTCGCGGGGTGCTCGAGATCATCGCGCGCCTCAAGGCCGACCCGGCCTTCGCCGAGGTCGACGTCATCGGCGGCAACGTGGCATCGCGGTCAGGAGCTCAGGCACTCATCGATGCAGGCGCTGACGCCGTCAAGGTCGGCGTCGGCCCGGGTTCCATCTGCACGACGCGCGTCGTCGCGGGCGTCGGCGTGCCCCAGGTCACGGCGGTGTACGAGGCCTCGCTCGCGGCGCGTCCCGCGGGGGTTCCCCTCATCGCCGACGGCGGCCTGCAGTACTCGGGCGACATCGCGAAGGCGCTCGTCGCGGGCGCCGACACCGTCATGCTCGGCTCGCTGCTCGCCGGCACCGACGAGAGCCCGGGCGACCTCATCTTCGTGAACGGCAAGCAGTTCAAGTCGTATCGCGGGATGGGCTCGCTCGGCGCGCTTCAGACGCGTGGCACGAAGACCTCGTACTCGCGCGACCGTTACTTCCAGGCCGACGTGCCGAGCGACGAGCAGCTCATCGCCGAGGGCATCGAGGGTCAGGTGCCGTACCGCGGGCCGGTTGGCTCGGTCGTGTACCAGCTGCTCGGCGGGCTGCGGCAGTCGATGTTCTACACGGGTGCGCGCACGATCGACGAGCTCAAGCAGCGCGGCAAGTTCGTGCGCATCACCGCGGCAGGGCTCAAGGAGTCGCACCCGCACGACATCCAGATGGTCGTCGAGGCGCCCAACTACCGGCGGTAGCCCGCCAACTGGCCCACCTCACCCGTCGCGGATCACTGCGCCCGTTCCGGAACAGGTGGCGCGGCCCCGCTCGGGTGCCTCACGTGAGTGGGGTGGGGCGCTCCCTCCCCAGAGGCCGAGTGCCGAGCGCGGTTCTGCAGAGTGAGCTTCGAGGGTGGGATGCTCGGGGCTGGGCATCCATCCTGGCGGGGTGAATCCTGCCGTTGTCGCCGCACTCGAACAGCTCATTGTTGCTCGTGAGGTGCGTGTCGAGACCGGTTCTGGCTCGTCGCTCACGCGTGCTCGCCGGGCCCGGCGGCTCATCCCCCTCGCTCATGGTCTCGACCTTCCCGCGGAGATCGCTGCCGAACTCACGGCGACCGAGCTCGCGCTCACCAGGGCGCTCGCGGTGGCTCGGCACGGCCGAACCCGTCGTCCGCTTGCGCGCGCGTCGGCTGCTCTCGTGTGGGGCGTGCCACTTCTCAACTCCCCACCATCAGCAGTCGAGGTGCTCGGGTGGAGCGCAGGGTCCACAAGATCAGCGGGGGGACTGCGCTATTGGGGCACGGCGCACCCCGACGCCTATGTCGTCGAGCAGGACGGGGTGGTTCTGACGAGCCTGGCCCGGACCCTGGCCGAGTTCGCGGCTTCTCACCCCTTCGCCGCTGGAGTCGTCGCGGTCGACTGGGCGTTGCGAGTGCGCGGAGGCGGTGTGCGATGCAGCCTCGACGAGATCGCCGAGGCGGCTGACGCTCTCGGGCTGCGGCGGGGCAGAGCCCGGCTCGAGCGTGTGCTGAGTTTCGCCGACGGGCGATCGGAGTCGCCGGGCGAGTCGTGGAGTCGCGTGCTCATTCGACAGCTCGGCTTCGCCGACCCCGAGCTGCAGGTCGAGGTGCGCGGGCTCCGAGGAGAGCTGTTCAGGGCCGACTTCGGCTGGTCGGGCGGTCGCCTGCTCGGTGAGTTCGATGGGCGCGAGAAGTACACGTCAGTGACCATGCGTGGCAACCGCTCCGCCTCAGACACGGTCGTGCACGAGAAGCGTCGTGAAGACTCGGTGCGGGCGACCGGTCGCGGGGTGTGCCGCTGGGATTGGTCAGACCTCGTGCACGCCCGGCGGCTTGCAGCCACGCTCTCGGCGGCGGGGGTGCCCAGGCGATGACGTGCGCCTCAACCCTGCGGGAACACTCCAACCGTTCCGGAACGGAGTGGGGTGTTCCCGGGCTGGTGAGTTGCCGGCGGGCTACGCGGCGGGCGACGTCGGCACGCGCGCACCCGACTCGTGCGAGCGGATCACGGCGTGCGCCAGCTCGAGCGCACGGCGGCCTGCCGACGCCGGCACCGGGGGCGGTGAGCCGGCCCGCAAAGACGTGAGCACAGCATCCAGATGGCGGTCGAAGGTGCGCTCAAAGGAGCGCGCCTCATCGTCGAAGTAGCCGGGGCGCCAGACGCGCTCGGTCTCGTCGCCGACCGACTGCAGACTCAGCGAGCCGACGGTGTCGCGGATGATCGCGCGGCCCGCGGTGCCGTTGAGCTCGATGAGCTGAGAGTCGGGGTAGGCGTAGGAGGAGTCGTACGAGCCGAGCATCGTGCCGACCGCGCCGGAGGCGAACTCGAGGGCGACGGCGATCGTGCTGAACGCGCCGTATGTCATGGTCGTCATCTGCGCGGCGACTGACGCGATGGGCCCGCACAGGTGCTCGAGCATGTCGAAGCCGTGGCACTGCGTTTCGATGAGGTTGGCGTGCGGCGACGGCCCGCGGTTGGCCTCGCCGCCGAAGCGCCAGGTGGCGAACACGAGGTCGCCGAGCTCGCCGGCCTCGAGCGCCGCTCGGGCCCGCAGCACGGGCTCGGCGTAGCGGTGGTTGAAGTTGATCGCGAAGAACGTGTCGCCTGCCGCGTCGAACAGGGCGTCGGCCTCGCCGAGGTCGAACACGAGCGGCTTCTCGACGAGCAGCGGCACACCCGCGCGCAGCAGCGCGAGCGTGGGCGCGAAGTGCTCCTCGTTCGGGAGGCACACGGTGACGAGGTCGGGATGCTCGGCCTCGAGCATCCCGTCGAGGGAGGTATAGCCGCGCGTGCCGTAACTGGCCGCGCGCGCCTCGGTGCGCCCGGGGTCGCGACCTACGATGCCCACGAGCTCGGTGTCGAGACGCTCGGCGACGATGCGTGCGTGCTGGGCGCCCCAGCCGCCCGCACCGACGACCGCGATGCGCAACGGCGCGACGCCGCGCTCGCCGGGCCGCTCGATGCTCAGTGCGCTGCTCGCCATGTCGCCCTCCTCGCGGAGCTCGTCGTCGACCGCCTTCCGTCACCGTACCGCTCGCTGTGCGCCGGGCATCCGCCGATAGGGTTGAGGGGTGATGGAGATCGAGATCGGGCAGACCAAGCGCGCGCGTCGGGCGTACTCCTTCGACGACATCGCGGTGGTGCCCAGCCGTCGTACGCGCGACCCGCAAGTGGTGTCTCTCGCGTGGAGCATCGACGCGCTCAAGTTCGAGATGCCCGTGCTCGCGGCACCTATGGACTCGGTCATGAGCCCCGCGACCGCGATCGCGATGGGTCGCCTCGGCGGACTGGGCGTGCTCGACCTGGAGGGGCTGTGGACCCGGTACGAGGATGCTGAGGCTCAACTCGCCCGCATCCGCGACCTCGACCCCGCCGAGGCGACGGCGGCCATGCAGGCCCTGTACGCCGAGCCGATCAAGCCCGAACTCATCAGTGCGCGGCTCGCGCAGATTCGGGCGGCGGGCGTGCCCGTGGCCGGAGCCCTGAGCCCGCAGCGCACGCAGGAGTACCACGAGGCCGTGCTCGAGGCCGGCGTCGACCTCTTCGTGATCCGTGGCACGACCGTGAGTGCCGAGCACGTGAGCACCGACGCCGAGCCCCTCAACCTCAAGAAGTTCATCTACGAGCTCGACGTGCCCGTCATCGTGGGCGGCGCCGCGAGCTACACGGCCGCGCTGCATCTCATGCGCACGGGCGCGGCCGGGGTGCTCGTCGGCTTCGGCGGCGGTGCTGCGTCGACCACGCGCTTGAGCCTGGGCATCCATGCGCCGATGGCGACCGCGATCAGCGATGTCGCCGCCGCCCGTCGCGACTACCTCGACGAGTCGGGCGGCCGCTACGTGCACGTCATCGCCGACGGCGGCCTCGGCACGAGTGGCGACATCGTCAAGGCGATCGCGATGGGCGCCGATGCGGTCATGCTCGGGTCGGCTCTCGCACGGGCGACGGATGCTCCTGGCGGGGGTTGGCACTGGGGCGCCGAGGCGCATCACCCCGAGCTGCCGCGCGGCCATCGCGTGCACGTCGGCCAGCTTGCGCCGCTCGAGCAGGTGCTCTTCGGGCCGAGCTCGCAGGCCGATGGCCAGGTCAATCTCATGGGAGCTCTGAGACGATCGATGGCGACGACCGGATACTCGGACGTCAAGGAGTTCCAGCGCGTGGAGGTCGTGATCGCTCCGTACCAGTCGCACTAGCGTCGGGGGCGCCGCGCGGCCCCCGCGCCTCACACTCGGGAGAACAGCATGGTTCGAGGAAAAACCGTCACCCGTTCCACCAAGCTCGGCCCGGACGAGCGTGCGGCCGCGATCGCCCGTCTGCGTGACAAGGAGCTCGACATCCTCGTCGTCGGCGGCGGCATCGTCGGCACCGGCGCTGCACTCGACGCCGTGACGCGAGGGCTCAGCACGGGGATGCTCGAGCAGCGGGACTGGGCGAGCGGCACGAGCTCGCGCTCGTCGAAGCTCGTGCACGGCGGCATTCGGTACCTCGAGCAGCTCGACTTCCGCCTCGTGCGCGAGGCGCTCATCGAGCGGGGGCTGCTGCTGCAGCGCCTCGCCCCGCACCTCGTCAAGCCCGTGAAGTTTCTGTTCCCCCTCACGAAGCCGCTCATCGAGCGTGCCTACATCGGCGCGGGCATGGCGCTCTACGACCTGTTCAGCTACACCGGCGGACGGCCGCCCGGTGTGCCGCACCACCGGCATCTCAGCCGTCGGCAGATGCTGCGCGCCGCGCCGAGCCTGCGCGGCGACGCCTTCACGGGAGGGCTCACGTACTACGACGCCCAGGTCGACGATGCCCGCTACGTATCGACCCTTGCGCGCACGGCCTCCTTCTACGGGGCCCACGTCGCGAGCCGCGTGCGCGTCGAAGGGTTCCTCAAGGTCGGCGAGCGCGTCGTCGGGGTCAAGGCGCACGACCTCGAGACGGGGGAGCGCTTCGAGGTCAAGGCGCGCCAGGTCGTCAACGCGACGGGCGTGTGGACGGACGACACGCAAGCGATGGTCGGCGAGCGCGGGCAGTTCAAGGTGCGGGCCTCGAAGGGCATCCACATCGTCGTTCCGCGCGATCGGTTCCAATCGACCCTCGGCCTCCTGCTGCGCACCGAGAAGAGCGTGCTTTTCGTGATCCCGTGGGGTCGCCACTGGCTCATCGGCACGACCGACACCGACTGGGATCTCGACAAGGCCCACCCGGCTGCCACGGCGGCCGACATCGACTATCTGCTCTCGACGGTCAACGAGGTGCTCGCCGTGAAGCTCACGCGCGAGGACGTCGAGGGCGTGTTCGCCGGGCTGCGGCCGCTGCTCGCGGGGGAGTCGGACGAGACTTCCAAGCTGTCTCGCGAGCACATCGTCGCGCACACCGTGCCCGGGCTCGTCGTCGTCGCGGGCGGCAAGTGGACGACGTACCGCATCATGGCCAAGGACGCGATCGACGAGGCCGCGGCCGCACTCGACGGCAAGGTGCCGGCGAGCGTCACGGAGGACATCGCGCTGCTCGGTGCCGAGGGCTACCAGGCGGCGTGGAACAAGCGGGGCAAGATCGCGCGGGCCTTCGGCGTGCACAAGGTGCGCATCGAGCACCTGCTCAACCGCTACGGGGTGCTCACGGATGAACTGCTCGACCTCATCATCGCGCGGCCTGAGCTGCAGGAGCCCCTGCCGGGTGCCGATGACTACATCGCCGCGGAGGTCGTCTACGCCGCGACGCACGAGGGCGCTCTGCACATCGAGGACGTGCTCGCGCGTCGCACGCGCATCTCGATCGAGGCGTGGGATCGCGGCGTCGAGGCGGCACCCGTCGTCGCGGACCTCATGGCTGCCGAGCTCGGCTGGGACGACGAGCGCCGCCAGTGGGAGGTCGAGCACTATCTCCGCCGTGTAGAGGCGGAACGCGCGAGCCAGGAGCAGCCGGACGACGAGAGCTCCGACCGCGTGCGGATCGCGGCGCCGGATGTGTCATCGCGCGTGGGCGGTAGCAGTGCCTAATCTTGCCTATTCGGGCGGCGCGACATGGTGGGCGGTCGCCCGACGCCCCAAGTGGGTCGCCGCCCTCGCCCTCGCCCTCGGCGTCGCCGCCGCCTTCGCGGCCCTCGGCCAGTGGCAGCTCGAGCGGTCCATCGAGAGCGCGACCGTCATCGAGCGCGACACCGAGACAGCGGTGCCGCTCGCCACCGTTGCCGAACCCCAGCAGGTCATGACCTCCGACGCGAGCGGCCGGCTCGTCACGGTCGACGGCTCCTGGCAGGCCGACGACGAGGTCGTCGTCACCGGTCGGCTCAACAACGCTCCCGGCGGCGACGGTGCGCCGGGCGACTGGGTCGTGCGCCACCTCGTGACCGACGACGGCCACAGCCTTGCCGTGGTGGTGGGCTTCGTCGAGCCCGGGGCGAGCATCCCGACCCTGCCGGCGGGCGAGACGCAGCTGACCGGGCGGTACGTGCCCGGGGAGGCGCCGCAGGTCGGCGACTTCGAATCCGGCGCACGCGAGACGATCTCCGTCGCCGAGCTCGTCAACCTGTGGGCCGACCCGCAACCCGTCTACGCCGGCTACCTCGTCGACAGCGACCCGCCCCCCGGCTTCACCGCCGTCGCCGCACCCCCGCCCGAAGCGGAGGTCGAGCTCAACCTGCTCAACCTCTTCTACGCGCTCGAGTGGGTCATCTTCGGCGGCTTCGCCGTGTACCTGTGGTGGCGACTCGTGAAGGACGAGCAGGAGAAAGAGCAGGCCGAGCGGGATGCGGACGCAGCAGACCCGGCAGGGCTCGCCCCCGCGCACGAGTCGCCCCAGCCCGCGCCCGTAGACTGAGCGCATGGTGATCGGCCCGAAGCCCGCAGACATCCCCCTCATCCGACGAACTCTCGCGGTCTACAAGGTCTCCTCGATCATCACGGGCATCTTCCTGCTCGGGCTCGTCGTCATGATGGTGACCCGCTACGGCCTCGGCAGCGACATCGAACTGAACGGCCCCTCCGGGTTCATCGCGCTCAGCCCCGTCGACACCCTCACCGGGTTCAACCTCTCGATCTTCCTGCTCGCCGTCCACGGCTGGCTCTACGTGCTCTACCTCGCCTGCGACTTCGTGCTGTGGCGCGTGCTGCGGTGGCCGTTCCGGCGGTTCCTGTGGATCGCGATGGGCGGCATCATCCCGTTCCTCTCGTTCTTCTTCGAGCGCCAGGTGCCCCGCCAGGTGGAAGACGTCATCGCCGGGCTGACGCCCGAGGATGCGCACGCCGTCACCGAGGGGAGCGCGGCATGAGCGAGGTCAGCACTGAGGCGGTCACTGCGGCGGTCACCGAAGCCCGGCCCGTGCTCGTCGTCGACTTCGGCGCTCAGTACGCCCAGCTCATCGCGCGGCGTGTGCGCGAGGCGAGCGTGTACAGCGAAATCGTGCCGCACACGATCACGGCCGCCGAGGTCGCGGCCAAGAACCCCGTCGGCATCGTGCTCAGCGGCGGCCCCTCGAGCGTGTACGAGCCGGGCTCGCCCGACCTCGACCCGGGAATCCTGCAGCTCGGCGTGCCCGTCATGGGCATCTGCTACGGCTTCCAGGTCATGGCCAAGCAGCTCGGCGGCGAGGTCGCGCGCACGGGTCGCCGTGAGTACGGGTCGACCCCGATGCGCGTCGTCGGCGACGGCGGCGTGCTGCTCGCCGGTCAGCCCGACGCGCAGACGACGTGGATGAGCCACGGCGATTCGGTGGCGCAGGCCCCCGACGGCTTCGACGTGCTCGCCTCCACCGACGACACCCCCGTGGCGGCGTTCGCGAGCGACGAGCGCAAGCTGTACGGCGTGCAGTGGCACCCGGAGGTGAAGCACTCCGAGTTCGGGCAGGGCGTGCTCGAGAATTTCCTGCACCGCGCGGCGGGCATCCCGGCCGACTGGAACAGCGGCAGCGTCATCGCCGAGCAGGTGGAGCGCATTCGCGAGCAGGTCGGCTCGGCCCGCGTCATCTGCGGCCTCTCGGGCGGCGTCGACAGCGCGGTCGCGGCGGCCATCGTGCACGAGGCGGTCGGCGATCAGCTCGTGTGCGTCTTCGTCGACCACGGCCTGCTGCGCGCCGACGAGCGGCGGCAGGTCGAGGAGGACTACGTTGCGGCGACGGGCATCCGTCTGGTGACGGTGGATGCTCGCGAGCAGTTCCTCGACGCCCTCGCGGGTGTCACCGACCCCGAGTCGAAGCGCAAGATCATCGGGCGCGAGTTCATCCGCACCTTCGAGGGCGCGGCGGAGGCGCTCGTGCTGGAGGCGCAGGGAGCGGGCGAGGCCGCGCGTTTCCTCGTCCAGGGCACGCTCTACCCCGACGTCGTCGAATCCGGCGGGGGCACCGGCACGGCCAACATCAAGAGCCACCACAACGTCGGCGGGCTCCCCGAAGACCTCGAGTTCGAGCTCGTCGAACCGCTGCGCGCGCTGTTCAAGGACGAGGTGCGGGCGATCGGACGCGAGCTCGGACTGCCCGAGGCGATCGTCGGCCGCCAGCCGTTCCCCGGGCCGGGGCTCGGCATCCGCATCATCGGCGAGGTCACGCTCGAGCGCCTCGACCTGCTGCGCGAGGCGGACGCGATCGTGCGCGCTGAGCTCACGGCGGCGGGGCTCGATGAGGAGATCTGGCAGTGCCCGGTCGTGCTGCTCGCCGACGTGCGGTCGGTGGGCGTGCAGGGGGATGGGCGCACGTACGGGCATCCCATCGTGCTGCGCCCGGTGTCGTCGGAGGACGCGATGACCGCTGACTGGACCCGCCTGCCCTACGACGTTCTCGCGCGCATCTCGAACCGCATCACGAACGAGGTCGACGGCGTCAACCGGGTCGTGCTCGACGTCACGTCGAAGCCCCCCGGAACGATTGAATGGGAATAGCCATGCGCTTTCGAGGCCATTTCTGGCCTCGATGCATGGCTATTCCAGCGGCCGTCCCGGCCGCGATCCCTTGAGAGCGAGCAAGGTGAACGCAGAGACCCGTTCGGCAGGGGTCTCGAGCCGGCGAGCAACCCGAGTCGACCGGTTTAGCGGTCGAACGCTGCCCCCCCGAGCAACCCCCACCACGAGAAAGGGCCGCCCCCCAAGGGCGGCCCTTCATCCGTGCTGATGTCGGCTATTCGCCGCGAAGAATCGCGAGCATCCGCAGGATCTCGATGTACAGCCAGATGACGGTGAGGACGATGCCGAACACGGCGCGCCAGGCGAACATGCGCGGGGCGCCGTTCTCGACGCCGGTCTTGATCTGGTCGAAGTCGAGCACGAGCGAGTAGGCGGCGAGCAGGACGACGAGCACGCCGAGGATGAGCCCGATCGGGATGCCGAAGATCTCGGCGCTCCGCATGCCGAAGGCGTTGTCGGTGGCCCCGAACAGCATCATGCCGACGTTGATGAGCGAGAACACGGCGTACCCGATCATCGCGATGAGGAAGACCTTCGTGGCCTTCTTCGACGCGCGGATCTTGCCGCTGCGGAACAGCAGCAGGGTCACGACGAAGACGGCTGCGGTGCCGAGGAGCGCCTGGATGGCGATGCCCGAGTACTGCGGCATGGCTTCGAAGATCGCCGAGATGCCACCGGCGAAGATGCCCTGCACGGCGGAGTACGCGAGCACGAGCCCGGCCGACGGCTTCTTCTTGAAGATGTTGACGAGCGCGAGTACGAAGCCGACGATCGCGGCGGGAATGGTGAGGAAGGGCACGAACCAGCCGACGGCGGCACCGAGGGCGACGAGCGCGAACGCGCCGACGGCCTTCTGGATCGTGTCTTCGTAGGTCATGCGGTCGGTCTGCTCCGGCGTCGCCGAGGGCTTGCCGTAGAGCTCGTCGAGCTGCTCGCCGGAGGGCGTCGCGGCACGGTGCATGATCGCGGAGGACTGATTGAGCGAGAACGCGGGGGAGTTGAACGCGGGGTTCGAGGTAGCCATGGCTCGATTCTAGTGAGAATCGCTATGAGCACGCCGAGCGATCGCTGCGGCCCACCAGGCCGAGCCGACGATGACGATCGCGGATGCGCCCAGCGCCAGGGGCATCCCCTCGTACTCGCGGAACACCGCGACCGCGATGACGCCGTTGAGCAGCACGGGGCTCACGGCGAGCAGGCTGCGCCAGGGGCGGTGCCGCACGAGCAGCCAGAAGAGGAAGGGGATCGTGAGGGTCCACATCAGCTGCGGCCCGGCGAGCAGCAGCCATCCGACGAAGGTGCTGAGAACGATCGGCACCACGCGACGCCAGCCCCGCGCCGGCATGATGAGCCAGCCGACGACGTGCGCGACCGTGCCGACGGCGAGCGGCAGCAGGTTGTCGGGGCCGGCGGCCTGCAAGTGCACGAGGCCGCCGACGATGAGGGTGAGGCCCGCCCAGCGCCGGTCGTCGTAGGTTCCCCAGCGCAGGGGCAGCCGTGCTGCGGTCTCGAGCGGCACTACGGCCACGGCAGCACTCCGCCGTCGAGGGCCACGATGACGGCGCCCGCGATGATGAGGAGGCCGACGAGCCAGAGGTAGCCGAGGCCGACGGCGATCCAGGCGGGGACCGTGCCGCGCTCGCGACCCTGCGAGCGCGCGATCTGGCCGAGCGCGATGTGGCCGAACAGGGCGGCCACGGGGCTGAGCAGCACGGCGAGGATGAGCGCGGCGATCGCGAGCGGGTTGGTGCGGCGGCGCGGGCGCCGCGGCGCGATGCGCGCGGTGGTGCCGGGAGTCGCGCCCGGGGCGGAACCGACCCCGGGCAGCGTGTCGCCGTCGGCGATCGCGGGCTGCTCGGCGTTCATGCTTTGCAGAGTATCGGCGTAGCGTTGTCGGCGTGTCAGACGCGCCACGCCCCCAGGTCATCGCCCATCGTGGCGCGAGCGCGTACCGGCCGGAGCACACGATGGCCGCGTACCGCCTCGCGATCGCGCTGGGCGCCGATGCGATCGAGCCCGACATCGTGCCGACGCGGGATGGCCAGCTGGTGCTGCGGCACGAGAACGAGATCGGCGGCACGACCGACGTGGCCGCCCGCCCCGAGTTCGCCGACCGCCGCCGCACGCAGTCCATCGACGGGGAGCGCATCTCCGGCTGGTTCACCGAAGACTTCACGTGGGCCGAGCTCGCGACCCTGCGGGCCCGCGAGCGGCTGCCCGAGCTTCGGCAGGCCTCGGCCCGGTTCGACGGCCACTACCCGTTGCTGCGACTGCGCGACCTCATGGCGCTGCTCGACGACGCCGACCGACCGGTGCGCATGGTCGCCGAGCTCAAGCACCCGACGCACTTCGCGGCGGCCGGACTGCCGCTCGACGAGCTCTTCGCCGCCGAGGTCGCGAGCTGGGGCGGTCGGGAGCGCCTCGTGGTCGAGTCGTTCGAGCAGACGGTGCTCGGGCAGGTGCGCGCCCGCGGCGTGGAGGCCGAGTACGTGTACCTGCTGGAGCGGCGCGGCGCGCCGCCCGACCTCGTCGCGCGGGACGGTTCGGCCGCGCCCTCCTACGCCTCGCAGCTGACCGATGACGGCCTCGCCCTGCTCGCTCGCGACGTGGACGGCATCAGCCCCGAGGTCTCGCTGCTCGTGCGGGCCGCGGCCGGGAAGGCGGGCCGTGACGATGAGAACTGGCGGATGCTCGATCACGGCCTCGCAGCATCCTCTCTCGTCTCGCGCGCCCACGATCGGGGCCTGCGCGTCTACACGTGGACTCTGCGTGCCGAGAACCGCTACCTGCCGGCACCGTGCCGCGTCGGCTCGAGCCCGGCCGCGCACGGCGATTGGCATGGGTTCTTCAGCGCCGTGGTGTCGACCGGGCTCGACGGCGTCTTCGCCGACCAGCCCGACCTCGCCCTCGAGGCCCGCGCCGCACTCTGACCGGACGCGCGGCGGCGAGGCGGTCGGGGGCGCGACCTAGACTGGGGCGGCCATGAGCTTCCTCCCCAACGACACCCTCGATACCTCGAGTGGGCACGATGACCCGCTGCTCGAGGGCCTCAACCCGCAGCAGCTCACGGCCGTGCAGTCGCGCGCGCAAGCGCTCCTCATCGTCGCTGGCGCTGGCTCGGGCAAGACGAGCGTGCTCACGCGGCGCATCGCCCGGCTCATCCGCGATCGCGAGCTGTGGCCGAGCCAGATTCTCGCCATCACGTTCACGAACAAGGCGGCGGGCGAGATGCGCGAGCGCGTCGAGCAGCTCGTCGGCCGGGACGCCGCGCAGGGCATGTGGATCTCGACGTTCCACTCGGCGTGCGTGCGCATCCTGCGCCGCGAGGCCGAGCAGTTCGGCTTCACGCGCGGTTTCACGATCTACGACTCGGCCGACTCGCGCGCCCTCATCAAGCGGCTCGTGAAGGACATGCAGGCCGACACGCTGGGTTTCACGGTGAGCGCCGTCGCGGGCAAGATCTCGAAGCTCAAGAACGAGCTCATCGACGTCGAGGGCTACAGCCGGCAGATCAACGCGAACGACCCGACCGAGGTCATGTTCCTTGAGCTGTTCCGCCGCTACACGGCCGAGTTGCACCGTGCGAACGCCTTCGACTTCGACGACCTCATCGCGCAGACGGTGTACCTGTTCCGCGCCTTCCCCCAGGTCGCGGCCCTCTACCAGCGCCGGTTCCGGCACCTCCTGGTGGACGAGTACCAGGACACCAACCACGCGCAGTACGCGCTCATCCGCGAGCTCACCCGGCCGGTCGAGCCCCAGCACGTGCCCGCGGACACTCGCATCGAGACGGACGCGAGCGGGGGCATCCCCGCAGCGGCCCTCACGGTCGTGGGCGATTCCGATCAGTCGATCTACGCGTTCCGCGGCGCGGACATCCGCAACATCGTCGAGTTCGAGCGCGACTTCCCCGGCGCCGAGGTGATCCTGCTCGAGCAGAACTACCGGTCGACGCAGACGATCCTCGATGCGGCCAACGCGGTCATCGCGAACAACTTCGACCGCATCGCCAAGAACCTGTTCACGGCGGTCGGCTCTGGGGAGAGGATCGTTGGCTTCACCGGCTACAGCCAGCACGACGAGGCGCAGTTCGTCGCCGACGAGATCGGCACGCTGCACGAGGCCGGCACGCCGTACAACCAGATCGCCGTGTTCTACCGCACCAACGCGCAGACGCGAGCGCTGGAGGAGATCTTCATCCGCTCGGCGATCCCGTACCGCGTGCTGGGCGGCACGAAGTTCTACGAGCGCGCCGAGATCAAAGACATGATGGCGTACCTCATCGCGGTCGCGAACCCGGCCGACGGCCTCGCCATGCGCCGCATCCTCAACACCCCCAAGCGCGGCATCGGGCCGGCGACGGAGACGGCGCTCGCGAACCACGCGGACGAACTGGGCGGCACGATGATCGATGCGCTGCGGGATGCCCCCGCCCTCGGTCTCGGACCGAAAGTCACCGCCGCCATCGTCGACCTCGCCGCGATCCTCGACGCGGCGAGCGAGTCCCTCGACACGGGTCTGGTGCCGGACATCCTCGTCGGCATCCTCGAGAAGACGAAGTACCTCGAGCTACTGCGCGGCAGCCGCGACCCTCAGGACGAAGCACGCGCCGAGAACGTGGAGGAGCTCGTGGCGGTGACCCGCGAGTTTCAGAAGAACAACCCCGAGGGTCGCCTCATCGACTTCCTCACCGAGGTCGCGCTCGTCGCCGCCGCCGACGACCTCGACGACTCGAGCGGCACCGTCTCTCTCATGACCCTGCACACGGCGAAGGGGCTCGAGTACGACGCCGTCTTCATCACGGGGGTGGAGGAGAACCTGCTGCCGCACCAGATGAGCGCGACTGAGCCGGGCGGCCCTGCTGAGGAGCGCCGCCTCTTCTATGTGGGCATCACACGCGCCCGCCAGCGGCTGCACCTGAGCCTCGCGATGACCCGCACGACGTTCGGCGACACGCAGGTCGCGGCCCCGAGCCGGTACCTGCAGGAGATTCCTGCCGAACTCATCGACTGGCGGGATGCCCCCGGCATGGGCACGCGCACGACCGGGGGCGGCCAGCGCGCGCTCGGAGGGTCGGGCACGCCGAAGTTCGGGTACAGCACGTCGCTGCCGCCGGGGAAGCCGAAGAAGGAGTGGGCGAACACGGTCACGGCGAAGGTGCGCGACAACGGCGACCTGACGCTCGAGGTGGGAGACCGCATCCGGCACGCCGACTTCGGCGACGGATCGGTGACGAGCGTGACGCAGAACGGGGCGAAGTCGATCGCCGAAGTGCAGTTCGAGAAGGCGGGGCGCAAGCGCCTGCTCGTGAAAATAAGTCCGATCGAAAAGCTCTGAGAGCTTTTTGAGCCCACCTGTCTGTTCAACGCTCGTCCGCGTTGAACCCGATCGAGAAACTCGAGGGCCGCGTCGAACCCCGCCAGCCTGCCGGGCTGGAGCCGCCCCAGCAGGGACAATGGCATGACCGACGTCAGGAGGCCTTCATGGACATCTCGATCATTCCGCACCCCCAGGGCGTGACGGAGATCAGTGTGAGCGGGCGACTCAACATGGTCACGGCAGCGCGCGTGCGCGAGGCCATCCAGTCCGCCGTGGACGACAACAGACCTCGAGTCGCCATCACACTCGAGCAGGTCGTCTTCCTCGACTCCTCGGGGCTCGGCGCGCTCATCGCGGGCATGAAGACGGCGCGCGAAGCGGGGGGCGATGTGCGGCTCGTGAAGCCGACCGAGCAGGTGGAGCTCGTGCTCGAGCTCACCAACATGGCCGGCGTGCTGCGCAGCTTCGACAGCGTGGAGAGCGCATACGCCGATGCCTGACATGGTGACCCGCACCCTGCGGCTCACCGCGCCGCCGGACACGGTCGACACCGTGCACGATCTGCTCGACTCGGTGTGGGGCAGCGTGCCTGACCTGAGCGCGCGAGACCGCATGTCGCTCGAGACGGCGATCATCGAGCTCACGGCGAACGTCATCCAGCACGCCAACCGCGGGCAAGGCGTGCACGCGACCCTCACGGTCATCGCCTACCAGGACCGTCTGGAGGCGACGCTGAGCGACTCCGGCGAGGTCGATCACGTCGATCTCGAGGGGCGCGAGATGCCCGAGGCGGATGCTCTCGCCGAGTCCGGCCGGGGAATCCCCCTCATGAAGGCTCTCGTCGACACGGTCGAGCACCGCCGCGTCGACGGCTTCAACCACTGGACTCTCGTGCGCGGCCGTGAGGCGCCCGATACGGATCGGTCGTCGACGCGCGGCATGCCCTCGGTGTCGATCACCGGGGTCATCGACGAGATGGCCCGGCAGCGCGCGCTGGAAGAGCTGGGCATCCTCGATACGTCGCCCGAGGAGCGCTTCGATCGCGTGACGCGCCTCGCGAAGAGCCTGTTCGGCGTGCAGTCAGCGGCGATCAACCTCATCGACGGCGACCGCCAGTGGGCGAAGTCCGTCGCCGGCGATGCGGTCGTGGAGATGCCGCGAGAGAGCTCCGTGTGCACTGACACGATCATGGGCGACGACACTCTCGTGGTGCCGGAGCTGACAGCCGATCCCGCGTACGCGGATCGCGCGCAGGACGGTCTCATTAACTTCTACGCGGGCCACCCGCTCTACGCGTCGACGGGGGAGCGCATCGGCGCGTTCTGCATCTACGACCCCCGCCCCCGTGCCTTCACCGAGCGCGAGCAGGCGATGCTGCGCGACCTCGCCTCGTGGGTGCAGCAGGAGCTCTCGGTGAGCCAGGAGCTCTCGCGCGCCGCCGAGGTGCAGCAGGGCCTGCTGCCGTCGAAGATGCTGAGCATGCCGGGGTGGGACATCGCCGGTTTCTGCCAGCCCGCGAGGGCGGTCGGCGGCGACTTCTACGACTGGTACCCGGTCGGGGAAGGTGCGGCGATCACGCTCGCCGACACGATGGGAAAGGGCATCGCGGCGGCGATCATCGCGGCGACGGTGCGCGCGGTGCTGCGGTCGGCGGCGCGCTTCGGCGATGTCACGGGCGCCGTCAACCTCGCGGCGGCCTCCCTCAACGCCGACCTCGACACGACGGGCCTGTTCGTGACGCTCTTCCACGCGCGCGTCGACATGGACTCGGGCGAGGTCACCTTCGTGGATGCCGGGCACGGCCTGACGGTCATCGCGCGCACGGACGGCACGATCGAGCGCCTGCGCTCGCACTCTCCGCCCCTCGGCGTCGACATCGACACGGAGTGGGAGGAGCAGACGATCACGCTGGAGCCTGGAGACACGCTCGTGGCGGCGAGCGACGGCGTGCTCGATCTGTACGACGGCTCGCTCGACGGCCTGGATCGCGTGGCGGCGCTCGCCCTGCTCGCGTCCTCTTCGCAGGAGGTCGTGGATGCTCTGCGCACGCGTGCCCGCGGCACCTCCTCCGACGACGTCACGGTCGTCGTCGTGCGGCGCGACGACTGAGCGAGAAGGGCCTCGCGGTCTTGAGGCTGCGGCGAGCACGCTAAAGTTGGACGCGGATTTGTCTCGACATCGAGAAATCTCGACATCGAGAGACCGCATCGACCACTTCCAATGTTGTGCACGCGGATGGGATGAAACACCGTGGATCTTTTCGAGTACCAGGCCCGAGACCTCTTCGAGAAGTACGGGGTTCCCGTGCTTCCCGGCGTCATCGCCGACACCCCTGAGGAGGCGAGGGCCGCAGCCGAGAAGATCGGCGGCGTCACGGTCGTCAAGGCCCAGGTCAAGGTCGGCGGGCGCGGCAAGGCCGGCGGCGTGAAGGTCGCCAAGACGGCCGACGAGGCCGAGGCTCACGCCCGTGACATCCTCGGCCTCGACATCAAGGGCCACGTCGTCCAGCGCGTCATGGTCGCGGCGGGCGCCGACATCGCCGAGGAGTACTACTTCTCGGTGCTCCTCGACCGGGCGAACCGCACCTACCTCTCGCTCTGCAGCGTCGAGGGCGGTGTCGAGATCGAGCAGCTCGCGGAGGAGCGCCCCGATGCCCTCGCGAAGGTGCACGTCGACCCGCTGACGGGCATCGACCTCGACACGGCGCGCGAGATCGCCCGTCAGGGCGGCTTCTCGGAGGAGCTCGTCGAGAAGGTCGCCCCGGTCTTCGTGAGCCTCTACCGCGTCTTCGACGACGAGGATGCGACGCTCGTCGAGGTGAACCCGCTCGTGCTCACGGGCGCTGGCGACATCATCGCGCTCGACGGCAAGGTCTCGATCGACGAGAACGCCGGCTTCCGCCACCCGCATCAGGCAGAGTGGGCGGGCGGCGAGCAGGGCGATCCGCTCGAGGCGAAGGCCAAGGAGCACGACCTCAACTACGTCAAGCTCGACGGCGAGGTCGGCATCATCGGCAACGGCGCGGGTCTCGTCATGTCGACGCTCGACGTCGTCGCCTACGCGGGCGAGGCCCACGGTGGCGTCAAGCCGGCGAACTTCCTCGACATCGGCGGCGGAGCATCCGCGACCGTCATGGCGGCCGGTCTCGATGTGATCCTCGGCGACGCCCAGGTCAAGAGCGTGTTCGTCAACGTCTTCGGCGGCATCACCTCGTGCGATGCCGTCGCGAACGGCATCGTCAAGGCCCTCGAGATTCTCGGCGACGCGGCGACCAAGCCGCTCGTCGTCCGACTCGACGGCAACAACGTCGAGGAGGGCCGCCGCATCCTCGCGGAGGCCGCTCACCCGCTCGTGACGCTCGCGAGCTCCATGGACGAGGGCGCCGACAAGGCTGCTGAACTGGCTGCGAAGTAAGGGATACGAGAACAATGTCGATCTTCCTCACCAAGGATTCCAAGGTCATCGTCCAGGGCATCACGGGCGGCGAGGGCACCAAGCACACCGCGCTCATGCTCAAGGCGGGCACCCAGATCGTCGGCGGCGTGAACGCGCGCAAGGCCGGCACGACGGTCGAGCACTCCGCGAAGGACGGCTCGGCCCTCGAGCTGCCGGTCTTCGGCTCGGTCGCCGAGGCGATGTCGAGCACGGGCGCCGACGTGTCGATCGCCTTCGTGCCCCCGGCCTTCGCGAAGGACGCCGCGATCGAGGCCATCGAGGCGGGCATCCCGCTGCTGGTCATCATCACCGAGGGCATCCCCGTGCAGGACTCCGCCGACATCTGGGCGACGGCGCAGGCGCACAACAACGTGACGCGCATCATCGGCCCGAACTGCCCCGGCATCATCACGCCGGAGGAGTCCCTCGCGGGCATCACGCCCGCGACGATCACGGGCAAGGGCCCGATCGGTCTCGTCTCCAAGTCGGGCACGCTCACCTACCAGATGATGTTCGAGCTGCGCGACCTGGGCTTCTCGACCGCGATCGGCATCGGCGGCGACCCCATCATCGGCACCACGCACATCGATGCCCTCGCGGCATTCGAGGCCGACCCCGAGACGAAGGCGATCGTCATGATCGGCGAGATCGGCGGTGACGCCGAGGAGCGCGCGGCTGACTTCATCAAGGCCAACGTCACGAAGCCCGTCGTGGGCTACGTCGCGGGCTTCACCGCCCCCGAGGGCAAGACCATGGGCCACGCCGGTGCCATCGTTTCCGGCTCCGCGGGAACCGCGCAGGCCAAGAAGGAGGCCCTCGAGGCCGCGGGCGTCAAGGTCGGCAAGACGCCGAGCGAGACGGCTTCCCTCATGCGCGAGGTCATCGCCGCGCTGTAAGCGGCGACCGCACTCAGCAGACGACGGCCCTGCCGACCCCCTGGAGGGGGCGGCAGGGCCGTCGCTGTGTGCGGGGAGGCGGGCGTGTGTCACCCCGCACGGTCGTGGGCGCCCGAGCTCAGGCGCGGTAGTGGTCGTCGCGCTCGTACTCGCGCAACGGGCGGGCACGGGGAACCCGGCGGTAGCCGTCGCGCATGATCGCGATGATCGTGGCACCGGTGCCCGCGGCGAGGAGTGCGAGGAGGATGAGAGCGATCGTGGTCATGGCAGAAAATCTATGACTGGATAATCTCGGCCACGAGTGGCAGGATTGCCATTGTCAGTCAATATTCCGCCACGCTGCTTCGTCTCCTGGAAAGGCCGTCCATGCTCCGACGTGTCGTCGCCCTCGCGATCCCCGGCCTCGCGCCCTTCGAGTTCGGCGTGCTGTGCGAAGTCTTCGGTATCGACCGCAGTTCCTCCGGTGCGCCCGCGTTCGACTTCCGCGTCGCCACCGCGGACCCCGGGCCCGTGCGCACGAGCCTCGGGTTCGACATCCTCGTGACCGACGACCTGTCGGTCGCGGCCGAGGCCGACCTCATCGCTGTCGCGGCGCGCAGCATCGGGCCCGTGGACGAGCGGTACCTCGAGGTGATCCGCGCGGCCGAGGCGCGGGGAGCCTGGGTGCTGAGCGTCTGCAGCGGGTCGTTCGTGCTGGGTGAGTCGGGCATCCTCGACGGTCGCCGCAGCACGACCCACTGGATGTATGCGGACGAGATGCAGCGCACCTACCCCCGGACGGTCGTCGACCCCGACGTGCTGTTCGTCGAGGATCGACGTGTCATCACGGGCGCGGGCACCGCGGCCGGCATCGACGCGTGCCTGCACCTCGTGCGGCGCGAGCACGGTGCTGCCGCGGCGTCAGTGATCGCGCGGCGCATGGTCGTGCCACCGCAGCGCGATGGCGGGCAGAGCCAGTACATCCAGCAACCCGAGCTGCAGCACGGCGGCACGAGCCTCGCCGAGCTCACCGACTGGATGCTCGACCACCTCGGCGACGACCACTCGGTCGAGAGCCTCGCCCGCCGAGCGCTCATGTCGGAGCGCACCTTCGCCCGACGGTTCCGCGCCGAGCTCGGCGAGAGCCCCGCCGCGTGGCTCAACCGGCAGCGTCTCTTGCGCGCGCAGCAGCTGCTGGAGGAGTCGGACGCCCCCGTCGAGGAGGTCGCGCGCGTGTGCGGCTTCGGCTCCTCGGCAACGCTGCGGCACCACTTCACGCGCGCGCTCGGCACGACGCCGCAGGCCTACCGCCGTGCGTTCGGCGTGCGGGCCGCGCCGTAGACTGCCGCCGTGAGCGCGGGTGAAGCGGGTGCGGTGAGCGGCGGCGGCGAGGTCGTCGTCGAGACCGCCGTGCGCAACGTCGGCGGCCTGCACACGCGCCCCGCCGCCGTCATCGCCGAACTGCTCGCGGGCTTTGCCGCGACCGTGACGCTCGCCGTGCCCGGCAAGGAGCCGGCGACGGCCACGAGCGCCATCAGCATCGCGATCCTCGCCGCCGCCCCCGGAACCCCGGTGCGCATCACCGGCACCGGCGCCGACGCCCGCGCCGCGGTCGACGCCGTGCGCGAGCTCATCGAGGAGGGCTTCGGTGAGGAGCTTGCCGAGGAGCTCGCTGGGGAGCTTTCCGAGACGGGCGGGCCGTCGACGGGGGCACCGGATGCGGCCCCCGCCGCCCCGCCGCCGTCCGCCCCCGCCGAGCACCACCCCGCCCGCCCGCTCGGGGTCAGCCCCGGCAGGGTCATCGGCCCGGTGGCCGTGCGCCGCGGCGCACGCCCGGTCGCGCCGTCCACCGCGGAGCGGCTGCCGGCGGCCGCGCGCCCCGAGGCCGTCGAGCGCCTCGAGCGCGCGACGGCCCACGTCGCCGAGACGCTGCGCGCGAGCGGAGAGCACCTCGAGGGCCAGCGGCGCGAGGTGCTGCTCGCCACGGCGGTGCTCGCGGCCGACGAGGCTGTCGCGGCGGCCGCCGCCGCGGGGATCCGCGACGACGGCCTCACGCCCGAAGCCGTGGTGTGGCGCGAGCTCACGCGCACGGCGGAGCGCTACCGCGAGGCGGGCGGGCGGTTCGCCGAGCGCACGATCGACCTCATCGATGTGCGCGACCGCATCATCGCGCGCCTGCGCGGAGTGGAGCTGGCGGGGCTGCCCGAGGCGGGGCATCCGGTCATCGTCGTCGCCGACGATCTGGCGCCCGCCGACACGGTCGCGCTCGACGCGACCACGTGCCTCGCGCTCGTGACAGAGCAGGGCGGGCCGACCTCGCACACGGCGATCATCGCGCGCGAGCTCGGCATTCCCGCGATCGTGGGGGCGGTGGGGGCGACGGGGCTCGCCGACGGCACGCTCGTGCTCGTCGACGGCAGCACGGGCGAGCTCGTCGTGCAGCCCGACGCCGCTGTGCAGGCCACCGCGACGGGCGTGCTCACGGTGCCGCCGTTCGTCGGACCGGGCCGCACGAGCGACGGCCACCTCGTGCAGCTCACCGCCAACATCGGGGCACCGCGCGATGCGGCGCGCGCGCTCGAGCGGGGTGCGGAGGGTGTGGGCCTGTTCCGCACCGAGTTCTGCTTCCTCGATCGCACGAGCGCGCCGACCGTGGACGAGCAGGTCGAGGCCTACGCCGAGGTGCTCGCGGCCTTCGCGGGGCGCACCGTCGTGCTGCGCACGCTCGACGCCGGCAGCGACAAGCCCCTGCCGTTCCTGACCCCCCAGGATGAGCCGAACCCGGCGCTCGGCGTGCGCGGCTACCGCACGGCGCGGCGCGACCCCGGGGTGCTCGACGACCAGCTGCGGGCGATCGCGATCGCGGCCGAGCGCACGGCCGAGCATCCCCACGTCATGTCGCCCATGATCGCCACGGTGGGCGAAGCGCGCGAGTTCGTGCGGCGGGCGCGCGCCGCGGGGCTCGCCACGGTGGGCATCATGATCGAGACGCCCGCCGCGGTCATGGTCGCCGAGGAGCTGTGCGCGCTCGCCGACTTCGTCTCGGTCGGCACGAACGATCTCGCCCAGTACACGATGGCCGCCGACCGGCAGTCGGGGGAGCTCGCCGAGCTCACCGACGCGTGGCAGCCGGCCGTGCTGCGCATGATCTCGCTCGTCGGCGCGGCCGCGGCGCGCACCGGGACACCCCTGAGCGTGTGCGGCGAAGGCGCGGCGGATGCGCGCCTGGCCCCCGTGCTCGTCGGCCTCGGGGCATCGAGCCTGTCGATGGCGGCACGCGCGATTCCCGCCGTCGGCGACACGCTCGCGCAGGCCACGCTCGAGCAGTGCCGCCGGGCGGCCGAGGCGGCGTGCGCGGCCGACACGCCCGCCGCGGCGCGCGAGGCGGCCCAGCGCGCGCTCGCCTAGGCTCGGGGCACCCATGACGCGCCGCCTCACCGCCACTCTCGCCGCCCTCGAGGCGCTGCTCGTCGTCGGCGTCGGGCTCAGCATTCCGCTCGCCCTCGGCACCGTGCTGTGGGCGGCGCAGTTCGGCTTCCAGCTCGACTGGATCATCTTCTGGCGCGCCGCCGCCGACCTGTGGCTGCTCGGCCACGGGGTGACGATCGCCTTCCAGCTCGACCCGGTGACGGCGCTCGCGCTCGGGGTGGACGGCGTCGGCGATCCGTTCGCCGTCACGCTCGCGCTGCTCGGCTTCGCCCTGCTCACGGCGCTGCTCGGCGTCCGTCTCGGGCGTCGGCTGCGGGCGGAGCCGCACCGCATCCTCGGCGAGCTCGTGGCGGTCGCGGCGGTTCTCGTGCTCTCCGCCCTCGTGGTGCTCAGTGCCGGGCATCCCGCCGCTCTGCCGTCGCGGTGGCAGGGGGCGATGTTCCCCGCCCTCGTCTACGGGCTCGGCGTCGCGATCGGCTCGATCGGCGCGACCAACCCGGCGCGCGTGCGCCTGCGGCAGCTCATCGCGGATGCTCCGCCTCTGCTCACCGGCATCGGCGGCGTCGCCCTCCGCACGGGCCTCGGTGCCGTCGCCACGCTGGTGCTCGCGGGCTCCCTGCTCACGACCACGGCGCTCGTGCTCGGCTTCGGGCAGGTCATCGCGCTCTACGAGAGCGTGCAGGCGGGCGTGCTCGGCGGGCTCGCGCTCACGCTCGGGCAGCTCGCGCTGCTGCCGACGGTTGTGCTGTGGTCGGCGTCGTGGCTCATCGGGCCGGGCTTCGCGCTCGGCGCGGGGTCGATCGTGAGCCCCGTCGCGGTGTCGCTCGGGCCGCTGCCCGCGATCCCGCTCCTGGGCGCGCTGCCCGCGGGGGAGTCGCCGCTCGGCTACCTGACCCTCCTCGTGCCGATCGCCGCGGCGTTCGCGGCGGGCCTCGCCGTGCGTCCGCGCCTCGCGGACGCCTTCGGTCGCGCCTACGCGTACGACCTCCCGCTCGGGGCGCGAGTCGGCTGGTCGGTGCTCACGGGCCTGCTCGCGGCGATCATCGCGGGCCTCGCCATGGGCTTCCTCGCCTGGCTCGCCGCGGGTGCGGCGGGGCCCGGTCGCCTCGCGGTGGTTGGCCCCGACCCGGTTGCCGTCGGGGTCTGGATGCTCGCCGAAGCACTCCTCGGAGTCACCCTCGGCCTGCTCGCCGCCGGTGCGCGAGCACCGCGGCCCGCCGCGCCCGCGCGCAGGCGCTAGCTCGGCCCGCGCGCAACCGCAAACTGGGCCCGCGCGCAGCCGCTAGCCTGGCGTGGTGGTGAGAGTCGCGTGCTGAGGGTCGCTGTGCTGATCTCCGGCGGCGGGTCGAACCTGCGCGCTCTGCTCGAGGAGTGCCGTCACGACTCCTACCCCGCGCACGTCGTCGCCGTCGGCGCAGACCGTGACGCCGACGGGCTCGCCCACGCCGAGGCGTTCAGCATCCCCTCCTTCACCGTCCCGTTCTCGGCGTACCCCACGCGGGAGGCCTGGGGCGAGGAGCTGCTCGCGGCCCTCGCACCGTGGGGAGCCGACCTCGTCGTGCTCAGCGGACTCATGCGCCTCCTGCCCGCCGGAGTCGTCACCGCGCTCGCCCCCGGGCTCATCAACACCCACCCCGCGTACCTGCCCGAGTTCCCGGGCGCCCACGCCGTGCGCGACGCGCTCGCCGCGGGTGCCACGCAGACTGGCGCGAGCGTCATCGCCGTCGATGCGGGAGTCGACACGGGCCCGATCCTCGCGCAGGAGCGCGTGCCCGTGCGGCCCGGCGACACCGAGCACGCGCTGCACGAGCGCATCAAGCCCGTCGAGCGGCGCCTGCTCATCGACGTCGTGCGGCGCATCGCCGACGGGTCGATCGACGTCGGCGCAGCATCCGTACCCCGACCTTCCTGACCACACGACCCCGCACCCACCCCTGGAGACCCTCATGGCCGGCCCCGTTCACGACCCCGCCCTCTACCGCGAGCGCGACGCGATCCCCGTGCGCCGAGCCCTCATCAGCGTGAGCGACAAGACCGGCCTGCTCGAGCTCGCCGCGGCGCTCGCCGGGGCGGGCGTCGAGATCGTGTCGACCGGCTCCACGGCGGCGACGATCGCCAAGGCCGGGCACGCCGTGACCGAGGTCTCCGCCGTCACGGGCTTCGCCGAGACGCTCGACGGGCGCGTCAAGACGCTGCACCCGAGCGTGCACGCGGGCATCCTCGCCGACCTGCGGCTCGAGTCGCACGAGGCGCAGCTCGCCGAGCTCGGCATCGCGCCGTTCGACCTCGTGATCGTCAACCTCTACCCCTTCGTCGAGACCGTCGCGAGCGGGGCGGAGGCGAGCGCGATCGTCGAGCAGATCGACATCGGCGGGCCCGCGATGGTGCGCGCCGCGGCCAAGAACCACGCCAATGTGGCGATCATCGTCGACCCGGGCGACTACCACCAGGTGACCAAGGCCGTGACGCTCGGCGGCACGACTCTGCTGCAGCGGCAGCGTTTCGCGGCGAAGGCGTTCGGTCACACGGCCGCCTACGACACCGCGGTCGCCGGATGGTTTGCCGAGACGCTCGGCGTACGCAGCGACCACCCGGCCGCCGACGGCAGCCCCGCGACCGTCGAGGTGCACGCGCGCCTGCAGCAGGTGCTGCGATACGGCGAGAACAGCCACCAGTCGGCGGCGCTCTACCGCACCGACGGGGGCGCGGGCATCGCGCAGGCGACGCAGTTACACGGCAAGGAGATGTCGTACAACAACTACGTCGACGCCGATGCCGCCGTGCGCGCCGCCTACGACCACGAAGCCCCCGCCGTCGCGATCATCAAGCACGCCAACCCGTGCGGCATCGCCGTGGGCGCGTCGATCGCCGAAGCCCACGCCGCCGCGCACGCGTGCGACCCCGTCTCGGCCTTCGGCGGCGTCATCGCCGCCAACCGCGACGTGACGCTCGCGGCCGCCGAGTCGATCGCACCGATCTTCACCGAGGTCGTCGTCGCGCCCGGCTTCGAGCCCGAGGCGCGCGCCCTGCTGAGCGAGAAGAAGAACATCCGCCTGCTCGAGCTGCCGACCGGGTTCACGCTGCCGGCCGTCGAGCTGCGGCAGGTGAGCGGAGGACTGCTGCGGCAGGAGGCCGATCATGCGTTCGCCCCGGCGTCGACGTGGCAGCTCGCGGCGGGGGAGCACGCCGATGAGGCGACCCTCGCCGACCTCGAGTTCGCGTGGCGCGCGTGCCGCGCCGTGAAGTCGAACGCCATCCTCTTGGCGTCGGGCGGAGCATCCGTCGGCGTCGGCATGGGGCAGGTCAACCGGGTCGACTCGTGCTACCTCGCGGTGTCGCGCGCCGGCGACCGGGCCCGCGGGTCGGTCGCCGCCTCCGACGCGTTCTTCCCGTTCGCCGACGGGCTGCAGGTGCTGCTCGACGCGGGCGTGCGCGCGGTCGTGCAGCCGGGCGGCTCGGTGCGCGACGAGGAGGTCGTCGCCGCGGCGCAGGCCGCCGGGGTCACGATGTACCTCACGGGCGAGCGCCACTTCTTCCACTGACGGTGCGCGCCCGCGCGCGGTCTCGGTGACCGCGCTCGGGCGCTAGCGTGGCAGTCATGACTCCGATGCTCCGCCGCCTGCTCGACTCCACGCTCGCCGCCCTCGCGGTCGCCGTCACGACCCACCTCGTGACGATCGTGCTCTTCGCCGCGATCAACGGCGCGACCCTCGAGGTGCTCGCGCAGGTCAACGGCATCTTCGGCTTCTCGTCGATTCTGCTCTTCGTCTTCCTCTCCCTCGCGGGCCTCGCCCCGATCTACCGGCACTGGGCGGTCGCTCTCGGCACGGGAACGCTCGCGGCACTTCTCTCGTCCTGGTTCGGCGCGCTGCTCGCGCTCGTCGTCGCTGGCAACCCGATCACGCAAGAGCTCATCGACTACCTGTGGCTGAGCGTGCTCGGCTTCAACCTGCTGTACCAGGTCATCGCCGTGCTCACGGTTATGACGGTCGGCCGTCGCATCATGACGACGCGGGATGCCTCGGCCACGGCCGCGCGCCGCCTCGCGCTCGTCCGCATGCCGTCACCGCGCCTGGCCGAGGGGCTGCTCACGCACCAGGACCGTGTGGAGGTCGACGTCGACCTGGCCGACGCGCAGTGGGAGGGCTACGTGGAGGCCCTGCGGGCGGAGGGCTTCACCCTCGTGGACGTGCCGCACGCCGACGAGCTGCCCGACAGCGTCTTCGTCGAGGACGCCCTCGTCGTCATCGGCGGCACCGCGGTCGTCACGCGGCCCGGCGCTGAGGAGCGCCAGCCCGAGACGGCGGCGGCCGAGCACACCGCGCGCGAACTGGGTCTGCGCCTCGAGCGCATCGTCGCCCCCGGCACCCTCGACGGCGGCGACGTGCTCGCGGTCGGCGACACCCTCTACGTTGGCCGGGGCGGCCGCACGAACGCCGAGGGCATCCACCAGCTGCGCGTCATCGCCGCGCGGCACGGGCTCGGCGTCGTCGCGGTGCCCGTGTCGAAGGTGCTGCATCTCAAGAGCGCCGTGACTGCGCTGCCCGACGGCACGGTGATCGGGCATCCCGATCTGGTGGATGACGTGTCGATGTTCCGCTCGTTCCTGCCCGTGCCGGAGCCCGAGGGCGGCCACGTCGTCGTCCTCGACGACCACACGGTGCTCATGGCGGCCAGTGCACCGCAGTCGGCGGAGCTCATCCGCTCGCTCGGCTACCGCGTCATCACGGTCGACATCTCCGAGTTCGAGAAGCTCGAGGGCTGCGTCACGTGCCTGAGCGTGCTCGTGCGGTAACGATCCGCTCTCGCGTTTCTGCACCCGCCCGCTGAGAGATAGTCTGTAAGGCTGCGCGCTCGACCATCACCGAGTCTCTGCGGCACCATCACCACCGTGCCAACACCACTGTGCGACCGCCACAAGCGGTCGCCGCGCTCACTCGAGGATCCACCGTGTCGACGACCACGCCCGCCCCGCCCCGCCTGACCACCATGCGGGCGATCGCGCGCATCTACCCGTACGCGAAGCCGGCGATGAAGTGGATCTACGCGGGCATGGGGGCGGCGCTCGCCGCGGGAGTCGTGACGCTCATCATCCCGATCGTGCTTCAGGGTCTCGTCGACGGGCCACTGCGCACGGGCGATGCCTCGCAGATCTGGCCGGCCGGTCTGCTCGTGCTCGCGCTCGGGTTCCTCGAAGCCGTCTTCATCATGCTGCGCCGCTGGTTCGTGCTCACGCCCGGCACGCACATCGAGGCGCGCATGCGCAACGGCCTCTACGCGCAACTGCAGGACTTGCCCGTCGCGTTCCACGACCGCTGGCAGTCGGGGCAGTTGCTCAGTCGCGCCGTGAGCGACCTCAACCTCATCCGCCGCTGGCTGTCGTTCGGGTTCGTGCTGCTCATCGTCAACACGGTCACGATCCTCATCGGCTTCGCGGTGCTGCTGAGCTGGAGCCTGTGGCTCGGCCTGCTGTTCCTCGCGATGAGCATCCCGCTGTGGGTGTACGGCTACCTGTTCGAGAAGAAGTACTCGGTGATCGCGCGGCGCGCGCAGGACCAGCAGGGTGACTTGGCGACCGCGGTCGAGGAGAGCGTGCACGGCATCCGCGTGCTCAAGGCTTTCGGTCGCGGCAAGCACTCGCTGCTGAAGTTCGCCGATCAGGCCGAGCTGCTGCGCGGCACCGAGATCGAGAAGGCGAAGGCGATCGCCGGCATCTGGTTCTGGCTCGTCCTCATCCCCGACGTCGCCTTCGCGCTGTGCCTCCTGGGCGGCGTGGCGCTCGCCGCGGCGGGCGAGCTGAGTGTCGGCGAGCTGTTCGCGTTCTTCGCGACGGCGACCGTGCTGCGCTTCCCGATCGAGTCGATCGGCTTCCTGCTGTCGATGACGTTCGACGCGCGCACGGCGACCGACCGCTTCTTCGAGGTCATGGACGAGGTCAACACGATCACCGACCCCGAGGCGCCGCGCACGCTCGCACGGCCGACAGGTCGTCTCACGTTCGAGAACGTCGAATTCCGCTATCAGGATGCCCCCGGCGACCTGCCCGGAACCCTCGACGGCATCGACCTGACCCTCGAGCCGGGCGAGACCATGGCGCTCGTCGGCATCACGGGCAGCGGCAAGACGACGCTCACGGCACTCGCGACGCGGCTCTACGACGTGACGGGCGGGCGCATCCTGCTCGACGACGTCGACATCCGCGATCTCACGCGCGAAGAGCTGCGCCGCCACGTGGCAATGGCGTTCGAGGACGCCACGCTGTTCTCGGCGAGCGTGCGCGACAACGTGCTGCTCGGCCGCCCCGACCTCACCGAGAGCGACGACCCGGCTGCCGCACGCGAGGCCGAGCGGGTGCTCACGGAGGCGATCGAGATCGCGCAGGCGGGCTTCACGTACGACCTGCCGAACGGCCTCGCGACCCTGGTGGGGGAGGAGGGGCTGAGCCTCTCGGGCGGACAGCGCCAGCGGCTCGCGCTCGCGCGCGCCGTCGCGGCCGACCCGGCCGTGCTCGTGCTCGACGATCCGCTGAGCGCTCTCGACGTCGACACCGAAGCCCTGGTGGAGGCGGCCTTGCGCCGCGTGCTCGCGAAGACGACGGGCCTCATCGTCGCGCATCGACCGTCGACCGTGCAGATGGCCGACCGCGTCGCCCTCCTGCAGGAGGGGCGCATCACCGACGTCGGCACGCACTCCGAGCTGCTGCAGCGCAACGAGCACTACCGCTACGTGATCTCGTCCCTCGAGGACGAGGAGCTCGCGGCCGAGGAGCGCGCCGAGCGCGACCTGCGCCTCGCCGAAGAGCAGGGTCGGCGCCAGGACGCGATCGACCGCGAGAGCAGAGTCATCGACCAGGACGGGGAGGGAATCCGATGAGCGTCGTCGGCGTCGAGGGCGAGGAGCGCGACGACTTCACGCGCGGCGAGTCTCGCCAGATGCGGGCCCGCTCGCTACGGCTGCTCGGCTCGCTCGTGCGCCCGGTGCGTGCGCGGGTCATCCTCACGATGTTCGTGATCGTCCTCTCGACGGCGCTGCAGGTGGCCGGCCCCGCGCTCATCGCGTACGGCATCGACACCGGTCTGCCCGCGCTGCTCGACGAGAACGACTGGATGCCGATCGGCCTCATCGTGGGCGCGTACCTGTTGACGGGCATCTCGGGTGCGGCGTTCATCGCGCTCTACCAGGTCATGTCGGCGCGTTTGAGCCAGGCGATCCTGCTCGATCTGCGCAAGCGCGTGTTCCTGCACACGCAGCGCCTGTCGCTCGAGTTCCACGAGTCGTACACCTCGGGCCGCATCATCGCGCGGCAGACGAGCGACCTCGACTCGATTCGCGAGCTGCTGGATTCGGGCCTCAACCAGCTGGTCTCCGGGATGCTCTACATGAGCTTCACGGCCGCCGCACTCGTGCTGCTCGACCCGACCTCGGGTCTCGTCCTGGCCGTGTCGCTCGTGCCGCTTTTGCTACTCACGCGCTGGTTCCAGGTGCGCTCGCAGAAGCTCTTCCGGTACACCCGGGTCGCCTCGGCGCGCCTCATCGTGCATTTCGTGGAGACGATGACGGGCATCCGCGCCGTGAAGGCGTTCCGCAAAGAGCCGCGCAACGCGGTGCAGTTCGGCGACCACGTCGAGGAGTACCGGCACGCCAACGCGCGCGTCATCCGCCTGTTCGGCATCTTCGACCCGGGGCTCGTCCTCATCGGCAACGTGACGGTCGCCGCCGTGCTCGTGGTCGGCGGCTTCCGCATCGTCGACGGCGCGCTCGAGATCGGCGCGCTGCTCGCGATCGTGCTCTACACCCGCCGGTTCTTCGACCCGGCGGAGGAGATGGCGATGTTCTACAACTCCTACCAGGGCGCGGCGGCCGCGCTCGAGAAGATCTCGGGCGTGCTCGAGGAGACGCCCTCGGTCGCCGACCCGACGACCCCCATCGACCTGTGGAAGGCGCGCGGCACCGTGCACTTCGACCGCGTGCGCTTCCAGTACACGCAGGACGAGGTCGTGCTGCCGGATCTCGAGCTCGAGATTCCCGCAGGGCAGACGATCGCGCTCGTCGGCACGACGGGGGCGGGCAAGTCGACGCTCGCGAAGCTCATCGCGCGCTTCTACGACCCCACCTCTGGGGCGGTGACGCTCGACGGCGTCGACCTGCGCAAGCTGCACCCGAAGGATCTGCGGCGCGCGATCGTCATGGTCACGCAGGAGGCCTACCTGTTCTCGGGCACGGTCGCCGACAACATCGCGCTCGGCAACCCGCAGGCTACGCGGGACGAGATCATTGATGCGGCAAAGGCCGTGGGGGCGCACGAGTTCATCGAGTCGCTGCCGCACGGCTACGACACCGACGTCAACAAGCGCGGCGGCCGCGTCTCGGCCGGCCAGCGCCAGCTCATCTCGTTCGCGCGGGCCTTCCTCGCCGACCCGGTCGTGCTCATCCTCGACGAGGCGACAGCCTCGCTCGACATCCCGAGCGAGCGGCTCGTGCAGCAAGCGCTCAATACGCTCCTGAGCGACCGCACGGCCGTCATCATCGCCCACCGGCTGTCGACGGTCGCGATCGCCGACCGCGTGCTCGTCATGGAGCACGGCCGCATCGTCGAGGACGGCACGCCCGCCGAGCTCATCGCGGGCACGGGCAAGTTCGCGCAGCTGCACGCCGCCTGGCGCGACTCCCTCGTGTAGCGATCAGTCGGTCGGGCGGTGGTGGGCGACGGTGAGGTCGAGCCGGTAGGCGAGGGCCTCGACGTATTCGGGCTCGTGCGGCTGCAGTACCCAGCGCAGGGGAGTGTTCTCGGCGCGGTAGTGCTCGAGCGCAGCATCCTCGTGGCCGGAAGGCGGCCTGCCGTCGGCGCGCACGACGCGCCACCACGGCACCGAGCCGCCCTCCATCGCCATGACGCGGCCGACGGCGCGGGCGCCGCGCGAGCCGATCTCGGCCGCGACGTCGCCGTAGGTCATGACGCGGCCGGGCGGGATGTCGTCGACGACGGCGAGCACAGCGCCGACGAAGTCGAGGGGAGACTCCGTGACACCAGGCGTGCGCTTCTCGTTCACGAGTGTGCCAGTCTGCGCGGCCCCGTCAGACGGTGAGCTCGCCGATCTTCTCGCCGTACTCCGTCTCGCCGACCTCGGTGAAGCCGATGCGGCGGA
>Ga0316202_10000293_pt1 | contig 63140 bp, 36 predicted proteins | sample 3monrhotite_MG_FD_204934 | JGI IMG/M metagenome (GOLD analysis project Ga0316202, IMG submission 204934) | Microbial mat bacterial communities from mineral coupon in-situ incubated in ocean water Damariscotta River, Maine, United States -... | ecosystem: Environmental > Aquatic > Marine >...
CCCCTGAACTTTTGGCCCGGGGCCCTAAGGCTGCTTTCGTGGGACTGAGGGACGGGGTCGGTTGATCCCAGGGCGAAAGCAGCTGGGGGCCCCTCTCGGCACGACTCGGTCTCGCCTTTACTGGGGGACGCTGCGCTCCCCCAGGCCCCCTGAACTTTTGGCCCGGGGCCCTAACGCTGCTTTCGTGGGACTAAGGGAGGGGGTCGGTTGATCCCAGGGCGAAAGCAGCTGGGGGCCCCTCTCGGCACGACTCGGTCTCGCCTTTACTGGGGGACGCTGCGCTCCCCCAGACCCCCTGAACTTTTGGCCCGGGGCCCTGCTAAGGTTTGCCTATCCTCAGGAGGCTCCATGCGACTCCAGCTCCCTCTGGCCGCCCTCGCGGCGGCGCTGCTCTGCGGCCAAGCCATGGCTCAAGAGGCGGGACCCCGCCCCTTCGAGAAGGTCCTCGGCGACCTCGACGCGCGGGTGGCAGACGTCTGGAAGGAGGCCAAGGTCAAGCCAGCTCAGCGCCTCGACGACGCGAGCTTCTTCCGCCGCCTGAGCCTCGACCTCGCTGGACGGATCCCGAGCGAAGACGTCGCGCGGGGACTCAGCAAGCGACGCAAGAGCGCCTCGCGCGAGGAGCTCGTGGACGCCGTGATCCACTCCCGCGACTACGCGCGCTTCATGGCGGTCCGCTGGGCGAACCTCCTCGTGGGTCGGAGCGCCTTGGCTCGGAGCGGGGCCCGCCCACCCTTGGTCCGCTGGCTCGAGACCCAAGTCGCCGGAAACGTGGCCTGGGACGAGATCGTCCAAGACCTCCTGACGGCCGAGGGGGCGGTGACCGAGAACGGGGCCACCCAGTATCTCCTCGCCTACCGCAACAAGCCGGAGGAGCTGGCTGGCAACGCGATGCGCGTGTTCCAGGCTCAGCAGGTCCAGTGCGCCCAGTGCCACGACCACCCCTACAAGGACAACTGGAAGCAGAAGGACTTCTGGGCCGTGAGCGCCTTCTTCGCGCGGGTCGGGGTCAAGCGCGAGGGCATGGTCGACACGGTCTTCGAGCGCGAGGCGGGTGAGGTCCGGATCCCGAGCGTGCCCGGGAAGCGGGGTCCGACCGTCGCGCCCCGCTTCGTGACCGGCGAGTCGATAGACCCAGGCGAGGGAGCCTTTCGCCGCGACGAGGTCGCGCGAATCCTGACCGGCCAGCGGAATCCCTACTTCGTGCGGGCCACCGTGAACCGGGTCTGGTCCTTCATGTTCGGCGAGGGATTCACGGACCCCAACGACTTGGCCGAGCCAGATCACGCGCCCGTGCTGGCGGTCCTCGAAGAGGACTTCCGCAAGAGCGGCTACGACCTCCGGCGTCTGGTCCGCTTGATCGCCCTCAGCGAGGCCTACAGCGTCAGCGCTTCAGGCGCGCTCAAGACGAAGGTCAGTCAAGAGAAGGCCCTAGCCCGCGCCCGCCTCCGACCCCTGAACCTCGAGCAGCTCTGGAGCTCGACCCTCGACGCGACAGGCGTCGAGGACGCTTGGTCGAAGATGCCCCCCGAGCAGCGCCGCAACCAGCGCAACAACCTCCGCCGGCGCTTCTACTCCGTGTTCCTCCGCCACGAAGACGCGGCCCTCGAGGAGTATTCCCTCGGTCAGGCCCTGTGGCTCCTCAACGGCCCCATGACCAACGCGCTCCTGCCGCCCCAAGGCCCGCTGATGCGCCGACTCCAAGGGCTGGATCGAGTCGAGGACCAGATCGCGACGCTCTACTTCCGCGTCCTTGGACGACACCCCAGCAAGCCCGAGCTGCGGGCCCTCTCCAAGGGCGCCAGCAAGGGCGACCGGGTCGCTTTCCTCCAAGACCTGGCCTGGGGGCTCTTGAACTCGAGCGAGTTCCTCTTCAACCGCTAGCGTGGCTGTGAGCGCCCTCGATCAGCCTGAGTCGAAGCCGCCCCTGGTGCGGCGGACCTGCCTCTGTCTGCTAGGGGCCCTCGTCCTCTTGGCGATTGGGACCTACTTCGCCCAGGGCCCGATTCGAGCCTGGCAGTTGAAGCAAGGTGTGGCCTCCCTCCAAGGTCTCGCCGCGCCGGGGACCGCGAGCGCTTCGGACCCGCCGGGGGCGCACCGCCACACCTTTTCGAAGGGCGAGTGGGTCGTGGGCGTATCGCAGGACAGCCACACAATCATCGGGGGAGGTGTCCTCGTTGTCAGGGACAGCCGGGGCGCGACGCGCGCCTTCGTCGGGCACGTGTGCGGGGCTGGGGCCTTCGAGCGAACCTGTCGGGTGCTTGAAATGCTTGCTCAGGGGGAGGCAGCGCCCGACCTGGACGCTCTCTATCGTCACCTAGAGGAGGAGTTCGAGGAGCGCGAGGTCAGCCCTCAGGGGACTGACTAGAGTCCGCCGCTGACCGAGGCTCCCCAGGAGCCCTTGTGGCCGCTGGAGCTCGAGCGCTGGCTGCTGCGGCGCTTCTTGGGAGGCTGGACCTGAAGCTGATCCAAGAGACCTACCAAGCGAGCCATGGGGAGGCCGCTCTCTTCGCAGGCCGCGTTCAGGTCGCCCTCCGTGCGTCGGAGGAGCTCGCGGAGGTAACGGGCCGTGAAGGCCTCCTTGGCCTCGGAGTAGCCGTCCTCGAGGATCCGCCGATATTCGCGACCGGCGCGCTCTTCCTTGCGGACGCGCTCGGAGGTCTTGGTCAGACCCGAGCGACGCTGGCTCTGACTTTGACGTGCCTGGTCTTCGAGGCGCTCGCGCTCGGCTTCGAGGCGCTCGTTGCGCTGAGTCAGACGCGCCAGGCGACGCTTAGCGTGACCCTGGGTCCGAACACGCTCGAGGGCGAGGGCCGCGTGGCGGGCGAAGCTGCGCAGGAGCGACTCCTCCGCGGCGGTGAAGGGCTCGTTGCGCTCGGGGTCGTCGAGGATCAGGGCGCCGTGGATCTCGCCGTTGACCTCGAGGGGCAGGCAGGCGACCGCGCCCAGCTCCAGCTTGCGAGCGTGGGACTCGGCGTGATCGAGGATTCCGCCTTCGCGGATCGCGCCGTCGAGGAGGGCCTCGCGGCGCTCGAGGGCGCGGTTAAGGATTCCGCGCAGCACGCGGTACTCCTGGGTTCCCTTGAGGGACTCGGTCCCGCGAGACTCCTTGACCTTGTAGCGCTTCTTCTTGGACTTGCCCTCAGAGGAGGTCGGGAGGGCGAGGGAGCCTCTCGGCAGTCCGCTCAACGAAGAGGCCAGCTCGAGGATCTCGGTCCTGAGCGCTATGGGGTCAGGGGCGCCGCCCAGGAAGTGGATCGCCTCTTGGAGGCGACGCAGACCGAGGACCTCTTCGCGCAGCGCGGAGACCTCGGGGCTGATCTGGGGACGCAGGGGTTGGAACAGGCTGGACTCGGTCACGGCCCGCATTTGACCAGAAGTTCGCCTGCCTTTCCTCTCGGGTTCGTCACCCGAGACGGCGTCCATTTGGCTGGAGCTGCGGCGGACAGGAGTCAGCTTGCTGCTGGAGGCACGCACGACCGGGACGCGACCGCTCGAGCGGAGGCGTTCCAGGTTGCGGGCGAGCTTTTCTCGCCTTGATTGCCTGCGGCGTTCATCCATCGCCAGTCCATAGGTGCAATTTCAGGACCTGTTCTAACTCATGAAAAGAATTGCGACGCGGTGCGTTATCGTCCCACGCCACCCAATTCTGGGAAGGAACCGTCTCATTTCCGCTGGAACGTAGTGCTCGCCTCGAAGCCTTCGCTGGGGCGGCTCAGGGGTGGGGCAGGCCCGAGCGGAGGACGACGACGCGCCCAAGGGGAGGTCTCGGTCTCTCTTCTCAGCGCACACGAGATCGACGAGGAGCACGGAGCCGCTCGGGCGCCTCGGCGCGCCCTCGGCGCCCAAGCACGAGTCAGCCGGTAGAGTCTTCGCTTCGCGCTGCACCTGCGCTGGAGGACATGTGACGAAGCTCCCTTCCTGGGCGTCGGATCTCGCCGAGCAATACTTCGGCGGCACGATGATCGAGTTCATCGTGTCGGGGAACGTCAGCGACCGAGTCGCGGCCGACGACGGCAAGGGCGGGCGTGAATACGTCAGCCTACGACGTTTCTTGGGCGAGAAGCTCTTTCCCCAGCGGGACGCGGTCGTGTTCTACGACCCCAGCAGCGGAGTCACCTTCCGCGACGACAAGACCTACGCCGACTTCATGGAGGTGATTCGGGTCCTAGACGGTCAGCAGGGGACGTCGTATGCCAAGAGCGGCCTGCCCCGCGATGCCAGCCGCGCGCTCTACCTCGTCGAGAAATACATGCGCGCCAAGGTCGCCCCGCGCGGCAACCAGCGCCCGTCTAGCGTGGCCCTGATCGTCGACTACGCCGACCTCCTCTTCCCCGCAGGTGATCCCGGCCATCTCAGTCTCAGCCAGCAGTCGACCTTGGTGACACTCCTGCGCTGGGCCCAGGATCCCGTGTTCCTCGACAGCAACCTGACCGTCGTCTTGATCGCCGAGAACTTGGCTCAGCTCAACAAGGTCCTCGTCGAGTCGCCCTACATTGGCCGTGTCGAGGTCAAGCTCCCGACCGAAGCCGAGCGCCTGCAATACATTCAGGATCGCTTCGCTGAACACCCGGAGTTGGCGGCCGCGAGCGAGGTCCCAGCCGCGCAGTTCTCGAAGCTCACGGGCGGTCTCTCGCGGGTCAACCTCGATCACGTGACCTCCCAGGCCAGGGCCAATAAGTTCCCGATCACGGCCGAGTACGTCTCGAAGATGAAGCGCGAGCTCATCGAGAAGGAGTGCTTCGGGATGCTGGAGTTCCTCTCCTCGTCCCACGGCCTGGACACCGTCTGCGGTCACGAGCCCCAGAAGGCCTGGCTCCGCGCCGACGCTCGCCTGATCAAGGAGGGGCGAACCGACGCCCTCCCCATGGGCTATCTGATCTGTGGTCCCGTCGGGACAGGTAAGAGCTTCATGGCTCAGTGCTTCACCCACGACATAGGGATCCCCTGCGTGCGGCTGAAGAACTTCCGCAGCCAGTGGTACGGTGCGACCGAGGCCAACTGGCAGAAGATCCTGAGCGTGCTCAAGGCCGCGGGCCCGGTCGGGGTCGTCATAGACGAGGCCGACGCGGCGGTCGGGGATCGCTCCTCGGGCCACGAGGTCAGCAACCGCGTGTTCTCAATGCTCGCGACCGAAATGGGTGACACCCGCAACCGGGGTCACATCCTGTGGTTCCTCCTCACCAGTCGCCCGGACCTCCTCCCGGTCGACATCAAGCGTCAGGGACGGGCCGAGATCCACATTCCGCTCTTCTATCCCCACAGCGCCAAGGAGCGGCGCAAGATGCGCGAGGTCCTGGTCAAGAAGTGCGGCTTGGACCTGACGGCGGAGGCCATGAGCCTCGACGTGGCCATGATCGCTGACGGCGCCGAGCCGAGCGACGAGGACACGGCGGCGGACGAGCTCGAGGACGCGCGAAACTCGCTCCGCGACCTCCTCGAGACGGCCACGGATCGCGACTCCATGAGCGCCCTCGCGAGCGCCGCCCACGCTGCCTTGGCGGGCCTGGACGCGGCCGCAGAGGCCTTCGCCGGCGCTCGCGAAGAGGCCGGCGAAGAGGCCGGCGAAGAGGCCAGCGAGGACCACGACCCCGAGACCTGCGACCACGACCACGATCACAGCCACCACCACGACGAGGGTCCAGACCTCGAGCCCGACGACCCCGAGTGGATCCAGGTCTACATGGGGAAGGCTGGCCTCTCAGGCGCCGAGATCGAGTCGGTCCTGATCCGCGCCAAGCGCCACGCCGTCCTCGCAGGACGCGATCAGATCACCCGGGAAGACCTCCGGATCGAGGCCGAGGCCTACACGCCGAACCTCTCCAAGGAGGAGATCGAACTCCAGATCTTGGCGGCGGTCCTGGAGTGCAGCGACAAGCGCTTCCTCCCCCCGATCCTGGCCGGCCTCGACCGGGGTCGGGTCCGCTCGCGAATGCTCCTGATCCTCCGGGCCATGACGTCCAACACGGACATTCGCACGCAGTAGCTGCGGGTCACGGGCCAGAGGCTCGCTGCTGCAGCCGTGCCCCTGCCCGAGCCCGCGCCCGGGTCCCGTCCCCGAGAGCCGGGTTGTGGGCTGCGCTCTTTTGAATCACAGAGGACACGGAGATCCACGGAGGTCGCAGAGGTCGTCTCGCGGGATTCGAGGGCGCTCCAGAGTTGGAAGTGGCGAGGTCGTGTTGGCGAGTCGAGGACGGAGGGGGATTGGAAGCTCCGGCCGACGGGGGCGATCGCTCCGGCTCGGCTTCGGGAGAGAGCCTCTCGTGCCCTGCCCGACCGCCGAGGGACGCCCTCCACTCAGGGTCGCGGCAGCCAGCAGATCTACTTGCGAAAGGCCTCCCCGAAGCGCCTCCGATAGGCAGTCGCGACGCTCTCGGGAATCCGGAACCCGGGCTCGAGCCGGAGCAGCTCTCGCCAGAGGCGATCCACCTCGGCGCGGCGTCCGCTGGGGGCGTTTTCGCCGGCCTGGATCCCCGCGACCCCCAGCCAGAGGTAGAGCTCCGGGCGCTCGGGCTCGTGGGCTCGGGCTCGCGAGAGCTCGCTCTGAATCCAGGGCAAGGCCTCGCGGCGAGTCAGGGCGACGCTGGCGGCCAAGATCCTGGGTGAGGCCCCCTCGGTCAGGCGGAAGGTCTGCTCGAAGGCCCCATAGCGATCGGCCGGCGGCCCCTTGGCGCGGGCCAAGAGGAGGGCGCGGAACATCAAGGCCCGGCAGTTGATCCCGCCCTCCAGCTCGAGGGCTCGCTCCAGGGAGGTCATGGCCGCCTCTCCCTGAGCGAGGTTGAGCTGGTTGACGGCCAGCGCCAACCAGCCAGGCGCGTGGGTCGGGTGGGCCGCGACGAGGCTTTGGCCGAGCTTCTCGCCCTCCTGAGCGGCGCCTTGAAGCCACCCCAGCTCACAGCGCGCCACGAGGGCCGCCACCGAGTCACCCTTCCCGGCGGCGCTGTAACGTCGCCGGGCGACGTCTACTTGGCCGCGCCTGAGCCAGAGCTCAGCCTCGAGGCGCTCGACAGAGGCAGCCGGCGCCCCGGCCTCGCGAGCGCGACCCAGGACCTCGAGCGCGCGCTCGAAGCGGTCTCGACCAAGGAGCAGACGCCCGCACCACACCAAGAGGGCAGGGTCCTCGGGGCCAGCCGCTAGGGCCGCCTCGACGGCGCCGGAGAGCTCGGCCCAGGCGACGCCCCTGAAGGCCTCTCCCAGGGCTTCTCGCAAGGCTTCCCGCGCCTTGGGGCTGACCGAGTTCGCCGCCTCCTCGAGGTGCGCGGGGAGCTCGAAGCGGAGCGCGAGGGCGAGGGCTCCCTTCGGCGCGTAGCCATCCGTCTCGCTCCAGGCAGGGGTCGCCGTGTCCTTGGGGAAGGTCCGAGTCCTGCGCCAGGCCAGGATCGGATCGGCGGCCGCGGCCTGGTCGAAGGCTCGCTGGGCGTCGTCGGGGCGGCCCTGAGCCTCCAAGGCTCGCCCGAGGAGGGCGAGGTCTTGCGGCGCGCGTCGATCGCGCGGAATGCGGTCGAGCCAGCGCGCTGCGGCGGCGAAGGCCTGGGCCCGAATCGCGACCAAGGCCAGGGTCCGGGCTGCCTCGGGCGAGACCTCCTCTTGCAGGGTCAGCCACGTCTCGAGGGTCTGGAGGGCCGCCTTGGGGTCCTCGGCCAGGCTTCCTCGCACGAAGGCGACCTCCAAGCGCGGATCCTCGGCGGGGAGGAGCGCCGCCCAGGCGCGGGCTGAGTTCAGCTCGCCGCGCGCGAGATGAACCTTGGCCGCCACCCAGGCCAGGTCCTGATGCTCAGCACCCGCCTTGTCAGGGAGCCCGGGAAGGCGAGCGCGAGCGACCTCCGGACTCCCGAGCCAGAGCGCGCGCAGAGCTGCGGCGGCCCGCTCCCGGGGCGACTTGGGCCGCTCACCGGAGATCGCTTGGAGGCAGGCCAAGGAGCGCTCTCCCTGGTCCAGAGCGCGCCACACGTGGGCGGCAAGCAGGTCCTCCTGCTTGGCAAAGGAGGGGGCTCCGCTCACGACCTTCCTCAGGTCAGAGAGGCGCCTTCGCTCGAGGTAGAGCTCCAACAAGAGCCGCGTCGCTGCTGCTCGCTCGGAGTCTTGCTCAGGCGAGAGGCTGGCCAGGGCGGCCTGCAGCTCGGCGACGCTCGGAGCCAAGTCCTTCCAGGGAGCGCGCTCTGCGCGCCCCTTGGCGATCGCTCCCCTGGCGGCGGCGAGTCGCTCAGCCGGAGCCAGGGCTACCGCGCTCGGCGTCGGAGTCTCGCGCGGGGTCGCCGCCTTGGTGGGGGTCGCCTGCGGTGCCTCGCTGCCCCTGGGCGTCGGGCTCGCCTCTGCAGAAGGTCGCGTCGCGACGAAGGCCCCGGCTCCTGCCATGAGCAAGATCACGAGCGCGCCAACGCCGAGCGCCACGAGCGGGGGCCCGCCCCCCTCCGCGGGGGTCGGCGCACTGAGGCCCGCCTCGAGCGCCTCGGCGAAGGCGTCAGCGTCGGCGAAGCGCTCGCTCGGAGTGGGGGCCATGGCGCGCTGGACGGCGGCGACGAGCCACTCGGGCTGATCAGGCGCGACCTGCCCGAAGGGCTCTGGCTCTTCGTTTAGCTGCTGGCGGGGCGAGCGGCCGGTCAGCAGCGCGTAGAGCGAGGCGCCCAGGGAGTAGACCTCGCTGGCGGGGCCCGCCTCTTGGCCGCCCTTGTAGAGGACCTCCGGCGCCATGTAGGCCGGAGTCCCCAGGGCCGCGCCGGTCTTGGTCAGGCGCTGGGTCTCCTCGGACTCGATTCCGGCCATACCGAAGTCGACGACGCGAGCGCGCCCTTCGCCGTCGATCATGATGTTGCTCGGCTTGAGGTCGCGGTGCAGGACTCCGACGCCGTTGACGTAGCCCACGGCTCGCGCGGACTCGGCCAACCAGCGGATCTTCTGCTCCTCGCTCACGCTCGGGTCCCGTCCTGCCTCGCGGAGGGTTCGTCCGATCACGACTTCCATCGCGAGGTAGAGCCAGCCCTCGACCTCGCCGCCGTCGTAGGTCGTGACGAGGTTGGGGTGCTTGAGCTTGGCCGTGGCCTGAACTTCGCGGAGGAAGCGCTGCTGGGCGCGCTCGGTGGCGCGGACCAGGAGCTTGAGCGCGACTTCGCGCCCGAGCTGGGTGTCCTGGGCGCGGAACACCGTCCCGAACTGGCCGGAGCCGAGGGGCTCTTGGAGGAGGTAGCGCCCGATCTGACTCCCGACGCTGGGGGCCGCGACTCGACCGCCCGCGCCTCCGCTCCCGCTGCCGAGGCTCGGGTTGAGCGAGCTCCCGCTCGCGCTCTGGGTCCGGGACTGACTACCGCCGAGAGTGCTCCCGATGGAGAGGACCTCGACGCCCCCCGCTCCGAAACGGATCCGGTCGCCGGGTCCAAGGGGGATTGGAGCTTGCCAGGGTTGTCCGTTGACCTGGACCTCGGGGCGGGCGCGGGTCACGACCAGCCCCTCGCCGCTTGGCGTCAGCTCTAGGACGACGTCCGGGGTGGGAGCGGAGCGCGTCTCCCAGCGGCCGTTCCACGCCAAGAGGACCGGCCCGTAGGGGAGAGTGGCCTCCCGCTGTCCGCTGGGTTCGAAGAGACGAAAGCTGAGTGGCTCCAGAGGGCCCCCGGGGGTCTAGTGCAGCCTAGCGGGCCGATGCGACTCGCTCTACTGCGAGATGGCGCGCCAGAACCCGGAATCCAGAACCCAGAACCCAGAACCCAGGCCTTTGGGGCTAGGCGGAGCTCTTGGCGTCCTTGGCGGTCGAAGGGTGCCGGGACGACTCGCCCGACTCCTACTCCTTACCCAGGAGCAGCTCGCGCCCGATCCGAACGAAGGTCCCCTTGGCGGCCGAGCCACGGGTCGTGAAGGCCACCTCGAGCTCTCCGGTCTTGGGGAGGAAGATCATGCTCTGGGCAGTGAAGGAGACGCCGGCCTCGGCGAGCCCTTTTCGGGCCTGCGCGAGGGAGGGCCGGGCTTCGCTCGAGGGGCAGCGGCGACGGATCTTGCGGAGGCGCGAGGTCGAGCTGAGGTAGCTGAAGGAGAGTCGGGGGGCGCGGCGGTCGGGGCTCTCGAAGTGATTCGTGACCGTCAGGGGACGGCCCTCGCAGCGGCGACTCCCGATGCCCGTCGGGTCCAGCTCGAGGACCCGGGCGTCTCCGCTGCGATCGACGAGCGCCAGGTTGTTCGTGACCGTGAGCGGCGTCTGACGGAGGAGCTTCTCGACGCCCTCTGAGGTCGTGGTCTCCTCCAGGGCACGTCGGAGCGCGAACTGGAAGGGGAGCCCGGAGCGCGCCCCGCGCGAATCGTGGACGACGAGGACCCCGAGGGCGACGCCCTTGTTCTGTCCCGAGAGGACGCCCAAGAGCCCAGGCCAGCCGATGGCCACGAAGGGCTCCTGCCCTGCTGGGCGAGCCACGACCACGATCGAGTAGCGCTGGAGGTAGCCCAGGGTTGGGAAGTCCAGGTTCCGAGCCAGGAAGGGCCCCGTGTTCTTGCCTTGGGGCGCGCTGATCGCCGAGCAGGCGAAGCTCCGGTAGAGGTCGGTGAACCACTGGGCGAAGAGGAGCTCGTCCAGCGGCATCTCGACGGCCTTGGCCAGGGCCGCGGCCTCTCGCAGGTAGCGCTGCGGGAGGTGCTCGCTGAACAGGGCCGCGGCATCCTTGGTGGACTGCTTGATTCGACGAGGGCCGACGAAGGCGCGCACGTAGCTGCGGAGGGCCGAGATCTCGTTCTTGAGCAAGGTCCCGTGCTGGGCCCCCATTTCTTCGGGCGTTCCGTTCAGGTAGAGGATCGGGACGCCGCCGGGGCCTCGCTCGAGTCGGCCCTTACCGGCCACGCGCGGCGTCCAGTCCGGAGCGGGCGGCTGCTTCCCCGCCATGCCCCGGATCTGCCCCAGCGCCAGCGAGCGCTCGATGCCGAACTCGGCTCGCCACTGCTTGCTGAAGCGATCGAGCCGCTTCTCGAGCTCGCTGAGGGGGCGCTCTTGATTGGCGCCTTCGCGGGGTTGGCTCTTCTCTTGAGCGATCGCGGGCGCGCCCATGAGGAGCGACGAGGCCAGGACTAGAGAGGAGAGGAGCAGTCTGCGAGTCGGGGTCACGGGATCACCTCGCGAGCAGGGTCGCAAACACGCTCCGAGGCCGGAAGGAGAAACCGCCCGAGGGAGGGTGCTTAGGAGTTGACCTTGATCGCGAGGATCAGGCAGATCACGACGGCGATTCCGGCTACGGCGGCCACGAGCCAGAAGAGCTTGGTCATCTTCTCGAGCTGTTGCTTGAACTCGAGGGCCTCGCGTTGGCGATCGCGGGCCTTGTCCTTCTCGATCTTGAGCAGCTCGCGGAGCTCGTTGGTCGCGAGGCTCTCGACGCCGCCGCTCTTGCCCTTCTCCTTGAGCTTGATCGCCTCGAGGGCCTCGAAGACCTCGGTGATGCTCTGGTAGCGATCGTCTGGGTTCTTGGCGGTCATCTTCGCCAGCACGCCGACCATGGCCTGAGGGACCTGAGGGTTGACCTCGCGGAGGTTCGGCAGGTCGTCGCGGATGTGGCTCCGCATGATCGTGGAGACGGTCCCGTCGAAGGGCGGCCGCTTGGCGAGCATGTGATAGAGGGTGATCCCGAGCGAGTAGAGGTCGGAGCGCCAGTCGACGTCCTTGCCCATGGCTTGCTCAGGAGCGATGTAGTCGGGCGTTCCGAGGACCGAGCCCTCTTCGGTGACCTCGACCTCGATGTTCGACTTGACGAAGCCGAAGTCACCAAGCTTCGCGACGTTGTCGCTCGTGAGCATGATGTTGCTCGGCTTGATGTCGCAGTGGACGATGTCGAAGCGCGAAATGTACTTGATCGCGCGCAGGATCTGAATCGTAAGGTCGATCGCGTCCTCGAGCGACAAGGCGCCTTCGCGCTCAATGATCTGCTCGATGGTCTCGCCCTCGACGTATTCCATCGAGAAGTAGAGCTTCCACTCCTCGCGGCCGACGTCGTAGACCTTGATCAGGTTCTGGTGGCTGAGCTTGCCGACCAGGCGGGCCTCGACCAAGAAGCGCTGCTTGAACTCCTCGTCGTCGAGCCAGCGCTTGTGGAGGATCTTGAGCGCCACGAGCCGGTTCATGCTCGTCTGCTTGGCCTTGAGCACGACACCCAGGCCGCCCTCGCCGAGCTTGCCGTAGATCTCGTAGCCCTTGATGGACCAGCGCTTCTTCTCGGAGTCCTTCTTGAGGCGGCGGTAAGCGACGCCGACGGCGGTCGCCTGGTCGTTGGTCAAGAACTGGGCGTGGACAGCGATGTCCTCGAAGCGGCTCAGCCCCGATTCCTCGTTGCGCAGGAGCCGGAAGCACTCCTTGACCTGATCACGGCTCAGGAATTCGTTCTTTAGCGCGAGCCGCGCAAACGCGCGATCCTCGCTGGTGATTTCGCCCACGAGATTGGGTCCCCGATCTTGGTAGTCCGCGAATTGTAGCGGGCCATCCCCACAGGCGCCCGTGTGGGGATTCCCTTGGATTCTCCCCGACACGAAGCCGCCCTCGAGCCAGAAGCTCGAGGGCGCTCGCTATCCAGCCCCTTGCGAAGCAAGGGAGCTCCGCGAGTGAAGATCGCGACGGCGAGCGCAGCGAGCCTCATTCCGCGGAGCGGATACAGAAACAGAGCTCTACTTGTAGACCTCACGCTTCTTGGCCTTGGTGACCTTGAACTTCGAGATCAAGGCGCCGTAGTTGGCACGGAGGCCGTCGAAGTCGCCTTCCTGTGCGCTGCAGGAGACGGTCCACAGCCGGCCGCCCATGAGGACCGTCAGCTGACGGTAGTGGCGGCCCTTGCGGCGGAACTCGACCTCGAACCCAGCTTGGTTCCCGCGAGTCGCGGTGCCAGCGACGACGATCTGAGCGCCTTGGGTCGTGAGCTGCTTCACCAATCGGCGGCCGAAGACGTCGAGGCTAGCGCCGCGGGCGGGGCGAACGGTCACGATGGCGCGGGAGCGCTTGGAGAATTGGCCGTGGATCACGCCACGCTTGGTGTCTCCAGGGACGGTCCCGTCGAGGACCTGGGCCACGCTCAGCTGGTAGCCAGCGTGGATCAGGCGGTGGGTGTCAGCCTTGGCGGGACCCTGGGGCTCGTCGACCCAAGGCGCCAGCTCCTTGAGCTGATCGCGCATGCCCTGGAGCTGACCCTTCCGGGCCGAGAGGACCATGGCGATGGTCTGGCCCTGGCCGCCGGGGACGAAGTGGATCAGGGTCCGGTCCCCGTTCTTCTCGTCGACAGCCTCGAGGCCCTTGCCGCGAGTGAGGGCGCGGGATTGGGCGACGCTCCAGCCGCGCCCCTCCATCTCGCGCTGCGCCTGCTGAACGGCCTGTGCGACGTCGAAGGGCATGGCCATCACGCGGATCGCGTGGGTCTCGCCCTTGGAGTAGAAGGCCGCCGTCATCTCCTTGAACTCGGCTATGGGCTCGTCGTTCTCGCTGAAGCCGCTCGGGAGGTTGAAGCTGAGGCCGAGGTCGTCGATCCGGACCAGGCCGCCCTCGCCCTTGGTGGCGTTGCTCGAGCTCGTGCTCGGGGCCTCCTCCGTCGTCTCGGGACGAACCTTGTTGGGGTCGAAGTCCGAGAGGGGGGGCTTGGTGGTCATGGCCGGGAGAGGCATGTAGGCGTTCTCGGTCATGAGGGACTTGAAGGACTTGTCCACGATCCGGTTCAGCTCGTCGCCCTTGCTCCCGTAGACCCAGAGGACCTCGGTTCCACGGCGCACGAGGTGGCTGCCGGGGCGCTTCTGCTCGAGGGCGGCGCGGTAGACCCCCTCGAAGGTGGCGGCCTGAGCCTCGCTGTCCCAGGTGCTCAGCCAGATCACGACCAAGCGACCGTCGGCGGTCTCGAGGCCAGCGAAGCGGTCGCCGTCCCAGCCGTGGACGGCCGTGTTGGCCTTGCCCTTCTTGACGCCGAGACCACGCAGGAGGAGGCTCGCGCTGAACTCGCCGAGGGTGTTCTCGTAGAGGCTCTCGGTCTTCTTGCCGAGGACCTTGAGCAGGCTCCCGGGGAGGGAGATCTCCTTGGGCTCGTCGCGCTGACCGAAGTACTTCTCGGGGTGCAGGATCTGCTCAGTGGAGCTGGGGGGATCGTTGAAGAACTTGTCCATTCCCTTCCAGCCGAACTTGCGCTGGAGGTCCTGGGCGAACTCGGCGCCCTGGGTGTAGGGGAACATCATGTTCTCGATGAGGTAGGGCGGCACCGAGCGGAACTTGGCTCCCTCGGGGCTCATCTTCATCATCATTTCTTGCATGCGGTTCAGCTGGCGCATGTCGACCTTGCCCCGGCCCATCTTGCCGAAGAGGTAGCTCATGCCGACGAGCTGAGCCTCGCCCTCGATGAGGCCCTTGTAGGCCTGGATCCGGTCCTCGTGGTCGCCGAGGACGTCGAACCAGCGGTCGAGGCCGAAGTTCTGATCTTGGAGGGCGTGGTGCAGCTCGTGAGCCATCACCATCTCGTCGTTCATCTTCTGCTCAGGACCGCCGCCCATGGGCCGGTCGATGAGGAAGAGCTCCTTCTTCTCCGGGTCGTAGAAGCCGCCGATCTGCTCGCTCATGAACTTGATCAGGGCCTTGCGGAGCTCGTAGTCCTCGGGGAGAAGGCCGAAGGCCTTGATGACCTTCTCTTGCTTCGCCATTTCCTCAGCGGAGGCTTCCTCGTCGAAGCTCTCGCGGATCATCTTCTTGAGGGTCTCAGGCTTCTGAACGTCCGCCTTGACGGGCGCCTGGAACTCGAGGCCGCGCATTTGAGCGACCTCCTCTTGGATCTTCCGGACGTCCTTGAGAATCGGGTGGTCGTCTTGCGCCTGGGCCTGGCTGCCGGCAAAGAGGCCGGCACCAACGAGCAGGAGCGTCGAGAACAGGGTCGGGGTGCGCATCACGCGTATTCCTCCGTTGAGACCGCGCCTCTGCCACTCCCTGGGAGCGGCGCGCAGTCATGACTTACACCGCTTTACGCCGCTCCAACCATCTTCGTTTGATTCACTTGCGGAGTCGGACCAGAGCTCGCCGAATCGCCCCCGGACTCCACTCTCTTCGCGATCTGTGGCCCGTACATGCCTCGTCGTCCTCCAAAGGAGGGCGACGAAGGAGGCTCGAGCGCGCTCAGAGAGCACGCCAAGTCGAGGGAGCGGGGCGGAGCTCCGCGGCGACCCCAGGAATCGAATCAGGGACGAATCAGTAGGAGCGGATCGAGCAGCGCTTGTGGCCGTCTTCGCCTGCGAGCTGGGCGATGGAGTCCTGGGGGAACATGTTGGCCAGGCAGATGAAGATGTGGGCGGCCTTGGGGTAATCCTTGCTCTCCTCGAGCATGGTTCCGTAGAGATCGAGGGCCTCACCGAGCAGAGCGTCGTTCGCCGCGACCACGGGGGCTGGACGACTCTCGGGGAAGAGCCAGGGGGTGAAGCCTTGCTCCGAGAGGCCATCACCCATTTCGTACTTCATCATCGTGAATTCGGCGGTGCCGCTCATGACGGGCTCCCAGTCCCGGCTCTCTTCCTCGGCGAAGAGCGTGATCCACTTCTCGAGGTTCTTCCGGGCTTCGTCGGCGCGCATCGTGCTCGCCTGGATCTGAATGCACATGAGCATTCGCTTGGCCGAATCCGGGTGAGTTGGAGTGGTCTCGTACTTCTTGATGATTCGCGGGAGCATCGGCCCGAGCGCAAGGATCGGGATTGCGATGATCGTGAGGAACCCGGCTACATAGAGCTTGAACTTCAGGTCCTTCTTCTGCTCTTCACTACGTGCCATGGCTCGCCTCCTAGCGGGTGGGGATCGGGAGGCAGGATACAGAGATAACTGCAGCCTGCCAGGGACCTTCCCAAATGGAACCAACTCGCTTGCTGAGGCAGACTCTCGGTCGAGGTGAGCTGGGAAGATGATTGAGGGGATGGCCTGCTGATAGTGAGGGGCCCCGGTCGACGATGAGTTTGAGGGTGGGCGGCACCCCGAGCCATCGTCTCCCCCCACTTTGGGGTGCCGTCCTCCTGACTTCGCGCCGGACCCTCGCCATGGGGTCTCGGATAAGCTCTCGCTCCCACCCCATCGTCGGAGGAGCGCCAGTGAGTGAGTCCGTGGCTGCTGAGGTCGCCCGCCTGCGGGAGACGATTACTCGATACGACCACCTCTACTACGTCTTGGCGACGCCAGAGGTCTCGGATCAGGAGTACGACCGCCTATTCCGCCGCCTCCGCGAGCTCGAGGCTGAGCACCCTGAGCTGGCGGACGCCAACAGCCCCACGGCGCGGGTCGGCGGAACGCCCCTGGACTCCTTTACCTCGGTGACCCACGCCAAGCGGATGCTCTCCCTCGACAACACCTACAGCGCCGACGACCTCCGAGAGTTCGACGGCCGGGTCCGGAAGGGGATTCCAGGCGCTGAGTTCACCTACTTCGTTGACCCCAAGATCGATGGCGTCGCCTGTTCGCTTCGCTACGAAGGGGGACGACTCGTGATGGCTGCGACCCGCGGAAACGGGATCGAAGGTGACGAGATCACCCAGAACGTGCGCACGATCCGAGACATCCCTCTCCGCCTCGAGACCGACAGCCCGCCGGCCGTGTTCGAGGTTCGAGGCGAGGTCTACATGCCAAAGGCCAGCTTCGAGGCGCTCAACGAGCGCCGCGCTGCGGAGGGTTTGGATCTCTACCAGAACCCGCGCAACACGACCGCGGGCACGCTCAAGCTCCTCGACTCCAAGCAGGTCGCGGCTCGCGGTCTGCGCTTCTTGCCGCACGGCGTGGGGGAGGTCTCTGACCCGCTCCCTAGCTACTCGAGCTTCCTCGAGCAGTGCCAGACCTACGGATTCCCGCTCAGCGAGTTCGGAACGTCATGCGCGGACATGGCTGCTGTCCTGGAGTTCGTGGCCGGGTTCGAGGAGAAGCGCTACGCCCTGGACTACGAGATCGACGGGATGGTCCTCAAGGTCGACGACGAGGCGCTCCTCGAGCAGCTCGGGAACACCTCCCACCACCCGCGCGGAATGATCGCCTACAAATACGCCGCCGAGCAGGGAATCACTCGGGTCCTCGAGGTCGAGGTCACCGTCGGCAAGAGCGGCCAGCTCACGCCCCTAGCGCACCTCGAGCCGGTTCGCTTGGCGGGGACCACGGTCATGCGCGCTTCGCTGCACAACTTCGAGGAGGTCGCCCGCAAGGACATTCGCGTTGGCGACCAAGTCGTGGTCGAGAAGGCTGGGGAGATCATTCCCTACGTCGTTCGCGCCGTGAGCGAATCCCGGACGGGAGCGGAGGTCCCGGTCACGCCGCCCGCGGCCTGTCCAGCCTGCGCCACGCCAGCTCGCCGAAACGAGGGCGAGGTCGCCTACTACTGTCCCAACAGCGCCTGCCCGGCGGTGTTGCGAGGCGTCTTGCGCCACTTCTCTTCGCGTCGCGCCATGGACATAGACGGCCTGGGCGAGAAGCTCGTCGACCAACTCGTCGAGAGTGGACACGTCAGCTCGATCTCAGACCTCTACTCGCTGGGCTTCGCCGAGGTCAACGCCCTCGAGCGTATGGGCAAGCGCTCGAGCGAGAAGCTCTTGGAGGGGATCGCGAACTCTCGCCAGCGCGGCCTGGGCCGCCTCCTACATGCCCTCCCGATCCCTCACCTGGGGGAGTCCATGGGTCGAGAGCTGGCTGAGCGAGCGGGATCCCTCGACGCGCTCCTCGGCAAGGAAGGTCCCGAGCTCGAGCGGGCGTTCAAGCTGGGTCCCGTCGTGAGCGCCGACGTCGCGGCTTGGCTCGCTGACGAGGACAACCGAGCCCTGATCGAGCGCCTCCGGGAGGCTGGGCTCAGCTTTGAGGCCAAGGTCCGCCCCGGCAGCGGCGGCGGTGGCCTCAGCGGCAAGGTGTTCGTGATCACAGGCACCCTGCCTCGCCGCTCGCGAGAGGCTTGCAAGGCGGCTATCGAGGCGGTCGGCGGGTCGGTCAAGTCCAGCGTGAGTCGCAAGACGGACTACCTGGTCGCGGGCGAGAAGGCCGGGAGCAAGCTGACCAAGGCTCAGGAGCTCGGCGTCGGGATCCTCGACGAGGATGCTCTCGACGCGCTCCTGGCCGAGGCCCAGGCCGCCGCCGCAGAGAGCGCGGAGGACGCGCCCGCCCAGACCCTGGCGGGCCTGACCTTCGTGGTCACGGGGACGCTCCCGCGTCGCTCCCGAGACGAAGCCAAGGCCGCCATTGAGGCCCGCGGAGGTCGAGTTTCGAGCTCGGTCTCGAAGAAGACGAACTACCTGGTCGCAGGTGAAAAGGCCGGCAGCAAGCTCGCCAAGGCTGAATCTCTGGGCGTTCCGGTCCTCGACGAGGACGCCTTGGACGCGATGCTCGCGGGATAGGTAGGTTTAACAGGTGCGCCGGTTGGGCGACACGCGTCGGGCCCCGGGCTATAGTTGCTGAAGCGACCGAGGATCTCCTTTAGTGCAGTACTACGTGGGCGAAGACGACGACCGCCACATGGTCGATCACCCACCTCTCTTTGCTTGCGAGTGGGAGGGGCGGAAGACTCTCCTTACGCTCAACAAGTCCTTCGTGGAAGAGCTCTTGTCTACGGCCCAGGACATCATGCCCGGGAACCCGGGCGAGATCGCCGGGGCCTACTTCAAGCCCGCCGAGCTGACCTTCACGCTCCACAGCTTCCTCATCCCACCCAAGATCGTGCTCTACAACCCAGAGCAGCTCCGGGGGCCAGAGGCCCTCCCCTACACCGTGGTCCTGATCGACAAGAAGTTCTTCGGGATCCCCGCGGCCTACTTGACCCCCGACCGCTTCGAGGGCTGCGAGGGGCTCAAGTCCATGAAGGTCCGGCCGCGACAACGGTCGCAGCCGCAGCAGCAACAGCCGCCGCGCCCGCGTCCCCAGTCCGGGGTCAAGCAGTCAGGCAGCCGCCGGGCTCCGCAGCAGCCTAGCCAGAGCCAGGGCGGGCGAAAGCCTGCCCGCCGACCTCAGGGTGGGCCGCCCGCCAAGGGCCCCCCCAAGGGCGGGCCTCCCCGCGGTCGCCCCCCCTCGGGACAGCGCCCGGACCCGAACCGCCGCCGTCGCCCGGACGAGAGCGGGAGCCGCGGCGACCCGGCTCGCCCGCGTCCGCGTCCGCGCTAGCGCTCGGGACCTCCCTTCTGTCGCGTGACTCTTGCCTCGCGATCCGCTCCTATGCCTCCTGATCCTCGTCAGCGCGTCCTCCCTCCCCTCCCCTGGGTTCTCGTTGGGCTGCGCGGGGCTGGCAAGTCCAGCGTCGGGCGAGCCTTGGCCATGGAGAGCGGACGCAAGTTCGTGGACCTAGACCAAGTCCTCGAGCGACGAATGGGGCAGTCGATCCCGCAGCTCTTGGCTGCGGGGGAGGTCGGGTTTCGCAGGCTAGAGGCGGACCTCCTGCGCACCTGCCTCGAGCTCCTCTGCTTGGGGACCCCGCAGGCTTCGGTCCTCGCCACCGGCGGAGGCGTCGTCGAGGACGCAGGTTCGCGCCAGCTCCTGCGAGCCTTGCCCGTGGTCTACCTCGAGGCCGCTCCGGCGGTCTTGGCCGCGCGAGTCAGCGCGGACGCCCAAGAGCGTCCAGCCCTCGTCTCGGGCGGGCCCTTGGCCGAGGCTCAGGCCCTCCTGGAGCGACGCGATCCGCTCTACCGTGAGGTCGCGACCCACGTCGTCTCCGCAGAAGGCGAGCTGAGACAGGTCAGCGCCAGGACGCTCGGGGTCCTGCGCACCGAGCGCTAGTCGGTCGGCCGTGTCCGTGCAGAGCTTGCCCAGCTAGGGCCCCAGGCCGCAGTGGGCGCGAGAGTTGGTTGACAGCGAACTGGGGCCTGAGCGATCCTCTCGCCCATGAGCGAACTTCTCGTCCCCGCCTCCTACGTCGCCAACAAGGAGAGCCCTTACGGGCCCTTCGACCGCGACTTCTTCGCCTCGCAGTTCAACGCCGGGGTCGCGCCCCACTGCGAGCTCTTCGCCGAGGGAGAGGTCCCCGTCGTCGAGCTTCAGCTGGCCAACGGCGAGACCTGCGACGTGTTCGCCTTCGAGGCCTTCCACGAGGATCACCTCGTAGCCCAGCTCTTCGACGACCCTCCCAACTGCGAGAGCTTCTACCTCTCCTTCATTCGCTACGAGACGGTGTTCCGGGTCAACATTCGCTACTACGAGCCCCCCGCCAGGCCCTTCGGGTTCAAGCCCGTCAAGGCCCTCGTGGACGGCCCCTCAGCGCTAACGAGCGAGGCGAGGGAGGCCGCGACCGCTGCCGTAGACACCGCCGCCGCCGCTGCTGACGCCGCGGCCGACGCTGCAGATTCGCGCTAGCTCGTGCGCGCTCTCTCCCGCGCCTCGGTCTTCGGAGCCTTGCTTGCGTTGGCCTCCGCAGGTGCCGCGGCCGCGCAGTCCCCGCCTGGGCCTCGCCAGACGCCGGCCGAGGCCCGCCCCGACCTAGAGGCCCTCCGAGCGGCCGCGAGCCGGACGGAGGCCCGCCTCGCCAAGGAGTTCGCGCGCTGGACGCTCCTCTTTCCGACTCGCCAGGGAGCGCAGGTCGAGGTCGAGGTCGTCCGGACTCCCTTCGCGACGCGTCGCCTGATCCGCCTCCGCCTCCCGGACCGCCCGGCGCGCGAGGTGTTGCGGGTCATCGAGCGCGAAGGGGCCTGGTACATCAGCGAGGCCGGCGGGGCCCGGGGGATCTACGCCCCGCGGACCGCGCCCTTCCTCTTCTCGCGGGCCTATCGCTACCTCGACGCGGCGGAGCTACCCCTCGTGCGCGGGCCCCTCGGGCGGAGCGCAGGCCGAGAAGACCAGCGCCTCCTCTTCCGGCGTCCTCTGACGACATTTCAGCGCCAAGGTCTGGAGCGCCTAGCCGCTAGCCTCAAGCAGCGCCAAGGGCTGCGGCGGACTCCTCAGGTCGAGGCGCGCCTGCGCCAGGCCCTGCACGCCTTGGAGGAGGGCGAGCGGGTCCTCGTCGACCCCGAGCTCGGCCTGGAGGTCGAGTTCGGGCCCCCCGACTTCCGCGCGCGCCTGGCTGGCTTCCAGTGGGTCACGGACCTCGACCTGGGCGTGTTCGCGACCGAGGGGCCGGTCCTGGTCGACCAACGCCAGGCTGCAGGGGCCCCAGCGGAGCCCGAGGAGTGGGTGCAGCTGGCGCACGCTGGGCTCTGGCGCCCGGGCATGCGCCGAATAGACCTCGACCTGCGCGAAGTGGAGCTTCGGAGCGGCCGCGTGCGGCGCCCAGAGCTGAGCCTGCCGACGGGGCTCCCGGGCCCTCACCTGGGCGAAGGGGCGCGGCTGGTGCGGTCCAGCGACTCCCACGGGCTCGGCCTCTATCGGGTCGACGCCGAGGGCCTGGCGCGACGCTTGGGGGGGAGCGCCTTGCGAAGCGGCGCCTGTCAGGCCAGCGCGCTTAGCCCCGACGGCAAGACCATAGCCGTGCTCCACGTGCGCGACGCGGAGCGCGGTCAGGCTCAGTTGACCCTCATCGAGCTGGCCGGCGAGCGGGTTCGCCGGATTGGTGTCCCCTTTCACGCGGGCGAGACCCTGAGCTGGTTTCCAGACGGAAAGGCCCTCCTCGTGTCGCGGCGAGAGCGGATCCTGCCTGACTCTCCGCCCTACTCTGCGATCCTACGTGTCGAAGTCCACGGAGGACGCTTCAAGGAGCTCCGGCGAGGAGACGCTCCGGTGTTCTTGGCCGGCGAGCGGATCCTGTATCGCGACAAGCGGGGGCGCTGGCACACCTGCGACCTGAAGGGACGGGACGTCAAGTCGCTCGGAGACGGGCTCTCCGAGCACTCGAGCCCTGCGCCGGGTCCGCGCGGCGAGCGCCTGCTCATGATCGAGGCGACCCGCGAGGGACCGCGACCCGTCGTGGTCGAGGCCAAGACCGGGAAGAGCACGCCCCTGCCCCTCGACGAGATCCAGCGCCAAGGCCTCTGGGGCCTCCCGCGCTGGGGTCGCTGATCGCAGGGGAGTTGCCCCGGTTCTGCCCGCGCGTGGATCCGCTGGCCTCTGCGGCTGCCAGACCGCCCCGCCCACGCGTGAGATTCAGGAGTGAGGTCGCTGGCCACAAGCCATTGCCGAGGCTGGACTTAGCGCCGGGCAGAGGATCCGAGAGATGGAACAGGGCTCTTGGATCGTGAGTAGGGTGTGCAGCGCGCCGTGACCTCTCCTCAGCCACCACCCGTCGAGCTCGTGTTCCGTCACCTGGGACCCGCCCTCTACGCTCAAGCCTTGAGCATTCTCAAGGACGCGAGCGCGGCCGAGGACGTCGTGCAGGACGCCTTCGTGCGGGTTTGGCGACGGCGACACCGCTTGGTGCAGCAAGAGAAGCTCGGCGGCTACCTGGCGACGGCGGTTCGGAACCTGGCCTTCGATCATCTTCGGCGGGGTCGGCGCGCGGCTGAGAGCCAGGTCTTGATCGCGGTCTCGGAGGCGAAGAGCGAGCCCGAGGTCCCAGACACCGAGCGCCTCGACGCGGCTTTGGCCGCGCTCCCCCCAGAGCAACGTGAGGTCGTCGTGCTGCGCGTCCACCTCGAGCTGAGCTTCCCTGAGATCGCGGAGCGGACCCAGTCCCCCTTGGGCACCGTCCACTCTCGCTATCGCTACGCCATGACCCGCCTGCGCGAGACCCTTCGCCCTCAGGCCGCTGGAGGTGAGTCCCATGACTGACCCAGAGCAGACGCCAAGCGCTGGTGCCCCTCACGGGGGTCCTGGTGAGGACGCCTTCGGGGACGTCGTCTCCCTCCTCAGGCTGTCTCAGCCCGCGCTTCCGGTGGACCTCGAGGCTCGCCTCGCGGCCACCGTGGCTCGAGCCAGCGATTCGCCAACCACGCTCCCCTTCGTGGGGCCCGAGGACCTCAAGGCTCTCCTGGAGCGTGACGCCGACGAGGCCTGGTCTCTCACCCTCGCGATCTTCGGGGGGCCGGAGCTGGATGGCCTTGACGAAATGGCGATCAGCGAGAGCTCAGCCTGGGAGACCCTCAGCGAGGCCTTCGCCGGGCTCCAGGGCGAGGAGGCCCTCACGAGCGAGCGAGTCCTGATCAGCGTTGGTCACGCGGCGCTGGGGGTCGCGACTCGACGGGGTCTGGAGATCGCCCCGGCCGAGCTCTTGCACGCTGAAGAGCGGGTCGGGTTGCTGCTCCGCGGTGGACTTGGGCTCCGGGGAGAGGGCCTCCCCGGCGGCGAACTTTGGCGACGCCTGGTCCAGGCCTACCCCCAGTCGGGGGGCGAAGAGCTGCGTGGGCTCATCGCGCGAGAGCTCCTCGACGAGCTGAGCCAGGACGCTGCGTCCCGTCTGGACGAGCTCAGGCAGGAGAGCGCGCTTGGTGCGACGCTGATCGCGGAGCACTATCGGGAGGTGACCGAGGTCCCTCCACGGGTCTGCGTCCGGCGGGACGAACTGGCAGCGGCCATCGAGGCTTGGCAGCCAGCTCCTAAGGCAGCGCAGACGAGCGCTGCGGCGCTTTCCGAGGTCGAGGCTCCACGGGGCTCGTCGGCCAGCGGGCGGGCGGCCGTGGTGGCTGCGCTGGAGCCCTGGTTGGACGCACCTCGCGAGCGGCCCGGCCTGAGCCGTCGCTTGTTCCGGGCCTCCCGACGCAACGTCCCCGTGGTCATCCTGAGCGGCGCTATGGCCCTGGTCCTCTCGGGTGCAGTCGCGCTGATCGTCTGGAAGAGTCAAGCCGCCGAAGCCCGCCGCCTGGTGGTGGCAGGGGAGGCCGAGTGGCAGGCCTTCCAGGACAGATTCCAGAAGGACCTGAGCGAGGCGGAGGCGCGCCTCGAGAAGGGGCGGCAGCGCCTGGAGGACTTCGAGTCGGCCGAGGCCCTGAGCGAGCTCTCGGTCGCCGAGGCGCGCCTCGAGGGCTTGGCCTTGCTGGAGGTCGAGTTCAGCCTCCACACCTCGCCGCTGCGACTCAAGGCCTATGGGGATCGGCACCGCGGCGTCAGCGAGGGGGTCTGGCGGAACGTTCTCCTCGAGCGCTCCCGGGCCCTGGTGCGAACAGGCCGCGGGCACCACGAGGCAGCTCTGCAGGCTGTCGTCAAAGGACTAAAGAGCCATAGCCAGCCTCCAGCGAGGGGCTCTCTCGGTCGCTCGGGGAAGACTCATCTCGAGGCCTTGGCGAGCTTCGCTGAGGAGCACCGTGAGCTGCGGATCCAGAGAGGACGCGTCGAGGCGCTCTTGGGGAGGACTGACGCTGCCCTGGCGACCTTCGCGGCGGTCCTCGAGGAGCACCCCAAGTCCCTCGGCGTCTACCTCGAGTTGGCCAAGGTTCTCCAGCAGCGCGGTGAGCACGTCGAGGCGGCCGCTGTGTGCACCAAGGTGCTCGAATTGGAGCTACAGGGGGTGGTGGTGGAGTCGTATCGGCTCCCTGCCAGTCTCCTGCGCGGCGAGGCCTACCTCGCGCTGGGTCAACCCGACCGCGCGCTGAGGGACTTCCAAGACGTGATCGCCGTCGACGACGACAGCTTCGAGGGCTACCTCAGCCAGGGTCGAGCGCTGCTGGAACTGGGCGACTTCCTGGAAGCTCAGGAGAGCCTGACCGAAGCCATAGACATCATGCCCTCTCTCCCAGACGGCTACCTAGAGCGGGGTCGGCTCTTTTTAGCCCGGCGGCACCTGCCGCAGGCCAAGAAGGACTTCGAGGTCGCAATCTCTCGCTCCGCGACTTGTTACCCCGCCTACGTCGAGCTGGGTCGAGCCTGTGAGCGGCTCTTGGAGGAGGACGCGGCAGAGGCTGCCTATCGCGCGGTCCTCGACGCAAAAGTCAAAGCAGGACAAAAGGTCCGGGCTCAGGCCGTGGCTGCCCTCGGCCAGCTGGAGCTCGCGCTCTCAGATCCTCTCTCGGCAGGCCTCGAGTTCGAGCTGGCGCACCGCGAGGCGGGCGCGGACCAGAGGGGCGGCTTGGGCCCCTACCCGAGCCTGACTCGACTTCAGGTGGCGCAGCAGAAGATGGTCCAGGAGCGCCTCCGCGACGCTCGCTACCACCTCGAGGCGGCGATCCAGGCGGACCCCGGGTTGGCTTCGGCTCGCCTGGGTCGGGCTCGGCTCGCCCTTCGCGAAGGAGATTCGGCGGCCCTCGCGGCTCAGCTCGGCGCGCTCCAGAACATCTTGGCCGCTCGTCCGAAGCCGGTCGTACCCGCGTCGTCTTCCGACGAGGACGATTGGGGCGACGAGGACGAAGAGGAACCGGGCCCGCGCAAGAGCTTGCTCGAGGGCGAGTGCTTGGCCCTCCTCGGACTCCATGCGCAGGGACAGGGACGGCTCAGCAAGGCTCGCGAGCACCTCCAGGCGGCCCTCGAGGTGGATCCTCAGAGCGCCCTGGCCAAGGCTGCCCTGGCTGGGCTCTTCTTGGAGGCGGATCGCGAGCGGGCCCAGACGCTCTTCGCTGAGGCTCGTGAGTCTCAGGCCGACACGAGTGACGAGTCAGGCTTCTTCTTCAACGAAGGACTCCAGCACTCCAACTACGCTCGCCGCACCAAGGGCACGGAGCACTACGCACGGGCGCGTCGCTCCTTCGCCCGCGCTCGGATCGGCAATCCCCTTCACGCTAGCTCCTACCTCGAGGAAGGCCGCCTCTGCGCCGACTGGAGGGCTTGGGACGCTGCCCTGACTTGCCTCGAAGAGGCGATTCGCTGTGACCCTTTCCTGTGGGAGGCGCACCAACTCCGAGGCCTCCTCCTGAGCCGAGACCTCCCGCTCAAGCGAGACCTCTTGAGCCGGCGCCCCGCCCAGCTGCGGGATGTGTCCCTCGGGCGCAAGTCCTTCGACGAGGCCCTGGCGATAGCCCCCAAGGGACAAAAGTCCGAGGCTCACTACGGCCGCGCTCTGGCGTCGATTGCCCTCGCTGGGCAGGGTCAACGTGATCAGCTCCAGGAGGCCTGGGCCGATCTCGAGGCAGCCATAGCAGAGCTGCCCCAGGACCTCAGCGACGCTGGCCCCGAGGTCTTCGTTCGGGCTCGGACCTATCTCCGAGCTCAGGCGCAGGTCGCCGACGCGCTCGAGGACAGCCCTCGGCGGACGGAGCTCAGCGCCCGCTTGGCGCGGGTCGAGGCTCAGGCCACAGCTGCTCTCGAGGAGGAGATCCAGGCGGCAGAGGACCAGCGAGACAAGCTCAACTACAGCGAGGCGATCAAGCGCTACGACCACGCCATTGCACTCGATCCGAAGAGCAGCCGAGCGATCTTTGGGCGGGGAACCTGCTACCTCAAGATCGGCAACTTCGTGCCGGGGATCCTCGACTTCAGTCGGGCCCTCGAGATCGATCCGCGCATCGCAGACGAGGTCTACAACAAGGTCTACCAGATCAGCTACGTCGTCGATCTGAACCGGGTCATCACCGAGATGAACAAGATCGTGGCTGACCACCCCAAGGTCAGCTACGTGGTGTTCCTGCGCGGCTTCTTCTACGTGGCCTACACCGAGTTCAAGCAGGTCTCGGACGAGATCCTGATGCGAGGGCTCGAGGACTTCAACCGCTGCCTCGAGCTGAACCCCGAGCACGTGACGGCCTACCTCTACCGCGGGTTCCTCTACAGCAAGCTCGGCTCACGGCTCGGGGAGCCGGGGAGGGGCGCGCCCAAGGACGAGTGGGACCTCGACGAGGACGGCAGCGTAGACATCCTCAACTCGCGCTCCGAGTGCTTCGCGAGGGCCCTCGAGGACTTGGAGCGGGCCCTAGAGCTCGACCCTGGCTCCGGGATCGCGCACTACCTACGAGCCCTGCACTGGGCTCGGCGCGCGAGCGAGCCTGCGCTCAACGCCACCGAGAAGCGCTCGCTTCAGGAGAAGGCCCTCGAGAGCCTGCGAACTTCCTTTGAGACGGACTTCAAGGGCTACGAGCGGATCCGCAACGAGAAGGCCTTCGACTCGGTGCGCGAGCTTCCTGAGTTCAAGGAGCTGATGCGCGGGAAGTAGGGCGCGGCAGAGAGAGCCAGACTGCGCCAGGTCTCTCTGTCTGGTCGCTAGAGGGTCAGGCTGCGATTGTCTACCGAGTCCTGGAGACGGCGTGACATCAATCCACGACAACGTGATCTATGCCCAAGCCATCGACTATCACGCGGGCAGGATCGTCCTCTACACCCAGTCTTCCCTGGACGAATACACGAACGCCGTCTTCGAGGGCGTCGTAACCCATCACTTCGAGCAGCAGTCGCTGGGAGCGCCGTCTCCCCAGGCAGTGCTCTTCGACATTACAGCCGAGGACCCAGAGTCCACGCTGAGGTCCTACCGCCCCCTCTTGGAGCGGACCAAGAACTACGGCTGGCCTGGCCCTAACTACGAGAGTCTGAGTGAGTTGGCCAGCAAACTGACAGAGGGCGGCGCGCGCTGCTATCAAGTGCAGGGACAGTGCGGGATCGACGGCTTCGTGTTCGCCATGGAATACCGCCTCGAAGGACAAGCAAGCCGGACTTAGCTGCCCAGGCCGTTGAATGACCGCCAAGGACGCCAAGGGCGCCAAAGGTGGGCACTTGGGAACCGCTCTTCACGAATCCGGTCTTGTCTCGTCTTGGCGTCCTTGGCGACCTTGGTGGTTCGAACAAGCAACTCCGCGCCTGGGCGCCGCGCCTACTCCCACCCTTCGAAGCGCCTGAGGAAGCCCTCCCAGCGCGCCAGCATTTGCTCGCGGTTGGCCTTGTAGTAAGCCGAGCCACCGACCAACACCACGCCAGCCACCAAGAGCAGGAGCCCCAGGGCGGTCACCTGAATCGTGCGCTGGAGGCCCATCACGATCTTGAACGCGATGGACGCCAAGCAGAGCAGGATCCCGCCTCCGCCGATCCCAAGGTAGAGCCGGACGCGCAGGACGGTGCCTAGGAGCATTCCGCCGAAGCACACCGCGAGGAGGGTCAGGTTGAACCCGATGGGGTGGCTGAGGTCTGCCAGGGCGTAGTAGGCGCTCGAGCCGATCATGGCGAAGAGGGTCACGCTCTCGACCTTGCGCCGGGCCTCGCGTTGGAGCCCGCCGCCGAAGAGTCGCAGCAGGACGAAGACCCCGAGCCCGACGGGGATCACGTAGGCCTGGAGCGAGCGGAGTCCGAGCTTGCTGTAGACGACCAGGATCACGAAGGTCACGAAGCCCAAGACCGCCAGGAGGTTGTAGGGGCTCTTGCGCTCGCTCCGGCCCATGACGCTCAGGATCACGCTGTTGACCCCCACGACCACGATCGTGATGTCCGAGCTCAGCTCGTTGAACACGGCCCAGCCAATGGCCAGGAGCGGCAAGAGGAGCATCGTCCCGACCAGCGCCAAGCGGTTGTGACGCTTGCTGCTGGCGGTGACCTCCTTGAGGCCAGCCAGGATCGCGGTCAAGGCCAGGCTGGCCCACACGTCGTATTCCAAGGTCCAGAACTCGGTCCCCAGGAGGAGGTGCTGGCGAATCCCCAGCAGGAGCGCCACGCCGCAGGCCTCGGCGACCAGGACCCACGCCAGGTTCTCGCGAGCCTGGCCGAGGCGATACCAGCAGGCCGAGAGCGCGCCCCACACCAGGGAGGTCACAGCCAGGGTCTGGAGGGCGTAGGGCCGGCCCCAGTGCTCGGCGCTGGCCGCGACCATCAGCGCCGTGGACGCCAGGAGCGAGCCCGCGAAGATCTTCCAGCGCTGGCTGGACCAGAAGTCGGCGCAGAGGTGGACGACGCGAGGCTGCTCGAGCCTGAGGTCAGCGAGGAGGTCCGCCGCGCGAGCGCTGAAGCGGAGGATCAAGACCCCCTGTGCCAAGACGGCCGCGGCCAGCCAGGCCAGCGGCCAGGCCGCGTAGAAGGCCCCGCCGGCTCGCAGGTCTGTGTGGCTCCAGTAGGCGACCCAGGGCAGGGCCAAGAGGAGGAGGCTCGCCGTCAGCACGTCGCGGAATCGCGTCGCCAAGTGACGCTCGGCGGGGGTCGCGAGGGAGAGGGTCAGGAAGGCCCCAGCCAAGGCGAGGCTCTCGAGGGACTCGGGGTGGAAGTAGATGGCGTGGACGCCGGTGGTCAGGGCCATGAGCGCGAAGGCGTTGGCGAGGCGAGTCGGAGACTCGATCTTGCGCAGACCGCTGTAGGCGAGACCCGCGCAGGCCCAGGCCGCGAGCACGATCCAGCGGACCGACTCCTGCGGAACGTAGCTCGGGAGGAAGAAGTCCGCGTGGAGGGCGGCCAGGGTCAGGAGGAAGGCGACGCTCCGCTGCCAGGCCAGACCGGTCACGGCGCCGTGGTGAACGAAGATCGTGGCCAGGCCGAAGACCAGGGGCGCGACCTGCTGGGGCGCCTCGGCGCGCCAGGCGCCGAGGGCCACCACGACGATCGTCGTGACGAGGGTCACCATTCCGACGCTGCGACGCTGGGCGTGCCAGCTCGTCCCGTCCAGGCCTGAGATCCACTGGAGGAAGGTCCGGAGCGGCGAGGGGCCACCCGTCGCGACCACGAACACGTGACTCACGGCGAGGGCGATCCAGGCCCCAGGGACCGGGTGCTCGAAGGGCGAGGCCCCTGGGATCGCGGTGATCCCGAAGTAGGTCGAGGCCACGAGGCCCAGGGCTCCGTAGAAGCTGAGCCAGTCGCTGGCGCCCAATCCACGGAGTCGCAAGAGGACGAGCGAGACGACGAACAAGACCGGAGCGCCGGCGTGATAGGGGAGAGTGTTTGGCGCCTCAGAGGGGAAGAGGATCAGGTGGAACACGCCCTGAGCCGAGTAGAGCGCGACCAAAAAGAAGCAGAGGACCACGGCGGAGTCGCGGTAGCGGACCGCGATGGGGCCCAGGCGGCCACCCTCGCGCGCGCCATACTCGGCCCGGAGGTAGAAGTAGAGGGGCGCGATCCCGAGCGCGATCAAGGCCGTGCTGGGGTGGCGGAGGGCGGGGATCAGGAGCGCCAAGCACCAGAGCGCGAGGCTGATCCCGAAGTGGTAGCAGCCCTCGAGCTGGTAGCCCCGGTCCTGGAAGGGCGGCTGAGGGTTCCGCGCGGCCTGGCGGAAGTAGAGCCCAGCCGCGTAGGCCAAGAGTCCCGAGACGACGAAGCGAGTCGAGGTGATCAGGTCCAGGTTGGCGTGGCTGACGTAGTGGACCGCCAGCAGGAGCAAGACCGCGCCGGCTAGGGCCACGTTCCCGACCAACACGAAGCTCCGGACGGCTTCGCGCGGCACGACGCGGCGCACGACGGAGCCCTGGAGGAGCGTCAGGATCAGGCCCATGCAGACCACGTGGGTCGGCGAGAGCCCGCCCGCGGCCAAGAAGGGGATCACGACCAGGACGTTGACGGCGTGAATGTTCGCCAGCGAGAGGAGGAGTCCCCCCAGGATCCTGAGCGGCCCGCGGAGCAGATCGCGGCTCATGAGGAGCACGCTGGCGGCGGCCAGGTATGGGGCCAGGAGCTGGAGCGGGACCCGGCGGAACTCGAGGGCGTGGACCGCGACCGCGACCAAGGTCACGGCCAGGACCGGGAGGTAGAGCTCAGCCAAGGGCGCCAGCTGGGTGCCTATCGCCGGGAAGGACCCGAGGAAGCGGCGCGGACGCGCCTCGTAGGCGGGTCGGAGCAGGGCCCCGCCCAGCGCAACCAGCGCGGCCCAGCCCGTGAGGCTCAGGGGCGCGGCCAGCTGGCGGAGTCGCGCCTCGAGCTCGAGGGGAGCGATCGTCGAGCCGTGGGCGATCAGGTAGGCCAGGACGCACCAGCCAAACGCGATCAGGCCCGAGCGCTGGCCCCGGGCGACGAGCCCGACCACGAGCAAGAGCGCGCCCTGCTCGAAGCGGGAGTAGCTCCCGGCGTGGCCGGCGACGAGGTGGGCCCCCAAGAGCGCCGCCAAGAACAAGGTCACCAGGGAGGTCCCCTGGTGGAAGGGCGCCAGGAGTCCGCGGAAGCGGGTGTAGTCGGGGCGGCGGAACTCGAGGGTCAAGATCAGGGCCTGCACGCCGAGGCTCAGGAGGACCAAGTGGCTCCAGGCTCCAGCTCGGACGACCTCCGCCTGGAGGGTCTCGGCGGGGTGTCCGATCACGCTGACCAAGGGCAGCGCGAGGAGGAAGCCGACCGCGCCATAGCGGAGGTGGTTCGAAGCCAAGGCGTGCCAGATCAGGGCCGCGAGGGTCAGGCTCGCGAGGAGCATGATCCGTCCGCCAGGGACGAACACGAAGGCCGCGGCCAGGTAGAGCCCGAGGAGGCAGGCCCCGGCTCGAGCCACGGCGCGGATCGGGACCAGGAGCGCGTCCTTGACCCACTCCACCCGGCGGGCCACGACCTCGAGGCAGAGGGTCCAGAGGCTGAGGGTCAGGAGCCAGGCCAAGGCTGGGACCTCGGGCCGGAGGGGGAGGCCCTGCTCGAGGACTTGGCCGCGATAGCCGAACACGATCCCGAGGGTGACCGAGATCCAGGCCAGGTGGATCGTGAGCTTGGCCAGGCCCAGGCGCCGCCAGAGGCCGGTCAACCCAGTCCAGGTGAACCCGTGGAGCAGGAGCGCGACCGCGGTCTTGAGGGGGACGCCGCCGCGCGAGGCGTTGCGGGGCAGGTGCTGGAGGAGGCCCTTGCTGGCCAGGATCAGGGCCGTGATCCCGAGGGGGATCGTGAACAGGCTCGCGTCACGTCGTTGGAGCGGGAACTCGACCTGATCCATGATCAGGTCGCCCTGGCCCAGGTCGCGGAGGCGCTCGACGCGGTTCAGGAAGAAGCAGCCCACGATCAGCGCGGCGCCGGCGAGGGCGCTCCCGAGGCCCGAGCCCCAGGTCACGAAGGGCAGGAGGCGCTTGACCTCAGCTTTGAGCTCGGGGAAGAGGACCGCCATCACGACCGCGCCCAGGAGCGCCGGCAGGAGCGAGCGGGCGCAGTAGGTCGCCACGGCCAGGCTCGCGGTCAGGAGGAGGGGCCCGATCAGGTCCAGGGTCACGCGCAGGTCGCTGACCTCGGCCCCGGGTCCTCCGTCGACGAAGATCCGCAGGATCATGGCGCCTATGGCCAAGCTCCCGTAGAGGGTCAGGACCGTGGAGCGAGCCTTGAGGAGGAGAGTCTGGCGGGTCAGAGCCAAGGCGCCGATCCAGAGCCAGGCCAAGGCCCCCAGGCCGAACACCATCGCGTTGCTGGGGAGGGTCCGCCCGACCATGTCGGCGCAGCCGAGGTAGGGGAGACAGAGCGCGAAGAGGAGCGCGCCTGAGTGGACCCAGTCCAGGCGCTCCTCGCGGAGCGCGCGGACGAAGAACACGACGCCGCAGATCGCCAGGACCAGGGCCGTGCCCAAGGGCTCGGAGCGGTAGTGCCACTGGCTGAGGACGCTCACGACCGCCGTCAGAGCCAGGACGAAGGGCTGGATCTCCATCGAGGCTCGGGCCAGGCCCTCGTTCTCGAAGGAGCGCGCGCCAGCGCGCAGGATCCCGAGGGCGACCAGGATCGAGAGACCCAGGAAGGGGAGCGCGTTGACCTCTTCGCCGCCGCGCGGGAACCAGTCGTAGATCCCGATCGCGCAGCCGCCGCCGACGAGGAGGAGCACACCTATGAAGTGGTGGAGGTCGCCCTCGCGCCGTGTGGCTTGGATCAGCCAGATCACGCCAGCCACGAGGAGGGTCAGGACGCGCAGGGCTGGGCTGGCGAAGCCCGTGACTACGCCGAGCAGGATCAGACCGAAGCCGAGGAAGGACTCGGCGCGGATTCCGTCCTGGTCCGCCACGCGCAGGAAGGCGCGCTCGACGCGGAGCACGAGGCCGCCGGCCAGCACGATCAGGAGCGGGTAGGCCGACGCCGCGGGGAAGGTCCCGGCCCCGACGTGGCTCCAGAGCAAGCCCTGGAGGTAGGTCATGAAGAGCGCCGCGCCCGCGAAGAGGTAGGTCGTCCGCTCGTTGAGCAGCTTCGGTGTCAGGAGACGACACACGCTCAGGACGCCCCAGCTAAGGATCCCGAGCCCGAGGTAGGCGCCCGCCGCCAGGATCCAGGCCGCGCGCGCGGGGGCGAACTGGACCAGGAGCGGGAGCCCCGCGCTGAGGAGGTTCAGGGCCATCAGCGGGAGGACGAGGCGGACCGCGAGGTCCTCGTGGGCCGCCCGAGACCAGCGCCGGAGGCAGAGCGAGAACACGAGCGCGTAGATCACGGCCAAGGCGAGGGCGATCAACCACCGCGCAGGCAGGCGCTCTTCGGCGGCGGCCAGGTCCACGATCACGAAGTTGAGCGGGATCAGGGCCACGGCGGCGCCGGCCAAGAGGAGACCTGTCCCGCGCAAGACCTCACGCTTGCCGAGGCGGAACCCGATCTCGCCCAGGGCCAGGGTGAACCCTGCCAGGAGCGAGGGGACCAGGCTGTAGCGCAGGAGGGGGGACTTGTCCCAGGTGTAGTAGGCCAGGAGCGAGGCGCCGACCATGACCATGGCCAGGCCCACGACCATGTACCAGTTCTCGGCCAGGAGCGGGCGGAGGTGCTCCTCCCAGACCGAGGGCGTGGCCGGGACCGGCTCGCGCCGGTAGCGCGGCTTCTCAGGCGCCGCGAGGGGGTCTATCCGACGTCCACGCGCGACAGCGGGGATCGGGCGCCACTCGAAGGGAGCCCGCGGGGAAGCCTGGCCGGCGTCTTCGGTCGCGTCGACCGGGAGGGCAGCGCGCAGGAGCGCGGGGTCGAGGGGGATCCCTGCGGAGACGGGCTCGGGCTCGGGCGTCGTGTGTTGGGGAGCCGCGTCGGGAGTCGAGGCGGAGCCCTGGGCAGGCGCGGCCTCGCCTTGGGCGGCGTTGGCCTCGAGCCAGGCTGAGTCGAAGGGGACCTCTTCTCCCGTCGTGGGAGCGTCCGTGGCCGCGGCGTCCTCCCGGGCAGCCACGACCTCGGGAGCTGCTGGGGCCGTGTCCCCAGTCGGAACGAGGTCGACGGTGGCGGTGGGCACCGCGTGATCGGCGGCTGCGATTCCGGGCTGGATCTCTGCGCCTTCCGCGCTCTCTGTGGAAGCAGGAGCAGCAGCCTCGACGGTGATCAGGCGGCCCGCCGGAGCCGCGAAGTGCGCGCGCTCTTCTGGGGAGAGCTCGAGTTGGTGAGCCGCGAAGAGGCGGTGCCGCTCAACCCCGGCCACGCGCTCGGAGAGCTCGCCGACGAGGAGGCCGAGAACCTGGGGGTCGGCTTCGGAGGTCTGGGAATACCAGACGAAGCTCAGCTCGGGGCCAGCGTTGGCGAAGGTCGCCCCGCGCTCGGGGCGGGTCGGGGTCTGGCTCTGGGTCCACTGGAGCCAGGCCGAGACGCTCTCCCAGGTCGACCACTGGGGCGACTGAAAGCGATAGCTGAGGAGGGCGCAGGCGCGGGCCTGGGACCACTCGCTGTCGCACACGCGCCACAGGAAGGGCGCCACGACCGGGGTCGGCCAGGCCAAGAGCCGGTCGAGGATCGCGGCCTGAAAGCCACGGTCTTCGCTCGCGTTGAAGGCCTCACAGAGCGCCCCGAGGCAGGCCTCTTCGTTGAGGAGCGAGCTCGGGACCTGACCGCAGAGGGCCTGCTCGCGCTCGAAGGCCAGGCGAGCCTCCCAGGCGGGGCGCGCGACCGCGCTGACGTCGTCGGAGGACAGGCCGAGCTGACTCCAGGGGTGTGGGAAGCCCTCGAGCTGAGCTTGGAGCTCGGCGAAGCGGCTCCGGATCTTGTCGCCCACGGCTCCGGGTTCGCCCTCGAGTCCGAGGTAGGCGCGCTGACGGGTCTTGGCGATCAGGTCGCGGGCGACGGGCTCGAGGCCTTCGGACTCGACCCAGCCCCGGGGGAGATCCTCGGGGAAGCCGGCCGGCGCGGCGTCGGCGTCTCGCGCCTCCTGACAGAGCTGCTCTTGGATCGACTCTTGGAGGGGAGCCGCTTGGCTCAGCTCGGCCGAGGCGAGAGCGCTCTGGAGCTCGAGGAGGGAGCCTGGCTCCTCGCCGAGGAGCTCTCGGAGGGCAGGGAGGGCTTGATCTGCCTGGATCGAGCCCGAGGCGAGGTGCTGAGCGAGGAGGAGGACCAAGCGCTCGTTGTTGGCGGGCAGGGGGGCTGAATCAGTCACTAGAAGACCAGCTTCCAGATCACGATCACCGCGAACACGATCCCGATCTTCCAGTAGGTGGCCTGCACGCAGCGCTTGCAGCGGCGCTCGAGGGGGTTGGTCACGACGTAGGCCGTGTTGCACTTGCGGCAGGGCCGCTCCTCACCCAGCGCCGGGTGAGCGCGAGGGGGCTGGAAGGCGGGGCGAGCGCGGCGCGCCGGCTCGAAGTCCTCTGCCTCGCCCTCCTCACGCTTGCCGAGGGAGTGCACGAGCTTGCGGCGGCGGTCTCCCTCTTGGAGCGGCTGCAGCTCCCGGGGGCGGACGCGAACTTCGACGGGCCGCTCCGCGGGAGCTGGCGGCTCGCTGGCCTCGGGGTTGAGGGAGGAGCAGCCAGCGCCTTGGTGCCAGCAGCGCTCGTGGTGAGTCGCGAGGCAGGCCTCGCAGACGACTCGCTCGGCGTCTTCGAGGACCGGGCGTTGGCAACGCGGGCAGGTCGGCGAAGGGATCAGGGTGAACATGGGAGGCACGATAAGTCGTTCACTTCCTGACGGGGTCCACGCGTGCACGGCGATTCCACGCGGGCTCTGGGCCGAGCTGAGTTGGGCTGAGCGAATCCCGTGCCCCGGGCTCCTGCCGCTTCCCGTGCCGTCGGGGTCGGGTTGTGTGAGCGAAGGTTCTTCAACACAGAGGGCGCGAGAGGGGAAGCAGACGCAGAGGGCTTCTCGCCAGGGACGGAGCGCTCCGGAGATGAGGAGGGTGGAGTCGTGTTGGCGAGTCGAGGACGGAGGGAAGGGGAGCTCCGCCTGGCGGGGGCGGGCCGCTTCGGCTCGGGTTCGCGAGAGCCTCCCCGCTGACCGGGATGTGGGCTGGGCTCAGCTCACGCTCCTGCTCGGTTTGGCGAGGGCGGCCAGTGGATCGGAACGCCCAGGGGCCCCGGAGATGAGGTATCGTCCGCGCCTCCTTGGAGGGAGCGGATGAAGGTCCTCGTAACCGGTGGAACGGGCTTTCTAGGCCGTCATGTGATCCGCGCCCTCGTCGGCGCTGGGCATGAGGTCCGAGCCCTGGTGCGGAGCGAGAGCTACTCGCTCCAGCGCGACGGGGCCCAGCAGGTGGTGGGCGACGTCCTCGATCTCGAGGCGCTCCGGGCCGCGAGCGAGGGCCAAGAGATCGTGGTCCACCTGGCGGGCGTCGTCGATCACAAGGGGGAGCCCAGCAAGCTCTATGAGGTTCACATCGAGGGGACTCGGAACGTGGTCGCGGCAGCCAGCGAGGCCAAGGTCACGCGCCTGATCCACATGAGCAGCTCGGGCACGACCGCCGTCTCGAGCGAGCCCGACGTGTTCTCGGAGCGCTCGCCCTATGCGCTCGAGACCGTGCGGCGCTGGCCTTACTACCTCTCCAAGATCTTCGCCGAGAAGGTCGCCCTCGAGGCTCACGCCCGGGGCAAGGTCCCGGTCCTGATCCTGAACCCCAGCCTCTTGCTCGGCCCCGAGGACGAGCGCCTCGGCTCCTCCCAGCTCATCGTGCGCTTCCTGCGACGCGAACTGGCGGCCGTCCCGGCTGGCGGACTGAACTTCGTCGACGTCCGCGACTGCGCCGAGGTGACCCTCAAGGCCATGACCGAGGGCCGCCCCGGCGAGCGCTACCTCCTCGGAGGTCCCAACATGACCTTCGGCGCCTTCTTCGAGCTCCTGGGCAAAGTGACCGACGTCCCGGTCCCGACCTTCACCGCCAACCGCAGGCTAGGCTCGGCCACAGCCGCCGTCCTGGGCGGGCTGGAGGCTGTCGGCGGCCTCGAGGGCGACGAGTCGGTGACCTACGCCATGGCGAACCACTACTGGTATCTCGACGCCAACAAGGCTCGCCGCGAGCTGGGCTTTCGCCCGCGGAACCCCGAGGTCACCCTGCGGGACGCGGTCCGCTCGATCCGCAGCCGCGGCCCCCTCGAGCGCGAGGAGAAGGCGACCTTCGGCGGCCTCGTCCGCGACGTGCAGCGTCTCTTGGGACGCGCCTAGACAGGCCTAGCCATGAAGATCATGGGCCACCGGGGAGCTCGTCATGAGGCTCCCGAGAACACCCTCCGCTCCATAGAGCGCGCCCTCGACGCGGGCGCCGAAGGCGTCGAGATCGACGTCCACTTCAGCCGCGACGGTCACCTGGTCGTGATCCACGACGAGACCCTGGATCGCACGACCAACGGCGAGGGCCCCATAGGCTCCCTCGACCTGGTGGACCTCCAGGCCCTCGACGCGGGCGAAGGGGAGCGGATCCCAACCCTGGCCGAGGTCCTCGACCTCGTGCGCGGGCGCGCCGAGATCTTCGTCGAGCTCAAGGCGCCGGACTGCGAGGCCGCGGTCGTCAAGGCCCTCCAAGCCCAGAGCCAGGTCGGGGCTGCCTACGTCAAGTCCTTCGTCCACCCCTGGCTGCTCACGATCAAGGAGCTCGAGCCGACCCTCCGCACCGCTTGCCTGATGTATGGCCGCCCGGTCGACCCCGTCGGCCTCCTGCGCGCGGCCCAGGCTCAGGTCCTCTCGCTGGGGATCGCGCTCGTGGACGCCCAGCTCGTGACCCAGTGCCACGAGGCGGGCCTCGAGGTCTGCGTCTGGAACTGCAACGAGCCCGAGCAGGTCGCCCGCTATCGGGAGCTCGGCGTCGACTGGCTCGGGACCGACGTCCCGACGGCGGTCTGCGCCCTCTCTTAAGCCCAAGGGAGGAAAAGGGATAGGGGCCTCCCCTCCCCTGGGCTTTCCGGTCTTGGCGGCTCGTTCGTCTTAGAGTTCGTGAGCGCAATGGACGAGACCTCCCTCTTAGCCGACCTCGCCAGCTCGGACGCCACCCAGCGCCGCGCGGCGTTTCGCTTGGTGTTTCAGAGCCACGGCCCCGAACTGCGCGGCTTCCTCCTCCGCGCCGGCGCCGGACCCGAGGCCGACGACCTCCTCCAAGAGACCTTCCTCCGCGCCTATCGCGCCCTGAGCGCACGTCCTCCAACGACTTTACGGGCCTGGCTCTTTGGGATCGCGCGGAACCTCCTGATCGATCACGCCCGCCGCCGCGAGCGCCAGGGCAAGGTCTTCCGCCTCCTCCCGCCGCCAGACGAGAGCCGGCCGGGCTCTGAGCCGGATCGAGCCGCGCGAGTTCAGGCGGGCCTGGCCGACCTCGAGCCTGGCGAGCGCCTCCTCTTGCTGCAGCGGTACGGCGCCGCGACTCCCCTCCGTGACCTAGCCGCCGCTAGCGATTGCACTGAGCGCACGGTGCGCAACCGACTTCAGCGCGCGCTGGAGCAGCTGACCCGATCAATGCTGCGATCCCCTGGAGCCACCTCATGAGCCACGAGATCCTCAGCCAAGACCTGGCGAGACTGGCTGCGGAGCAGCCCGGGTCGCCCGGCCTCGACCCGAGCGACGCAGCCGCCCTCGCCGCCAACTTGAGCTGCGCCTCGAGCGAGCTGCCCCCGGGTGCCTGGGACGAGCTGGAGGCCAAGCTCTGCGTTGAGGACGAGGCCCCTCGCGTGACGCTCTCTTGCACTTACTGCCACGACGGCTTGGCTAGGAGCGGCGGCGAGGCGGCCGCCTACTGCGCGACCTGCCTCGCACCACACCACGCCGATTGCTTCGAAGAGCACGCTCGCTGCGCGGCTCCTGGCTGCGACGAGAAGCGCTGGGTGCTCCCGAGCGATCCGAGCGCGAGGATTCTCGTGCGGCCGCGGACCAGTTTGGGGGCTCATGAGCCAGGGGCGGTATGGAGGGGGTCGCGCCGGTGGCGCAGGCGGGTGGCATGGAGCGCTGCAGCCGCTGCTGTCTTCCTTGGACTGCCACTCGCCGGGATCCTCGGAATGCGTAGCTACGTGCAGAACCTTGGGCATACCTCGGTGGTGGGCTCGAAGGCAGTGGTCTTGACCTTCGTCGACGACTTCCCCGCGGGGCACAAGCTCTCAGCCGACGACGTGGTTCAGAAGGAGATTGATCGACGGGTCTACGCCCTCTACGAGAGGGAGAACTCCCTCGTGACCGAGTCGAAGCTCTCCCTGTATCTCGGTCGTGGCCTAGACCAAAGGGTCAGGGCCGGCGCCGTGATCCGCACCGATCAGTTTCCGGCGGGAACCGTCCGTGGAGTCACGATCTGGTCGTTTGTGGCAGACATCAGCTCTGGAACCCCGATCACGCCTGTGCATGTTCGTCCCCGCTGGATTCCCTCGGGCAGGGTCGAGGCGGGCTGGATTCGGGGTGCCCTGGGATCTGAGTTCTTCGGGCGGCCGATTCGGTGCGATGTCAAGTCGGGTGACGTACTCCGCGAGTCCGACCTTGAGTTCGCCTCCGGGACCCAAGCTCCGAAGAGGCAGCTGTTCGAAGCCCTGGTGTTCAAGCATGACTTGCCCCCCGGAACCCGCCTGGAGGGGAAGCACTTGGAGCGGCGGCAGATTCACTGGCGAGACCATTGGGGGGCCGAGGGCGAGGGGCTGATTCACAAGGAGGCGATCAGGCAGCGCCTCGGTGAAGTCCTCGCTCGGGGAGCGCAGGGTGGGATGCCCGTTCGAGAGCCGCACTTCAGGGACTTCACCCTGGCGAATCGTTGGGAGTCTGGGGTGCCCATTGGCCGGGAGCTGAGTGAAGCAGAGTTCGTTCTGAGTCTGTCACTGACTGCTCGAGGCAAGAGCTTGCTGCGGATCGCGCGACCGGTCGACCGGGCGCGTGCCTACCTCTTGGGCAACGGGATCGCGAAGGACGCAGACCTCTATCAGTGCGAGGTCGCCGCCTATTGTCCACCCCAGCCCACGGTCTACGCCTGGCTCGTGACCTTCAAGGATGAGCAAGGACGGGCCCTCTATGTGGCGGTCAGTGAGGCGGGTCGAACCTGGCAGTTGAACTCCAGCTTCGAGGTGATCCGAGGGGAGGAGTTCCTCGACGAGCGCTCGCTGCCCAAGGGCTACACGCTGATCGACCCCGAGGCGATCGAGGAGGGGGCCGAGACGCCGGACTCTGGGAGGGACTAAGGTCCGGCGAGGACGGCTACGAGTGCTGAGCCAGGGCCTCTTCAGCTGCGCCGAGGTAGAGCTGGCCGCCCAGGAAGGCCCGCGCTAGCGCTTCGGGCTCAGGCGCGCTGAGCTGCCCGCTCAGGTCGCGCTCTTGGCCGCGGGCGGCGTCAGCCAGCTGCAGCAAGAGCGCCGCTGCGCCCGGGAGGTAAGCCGCCCGAAGGGCCGCGGCATCCCGACGGAGGGCGTCCTCGGCGCCGCCGACCAGGGTCGCGGGACCGCCGAGGGCCAGGCGCTCGAGGCGACGCCCGAGACCCCGCAGGGGAGAGGGAGCTTGGGCGCCAGGCGAGACCTCGAAGGCCCGCGGCTCGAGTCGACCGAGGTGGTGGACCTCGAGGGGGTCGAGCCCGACGTTGACGCGGCCCAGCCAGTCGTCGGGGAGACACCAGGCCGGCCCTGGGGGACCCGCGGCGTCCTCGTTGGACGAAGCGAGCGCCCCCTCAGCGTCCAAGGGAGGCCCGCAGGCCAAGAGCCGGACGTCGCCGGACTCCTCGAGCCTGCCGATCCAGGCCAAGGCCAAGCCTGGCGCGCGCGCCAAGAGCCCGAGGGCACGTTCACCCAGGCTCGCAGCCCCCTCCTTCGGCGCCGCCTGGCCCAGGGGCGGGAGGACCTGCACCGCCTCTTCGCCGACCGCCAGCCAGAGGGTTCGGCCCTCGCGGCCGAGGACGACCCCTGTCCCGAACACGAGGTCCGCGCCCGCGCGGCGCTCGGAGGGGGGGAGGGTCAGGCTGGCGCGAGCCCGCGAGAGCTGAGCGTCCCAGGGCAGGCCGAACTCGTCGCCGAGGGTCTCTAGCCAGGTCTGGCCCGGGCCCGAAGCGGCTCGGACCTGCTGACCGGATCCGAGTCGCCCTTGCTCGGAGGCGGTGGCGCGAGTCACTCGGAGGCCCCCCCGAGTCAGCTCGCGGTGAGGGGTCGCGAGGTCCGCGATCCCAATCGGCCCCGCGTAGGCCGCCTCAGCTCGGCTCGGTGGGCCGGGGCGCACGTTGGCCAGGCTGAACCAGCGCGGCTCTGCTCCTGGTTCGGAGACGAGGAGGGTCACGACCCCCGCGCCCGTGGGCGAGACCACGGCCTCGCTCAGGACTCCGGCCAGTCGCAAGGTGCCCGCGTCGCCGTAGCGTCGCCGGCCCTGCCCGATCCACTCCAGGTCCACGTGGTCGGCGCCTTGGAGCAGTCGCCAGGCGATCTCTAACCAGGCTTCCAGGGCCGGCGGCAGCTCTCGGGCGCCGGCGCCGGGGGCTTGTCCCCGCAGCCGTCGAATCGCTCGCACCAGGCGGAGCCCGCTCGCCGCGAGCCTGTGGAGCCCCTCGACGCGCGCCGCGTGGACGCTGCGCAGGAGCTCGGCCTGCAAGAGCGCGCCGGCGCTCAGCGCTCCTCCTTGGAGCAGCTCGCCGCCGCTCCGCCACGCGCGCCGCGCGATCTCCCGCTGGGCTTCCCCGAGCTCGACCTTCGATTCGTGTGGTTCCGCGTCCTCGGAGGACAGGGGCGGCGCGTCCGCCCCGGAGGGCGCCGGGCTTCCGCTCTCTGTCCTCGCTGAATCGCCCCCGGCGTCCTGCGACGAGAGCTCGAGCACGCTGACCACCGCCAGCAGGTGCAAGCAGCGCGGCGCGAGGAGGCAGCTGCAGCTCAGGTCCTCACGCGAGCGCAAGCAGGCTCCCCGCAGCTGAACGCGCTCTCCGCGGGGCGTCGTGATCTCCAGCGCTTCGCCGGCTGCCCAGGTCCAGGCTTCGGCTTGCCTGGGGTCCGCGTCGAGCTTCCGCACCAAGCGGGCGGGGGCCGCCGCCGTCAGCTCGGCGAGGAGCTCGGCGGTGATGGTGGGCCGGGTCACGAGCGGACCTGCTCGCCGACCCAGCGCGCGAGCTCCAGGGGCGTCAGGGCAGCGACGGGCATCCCGGCCGCCACGACTCGCTCGGCGGTGACCTGCGAGTAGCGAGGCTGGCCGAGGTCGTCGAGGGCCGCCAGCCCGAGAGCCGTGGCCCCGGTCTCGACGAGGGCCCGGACCTCGGCCACGAGGCGCGGGACCGAGCCGCCCTCCTCGAAGTCGCTCACGCACACCACCAGGCTCCGCGCAGGAACCGTCAACCGTTGACGAGCGGCCTTGAGCGCGCGCCCGATCATCGTGCCGCCGCCGACGGAGACCTCGAGGAGGAGCGCCAGGGGATCGCTGACGTGCTCGCTGAGGTCAATGACCTCGGTGTTGAAGGCCAGGAAGTCCACGCTGAGGGCCGGGACCCGCGAGAGGATCGCGGCCACGAGGGCGCTGTAGATCACGCTCGGCTCCATGGAGCCTGACATGTCGACGACCAGGACCAGGCGCCAGTCCAAGGAGGGCTGGGCTCGCTCTCGGAACACCCAGCGCTCGGGGACGAGCTGCGGCGTCCCGTCCTCGCGCCTCCGGACCGTATGGAGGTTCCGCCGGACGGTCCGGTTGAGGTCCAGGGGACCGCCGGGGCGGCGCGTGGGGCGGCGCGTAGCGAGGCCGCTCAGGGCAGGCTGGAGCCGGACCGCCAGGGCGTCCACGAGCTGGTCGACGACCCGGCTCACGAGCTTGCGGAGCTGCGCCAGGCGGCCTTCCGGGAGGCCCCCGCGGAGCTCGAGGAGGTTCTGCAGGAGCTGGACCGAGGGTCGGACCTCCTCGGGGTCGAGCTCGAAGGCAGCCGCCGCCCAGCCTTGCTCGACGGCGCGCCCGAGGACCTCCTCGCGGACCTCCTCGCCGAAGAGCGCCTCCAGCTCCTCGGCCCACTCGCGCGCGGTGGGGAAGCCCTCCTCCTGGCTTCCGCCCTGACCGTCGCAGCCCTCGCCCCTTCCTTGCCCGTAGAGCTCGTCGAGGGCTCGCGCCGCTCGGCGGCCCTGGGCGCTGCGCGGGCGACGTCGGCCGAGGATCAAGCGCCAGCGGTCCTGAGCGTCGATGGCAGGCGGGGGGCGAACGTCCTCGGGGGACGGAGTAGGCGAGGCAGGCGCCGAGGTCTCGGTCGCTTCGACCTCTGCCGAGCCCAAGGGCGGCGCGAGGCCCAGGGCCTCCAGCACAGCGAGCCCGGCGCGATCCGCCTCGGCGAAGCTCGCCAGGCGCTCGGGGTCGTGGTCGACGAGGTCGAGGCTCCGTCCCACGCTCGGGTCGAGGCCCTGCTCCTCGACGATGGCGTCTAGGAGCCGCTGGCGGGCGTCGCCAGCGAGGACGGCGAACCCGTCTCGGAGCCCAGGGAGCCGGCGCAAGAAGTCCTCGTCGCTGAGCTCTCGGATCCGAGTCCGGAGGGGAGCGCTGAGCTCGGGGTCTGCCTCGAGGAGCGGAGCCGCCACGATCAAGGCGCCCCGGAGCCGGCCCGCCAAGACCCGGACCTCGCGGAGATCGACCCAAGAGGCCATTCGCTCTCCGAGGGCCCCCGAGGAGGAGAGGGAAGAGAGGGAAGAGAGGGGCCCCGAGCTGCTTTCGCCCTCTGGAGGATCTACCGGGTCGGGATCGTCCTGCGAAAGCAGCGTTAGGGCCCCGGGCCCAGAGCTTAGGGGGTCTGGGGGAGCGCAGCGTCCCCCAGTAGACGAGAGCAGCGTTAGGGCGGCGGAGGCGGCGCCGAGGATCAGGGGCGCTCCCTCCTCCGCCAAGCGCTGGAGGCTCCACGCCAAGCGGGCGCCCGCGAGGCCTTCGCGGCGGAGGCTCTGGATCAGGCTCAGGAGGGCCTTGGCGTCGGGCTCGTCCTCGGAGCCGGCCAAGCCGTCCACCGCGGCGACGGCGGCCTGGAGGATCGGCTCGACCCTCAGCTCGGGGCCCCCCACGAAGGCCGCGGGCGCCCCCCGCTCGTCCTCGCCGACGGCGCCCGGCGGGAGGAGGCCGCTCTCGTGTCCGCGGAGGACGCTGCTGAGGAGGTTCGCGGCGTCGAGGAGCTGAGGCAGCGTCGCCTCCTCCAGGAAGACCCCGCAGAGCTCGGCCAGGCGCTCCTGGGCCAAGGCGCTCAGGCCGCAGGCTGCGGCTAGGCGGGCGCCCTCGAGGCGGTGCTCGGCGGTCAGGCGATCCTCGCGGAGGGCGCGGCCCCGGGCGGCGCGCAGGGTCCCGGCCGCGGCCTGCTCCAGGGTCACCCCCGCCAACCCGGCTAGCTCGAGGGAGGCCGCGGTTTGGGGACTCCAGGCGATTCGCCAGCGAGTCCCGATGGCTTCAGCTCCGCCGAGGCCCTCGAGGGCGACCGGCTTGGCGTAGATCACGCGGCAGGTCTGAAACCGAGCCAGTGTCACTTGACGACGGCGGTCGAGGCCTTTGCGGTAGGGGTCCAGGCGGAGGTCGCGCTCCTCACGCTCGCCGGGGCCGGGGAGGCCCAGGTCCGCCAGGAGGTCTTCGACCTGGGGCGCGAGCCCTGAGCGCGGGGTCTCAGGCGCCAGGCGCCCGCGGCGAGTCCCGACCAGGACTCGCTCGCCGGCGCGGGCCAGGATCCGCCCTCGTCCAAGGCGCTCGCCTTGTCCCAGTGCGACTTCGGCTGCCTCCCACAGCTCGCGGCGAGCAGGGGCCGGGAGGCCGCGGAGGGCAGCGAGGTCGAGGGCCAAGCGGAGCGCTTCGCGAGCGTCGGGGACGCCTGCGGGGTGGCCGCTGGCGCGGACGTGGGCGCAGATCGCGACCAAGGCCGCGGCCAGGGCGTCGCTCACGGCGCGCGGGTCGCCTTGGGCCTCGAACACGGCTTGCTGCCAGAGCGGGTCGCGGATCCCTGCGGGATAGCCCGAGCGCGAGTCGAGGAGGTCCGTGGCGTAGGGGATCAGCGAGGTCACGGGGGCCGGCTTGGCGTCGACGAGGGGCGGGGGCGGCGCACCCCAGAGGAGGGGCTCGCTCAGGAGGGCCGGGGTGTGAAAGGCGCCGACCACGGCCGCGACCCGGCGGCCAGGGTGGGCAGCCAGGCGCGCGCGCATCCAAGCCTCGCGCGCCAGGTCGCGAGGCCCGATCCCCGCACCCTGGGCTTGGTCGAGGCGAAGGGCCCAGCCCAGGAGGAGTCCAGCTCGGCGAATCGACTCGGGCTCTGCGCCGGGGGCTGGCGCCTCGACGCGCCGGTCCCAGAGCTCTTCGAAGTCAGCCGCCTCGGACGCGCGGAGGAGCGTCTGGAGGAGGGTCCGCTCGGGGGCCTCGGCGTCGGGGTCGAGGCGCCAGGTCGGCGAAGGCTGCACCTCGGCCCGGAGCGGGAGATCGCAGGCCTCGACGGGGACCCCGGCCGCGCGCGCCCAGCGAAGGGCGGCGAGCTCGGGGGAGAACTCGGCGAAGGGGTAGAAGGCCAGGCCTCCCTCGTCACCCGCGGCCGCTGCCAGGGCCACCGGAGGCGAGGTCTCGGGGTGGCTGAGCCACTCCAGCCAGGGCTCGAGCTCGGGCGGGAGCTCGAGGAGCAAGACCTCGGGCTGGAAGGCCTCGAGGAGGGCCGGGAGCGCAGACGCGTAGGCTGGCGAGTGGTGGCGGACGCCGCACAGGAAGGGGGCTTGGCTGGCTGCCAGGGCTTCGAGAGCCTGACCGGCGCCGGCGAGGGCGATCGAAGCCATCGCGCTCCCTTCGCAGGCTGTCCTGGGGGGACGTTGAGCCTAGTTGGCCGCGTCGGGGCTCCCCAAGCGATCGGAGACAGCTTGGAGGCGCTCAGAGGCGGCCGTCTCAGAGGCGCGCCGGCAGCGCGCGGAGATCGAGGCTGCCGAGACAGGCGTCTTGGGGCGAGTGGACGGATCCAGGCAGCGCGGCGAGAGGCGAGCGCTTTGGGGGGACAGGGCCCCGGTCGGATTCGTGGTGGGCTGGGTCAAGGGACTCTCCAGGCTGGCGGGGGCTCCCCGCAGGTCGGCGCGTAGCATGGCCCCAACTCGCCGAGCGCGCTAGAGGGATTACACAGGATAAAGATGCCGCGGATGACGCACTGCGTCCAGAATTCGGGCTCCCTGGGGCATCCCGGGGGTGCGATGAGGCAGAGTCTCGGGTGCGTCTTCGAGGGACAAAGGGCCGGTGACGGGGCCTGACTCAAGGCTCTGATTCTCCGCCTTAAGGAGGCCGGGACCGAGTATCATTCGCGCCCGCCTTCCCCAGCGCGACCCCTGAAGGCTAGGAGCACGCATGTCCCTCTCCCCCAGCACCCCCAAACGGTCAGCTCGCTTCGCCTGGACCCGTCGGGCCTTCGGACTCCTGGCCCTGGCGATGATGGTCTTGCCTCTGCAGGGCTGCCCGATCTGGATGGCCGGTGCGATCCTGGAGGACATTTTCCCCGACACCGAGCCCCTCCTGGACACGACCTGGGCCAAGGTTGAGTTCGCCGTGATCTCGCCGGACACGCCCAGCGAGGACCTCTTCGACGTCGACGCGACCTTCGACGACGGCGACGAGCGTGACGAGGACATGCTCTGTGACCTCAGCGAGGAGGAAGAGCTGGGCGACGTGGTCGTCGAGCTCAAGGCTGGGATCTACCTGATGGAGAACGACGTCCTGATCAACGGGGCCAAGAGCTTCACGATGAAGGGGGCGGGTCCGAACAAGACTCGCGTCGTCCTCAACACCGAGACCCGCAACGCGCTCAAGATCGTGGGGGCTGAGCGGGTGCACTTCTCGGGCTTCACGGTCGCGCCCTTCTCGGCCGACGGGATCTCGGTCTTCGACTGCCCTGAGATCGAGGTCGAGAACATGGCCTTCGCCGGCTCGCTCTTCGGGCTTCGGCTCCGCGACAGCGTCGCGACGGTCTCCAGCAGCGTGTTCGCCGGTTGCCAGTCGGGGATCTATGCCCGCAACAGCGAGGTCGAGGTCCGAGAGGTCTACTTCGCCAACTGCGTGAACGCGATGCGGAGCGTGCGGAGCGCGTTCAAGGTGCGGGACAGCTTCGTCTACGACAACCGGAACGTGATTCAGGGTGCAGTGGGACGCCGGACGCACCTCCTGGGGAACCTCCTCTATGGGCCCAAGCAGCTCCTGGGCTGGGAGGGCCGTCCCGGGGTCGCTGCCCACAACCTGGTTCACTTCCGCTTCCTCGGCAACGAGCTGGGCGAGGAGACCAACCGAGAGCTCCAGCGCATAGACGACTTCCCCGACGCCGTGGTGCTTCCCCCCGAGCTGGACGTAGTCGCCATCGAGCTGGCTCGCCTGCGTGGCGAGCGACGCGGCGAGGCCGACCCTGAGGGACAGCTCCGAGACCATCGCCTCGATCGCGCCGACCGAATGGCCCTCGCCTGCCAAGAAGCGCTCCGCAACGACGAGCTGCCCCGCGCCAAGCGCTTGGCCAAGCTGGCCATGGAGTATCTCGGCGACATTCCCCTCGACGAGGCCTCCAAGGCCGTCGTCGACATCTCGGGTCTGGCCAAGGCTCCCTAGGCGCTCGCCCAGAACCCGTGCCAGAGCCCGTGCCCGAGGGCCGGGTCGTGGGCTGGTTGGGTGAGCGAGGAAATTCAACGCAGAGATCTCAGCGGACTGACTCTGCGAGGCCTCTGCGTCTTCTGCGTTGAGAATTCTTGGCCCACACAAGCACCGCACGCCGGGTCTCCGGGACTCTCACGAAGCCCCTCACGAAGGAGGCAGGTAAACCATGCCAGCGCTCATGAAGCCCCTCGCCATCTCTTGGGGCGACCCCGCGGGCGTCGGCCCGGAGGTCGTCCTCAAGGCCCTGGCTCGGGCTCCAGCAGAGCTGGGTCCCGCCCTCGTGGTCGGGGACTTGGCGCGCCTCCGCGAGGCCGCCCAGCGCCTGGGGCTCCCGCTCCCGGCTGAGGTGATCGAAGCCCCGGGCGTGGCCTGCGGGCCGGAGGTCCTCTTCGCAGGTGCGCCGAGCGCGGCCAGCGGTGCCTCTGGCGCCGCGGCGGTCCGAGGCGCGATCCAGCTCGTCCAGAGCGGACGCGCCGCCGCGATCGTGACCGCGCCGCTCAACAAGGAGGCCTTGGGCCTGGCAGGCGAGCCCTATCCCGGCCACACCGAGCTCCTAGCGACCGAGCTCGAGGCGCCTCAGACGCGCATGATGCTCCAGGGCGGCGGACTGCGCGTGATCCTGGTCACGACCCACATCGCGCTCCGCGACGTCCCGGGCGCCCTGACCCGGGAGGGGATCCTGGAGACCGCGCGGACGGCGGCCCGCGGCCTGCGCGAGCTGGGGGTCGCGAACCCGCGCTTGGCGCTGGCGGCCCTCAACCCCCACGCCTCGGACGGCGGTCGCTTCGGCGACGAGGAGGCCCTCCTCCTGGGGCCCGTCGTGGCCGAGCTCCAAGCCGAGGGGATCCTGATCGAGGGCCCGCTCCCGGCAGACACCCTCTTCGCCCAAGCCGTCCGGCCCGAGCGCGGGATCGACGCCGTGATCGCGCTCTATCACGACCAAGGCCTGATCCCCGTCAAGCTCGCGGCCTTCGGCGGCGCGACCAACGTCACCTTGGGACTCCCTCTCGTGCGGACCTCGCCCGACCACGGGACGGCCTACGACATTGCAGGCCAAGGCAAGGCCGAGGCCGAGAGCTTCATTGAGGCCATGCGCGTCGCTCGTCAGCTCGTGGCCGCTCGCGGAGGCTGAGGCCGCGCGTAACGCGCTCCCTCGCGGTCCCCAATAGCTAGGCAACACGACCGCGATGACGGTCCCAACCCCAGCCCTTGGAGGCGACGTGTCCCTGCGTTTTGCCATTGTCTCAACCTGTGTCCTCTTCTTTAGTGCCTGCGCCGGCCCGCAGTCAGTGCCTGTGGACGATCCTGCAGCCTACGGTCCAGCCATGGAGCGCTTCTTGACCGGTACCTGGACCACCACGACTCAGATCGAGGAGGCGCCTTGGTTCCTCTTCGATAGCAGCACTGACCAGGCAGCAGCTGGGCCGAGCTCTCCGGGCCTCAAGTTGGCAACCCAGCCTAGGCCAGCCGTACCTCCCTCAGCCATGAGCCTGACCTTCCTCCCTCCCCAGGGCCCCCCCCGCTACGGCGAGGATTGGGAGGTTGCACGCGAGTGGGGCAACTACACGGCGCACGGCTACTTGCTCGTCCAGTGCGAGATCCCTGGCCACCCTCGAGTCCTCAAGCTCCTTTCTTACAAGCTCCAAGAGCTCGCTGAGGGTGAGGTCCGGGTACAGGTCAGCCCGGCCGGCCTCTATCGGATTCGCATTCTGGGTGAGTCGGGCTTGCGCCTGACGAGTCTGGTCGGCGAAGAATCGGAGTTCTCACTGGAGTTGCGCAGCAGGCTCCCAGCACATGGTGCTCCTGAAGCTGCGACTCCTCCGGCTGGGGTCCGCCGCGCCGACGGTTAGGGCAAGAGCGAGCCTTCTCCGCCGTCATTCGCTGAAGTGACGACGGAGGGGGCTGCCGGCGGAACCCAGCTAGCGTTGATACTCCTCGTTGTTCGTGCTGACCCTGGCCGGGACAGCGAGGACCGCGTCCTCGGGTCGTCGTTGAGCCGGGTATCGGGTGAGGTGCTCGTTGAGCGCGTCGCTCGAGGCCTCTCCGACCCAGAGCCCGTCGACCCAGCGTCCCTCTCGGCCGTCGAGGCGCGCGGCCCGGACGGCGCGGCGGTAGAGATCGGCGGCTAAGGCTGGGTCCTCCGTCCAGTCGGCGATCCGAAGCAGGGCGTCGCAGTTCCCTCGCGCGGCCGCTTCCTGAATCCAGCGGTAGCCTTGGGCTACGTCGCGGGCCTCGGTCCCTAGCGCCCAGAGCGCTCTGGGATCACCGAGCTCCGCGGCCTCGCGGAGGAGCCGCTCGCGCTCTCGAGGGTCGGCCGCCTCCTCTGCCCTGGCGTAGGCCTCTCGCCCGATCTCGACGCGAGCCCGCGGCTCACCCTGGTGCGCAGCTCGAAACAGCCAGACCCTGGCTCGAGCCGAGTCCGCAGGCTGTCCTAGCCCGTCGCGGGCTCGCTCGGAGAGCGCGTAGGAGGCCGCGCCGTCCTGGAGGAACACGGCCCTCAGCCAGTGTCGCGTCCCCTCCTCCGAAGTCAGGACTCCCAGGAAGCCCACCAGCAAGGGAAGGCACACGACGAGGCGCAGCCAGCGCTCCCGGTGAAGGGGCCGGTGGCTGCTCTCAGGGAGGCTCTGGACGGGGATCGGGAGCATGGGCTTGGGCTGGGGGAGGTTCGGAATCGAGGCGCGCTGGCCGAACCTACCAATCAGACGTCCAAGCTCCTAGAAGTTCACGCCTCTAGGAGCTGCAGGCTGCCGACCTCGACGCGCGACTGGCCGCGTCCCTCAGGGACGACGCGAACGCCGAACCCGATTCGCTCGGCCAAGCCCGGGAGGTGAGAGATCAGGACCACCTGGCGCCCGCCGGCCTGGAGGGCGTCGAGGGCGGCTAGGGCCAGCTCCTGAGCGTCGGCGTCGAGGCTCCCGAAGCCCTCGTCCACGAAGAGCGACTCGACCGAGGCCTCCTGGGAGCTGAGGGCCCCGACACCCAGGGCCAAGGCCAGGGAGACCAGGAAGGACTCGCCCCCCGAGAGGCTGCTCGTCGCTCGAACCTCGTCGCCCAAGGTCCGGTCAATAACCTGAAGGTCGAGGTCTTGGCCCGCCACCCGAGCCAGGCGATAGCGCGGGGCCAGGTCGGCCAGGGCGGCGTTGGCCTGATCCAAGAGGAGCTCCAGGGTCAGGCTCTGGGCGAAGACGCGCAGCCGCTTGCCGTCGTGGCTCCCGATCAGCCGGCTCAGGGCCTGCCAGCGGGCGTAATCTTCGCGATCGCGCTCCAAGCGCTGGCTCAACTCCTCAGCCTCGGCCTTGGCGGACTCGTCGGCGAGGAGCACCCCGCGCAGGCGGGCCCGCGCCTCGTCGGCCTCGAGGCGGCGCGGAGCGGCCGCGGCCGCGGCCGCCCGAGCCTCGGCCGCGCTGAGGGTCGGGGTCCCGCTGGCTTCCTGGGCGCGGAGCGCCTCGCGGCGCAGGCGCAGCTCGTGCTCGGCCGAGCGGAGGCCGTCGCGGAGCCGCTCCTCTTCGTCTCGCACCTCGCGGGCCCTGAGGGTCGTCCAGGTCAGGGCTTCTTCCAAGAGCGAGGCAGGCTCGAGGGCCTCTTGGGCGAAGCCCGCCGGGAGCTCGCGCTCGGCGGCGAGCCCGTCCGTCGCTGCGGGACGCTTCTCAGGACCCGACCCCTCGCCCGGGACCCGTCCGCTCGCGAGGCGTTGGGTCAACGCGGCCAGGGCTTCGGCGCGGGCGCCCTCGAGTTCGCTGGCCCGCGCGGCGCAAGCCTCACGGGCGACCTCGCGCGCAGCTCTGACCTGAGCGTGGCGGGCCTCGGCGCCCGCCAGGTTCGCAGCGGCCTGGGCTTGGGCTTGGCTGGCGGCGCTCTGGCTGGCCTGAGCTCGATCCAAGGTCGCCTCGAGCTCGGCTAGAGCTTGGCTAGGGAGGAGATCGCCTGTGAGGCCCAGGTCGTCGAGCTCCTGAGCCAGGGCGGCGCGGGCTTGGCGCGCCTCCGTTCGGCGAGTCTCGCTCGCGGCCAGGGCGCGCTCGGCGGCCTTGACCTCGGCCTCGCAGGTCGCCGCCCGGGGCTCGAGGGCCTCGAGCTCGGCCCGAGCCTGCTCGACCCGGCGCCGAGCGCCGGCGGCGGCGGCCAGCCGCTCGCGGAGATCCGCGCTGAAGGCCGCGGGATCGGCCAGGAAAGCCTCGCGCCAAGCTGGACTCGCCTCGGGGGTCGCGGCGGCCTCGGGCGAGGGGAAAGCTGCCTCGAGCTCGTCGAGGGCCCGGGAGACCTTGGACTCGAGGTGGGCTGCGCGCTCTGCGGCCTGGCGGGCGGCGGCCTCGGCCTCGCGGAGCGACTGCTGGCCGCGCAGGGCGGCCTCGCGAGCGTCGGCGCGGGCAGCGCGGAGGACGACCAGGGCCTGGCCGCGGGCGTCGTGCTCTTGGAGCTGAGCTTCGAGGCTCGCCAGGCGCTCCTCGGCTTCGCTGAGGGCTGCGTCGAGCTCGGTCCCGAGGGTCTCGCTGGCGGCGTCGGGCCCGAGGGTCGCGGCAGCTCGGCCCAAGGTCCAGCTCGCCTTCCAGGCCAGCTCCAGCCAGCGGGCCTCGGCCTCGCTCGCCGCGGCGCCAGCGATCTCTGCCCGCGCGCTGGCCTGCTCGGCGCGGACGCTGGCTTGCTCACGGCGCTCTGTCAACGCGCGACGGTCGCCGCGGGCGCTGCGGATCTCCTCCTGGAGGACCTGAACTCGCTCGCGTTGTCCGGCGAGGACTGCGTCGAGGGGCGGGGCCTCCTCGGCGTAGGGATGCTCCTCGGCGCCGCAGAGAACGCAGGGCTCGCCCTCGCGGAGCTCGTGGCGGAGGTCACCGAGCTGGAGGGTTCGTTCCAGGAGGACCCAGGCCCGCTCGGCCTCCTCGGCTGAGGCGACGGCTCGGATCTCAGCCTCGCGGGCGGCCTCGGCGCCGGCCTCGGCCGTCGCGACCTCGGCCTGGGCCTCGCTCGCCTCGCTCCGGGCGGCGTCCTCGCGGGACCTCGCCGAGAGGGCCGTGGCGCGCGCCTCGCGCAGCTCGACCAGGCGCAGGCGGCGCTCGGTCCAGGCGGCGCGCTCTTGCCGCCAGCCCTCGGCTCGCTCGGCGTCGTCCTCGTAGGCCTGAGTCGCCTCTTGGGCCAGGCCGTTGGCCGCCTCCGCGGCGGCGTCTAGCTCCGCGCTGGCCTGACGCAGCGTGAGCGCGGCCTCGGCTCGCTCGGCGGACTGGCTGGCGGCTTGGGGTCGGTCGCCTGCCGCGCGAGCCAGGCGCGCCAGCCGGGCGTCCCAGCTCGACTCTTCTTGGGCCAAGGCCGCCGCCTGGGGGTCCGCGGCGAGCTCTGCGAGGCCTGCGGTCCGGGCCTCGCGCGCCAGCGCCGCAGACGCACGCGCCGCCTTCGCCTCGGCCTGAGCCTGAGCGAGGCTGGCCTCGGCTGCGACGAAGGCCGCCTCGGCGCGGGCCAGCTCTTCGCTCCGCTCGCCGAGGGAGCGCTCCAAGGTCGCGGCCTGGCGGAGCTTCGGGCCGCGGGTCCTCAGCTCGAGGTCGGCGGCCCGGAGGGCGCCTTGGGCAGCGCTCGAGGCCTCAGCTGCGCGTTGCTGGGCCGCGCTGGCTCCCTCCCGAGCGACGAGGGCAAGCTCTAGCTCTCGTTCGGCGTCAGCTTCCACGGCCGCAGCTCGTCCGCGGGCGCGCTGAAGGTGGACCAGGGGCTGGGCGAGTTCCCAGGCGACGAGGAGGCGGCGCTGGGAGGTAGCGGCTTCCCAGAGTCCGCGGGCCTGTTGGAGCTCGTCCTTGGCCCGCGTCGCGCAGGCCCGCAAGGCGACGTGCTGCTCGTGCCAGGCGCTGGCCTCTTCGGCCTCCGAGAGGGCTGCGGCGGCGGCGCGAGCTTCTGCTTCGGCCGCTTCGAGCTCTCCCTGGAGGCGGATCCGCTCGGCCTCTGGCAGCCGCCGGTAGCCGCCCAGGCGCGCTTCGAGGAGCGCCACGCCCTCGCGGGCCCGGGCCGCTCGCTGGTGGGCGGCTATCGAGAGCTGACCGTAGATCTCGGTCCCCGTGACCCGCTCCAGGAGCGCAGCTCGCTCTTCGGGCTTGGCCCGAAGGAAGCCCGCGAACTCACCCTGAGCCAGGAGGGCCGAGCGGCAGAACCCGTCGTAGTCGAGGCCCAGGGCCTCCTCTATGGCAGCCAGGGTCTGGGTCTTGGTCCCGCCCGCCAGGACGCCCGTGTCGAGGTTCTCGAGGCTGACCTCTTGGCTCTGGAGGCGCCCCAAGGCGCGGCCCCGCGCGCGCCGGACCGACCAACGCGCCCGCCAGCGCTCGCCACGGACCCCCAGGAAATCGACCTCGGCGTGGCCTGAGCTGGCGCCGCGTCGGAGCACGCAGCGCGGGTCCCCAGAGGACAAGGTCTTCTGGTCTTCCTCGTGGAGGAACCCGACCGCAGCGCCGCGGCCTCCCAGGCGAGGGGTTCGATCGAAGAGCGCCAAGCACATCGCGTCGAGGAGCGTGCTCTTGCCGGCCCCGGTCGGGCCCGTGATGGCGATGAGCCCGCTCTCGGCCAGGGGCCCCTCGGCCAGGTCGAGCTCGAACTTCCCCGCCAGGCTGGCCAGGTTCTCACCTCGGAGCGCCAGGATCCTCATGGCAGGTCTACTGGGGGATGCAGGTCTACTGGGGGATGCTGGTCTACTGGGGGATGCTGCGCTCCCCCAGACCCCCTAAGCTTTTGGCCCGGGGCCCTAACGGTGCTTTCGTTGGACGGAGAGACGGGGTTGGGTGATCCCAGGGGCGAAAGCACCTGGGGGCCCCTCTCGGCATGGATCCCAGCTTTTTCCGCCGCGCGCTCAGCCCGCTTGGCGTGGATCCCAGCTTCTTCCGTCGCGCGCTCACCCCGCTTGGCGTGGATCTCAGCTTCTTCCGCTGGGCGCTCAGCCCGCTTGACGTGGATCCCAGCTTCTTCCGCCGCGCGCTCATTCCTCTTGGTGCGGATCCCTGCCTCGGGGAGAGGCTCCGCGCGCTCACTCCTCTTGGCAGGGTCGCTCGCTTCTTCCTGGGTGTCGCTCGTTGACGAATCGCCGGCTCGGGCCAGGTTGAGGTCGGTCTCTGGAGTCTTGGATGCTTGGAGTTCGCTGAGGAGGGTCGCGAAGGCTTGTTCGAGCTCGGCGGGGGGGCCTTCGGCTTCGGGGTAGGCCTTGGCGTAGCAGCGGCGGAAGACCTCCTTGGGCTCGATCTCGCGGAGGTGGGTTCCGCGGGATCGATCGGCGAGGGCTTCGCCTGGCTCGGCCGTGCGGGCGACCTCGAGCTTGACCAGGCGGGCACGGCGTCCCTCGAGGGCGGCTTCGACTTGGTCGCGGAGCCCCGGGGAGGGGCCCTCCACGGAGACGCGGACCTCGAGGAAGGGGCGGGCTGAGGTCGGCTCGTCCGCGATGCGGGGGGGGAGCGCCGTCAGGCGGGGCAGGACCTCGGTCAGGGGGGCGGGCCCTTCCGGGGGGAGCCGAATCAGGTCCACGGGGCGCGGCACGAGGAGGGGCGCTTGGGAGACGAGGGCTCCGGCCTGGAACTCGAGGAGCCGGCACTCGTGGACGTAATCGACCTCAGCGAAGGAGAGCGGGAGCGGGGAGCCGGCGTAGCGGATCGTCTCGCGCTCGATGGGCTGGGCCTTGTGGACGTGTCCTACAGCGACGTAGTCGACCTCGGGCGGGAAGAGGTCGGCGCTGAGGCTCTCGCCGCCGTGGATGGGCCGCTCGCTGACGCCGTCTTGGGCCGCTCCATGGATCGTGCAGTGGGCCGTCACGATCAGGGCCTGCGCCTCCTGACGTCGCCCGCGAGCCGCGAGGAGGACCTCGGCGTAGAGGTCGCCTGCCTTGAGGAGGGGACCTCCGTCACCTGGGGGCAAGTCGGCGGGGCGCAGGAAGGGGACCGCAGCCACCCAGACCTCGACGGCGCCGCTGGGCCCCTGGAGGGGGATCAGGATCCGATCGAGGTCGAGGGGCGCCGCCACGCCCGGCATCCGCTCAGCGAGTCTCCGCGGGAGTCGCCCGACGACATGAACGCCGAGGGGGCTCAGGAGGGCGCGGGCGGCCTCGAGGCGCTGGGGCGAGTCGTGATTGCCGCCGATCACAACCACCTGCAGCCCAGGCCGCCGCTCGCGGGCTGCCGCTAGGAACTCGTAGAAGGTCCGCTCGGCCGCCACGGGCGGCGTCGCCGAGTCGAACACGTCTCCCGTAATCAGGAGCGCGTCGACGGCCTCGGACACGAGGCTGTCCAGGAGCCACGCGAGGAAGGACGCGTGCTCGTAGCTGCGCTCGACCCCATGGAGAGTGTGGCCGAGATGCCAGTCGCTGGTGTGGAGGATCTTCACGATGGTTTCGAGGACGACGCACGAGGTGTCGAAGGCGCCGCAACCCGCGAACGATAAGGACTTCCACCGACAGCACTCACCTCTCAGGACGACCTCGAGGAGCGAAGCCTCCCTCCTCACTCCGCCCCCACTCCCAAGGCCGCCCAGTCGCTCCCGACGCCCCAACTCGCGAGGGGCCCGCGCTCCCGCGAAGCGCTCTCAGCGACGCCCTCTCGTGCCCTCTGCGTCTCTGCGGTTCAAGCTGGCTCGCGCCAGCTGCCCGAGCGAATGACACCCTCCACCCCCACCTCAAATGCGCCCCACCCCCCTCCCCATCCGCTGACACCACCCCTCCCGGATTCGTCTCAAGTCTGTGTCAACCGCGATGGTTTTCGTTTCCTCCTCATTCACTTTTGGGACGGAACCAGAACCCATTTTCGGGAAGAGGCGGAGATGAGGACCTGACGCAGTGCGTTAGTAGCTCTCGTGATTGAACTTGTGAGAATCTCTCCCGAACGCGAGTAGGCCCGCGAGTTGCATTGGTGGCTAATAACAAATCCTTACGGAAGGTTGAGATCCAATGAGGTTCTCCCAAACACAACTCCTCAAGACTGGTGTCTGCGCCTTGGCGCTGACCAGTGTCTTCCTCTTCGCTGGCTGCAACCGCGGCGGCACCGGCGGCGGCAAGTCGGGCGCTTCGGCCTCGACCGCGGCGGGCGCGACGGCGGGCGTCGACATGGGCGCCATCGCCTACGACATGCTCCACCACAAGTATGAGACGAGCGGCGAGATCGCCAAGATGGGCGCCCTCGAGGGTCGTCGCGACGACTTCGTGAGCGCCGTCAACCGGATCCTCCCCAGCGACGTCAGCAACAACCTCTTCCCGACCCTCATGAGCCTGCTCCCCTTGGTGGACAACGGCTACGTGGAGGGCGCGGCGAAGGACGTCGACTCGATCATTCTCGAGCTCATGAGCGACCAGAAGACCCTCGACAGCCTCGCGAAGCTCCTCAACACCCCCGGCGCCAAGAAGAAGGCCGGCGCCGACCACAGCCGCAACCAGCTGATCAGCCGCCTCCTGGCCTACCCCGACATGGAGGAGCTGACCCGCAGCTCGCTTCGTCTCCTCCGCAGCAACGACGGCATGGACGACCAGGGCAACGCCAACGGCGAGCGCAACCTCGTCCGTGAGCTCCAGTCGGCCGTCGCTCGCGGCCTCCGCGACTACCAGCCATCGGCCACGGGCAACCAGGCCTCGACCGTCGCGACCAGCCTCAACAAGGTCGCCGACGCGCTCCTCAGCGACCAGCCCATGAACGCCTTCCCCAACCTGGGCGCGCCCGCCTGGGCCGTGCGGATCGACAAGTATGGCAACCCGGCCGTGGCGGTCCTCGCCAACGGCGCCCTGCCCGCTCCCTTCGTCGACGCTGACGGCGACGGCGTCGCTGACGTCAACGTCGACCACGAGCCGATCGACGCCGCGGGCACCCCGATCCGGATCGCGCCCTTCGGCGCCGAGGGCAGCCGCGACAGCTTCGGCCGCGCGCTCGCCGGCGGTGGCGGCCACTACTACGAGTATTTCGACGCCAAGCGGACGCTCCTCAGCGAGGTCCTCCTCCTGACCGGCGAGCTCATGAAGCGCGACGTGGCGGGCAAGACCGTCAAGGTCCTCGACGCCCTCGCGACCCGCTACAAGCACGACAACGGGACCCCGAACGACACCCGCGACGACTGGGAGACCCTCGGCCCGGACAGCCCCTTCGTTGACCTGGCCTACGCTCAGTTCGAGCTCGTCAAGCACACGCCTCTGCCCCAGCTCCTCAAGGGGATCGCGCAGATCGTCAAGAACGACCCCGCCAAGTTCGGCGACATGGTCGACAAGCTGATCGTCTCCATGGCGAAGGCCCGTCAGGCCGCTTCTGCCACCCAGACGGCGGGCTCAGCCGCTGGCCTCGTGAGCGACCTCCTGCCCCTCCTGGAGGACGCCCTCCAGCACCGCGGCCAGAGCACCTCGGCCGTGCGCGCTCTGCTCCAAGCATTCAACACCGAGCAACGTCGCCTGAAGACGCTCCCCCAGACCTTCAGCCGCATGATGAAGTTCTCGGACTACCGCAACCGGGTGCCTGCTGACGCCAACAACAAGAGCGCCATGCAGCAGATCCTGGAAATGATGGAGGAGGCCAACAAGTGCAACGCGCCTGGCCTCGGCAACATGGCTGAGTTCTATCTCAACGCCATGGCGGGCAACCAGCGGATCCTCGGGATCACGATCAACATTGGCACGATCCACCTCCTGCTCGACGTCAGCTTCCTGCGCAACCTCCTCTGCTCGGGGATCAAGGCGAGCGACGTCCGCGCGCTCAAGGACTTCAACGACAGCGGCGCCCTCGACGCCATGAAGCCGATCGCCAAGGTCTTCAGCGACCGCGGCGAGACGGCCCTCCTCAAGGACATCATGTTGGGCCTCGGCCGCCACTACGAGCAGGTCATGCGTCCGACCGAGCCGACCGTGGTCGCGATCATGGAGAGCGGCTCGCTCGAGATCCTGTTCGAGGTGATCGACGAGATGACTCAGCAGCGCGTGCCCGGCAGCAACGAGGTCGTGGCCGACGTCCTGGCCGACACCCTCGAGGCCGTGATCAGCACCGCGACTCCTCGCTACGACCGTAAGGGTCAGGCCCACGCCAGCCTCGCCAAGATGATGATGGTTCCCCTCGACGACCTCGGCGCCAAGGCCAAGGCGACGGGCGTCGACGCTGACCTCGAGGACATTACGGGCGCCCTGGGCGACGTCCTCCTCGCGACCTACACCGACGCTCAGGGCCAAGACCACTGGAAGTGGGAAGGCCTCAAGGGCAGCCTGGGCGACGTCCTCGAGGGACTCGCCGACGCGATCCCCGCCGACCCCACGGACCGCGCTCGCTGGGCCGCCGAGGAGCAGATCGCCGTCGAGAAGCTCCTGACCGGCCGCGAGCTGGTCCTGGGCCTCGATATCCTGACCGCGATCCACAACTCGCCGGACAAGGACACGATCAACAAGGCGATCGTGAACCTGTTCACCCCCCAGCAGAACGCTCAGTTCGACGCCTTCGGCGGAATCCTGGTCCTCCTCTCCGAGGGCCTGGCCCATGACGCCGCGGCCGTGAGCGCCGTCGGGACCGTCGACGAGCAAGCCCTGGCCGACGTCCTCCACTTCGCCGGTCGGATGCTCGACCCCGCCGCCAACCGCCTCAACGGCGTCGTTGAGCTGGTCCGTCAGTTCATTCGCGCCGACGACGGTCTCTTGATCCTCCGCTTGGCTCGCAACGCCCTCGACAAGGGCGTCAACGGCACCGACCCCAGCGCCGTCGAGGTCCTGACCGACGTCTTCGACGACATTGGCGCTGCTGGCCCGGCCGCCTCCGCCACGACCTCCAGCGCGGAGCTCCGCGACTCGCTCCAGGGCGCGACGGACTTCATTAACGACCAGGCCGAGGGGCTCCCGAGCTTCATTGCCCGGATCAAGGCTCGCAGCAACAAGTAGGCTGCGGACGAAGTCGAACCTCGCGAGAGCGGGCGCCCAGGCGCCCGCTCTTTGCGTTTGCCAGGAATCAACGCGGTGATCCGTTACCTCAAGCTCGCACTCTTCGGAACTGGGTTGCTTCTCTTGAAGGGGGTGCTCGGAATCACCGGGTTTCTGCTGCGCCTCCTCGGAGTCGAGAGGGAGATGGCGGAGGGGGCCAAGTCGCTCCGGAAGCGCCTCAAGGCGAAGGAGGTCAGCCAAGCGCAGGTCGAGCTGGCTGCTCGTCTCGGGCACGCGGACGCAGCCTTGCTCTTCCCTGCGGTGAAGCCCAAGGCCTGGACGGGAGGGCTGGGGAGTCCCTGTCCTGGAAGCAGCGTCGAGATCGAGGCCGCGTTGGCCTTGCTCGAGGACTCCGCCCTTCACGCCAGGCTCTCTGCCGACTGGGCGGAGCGGGTGGTCCACCTCTTTGAGGCGCTTTACCCAGACGACCATCGGCCCCAGCGCGCCATCGCGGCGGCGCGGGCCTGGGGGAGCGACCCCAGCGAGGCGAATCGCGAGGCAGCCAGGTCCGCGGCCGAGGCTGCAGGCGAGATCGCGAGCGCCGCTTCCGACGCGGCCGACGACGCGAGAGCTGAGGCCGAGGACGCGGCCAGCTATTCCCTCGCCAACGCGCGCTACGCGGCTGCCCATGCCGCAGAGGCGGCGAGCGACGCCGCCCACAGCGTGGCCTCCTTCGTTCCAGGAGTCTCGACCAGCGAGGCGCAGGCCGCAGCTTGGTCGACGCGGGACGTTGGGAGCAATGCGCGGATGGCGGTCGGCTACACCGCGGAGTCGGCTCACCTCGCCGCAGAGAGCGAGGGGGGCACCGGGCACGCCGCAGACCTGGCCCATGACGCCGAGGCGGACTGGCAGCGGCTGCGTCTTGCGGCCTACGTCCTTGGCGAAGTCACTTGCATACCCCCTAGCAGAAGCGCGAATCCATGACTGACTCCGAACTCGCCGAACTCGATCGACGCGCGGCCTCTGGTGAGATAGAGGCCGCCGCGGACGCTGCTCGGATTCGCCAACGCAACGACCCCGGCGGGACCTTTCTCCTCGACCACGCCTATTCGCGGGTCCAGGAGGTCTGGCTGCCACGGATCGAATACATGATCGCGGACGGGTCTCAGGTCGCCTGGGGCGACGAATTCGAGGAAGAGGAAGACGACGGCTACGGTCCTCCCGGCGGGTACGGAGGCGGGCACGTAGAGGAGGCCCGGGAAGCAGCGAAGCGACACGCCGACCTCTGCCTGAGCCATGCTCGTGAGGGGAGGATCGTGGCGGCTCTAAGCGAAGCGGACGCGGCGTGCGATCTCGAGACCGACGCCATCGACCGACGCGACGCCTGGGGTGAGACGAGCGATCTCCTGGGCCAGGCCCTGTGGCGGGTCTATCAGAAGGCGGAGGAGCTCTTCCCCGGCGAACTCACGGCTCCCGACGAACTCCGCGAGCGGGTCTTCGCTTCGTATTCAGACGAAGCCGACCTTGACGAATGGCTCGCAGAACTCGACCGGCAGTCGGGGAAGCGCTAGACCACGATCGGAAACTTCGTGCGTCTCTTGAGCCGCGCGTAGAGCTGCTTCTTGACCCGCGCCACGACCGCGCCCGTCTCGTCGACTACGTCCACGTTGAACTCCGGGAGGTACTTCTCGCCCCCAGCGGTCCGCTGGCGGAGGTCAGCGAGGTCTTGATCCGTGATCTGAAACTCGGCTCGCACGACGCCCTTGCCGGGGCGAACGAACTCGATCTCGGCGGCCTTGTCCCACACGACGTGCTCGCCCTCGAGGTTGGCGAGGAACATGAGCATTAGGAAGGGATCGGTCATGGAGTAGAGGGACCCGCCGAACTGCGTCCCGACCGCGTTTCGGTTGAACCAGCGCAGCTTCATGGCCACGCGAATCTGGCGGAAGTCTGGGCTGACGTGTTCCACCCGGATCCCAGCGCCCAGGTAGGGCGGCCAGAGATTGATCAGGGTCCTAAACGCGCGCGGTGAGCGAATCCGATCGAGCATTCCGGGACTTTACACGGCCCACCTCGGCCTCCTGCCGCTGGGTGCAGTGGCCTCAAGCGTCATGGAACGAGGAGCCGCCCCGGGACGTGTGGAGAGCGTGAAGCTGAAGGCGATCGCAGCAGTGGCGGCGCTCTGTGGGATCCTCTGGATCCTCCAGGGGGTCCTCGTAGAGCCAGAGGGGCCTCGGGAGCGAGCTGCTCGCTCCGCAGGACTCCAGGCGCCTCAAGCCAGGGCTGCTCCTGGCGAGGCCGGCCAAGGGAGAGTCTCAGCGCCTGGCCAGACCCCCAGCGTCGCTCGAGCCGACTCGGCCAGAGCGGCCTCAGGCGTAGCTCCGCTGAGCTCGAAGATCGAGATCTCCCTGACCCTGGACGGGGTCCCCTGCCCGCGGCCGCAGATCCGCTTTCGCGAGGCCGAAGACGCCCCCTGGACCCTGGCCGAGGTCGGCCAGGGGCGAGCGCTGCTCCCCCTCGATCCCGCAGGAGAGGGTCACCTCGAGTTCGAGGTCCTAGGGCCAAAGGGCGAGCCCCTCGACGCCGCCTGGGGGGACTTCGAGGCCTGGGACGACCTCAGGACGAGTCGGCAGCTCTTCGCGGCCAACGCCGCGTGGTCCTATCGGGGCAGGCTCCTAGAGGGAGACGAGGAGCTGCTCGAGCTCTGCGCCTTCACGCATCGCAAGATCCGGGGTCGGGTCCTCGACGAGGAGGGGCGTCCTGCGAGCGGAGCCGAGGTCAACGTCCGAGGGCTGAGGTCCCTGGCCGACGCGGGAGGAAACTACGCCCTCGACCTCCCCCCACGAGGCCCGGCCTGGCACGTGACGGTCCACGCCAAGGACGGCCAGGGTGCCTTCGGCGCAGCCTCGGTTGAGCAATACGCGGAGTTCTCAGGACCGGCAGCCGAGGGAATCTCGCGCGTGGACATTCAGCTCAGTCGCGCCCTTCGGCTGCGAGGGACTGTTCGCGACGAGGACGGGGAGCCCTTGGCCGCAGAGATCAAGGTGGCTGGCTGCGACCCGGTCCGCTCCTCCCCGGCTGACGGGACCTTCGTGGTCGCGGGGATCTCTCCAGACCCTGGCCAGCGCATGCCGCGAGCTGAGCGCAGGCTGGCGGTCTCGCGGGAAGGCTACAGATCCCTGGAGCTCAAGGAGGAGATTCGGCCGGGGGGGCGATTGGATTGCGTCCTCGTCAGGACCCGGCCCTTTCGGGGCCGAGTCGTGGACGCCCTTGGCCAGCCCCTGAGCGGAGTCTGGGTCGGAGTCTCGGATCGAGTGGATCGCAAGCTCCTGAGCCGCTGCTACTCGAGAGGCGAGGTGCTGACCAAGGTCAAGAGCGACTCTCGCGGGCGCTTCGAGCTCCAAGTCGTTGCCAAGCAGCGCTACCTCATCGCCCGGAGGCCCGATCGGCCCTATCGCCTTTGGTCTATGGGCTCCGCTCCTGGCGAGGTCGAGTTGACCCTTCCCGCTGGAGCTGAGATCTCTGGCCGACTCCTCGACTCGCTGGGAGCGCCTCAGGACGGGGTCGAGGTCAGCGCGACCCTCCCCGGTGAGCCCTCCTCGGAGGCCCAGACCAAGACTCCGCAGGAGACGGTCCACGCAGGGCTGCGCCCGCTGACCCTCGCCTACAGGATCGCCCGCAGCGAGACGGAGGAGGACGGGTCGTTCAGCCTAAAAGTCCCGGACGGACACTACGATCTCCACATCGGAGAGGCGACGCACGAGAGCGCCCCCCTGATCCGCGGTGTCTCAGCAGGAGGCTCGCCGCTGACCTTGGTGCGGGAGCAGAGGGCCGACCTCGGCCAAGTCCACCTCCACCTCAAGTCGAGCAGCGGCGCTGGAGTCGAGGCCGAGGTCTTCGTGAAGTCTCGGGGCCAGGAAGACTACGGACACGGGAACGACACGGCGGAGGGGAAGCTCGCGCTCGGCCTGGAGGAGGGGCTCTACGAGATCTGGATCTCAGCTCCGAATCACCTTCCTCAGGGTCTGTCGCTCTCGGTTTCTTCCGGGCAAACCCTCGACTTGGGGACCCTGACCCTCGAGCTGGGCGGAGGGAGCCTCGAAGTCAAGCTGCCGGATCGGG
>Ga0316202_10000296_pt1 | contig 62831 bp, 50 predicted proteins | sample 3monrhotite_MG_FD_204934 | JGI IMG/M metagenome (GOLD analysis project Ga0316202, IMG submission 204934) | Microbial mat bacterial communities from mineral coupon in-situ incubated in ocean water Damariscotta River, Maine, United States -... | ecosystem: Environmental > Aquatic > Marine >...
AAGAACGGTGCTACAATGAGCCATGGCTTGGAACCTCCTGTATTCAATGCGTTTTTGGCGAAATTCATTGTAACACAAAGAGGTTCCAGGCCTTCTATTTATTGATCAAACTGTGAGACAGCAGTGGTTCGCATCGGTTATATTCCACAACCAATACCCTAATCCTAATCAGGAGATCAACAACTATGAGCCTGCCTGAAGAGTTTGAAAAAATAACCATCAGTAAAATGCTTTCGGAGCATCCGCAGATTGGTGAGATCCTGACAAAGCATCACATCGACTGTGTAGCCTGTGGCAGCAGCTCCTGCTTGTTTAAAAATGTTATCGCCACCCATACTTATGACTCAAAAAAAGCACAACACATCGAAAATGAGATCAATGAATACCTGTGCAATTTGACGAGCTGACGCAGAATGAATTGCTAGCAGATTTTGTGGTATGGGGAGGAGTCCTACCTATCCATCCACTGACATGATAAACTTTAAAAACGAAAACAGAGTGAGACGATCAATCGCTTGCCTAGCAAAGACTTCCGGGCTTAAGGAATCTGTGACATGCAAAACCCGACATATCGACCAGCAACCAAAGCCGATCTCCCGCTACTGGTTGCAATTTATAATGCAGTTATAGCAGAAGGTGGCTTTACCGCGGACTTGGCCCCCTACAGCCTCGAACAACGCCTGCCCTGGTTCAATGACCATCAACAAGCTCCCTATCTGATCTACATAGTCGAGGTCAACAACCGCGGACAAGGATATTTCTACTTTACCCCCTGGCGCAGTGGTCGTTCAGCAATGCGTCAGGTCGCCGAGATCAGCTACTATTTCGCCAAGGAAGCTCGTGGGCAAGGGCTGGGTCGTTTCATGCTTGAACAGGCGCAGATTATTGCAAAAAATACCGGGGTAAACTACCTCTTAGCGATTCTGCTTGAGATGAATACGGGGAGTCTTACCCTGCTTGAAAAAGGCGGATTCACTCTGGCGGGCTCCTTGCCTGAAATCGCAAACCTTGGAGATCATCGCTGCGGCCAATTAATCATGTATAAAAAACTACGGGACGAAGAGAATGATTGAAATTTTTACAACCGGTGGAACGATCGATAAAATTTATTTCGATGCCAAGAGCAGCTTCCAAATCGGGAATTCTCCTATGTCCGAACTCCTCAAAGAAGCGAACCTAACCATCGAGGTTAAAGTCACCGAAGTGCTGCGCAAAGATAGTCTGGAGATGACCGACGACGATCGTAAGCAGATTCGTCAGGCCGCTGAAGCGAGTAGCTCAGAGCAGATAGTCATCACGCACGGCACAGATACCATGGTCCAGACAGGCTGTGCACTACAGGGTATCCCTGGGAAGACCATCGTTTTAACCGGAGCGATGCAACCCGCTCGCTTCCGTTCGACCGATGCACTGTTCAACGTCGCGGCGGCCCTCACTGCAGCCCAGACTTTACCACCAGGTGTTTATATCGCCATGAACGGACAGATTTTTGATCCAAAATCAACCAGGAAGAATGTTGAGGAAAATCGGTTTGAACAAGACACTTAAAGGATCGAGGGAAAAGGCATGAGGTGAAAGGAAAAAGGGTAAAATATCTAAATCCAGAGACACCAACCTTTCTCCTTTCACCTTTTTCCTGCTTCTACAATATCTGACTCAGGAATAATTTAGTGCGTTCACTCTGCGGGTTGTCGAAAAATTCGTGCGGTTTGTTCTCCTCGACAACCTGTCCTGCATCCATAAACATCACCCGATCAGCGACGCTCTTGGCGAAACCCATTTCATGGGTAACAACCAGCATGGTCATCCCATCTTCGGCAAGATCAATCATAACATCGAGGACTTCTTTGATCATTTCAGGATCGAGTGCTGAAGTCGGTTCGTCAAACAACATGACATTGGGATTCATGCACAGGCTGCGGGCGATTGCGACCCGTTGTTGCTGCCCGCCAGAGAGTTGACCCGGAAACTTGGCCGCTTGCTCAGCGATCTTGACCTTCTCAAGATAACGCATCGCTGCCTCTTCGGCTTCCTTTTTTGGCGTTTTACGGACCCAGATCGGACCAAGCGTCAGATTCTCAATAATCGTCAGATGAGGGAACAGGTTAAAGTGCTGAAAAACCATCCCGACTTCAGCGCGGACCTTTTCGATATTTTTTATATCGTTAGTGAGCTCTGTTCCATCAACGATGATCCGCCCCTTCTGATGCTCCTCAAGACGATTGATACAACGGATCAGAGTCGACTTACCAGAGCCTGAAGGGCCGCATATGACAATCCTCTCGCCATTTTTGACCTGCAGATTAATATCCTGCAAAACATGGAAATCACCATACCATTTGTGCATACCGATCACTTCAATGATCGGTTTCTCGTTATCACTCTGAGAGGTAGATAGCTGTTCATTCATAAGACATTCCGTTCGTATAAATTCTATAAACCGGTATGGAGATCTTTTTCAAGCTTACGGCTATAACTCGACATGGCATAACAGCAGACAAAGTAAAGGGCCGCGAGAAACAAGTACGCCTCACTTGAGTACCCCATCCACTTCGGGTTAGACAGAGTAACCTTGGTGGTTGTCAGCACGTCATAGAGGGCGATGATGACGACCAGTGAGGTGTCTTTGAAGGCCGATATCAGTATGCCGACTGAGGGGGGGATAACGATTTTCAGTGCCTGCGGCAAGATGATCAGTCGCATCGTCTTGCCATACCCCAAGCCTAGAGAGTCAGCCGCTTCATACTGCCCTTTAGGGATCGCCTGCAGACCACCACGAACCACCTCGGCGATATAGGCTGCAGTAAACAGAATAATCGCGACCTGGGCTCGCAACACCTTGTCGATACTGAATCCTTCAGGAAGAAAGAGCGGAAACATCACCGAAGACATGAAGAGTAGGCTGATCAGCGGCACACCACGGATCAACTCGATATAAACCACGCAAAGGGATTTGATACCGGTCAATCGAGAACGACGTCCCAGTGCCAGCAGAATACCGAGCGGATAAGCGAAGACCATTCCAAACAATGAAAGCATCAGGGTCAGCGGAAATCCACTCCACTTATCTGTCTCCACCACCGGCATACCAAAAATTCCACCGTGCATCAGAGTGCCCATGATGATCAGTGCGATCAGCCAGTAGACCCCGAGCGCGCGCTTCCAATGCTCGCGATCCTTGGAATAGAACACCATGGCGAAAAGCAGCAACATCGCCATTAAAGGACGCCATTGCTCATCTGCAGGGAAGAAGCCGAAGAAGATAAAGCTGATATTATTTGGGATGATCGACCAGCAGGCCCCATCAATATCACGACAGGCTTCTGCGCTACTAAACCAGAGGCTGTCGATGAAAACCCAACGGATTAGCGGAAGGCATGTCACCCATAAGCCATAGAGGATCAATAAGGTCAGCAAAGAATTGAACCAGTTATTAAACAGATTTTCACGTAGCCAACCATAGACACCAATAGTGCGTTTCGGTGGTTTTATTTGCTCGCTGGCAATATTAGGAATCGGATCACTCATGACATCACCTCTCCACCAGGGCCATTTTTTTGTTGTACCAGTTCATAAAGACCGAGGTCGAAAGACTAAAAAACAGATAGACCACCATGATCAAAGCAACACCTTCGATCGCCTGACCAGTCTGATTGATTGTAGTATTGGCAACCGAAACAAAATCGCTGTAGCCGATGGCGATGGCCAGAGAGCTATTTTTGGTTAAGTTAAGCATCTGGCTGGTCAAGGGTGGAATGATCACTCGTAAGGCCTGGGGCAGGATCACCAGGTGCAAAACCTGACCCGGCCGCAGGCCGATCGCCATCGCCGCTTCAACCTGGCCACGCGATACCGACTGGATACCGGCGCGAACGATCTCGGCGACAAAGGCCGAGGTGTAAAGCACCAGGCCGATCAGCAAAGCGCTGAATTCAGGACTGACCGTAACTCCACCCAGAAAATTGAAACCCTGGAGGGAGGGGATATTCATCGCGGTCGGAGCGCCGGCGACTAACCAGACCAGAAGTGGCAATAAAAGACTGAGCCCCATCCCCATACGATGGACCGGCAGGATCCGACCAGTATTCTCCTGAATTTTGCGTCCCCAGCGTACCAGCAGCCACCAACTGATGATTCCGATCAGCAGCGCGATCAGCATACTGCTGTGGGCAGGGTGATCAGCAGGGACCCCAAAGATCAGCCCTCGGTTACACAGAAAAACACCAGGGAGGGGATTCAGTGCCTGCTTTGGCGAGGGGAAGGCTTCGTAAAACAGGGCGTACCAGAAGAAGAGCTGCAGCAGAATCGGAATGTTCTGCATCACCTCGATAAACAGCCCCGAGATGCGTGAGACCAACCAGTTGTGTGAAAGGCGTGAGATCCCGACTACGGTGCCAATGATAAGGGTGAAGATGATGCCAATGAAAGAGACCTTAAGCGTATTAAGCACACCGACAAGCAGAGCTCGTCCGTAACTATCAGCCGCCGAATATGCGATTGGCAATTCACCAATCTCGAATCCGGCTTCGTTCTGCATGAAGCCGAAACCGGTTGCGATCGATTGACGTTCGAGGTTGGCCTGCGTGTTCGAAAAAAGGACGTAACCGATGCTTACGGCAAGCAGCAACACGACAATCTGGAACACCATCCCTCTTTTGTCGGGATCGCGCCAAAAAGGTACGCTCGGCGGCAGATCAGCAAGAGTGCCAGCTGGCTGTTTATTCAAGGGAGCTCTTTCTAAATTCATATATGGGTCATCAGATAAAAACAGGGAGGCGCCGATTAAGAGCACCTCCCCTCATCGAGCACAAAAAATTATTTGAATGGTGGTGAATACATCAGACCACCGTTGGTCCACAGCGCATTAAGTCCTCGCTCAAGACCAAGAGAGGTATTGACGCCAACGTTGCGCTCAAACACTTCACCATAGTTACCAACCTGTTTGATGATATTGTAGGCCCATTTCTCATCCAGACCAAGAGCTGCACCGTTGCCGGGAATCACCCCAAGAAAACGTTGGATAACCGGATTTTTGCTCTTCAGCATAGAATCGACATTCTGTGAGGTGATCCCCAATTCTTCGGCATTGATCATCGCCAAAACCGAAAAATCTACGATATCCATAAACTTGTCATCACCGTGACGTACGGCCGGAGCCAGCGGTTCCTTGGAGATAATTTCAGGTAAAATCATATAGTCTTTAGGATTCGGAGCCACGGCGCGGGTCCCTGCTAACTGGGAAGCATCGGAGGTCAACACATCGCAACGACCAGCAAAGAAGGTCTTGGCCAGTTCCGTGGTGTTCTCAATAACAACCGGCTTCCATTTCATCTTATTACTGCGGAAATAATCTGCGGCATTCTGCTCAGTGGTCGTGCCGGGGAGGACGCAAACAGTAGCTCCAGAAAGCTCTTTAGCACTCTTGACGCCAAGTTTCTTCGAGATCAGAAAGCCTTGACCATCATAATAGTTAACCGTAACAAAATTTAGTCCAAGTTGAGTTTCACGACTCAGGGTACGAGTTGCATTTCGGGTCAACAGATCAATCTCACCTGATTGCAGAGCAGTGAAACGCTGCTGAGCGGTCAGAGGAGTAAACTTGACCTTGCTGGCATCTCCAAAAATTGCTGCAGCGACAGCCCGAGCAGTATCAACATCCAGACCTTTCCAAACACCTTTTGCGTCAGGCATGCCGAAGCCAAAAACTCCGCCATTGACACCAGCCTGAACGAAGCCTTTCTTCACGACTGCATCAAGATCCTTACCGGCAAAAGCCAGCCCGCCGCAAAGCAATGACACTGCGGCAACCAGTGCTACCAATCTAGCAAATCGCATCTTCTATCCTCCTCATGGTTGTTGGTATCGAAGGGACTTATCCCCCCCGACGAAGTGAATCGACGAATCATCTTTAAGAATAATAGCACAAATTGGACAGTGTAAAAGAGCCTGTCAAGCATTTAGATTTACTCATGTTTAGCATGAACAAAACATTGTTCTGAGAAAATATATGGCAGCCAACAACTGCTGTCAATCAGTAAACAAAGAAATTAATCGTAAAAGAATAATTATACGTAGTTAGACGTAACTACGTATAGATTTGTCAACGGTCCGAAGGCTTTCGCCGCCGGGAAAAAAGAAATAACAGACAGATTGCTGTTAGGAATAAACAGATCAATGGCAGGATGTCACCCGTTTGACGATAGAGACTGTATCTGGAGCCAAGTCCAACTGAACCAACAACAGAAGCAGCTTCAAAGAGTGATGTTTCACTATAAGTCTGGCCGTCAGGTGAGATGATCGCCGAGATTCCGGTATTGGCTGCACGAGCGACCCATATTCGGTTCTCAATCGCACGCATGCGGGTCATGTCGAGCAATTGGCGTGGGGCTGAGGAACGACCAAACCAGGCGTCATTTGTCAAATTAACCAGCAAATCACTCCCATTACGTACATATTCGCGTGCAAGTTCCGGGAAGATCGCTTCATAGCAGATCAACACGCCAATATCATGCCCATTCATCGCAAGGGGATTCACAGTTCCAGGAGTGAAATCTCCAACGCCAGTCACCAGCTTATTCACAAAAAACAGCAACTTGCCTAAGGGGACGTATTCACCAAAAGGGACCAAATGGATCTTGTCGCTTCGGCCGAGAAGTTGGCCATCAGACCCGAGCAGAAAGGCGCTATTGTGATAGGCATAACTTTGGTCCGGATTTGCCTGGTATGAGGGGCCACCAAATAACAGGGCGCGGTTAGTCTCAAGGGGGACCTGCAGGACCTGTCGACTATCAATCGTATCGTCCTGCATATAGAAAGGGGTGGCAGCCTCCGGCCAGATTAGAAGTGCGGCACCTTCCGCTGCCGCAGACTGACTCAGGCTGCGGTAACGATCCAGAGTCTGCTGGCGAAAGTTACGATCCCATTTGTGTTGCTGCTGGATATTCCCCTGAATGAGGCCAACCTTCAATTGTGGAAGGACTTTAGTGCCCTGCCGCAGGCTGTGCTGGCCATAATAAAAGGCCCCGGCCAGTAACAGCGAAGAAGTCAACAGTCCAAAGATGGCAACAGACTGCAAACGTTTTTGATAGATCAAGGCTAACGCAGAGTTACAGAGGACGAAAAGCCAGGAGAGACCATAAACACCACAAAGATCTGCGACCTGACGCAGTAGCGTCATATCAATAGCGGCATAACCGTACAACCCCCAGGGAAACCCGGTCAGCAGGGTCCCCCGCAGATATTCAAAAGCAACCCAGATAAAAGGGAGGGAAATGATTGGCAGAACACCAAGCTGCCGTTTCAGCCAAAAAGTCAGTCCGAGTGTGGCGGCAAAAAAAAGAGCCAAATAGGCACACAAGAACATCCAGGCAACAACGGAGAAAAAAGGTGCGAGCCCCCCATAATTGGTCATGACAATATTGAGCCAGTATAACAGCGGAGCAAAGAAGAAGAGTCCACAGATAAAACCACTAGCAAATGGCCGCCGCTCAGCGGTAAGGATCAAAGGGACAAGGGCAACAAAGCCGATCCAACCTTGACCAATTGGCGGGAAGGCCGCTGCCAGCAAAAGGCCGGATAAGGCTGCTGGAAGAAGTTTGAGATCTAACCAGCCGGATCGATATTTAATCAGCAGATCTTTCATGCCTCAGCTTCGGGGGTGGGTGAAAAGACACGGATCTGGCGCACCGCACGTGGATCGGCATCAACGATCAAGAGCTTAAGCCCATCAAATTCAAGACGCTCCCCTCGAGCCGGGACACGGCCGAGCATTTCAACCACGTAGCCGCCGACGGTGTCGAACTTTTCACGCTCTATTTCAATCGAAAAATGTTCTTCGAATTCCTCAACGCTAAGTCGGCCGTCAACCAGCACAGCCCCACCCTCTTCCTCGACCAGCCACTCCTCTTCAAGATCGTATTCATCTTGAATATCACCGACGATCTCTTCGATCAAATCCTCGATCGTCACCAGGCCCGAAGTTCCACCATATTCATCGATAACGATGGCAATATGGACACGCCGCTGGCGAAATTCCTGCAAAAGATCACTGATATTCTTCGACTCCGGGACCAGATAGGGGGGGCGTAAAACCTGTTCGAGCTTGAGTTTTTCAAGGGGTGTGCCCCAGAACCGAAGTAAATCTTTGGCATAGATCAGCCCGATAATATTATCGCGGCTGTTGTCATAGAGAGGGATGCGCGAATGGCCCGAATCGTTGATCGCCTTAAGGATCTCAGTCAAGGGTGCGGTGCAGTCGCAGCAGATCATCGAAGTCCGGGGCACCATGATTTCTCGCACAATCGTATCATCCAACTCCAGAATAGACTGGAGCATATCCCCTTCTTCTTCGTCGATAAAGCCACCCAGTTCAGAGGCATCGATCATATCTTGCAGGTCGGCCTCGGTACTGGCGACCGGTCGAGTCGAGAAGAATTTTTTCAGACTATTCATAAAGCCTGGTTCAGACGGATCAGAGTGCAACCAAACCCCCTTGTCGCTTAAAATGCAGCATTATAACCCTGCTCGCTCAGAACCTCATGCCGCAACAGGGCGAATATTTCACGCTCTTTCTCTTCCATCTCGACCGCCTGATCTTCGGTGCCACGTTCATGATCGTAGCCCAGAAGATGAAGAATGCCGTGTAGCAGTAAAAACACCAACTCATGCTCAAACGGAATATCCGCTTCGGCAGCATCTTCAGCCGCACGCTCAGCGCTGATAACAACATCACCCAGCAATTGAGGTTGCACACCGCCGCCCTCACCTTCTTGCATCGCAAAGGAGATGACATTGGTCGGGCGATCGCGGTCCAGATAATCCCGATTAATTTGTTGAATTTGATCGTTGTCGACAATCAGCAGAGACAATTCGCCATCAGGAAATTCCAAGGCGCTTAAGATCTTTGTGGCTATCTTTCGCAGTGGACGCTTCAGGATCTCCCGATTGCGCTGGCGGTTCTCGATCTGAATTTTCACGGGCAGGCTCAGCCTCCGGTTTCTTTTCGCGTACAATATGCACGGGTTCGGGGTAATCAATCCGGTTATGGAATATCCCCCCCAGGACTCGGTTGAAGCTTCTAGCGATCAGGTGCATATCCTTCAACGTCAAATCGCATTCTTCAAGTTGTCCATCAATAAAGATATTATTAATCAGTTTCTTGACCATCCCCTGAATGCGGGCCGAAGTCGGGTCACTCAGGGTCCGGCTGGCAGCCTCCACCGCATCAGCCAGCATAATCAATGCCGCTTCGCGGGTCTGGGGCTTGGGACCATGATAGCGGTAATCGCGTTCATCAATCTGCGCCATCCCTGGATCAGCCTGAGTTTTGGCCCTCTCATAGAAAAATTTGATGAGTGCCGTTCCGTGATGCTGTTGGATGATATCGATTATCGGGGCGCCCAGTTTGCGCTCGCGCGCCAGCTCAACCCCTTCTTTTACATGCGAGGTTAGAATCAGCGCGCTCATTGAAGGCGTAAGTTTATCGTGCTTATTGCGTTGTCCACCAGAATTTTCAATAAAATAGAGCGGTTTGCGGATCTTGCCGATATCGTGATAGTAGGCGGCAACACGCGACAGGAGCGGATTAGCCCCGATCTCTTCAGCGGCAGATTCAACCAGGCTGCCTACGATCATTGAGTGATGATAAGTCCCGGGTGCCTGGACCATCAACTCACGCAGGATAGGCGAGTTCATATTGGCGAGTTCAAGCAATTTAATATCGGTCGTGTACTTAAAGAGGCTCTCGACCAACGGCACGATACCATTAACCACAACGGCACTCAGCAGGCCACCGAAAAGACCCAATCCTATCTTATATACCAGTTGCAAATCGAGGGGTTTGGCCGCCAGTAGATGGATAGCGAACAACATTCCGGCATTCACAACAGCGACCCAGAGACCAGCCCGGTAAAGGTTGGAACGCTCTTTACAGTGGCGCACGCCATGAGCGCCGATTAAACTTGAGGCCAAAACATAAAGCGCAATAAACAAGCTGTTACCAAAGAGCACACCGACCAGCCAGGAGATACAAATTGAAAAGATCAGAGCGGTCTCGGAGTTCAAGACAATCCGGACCAGCATCGCTCCCATCGCAAAAGGAATGGCATAATAGTAGCTGGTATAGTCGATAAACTCGACAGTGCTCGACAGACCGGTGGCGATCACCAACGAGACCTTGACCAGCACGAAGAAGACCAGGGTCGTGCTCGCCAGGAAAAGAAGATCTCGTATATCAGGATTATATTTGCGAATGCTCGATTGAACAAAACGATGCGCTGCCGCATAGAATATCAAAATACACAGAATCAGACCGATAGCGATCTGCAGCGTGCGGTTATCGCGCCCGAGCTCACGTAACGCCCTAAGTTTCGTGATCTGGGCAGCAGTAACACGCTCCCCCTCCCGTACGATCATCTCCCCCTTTTTCACCTGGAAGAGAACCGGAGCAATCTCGTCAAAAGCCTTCTGCCGACGCAGTTCGGTTTCCTGCTGGTTAAAGGTCAAACTCGGACGCAGCAAATGCTGAAGAACCCCAAGCAGAACCTTACGCTGGGTACGCTTAATCCCGGGAGTCTGCTTCAGGATCGGGTCACTTCCAGCGAGAGCCTCAGGCACCCCAAGGACACTGGGAAACTCGGTATATACTTTTTCAGTTTGACTGGCCAGATCACGGACGACGACCCCTTTGGACTGGTCGGCGCTAAAGAGTTCCAGATTGGCAACCAAGGGACGACCAAATATTTCTTGCTGTAAATTGGCCGAAAGTTCGACGACATCGAGATCCGCTTTCAAAGTCTTGAGGACCCGGTAATCCCCTTCGGCCAAAGGGAAACCGAAGGCAGCCTCAACGGCAGCTCTCAACGAATCAACTTCCGGGACAACCGTCTGGGGTAAGGCGTTGTTCTTTTCGGGTTCAGGCAGACTGGCCGCCTGAGTAAACTCAAGCAGACCACGGCGAAAATGACCAATCGCATTGCGACTGACAGATGAATCAAAATCGTAAAAAGGTAAAACAGACTTCTTCGCCTCTTCCTGTTTGGACTGGGTTAGAGGTAGATCCTCGATCAACAGATCGCGTGGGGATTTAATGTCCCGTGCGGCGATTTCGCCAGGCACATGATATTGAGGGATAAATCCCCCTTTGGGGATTATCACCAGAGTCAAGAGTAGGGACAGGACAATAAGCAGCAGCATTGCCACCAGACTCCGATTTTGATACCAAACAGGACGAGTCTCTACTCCTGCAAAGGACTTTTTTTCACCCTTCTTGTCGGATTTCTTTTCTGGTCTTTTTTCGCGCGCTTCGTATTGGTCTTTTTTCGCCATTATTAATTATTCCGCTCCCTCACCAACTCTACGACCATCCAGACGACGTCTGAAACTCGACGCACGTTTATCTGCGGCCTGATAGGCCTTGACGATTGACTGTACAATCGGATGTCGCACGACATCAACATCACTGAAGTGATTGAAACATATACCCTCGACCCCGGACAAGACTTCTATGGCATGGAGTAAACCAGACTGACGGCTATCGGGCAGATCGACCTGAGTCACATCGCCTGTGATGACTGCACGACTACCAAAGCCGAGACGTGTCAAGAACATCTTCATCTGTTCGTAGGTGGTGTTTTGTGCTTCATCCAGAATAACAAAAGCATCATTGAGAGTACGGCCGCGCATGAAAGCTAAAGGGGCAACCTCAATGATTCCATTTGCAACCAGTTCCTTCCCCTGCTCAGGTTCAAGCATGTCAAACAGTGCATCGTAGAGCGGACGCAAATAGGGATTGATTTTTTCGGCGAGATCGCCTGGTAAAAAACCGAGTTTTTCCCCCGCTTCGACTGCCGGTCGCACCAGCAGGATGCGGCTGACCTCTTTGCGCATCAACGCCGCAACCGCCATCGCCATCGCCAGATATGTTTTCCCGGTCCCAGCGGGACCCACACCGAAAACTACGTGGTGTTCGCGAATGGCATCGATATATTTTTTTTGTGCCAGACTTTTTGGCCCGATGACTTTTTTGCGTGCAGAGATATAGACAGTGTCGAGAAAAATATCACGCAGATGGGAAGAAGAATCCTGAGAAAGAATACGTACCGCATAATCGACATCCGGCGGATAGAGCGGCATGCCAGCTTTCAGCAGCTGTTCCAGTTCTTCGAAAACACGACGCCCGATCTCTGCCTGAGCCCCCTCTCCAGAGAAGTTCAGTTCGAGGCCATTGCTGCCGATCTTGATACCCAGCGCGCGCTCGACAAGCTTGATGTGCCGATTCTGTCGGCCATAAAGCTGCCCGACCAGATCAGGGTCAGATACGCTAAACTTCTGAGATTGACTCATATAAAGATTAAGCCTGAGGAAGAGAATCTATTCACAGGCGCAATCTAGCACCAAAATTACGTCCTTGGCAATATTTGAAAAAGGGCCCCAGTTGGTTAACCATATCCCCTGGCTCCTGCTTTTTTGCCCTGTTTTGGAATATGAATGCCGGTCAAGCGAGGAGCAAATCACCTCAGTTCCGAACTGACAAATAGCCAATACTTTTCGCCATAGTTCATCTGAAAGCCAGATTAAAGACTCAAGGCTCTGTTATGTTAGACTTTGCTGATACAATACTCAGTGACAGACCATCCGTAATTTCCGGAGGAGTTCAGTGGGCCACAGCTCCCAACAGCACTTACCCGATCTCGACACCCAGATGTTGTCCAATTTCATCTATGAGATAAATATTGCTCGGCGTCACATGTCGACCTACCCCACCGGGCACCCGATGATCGATCGGGCAACCGACAAGGTCCTCTCTCTGCTTGAGCGCCTCTTTGAATTCAGACCTGAAATCGGCTTTGGTGTCGCCAGAGACGCCCTGATGTTCGAAGGGGAGTGGCTCGATCGAAAGAACCCGGTCTACCGTGACTTTGCCACTTTTCTATTTAAGCGCGGCATTGCGGCCATCCATTTCATGCGTCATGCCGATCGTGATGAGTTTATCCGCCTGAACCTGTTGCTGACCGCTGAGCGAAATGAAATCCTAGAGCATGGTGGTTACCCGACCCTGCTTGAATCCCAACGAATTTTTCATGTCAAAATCGTTCCGGTCGACTACCGCAGCTTTACAACCGTTGAAGAAGAACGGATCATCAGCAGTGAATATGACAACGAGAGAGTGCCGCTCTGGGAGAATTTTCTCTACGGCATGATGGAGGGGGTTATCGATCCTGACGGCAGCAGCGTCTATATGCCGAATGATTTCGACCCGCGGCTGGTCGCTGGCATCCTCAACCGCAAATCTGAAGGGCAAGGGATGACCGGTAAAGAGAACTACGATGCGGTCATCTCATCATTTATCAGTCAAACGGGGTCGTCAGGGCGTAGCTCGCGCAGCGCAGGACAAAAAGGGATGGCGAGTGAGGAACTGGGAGAACTGATCAGCGAATTGAACCCTGAACTGCGCCGACAGTTTCTGAATAGTACCTTTCGCACCCTCGACACCAAGCAGGACAAAGCCGAGTCCGTACTCGGGTCCTTCCCGGAAGCGTTGATCCTTGACAGCCTCAATCAGGTGAACCAACATAAAATGCAGGTTTCCAGCAATATTCTCAACCTGCTTGGCAAACTATCAAAACATCAGAAGGATGGTAAAGCGCGTTCGACCATCCAAGGGGTAAACAACCTCGACACCCTTGAAGCTGGCAAGCGGATGCGTTTAATCTTTCGTGAAGAAGACACCGGCAAATTCATCCCTGAAGCCTATCAGAACGCACTCAATACCATCGTCTCAACCGAGCAGATCAGCTGGCTTAAAAATGAGGAGTTGGAAGCGTTACGCACAACCCTCCACAGCCAGTCTGTTGAACGACAAACCAGTGCCATCGCCTTTGAGATCATGGCTGCAGGTGCCGATTCTGAGTTGGAAAGCACCCTCCAGCGCAACCTGGTCGACCTGGCGCGTTTCTTCCTTGAAACCGGTGATTTCAGTGCCCTGCAAGACCTCCATCAACGCTGGATCGATTATCTAAATCGCGATGATGTTGCAACTTTCTTTCTCGCCGAAGAGGTTCTCGAAACCCTCCATTCCAATGAGTTTGTCAGCGAGGCCCTCGATGCCCTCGAGCGTTTCGGCAGTGAAAAGCAAGAAGAGGTCCGCGAATATATCCTGACCGTCGGCACCCCATTTGCTGAGGAGTTGATCAATCGTCTTGCCGAGGCCGAGAGTATGAGGGTACGCCGTTACTATATGGACAGCCTTAAAGCGATGGGAACCAGGGCACACGACGCTATTCTGGAGTGCTTGAATGATGAACGCTGGTTCCTGGTGCGCAACCTGATCATCATTTTGGCTCAACAACAGGTTCCAGTCCTGGTTAAGAATCTTTATCCGCTGATCGACTATCCCCACCCGCGAGTCCATCAAGAGATTCTTAAAGTCATGTTTGCCTACAACCGTCCGCGAGCGGAACGACAATTGTTAGAAGAACTGCAGTCGAATAACATTTCGACCCAACTCTGCGCGGTCCAGGTCGCAGACCGGAGCCAGGCAAAAGTCGTTCAGCGCCAGCTCCTTAAAATCCTGCGTGATGGCACACTGAATGAAGAAGGACTCGAACTTAAAATCCATACCCTGAAAGCTCTGTCTAAAATTGGTGATGCCGGAGTCGTGGCATTTCTGGAAGCACTGATAAACTCTGGGAACTTGCTCCACCCGCGCTATTTCCTTCGCTTAAAACTTGAAGCGATTAAATCCCTCGGTCATTACCCGTCAAAAGCGGCCTCCCCCTTACTCGAAAAGCTGGCAAAGACAACAAACAGCGAAATCGCCTCTATTGCTACAGAGCAGTTGCGATTCCTGCGGAGGAGAGCCAATGACTCCGCGCCTTGAAAACGTCCACGCCTTCATCCGGCGGCTGACTACGGCAGCAGCAAACGCTGCGCTCTACAGCCTTGGCCATCGTCAGGTGTCACATCTGTGTAATTTGGCGCAGGTCCATCTGCAACGTGCTCAAGGGACTGCTGGCGAAATTTGCCTGTTGCTGGTTGATGATCAACTAATCTTTGATAATCTGCCGCTGGAAAACAATCTATCTGTCGGACAGATGATACAGGGCCTCAAACGCTGTGGGGTCGGTACCCTAAAGCTCTTGTCCGGCATTGAAATCGAGGAGATTCGAGACCTGGTGGCGGTCTTGACACGGGGAGTACAGAACGCCGGTGAAGCTGTATCCAGCTCACATATCCGCTACGGAAAACTTGAACTTCGCTATAGCGAAGGCAGATCCGCAGCAGACGACACCACAACCAGTCAACTCTTCGAACAGTTTCCAACCCTGGCTGAAATTCAGGAAGATGAGTTGGCAGAGTTCATCGATCTGTATCGCACAGCGCGCAAGCATCAGCGCCTCAATGTCGTTGGAATTTCAGATATCGTCTCCGGTTTCGTCGATGCTTTCAGCAGCAATGCTGATCCTCTGCTCGCCCTCGCCCCGTTACGAGGGTTGGATGAATACACCTACACCCATTCAACCAACGTCTGCGTGCTCAATCTGGCTCAGGCGCGCCTGCTCGGTATCGAGGGGCAGGCCCTACATGAAATCGGGGTTGCCGCCATGCTCCACGATGTCGGTAAGCTCTTTGTCCCCGCCGAGATTTTGCAGAAACCCGCTCAACTGGATGATCGGGAGTGGGCAATCATGCAGGACCACCCACGCAAAGGGGCAGAATACCTGTTTTCAACCCCGGGCGTCCCGCGACTAGCAGTAGTTACCGCCTATGAACATCACATGCGCTACGATGGTTCCGGCTACCCGAAGGTTTCACGTCCTTGGCAGCAACATCTGGTGAGTCAGATGACTACGATTTCTGATTTTTTTGACGCCTTACGCACCCATCGTTCCTACCGAGAGTCCCTGACTCTCGATGCCGTTGCCGGGATTATGCTTGAACAGGCCGGAACCTCTCTCCATCCAAGTCTGACACGCAACTTTCTCACCGCAATCAGCCAACTCGACAGTTTGAAATAAGGCGGCGGCCAAGTACCGAATCCTTTAAACAAAACCAAATCTTGCCCCCATTCTACGTCAATGTTATACAACCTTTTCATAAACTCAGTTCACCACTCTCTAATTTTCGGATAAAAACATGAGCGAAGATACGAAGAAAATCATCTATTCGATGATGCGGATCAGCAAAAGCTACAATAAACAGCCGATCATCAAGGACATTTCACTCTCCTATTATTACGGAGCCAAGATCGGGGTTCTCGGTCTGAACGGTTCGGGCAAATCAACGCTGCTCAAGATCATGGCCGGGGTCGATAAAGAGTTCAACGGCGAAGCGGCTCTCTCTGATGGCTACACAGTCGGGTATCTGGAACAGGAACCGCATCTTGATGAGAGCAAGACCGTACGCGAGATTGTTCAGGAAGGGGTGCAGGAGACCGTCGACCTGCTCGCCGAATTTGAAGAGATCAATAACGCCTTCGCCGACCCCGACTGCGATATGGACAAGCTTCTGGAACGCCAAGCCAAGGTCCAGGACGCCCTGGATGCAGCCGATGCCTGGGATCTCGATTCGCGCTTAGAGCTGGCCGAAGAGTCGCTGCGCTGTCCACCACCTGAGACCCCGACCAAGAATCTCTCCGGTGGAGAAAAACGCCGCGTGGCCCTCTGCCGCCTGTTGCTCGCCAAACCCGACATTCTGTTGCTTGATGAGCCGACCAACCACCTCGACGCCGAGACCGTCGCCTGGCTCGAGCAGCACTTGCGTCACTACCCCGGCACCGTCATCGCTGTCACCCACGACCGTTACTTCCTCGACAATGTCGCTGGCTGGATTCTCGAGCTCGATCGCGGTCAGGGGATCCCCTGGAAGGGGAACTACTCCAGCTGGCTTGAGCAGAAACAGGAACGCCTGCGCAAGGAAGAGAAGTCCGAGAGCAAGCGGCAGCAAACCTTGCAGCGCGAGCTGGAATGGATCCGCATGTCACCCAAGGGACGCCACGCCAAGAGCCAGGCCCGGATCAGCTCCTACGAGAAACTTCTCGGCAACGAAGCGACAGCCAAAGAGCAGAGTCTGGAGGTCTATATTCCGCCAGGACCACGCCTGGGTGGGATCGTGGTCGAGACCAAGGAGATCAGCAAAGCCTTCGGTGAGCGCCTCTTGATCGACAACCTTAGTTTCAGTCTGCCTCCCGGTGGTATCGTCGGTGTCATCGGCCCTAACGGTGCGGGTAAGACCACCCTCTTCCGCATGATCACCGGCCTCGAACAGCCCGACAGCGGCAGCTTCAAGGTCGGCGAGACGGTCAAGCTCGGCTACGTCGATCAGAGCCGCGAGCTTGATCCCAACAAGACCATCTTTGAAGAGGTCGCAAACGGCCAGGAGATGATTCAGCTCGGCAACCAGTCGGTCAACGGCCGCGCCTATGTCGCGCGTTTTAACTTCTCCGGCAGCGATCAGCAGAAGAAGGTCGGGGTCCTCTCCGGCGGTGAGCGCAACCGGGTGCACCTGGCCAAGATGCTGCGCGAAGAGGCCAATGTGCTGCTGCTCGATGAGCCGACCAACGATCTCGACGTCAATACCCTGCGTGCGTTGGAAGAAGGTCTTGAGAACTTCGGCGGCTGCGCCGTGGTCATCAGTCACGACCGCTGGTTCCTTGACCGCATCGCCACCCATATTCTCGCCTTCGAAGGGGATTCTCAGGTGGTCTGGTATGAGGGGAATTATTCAGAGTACGAGGAAGATCGCAAAAAACGCCTCGGCCGCGATGCCGATCAGCCGCACCGGATTCGCTATCGGAATCTGACCCGTCAATAAAATAGAGTCGGGACAGAATTTTCAAACGAAATCAGAATTAAACCCAAAAAGGGCCATGCGGTAATACGCATGGCCCTTTTTGGGTTTATAGCAGATGGGCTCGCATGAGCAAGCTCAGCTTACTTGTCTGGACGTGGCACCACGACAATGCCCGATTCAGTCACGGTATAGCCCTTACGCCGATCGGCATCCAAATCGTAACCGATCTGTGAACCGTCAGGGATCACCACGTTCTTGTCGATGATCGCTTTGCGGATTTTCACATGTCGACCGACCGTGACATTTTCAAACAGGATAGACTCCTCGACCAGACTGTAGCTATTGATCTTGCAACGCGGACCGAGGATGGAGCGTCGGACCGTGCTCCCGCTGGTGATACATCCTGCGCACACATAGGAATCGATATTCTGCCCACGGCGATCATCGCCATCAAAAACGGTCTTGGCTGGCGGCAGGTTCCCTTGATTGGTAAGAATCGGCCACTTGTAGTTATACAGATTCAACTGAGGCGAGACGTTCACCAGATCCATATTCGCTTCATAATAGGAATCGAGGGTCCCCACATCCTTCCAGTATCCTCGCTCCTCTGCCTTCATGCCGGGGATGACGTTATCACTGAAATTGTAGGCAAAGATCCGGTCACCCTTTTCGAGCATCATCGGGATCACGTGTTTGCCAAAATCAAGATCCGCATGACTCTTTTTAGCTTCCAGCAGAACCTCAATCAGCTTCTTGGTCGGGAAGATATAATTGCCCATAGAAGCAAAACAGGTCTCTCGGCCGGGGATTCGTTCAGGATCGGCCGGTTTTTCAGTAAAACCTGTGACTTGTGACTCTTCATCGACCGAGAAGATTCCGAATCTACTGGCCTCCTCGGCTGGCACCTCCAGTGCGGCGATAGTGATATCCGCGCGGTTCATACGGTGAAAATTAATCATCTGGGTGATATCCATCTTGTAGATATGATCGCCGCCAAAAATCGCCACGTAATCTGCATCAGTCGACTCAACGAAGCGCAGATACTGAAGAATGGCATCGGCCGTCCCCTTGAACCACTCCTCGCTGTCGCTCTTGGTCTCTGGCGAGATATCGACATAGAACTCACCCAGTCCTGTCCACTTGCCCCAGGATTCGCGGATATGTTTATTCAGCGAATAAGCCCGGTACTGGGTCAGGATATAAACCTTCTTGATGCCGGAGTTAAACAGGTTGGACAGGACAAAATCGATGATCTTGTATTTGCCGCCAAAAGCGACACTCGGCTTGGCCCGATGCAGGGTCAACGGGCTTAAACGCTCCCCTTTACCACCAGCCAAGACCATTGCAATCGTATTTCTGCCCACATTATCCATGGAGTACATAGGTATTCTCTCCTTATGAAGCCTTTTTTAATTAACTCTTTAGTTAGAGTGAGACAAAAAGCGTTAAATAGAGTGGACAAGAATTGGATCAATTAAAGAAGAATCAATCCAGAATCTATGGGTAAAAAAAACCTATCGGAACCAGAGTGACAGGTACGGGACATAGGTGATAATCAGTACCGAGGCCAGCAGCAGCAGAAAGAACGGCCAGGTCGACTTGTAAAGGGTCAACACCGGCTCATCAAAACGATAACTGGCGATAAACAGATTGAGACCCACCGGCGGTGTGATGTAGCCGATCTGCATATTGGCGAGGAAGATGATCCCCAGATGCAAAGGATCAATGCCGTAGCTGAGGGCAACTGGCAGGATCAACGGCACGACCAACACCAGTGCCGAGAAGATATCGAGGATGGCACCGAGCAGCAGCAAAAAGATATTCAGCAGGAGCAGAAAAGTCAGTCTGCCCTCAACGTGGGTCTGAACGTAGTTAAACAGCTTGGCCGGAATCTCGGCATCGATCATATAACTGGTAGAAGCGAGGGAGACCCCCAAGATCAGCAGGATACCGCCGACCAGCACCATCGACGAACGCATGATGACCGGCAGCTTGCGCAGGGAGATCTCGCGCAGGATAAAGACCTCGACCAGCAGCACGTAACAGGCGGTAACAGCGGCGGCCTCACTCACGGCGAAGTAGCCGCTGTAGATTCCGCCCAGCACCACGAAGGGTAGCGGCAGCTCCCAGATCGACTCGCGCAAAGAGCTTTTAACCTCGGCGAAGGTGATCTTGCCACCGAGTTGCTTGCCGCGCCGCTTGTAGACCACGTAGCCGCCGAGCAGCACCAGCATCAAAATCCCCGGCAGGGCACCGGCTAAAAACAGCTCATCCAGCTTAACATCGATATCACCGCCGGCCTGCTGGGCGACGATGCCGTAGAGGATCAAGGGCAAGGAGGGGGCGAAAAGCAGCCCAAGGCTCCCCGACGTGGTGATCAGGCCGAGATTGAAATTTTTCTCGTAGCCAGCCTGTTCGAGTGCCGGATAAAGGATCGCCCCCAGGGCAATAATTGTGATCCCCGAAGCGCCGGTAAAGGCGGTGAAAAAAGCGCAGGCGATGAGCGCAACCACGCCGAGTCCGCCGGGGAACCAACCTAAAAAGGCACGCGACAAACGCATCAGTCGCCCTGGGGCACCGCTTTCGCCAAGCAGGTATCCAGAGAAGGTGAACAGGGGGATGGCGAGCAATACCGGCATTTCAGCCAAACGGTAAAGTTCGATCGCCATGACGGTCAGGTCGATCCCGCTGGAATGAAACCCCCACATGGCACCGGCGGCGATAATGGCAAAGAGCGGCGCACCGAACAGGGCGACAATAGCGAGAAGTGCGCTCATGCGACCTCCTCCGGCAGCGGATAGATCGTCCGCCGCAGGTGTCCCAGATAGCGCAAACTCATCATGCCGAAGCCGATCGGCATGATCAGTTCAAACCACCAGGCGGGCAGACCAGTCAAGACTTCGGTCAGATACTCATGCTCCATCTTCACAAATTTAAAAGAGTAGAAAGCGAGCATGCCACATACAATGGCGGTAAACAGGTGCAACATAATCTGCACCGACGGCTTCACTTTTTTCGGCAGAAATCGCAGCAACAGGTCAATCGCCACATGACGATTATCGCGACTGGCCGCCATGGCTCCGAGCAGTCCGAGCCATAACACCATCAATCGCAGAAGTTCATCAGCCCAGATCATGCCACCGCCGACAAAATTGCGCTGAACGATCTGCCAACCGGCCAACAGAATCATCAGCGTCAACAGTGTTGCCAGAAAAACATCTTCGATCCGCCGACCCAGGAAATCGAGCCGTTGCAGCAAGGAACCAATACTCACTTGGCAGCCTTGTTCTGGCTACGGAACTGCTGCAACAGGGTTTTGACCTCAGTATAAAGAGTGGCGCTGAAGAGTCCATTCTCGGCACGTTTACCCAGGGCGACTTCCGCCGTTGCACGCATCTCTGCCAGTTGCTCCATCGGTGCCTCTTCAATCAGCCCCTGCTTACGCAAGGCCTCTTCCGCCTGGGCATTCTCAAGGCGGTTCTCCTTATCGAGCCCCTGATAGATCCCCTCAAAAACCTCGCGCACTACCTGTTGGTCTGCAGTCGAAATCTTCTTCATCACCTTGGCATCAACCACCAACAGCGCATAGATGTAAGAGAGTGGTGTCGGACTGAAATACTTGACCTGGGTGTGCCACTGAAAAGCGATCGTAGCAAGCGGCGAAGAGCCGATCACGTCGATCAGGCCGGTCTGCAGCCCGGTCAAAACATCGGTCAGTGGCAGGGTCACCGGGGTCAGGCCGTTGGCCTCCATCGCCGCATAACTCGCCAGATCACCTTCAGGGACCCAGACCTTTTTCCCCTTCAGGGCATCCAGATTCGCGATCGGTTGCTGCGAGAACATCAGCGCCAGACCCCCTTCGGCGAAACCAAAGCAGGCAAAGCCATGTTCTTCAAGACCTTTTTTAAGAACCGCATCCATCTTGGAGCGCACAAAATCGACCTCTTCCAATGAATTAAACAACATCGGCAGACTATAGAGGCTTAGATCAGAATAGACCGTCGCCATGGCACCACTGGTAAACGCGCCCCCCTGTAACTGCCCGATGCGCATCTTTCGCAACACGGCTTTCTCATTGCCCATGACGCCACCGCCATACAGCTTGACCTTGACCCGGTCCGCAGTCTTCAGCGCAACCTCATCGGCGCCCTTGCGCATCTGCACCATCCAACTCGAACCTTCTGGGGCAACGGTCGCCATTTTGAGGGTCAAAGCGCCTGCCGATAGCGGTAGGAGGAGCAGTAAAAGTAAGGCAAAAATTATACGGTGCATAATGTGTCTCCGTCTCTCTAGAAAAAATCTGCCCCGGACGCCAGCAACTCGCGCGCCTCGCGTTGGGCCAAAGTGTTAAGCAGCACAAGTCCGGGCTTCGCAGGATCAGCAGCCAGAACCTCATTGAGTAAGCGGTCATGCAATTCCTGATCATAAAGCCCACGAGCATAATGCCGTGCAAAAGCAACCTTGATCGTCAAATCATCGGGCGCCAGCTGCATCGCCTGTTCGAAATTGCGGCGCCCTTCTTCAGGCTTGCCACCATACATTGCCGGTCGCAGAGTCTGCAATATGGCCTGATAGAGATGGAGTTGGGCACTGGCCCTCCCCTCTTCACCTTGTAACAGGTAACCGATCAAAGCTTCGAGTTGCGGTAGACGCGCCAGTTCGTTCCAGTCGTCGGCGTGATGTTTCAGGTAAACCAGCCAGCTCTGCAGATAAACGATACGCAACGCAGGTTCCAGCTCAGCGAACTCCGTCATCTTGGTTACAAAGGGGTCAAAGGCCAGCTGCGGCAAGCCGCAAAGTTCGTCCTCTTCACTGCAGATCGCGCGGTTGGCGTAAGCAAAGGACCGCTCGCTGAGGATTTTCGAGCGAGCCTTGTCCTTGACCAGCAGATCGCCGAACAGGGCATAGAGGCCAGCAGCATCGCGCAGATAGTCGACATCATCCGGGCTGGCATCGATCAGACTATCAAACAACAGCAGATAGGCTGGTGCAGCCTCGGCAACAGTTTCGGGGTCAGGCTGATCGAGGGTCGCCTGTGCCATATGTTGCGGCAGGTTACTCAGACTACAACCCGACAGAAATAGAATAATCAGAAGCGACAGGTAGCGCATACATGCCTCACACCGTAGAAGTTTAAGCCCGTTCGATCTGCCAGCAGTTGTGGATCCGCGGATTACGCGCAAAATCGAGAGGCAGAGTGCGCGCGCTGATCTCTTCTATCTTCAACCCAGGCAGCTGATCGGCCGACATCTTGAAGCTGCGCAGGTTATTCGAAAAGATCAGAATCCCCTGCGGCGCCAGCATCTCACTGACGCGGCGCAATATATTAACATGATCGCGCTGAATATCGAAGGTCCCTTCCATCCCCTTGGAGTTAGAGAAAGAAGGGGGGTCGAGAAAGATCAGATCATACTCAGCCTGAGACTGATCCAGCCAGGCCATGACATCGACCTGAACCATGCGATGCTGATCACCATCAAAACCGTTCAAACGCATATTTTTCTTCGCCCACTCTAGATAAGTACGCGACATGTCGACCGTGGTTGTCTCGCGAGCACCACCGGCGGCGGCATAGACGCTTGCTGCGCCGGTATAGGCAAAAAGGTTGAGAAAACGCGTGCCTGTAGCCAGTGAACGCAACAACTGGCGCGTCGGGCGATGATCCAGAAACAGCCCGGTGTCGATATAATCGCTCAGGTTGACCAGAAACTGCAGATCCCCCTCTTTGACCTGCTTGAGCTCTCCGCGCTTGTCCTGGCGCTGATACTGACTGACCCCCTTCTGCCGCACGCGCTGCTTGATATGTAAGGCTCCGCTGGGTAGATCGAGAACTTGCATCACCGCACTGGCGGCATCGCGCACCCGGCGCTCGGCTTTCTGTTCGGGGATATCCTTGGGCGCCTGGTATTCCTGCAGATGGACTTCATCGCCATAGAGATCGATAGCCAGATTAAATTCAGGCAGATCGGCATCATAAAGCCGAAAACAATCGGTTTTCTCAGTTTTGGCCCATCGCGTTAGCTTTTTATGATTCTTACGTAAGCGATTCGCCAGCATTTCAGCTTCAGCCGAGAGTCTGCGTGCCACCGGCCGCCCGGCGCCGTCGGCCAAGGATTTCCAGCGGTTGGTCTCGTCCAACTCGAAATGAAGCAGCTGACACTTGAGCGCCCCGTTGTAGAGCGGAGTGCGATGATGAGCGCGCAGGCCGATGGCCCGACCCAGTTCAATCTCGCTGGTAATGATCCCGGCCTGCCAGCCGGAGAACTGAATCATCTTCTCACCCAGGCGGTTATACAAAGGCGGCAGTTCGGAGAGCTCACCCAGGCGTTCACCATAAGGGGGGTTGGTTACCAGCAGACCGGTCGTGCCCGCCGGTTGTTCAACCATCTCCAGCTCACGTTTTTCAAAATGGATCCATCGGTCAACCCCGGCGCTGCGAGCATGTTCCCAGGCTTGACGGATCGCGCGGCTGTTTTCATCATAACCGATAATTGCAGGCTGGCTGATTTCAAGACCTGCTGCCTTGCGCTCTTTTGCCTCGGTCACCAGCTCATCCCAATGTTGGCCATCAAACTGCTTCCAACCCAAAAAACCGTAATAATCACGCATCAGACCCGGAGCGCAATCAGTCGCCATCAACGCCGCTTCAAGTGGCAGAGTTCCTGAGCCGCACATCGGGTCGACAAAGGCGCCACCGGCAGCATGGATCTCTGGCCATTTGCAGCTGAGCAGAATGGCCGCTGCCAGATTCTCTTTGAGCGGCGCCGAGAGACCGTCGCTACGGTAACCGCGCTTGTGCAGACTCGCCCCGCTCAGGTCAACGCTGATGGTCGCGCAATTGCGAAACAGGTAGAGGTTCAAACGCAGATCAGGTTGCAGCGCATCGATACTCGGGCGCTCGCCACAGCTATCACGGAATTGATCGACCACCGCATCCTTGACCCGCAGCAGCGCGTAGCGTGAATGGTCGATCTTGGATTGACCGACATGCGCGTCGACCGCAAGGCTGCCGCCGACATCCAGATGCTGACGCCAATCGATCTGCCGCACCCCCTCATAGAGCTGGTCGGTGTCGTTGGCTTCAAACTCGGCGATCGGGGCAAGGATACGGCTGGCCAGACGCGACCAGAGGCAGGCGCGCAAGGCGACCTGCAGCGAGCTGGTAAAGTGAACCCCGCCAATCGCTTCCACAACCTCCTCAGCGCCGAATGAGATCAGTTCAGTGACAAGCAGGGGCTCGAGACCACGCGCGGCGGTAGCAAAATAAGAATTTTCCGACATTTTGATATTTCTCTGTAACCGACGCAGTTGCGAGTGACTCGCCCGCGTCAAAATGGTTTAAAAATAAGTACCTTCTCCCCCATGGTGAAGGCTCTCGGAAGATGCGAACTAAGCAGAGATACGTTTCAGCTCCAACACTTGCTCCGGATGGGCCTTGTTGTAAGCCACCAGGGCATCCTCACCGGATAAAACCGAGATCGCGCTGCGGCTCTCTCCAGCCAGCCAGCGGGTTGCAACCGCAATCAACTGCGCACGATCGACGGCAACCAACTGCTGACGCATCCGGTTGCGCATCTCGAGGCTCATCCCCTGACGGCGATTGGCAAATTCACGCGCGCCATTCCCGGCTGGCGACAGTGGTTTATCCAGATCGCTGAAGACTGAGAGGATCGCCTCTTTAATCGACTGATCGCTGAATCCTCCACCAGCCACCCAATCAATGCCATCCACATAAACTTTTAGCGTCCGCTCAAGCTGAGGGTCACGATAAGAGAGAAGCGAGAATAGCCCTGCCTCAGGATTGTAGCCAGCCAGCCCACCATAAGCACCCCCTTTTTCACGGATCTCACGGTGCAAGTACTCAGAGCGCAACAGCTTGGCCAGCACGCTCAGCGCGGCGCTGTCGGGATGGCTGTAAGCCGGAGCTGCAAAAACGCGAGTGACAAAACTGACCGGCACCGAAAAAATCCAGCCCTGGCGTTGCGGGATTGCGCTCAACTGAACTGTCTGAGCCGCGAGGGTTCCAGCCTCAGGCAGTGATTGGATGAGTGATTTAAGCGGCTGTACAAAAGCAGCGTACTGGTCAGCACTGGCGGTCAGCGCAACCTGCAGCCCGCTGCGGGTGAAGAGCAGCCCGGCAATCTGCTGCAGCTTGGCCGCGGTTTCACGCAGCTCTTCATCGCTCTGCATTGCCAGTTTCTGGATCAAACTGACCTGCTCCAGCCCCGACCAGAGCTCCCGCAGCCGGGCTGCCGGTGTCAGGTGAGCAGCGGCGGCGCGTGCCGCGTAGGAATGACCAGAGGACGGAACCGAATTGAACAACGAGATCCGCATCTGGTCAAGCACCTGACGGATACGGCCGATATCGGCAAAATCGATGCTGTTCAGAATTTCAGCCAAGAGCTCACAGGCAGGTGCAGCATTGCGCTGCAGCGCCTTGACCTTGACCTCGAAGCTCGCGGTGTATTGCAGGTTATCCGCCGGGTCTTCGAGTAGTGAGGTGCGTGCCCCGACCCCGCCCGAGACCGCCTCGAGCTGCTGGGCGAGTTCGATATAGCTGTATTTCCCGGTACCGACCTGGGTGAGCAGACCACTGAAGACCGGTAACAGTGGCAGCAACTCAGCAGACAAGTTGTCGATCGGCAGATTCAACACAATAAAGCCGATGCCATTGGTCGGCTGATCACAAAAGAGCAGTGGAACCCCGGCAAGTGTTTCTTCACTGACGGCAACGGCGGGCTCGCTCTTTTCAATGTCGCTCAGCTCCAGGGTCGGCAGACAGGAGAGATCTTCCTCACCCTCTTGAGACTGCTGCAGGGCCATGGCCTGATCGATGATCTTCTGCTTTTGTCCAGCATCAAGACCAGCGGCCACCCCGGCCAGTTTTTCCGCAAGTGCCAGCTCTTCGCGTTCGCGCATCTCTTGATCGGGTTCGAGTAGCAGAGTCACGCGGTGGGGATTATCGATCAGCCAGCGCCGCATCAGCTCCTGTAAATAAGGCCCTGCGGCAAGCTTTTTGCGTAATTCCAACAGCTGCGCGTCAAAATCGAGCGCAGCCAAAGGCTCCCCGCCATGCAGCCAGGGTCCGAGCATCCGCATCAGGAGTAACAAGCCATAGGGATAGCTGTCACCGGTCACCTCGCGATTGGAAAATTCGAGGCGATGAATGGCACCCTCGATCCGCTCGGAGGAAAAACCTGCCTCAGCGACTTTTTCCAAAGTCTCAAGGATCAGCGTTTCAATCTGCGGTAGTTTGTCAGGGTCAGTGCCCTGCAGACCAGCAGCGAAACAGGTGGTTCGGTTATCATCCTGAAAGCCGCTCCCCGGGCAGAGGTTGGCACCCAGGCCGGAGTCGATCAACGCTTTGTAAAGTGGTGTGGAAGGGTTGCCGAGCAGCAGGGTGGCGAGCAGAGATAGCCCCAGACGCTCAACAGTTTCATCGATATCACAGGTCAGCCAGGCCAGCTGCACCATAGACTTGCCCTGTTTCTCTTCACCGGCGTCGAGGGGGTAGAGTTCGCGCACCTGCTTTGGCGCAGTGAAGCGGCTTTCGGCAGGGACTGCGGAGTCCGGCTCTATCCGCTCAAAACGGTCAAGTGCTTGGGTGGCAACCTGTTCAAGTAATGCCGACAGTTCCTGGTCCCCATAGCTGTAGCACCAGGAATTTGATGGGTGATAATAACGTGCGTGAAAATCCCGCAACTGTTGCCAGCTCAGATCAGGGATATCCGAAGGCTCGCCGCCCGAATTGTGATGATAGGTGGTGGTCGGGTAGAGGGCGCGCCCCAAACGGCGTGAGAGCAACGAAGAAGGGTCAGACATCGCGCCCTTCATCTCGTTATAGACCACCCCTTTGTAGACCAAAGACGTATCGGAATTATCCATCTCACTGAACTCGATACGGTGCCCCTCCTGCGAGAAGTCGCGCTCAGTCAGGCTAGGGAAGAAGGCCGCATCCAGGTAAATCGACAGTAGGTTATCGAAGTCCTTATGATTCTGACTGGCGAAGGGGTAGAGCGTCCAGTCGCTGGCGGTCATGGCATTCATGAAGGTGTTGAGGCTGCGCTTGAGCATCGAAAAGAAGGGGTCGCGCACCGGATAACGCTCCGAGCCGCAGAGCGCCGTATGTTCCAAAATATGCGCCACCCCGGTCGAATCATCTGGCGGGGTGCGAAAGGCCACTCCGAACAAGCGATTCGTGTCAGCCCGCTCCAGATGCATGTAGCGTGCGCCGGTCTTCTCATGGGTCAGGCGGATCATCCGCGCCTTGATCCCAGAAATTTCATCGATACGATCAACAACAAAACCGGACAAGCGCTGCCCGGGGACCAGAGTATTTTTTTTCATTATGAGTACTTTCTATGTTGGGATTCTGCGCGGAGACATATTCAACCGCACCCCTTGAGACGCTTCTATCTTACCTGAGGGGGAGGACACTGGCCAGTTTCATTGCTGAATTAATAAGACAACCTACTTGAGCAGTTTGGCGATTAATTCGTGATACTTCTTCTCGATAACGTGGCGCTTCTTCTTGAGGGTGTTGGTCAACTCTTCACCCGGTTTGAACTCGCCTTCAAGGAAGTGGATTTTTTGCAGTTTCTCGAAGGGCTTGAAGCCTTTCTTGCTGTGCAGCAGACGATTCATTTCGGCGCGGACCTTTTCGAGAAGGCGATGATCGCTGCGCAGCTGCTCGGTACTCTCAACGATCATATCGAGTTTGCTGGCGGCAAATTCGCGCAGTTTTTCGAAATCGGGAACGACCAGTGCGCCCAGACCTTTTTTGTCCTGCCCGACCAGCACAGCGTCATTGACAAATGGCAGGCGGGTGATCGCCGATTCGATCCGGCTGGGGTCGATATTCTCACCACTGGCCAGCACGATAATCTCCTTGGAACGCCCGGTGATCAACAGCTCTCCGCGCAGGGTCAATTTGCCCAGGTCGCCGGTGTGAAAGAAACCATCGGAGGTAAAGGCCTTGCGATTCTCTTCATCGTTATTTTCATAACCGGGGAAGAGTTGGTCACCGCGCATCTGGATCTCGCCCTCGATTCCAGCGGCCAACGGCTGATCCTGTTCATCGACGATGCGCAGCTCAGTCCCTTCAACCGGCAAGCCGAGAGTGCCGAAGGTTTCACAGTTGAGCGCGCGCCCAGCAATCGCCGGTGCGCATTCGGTCATGCCGTAGGCGTTGACGATGCGGATGCCGATGGCATCGATCCACTCATCCAACCAGGGGGGGAGGCTACCGCCGCCGCTGATCGCCATGCGCAAGCGCCCACCGAATTTCTGCTGCACCGCCTGCAGGCGCGACTTGGCCAGTTTATCCGGCAGAGCCAGCAGCAGCAGGTAAGCGCCAGCGCGCAACTTGCGCAGCCAGCGTTGCAGGAAAAAACTCTGCTCAAAAATCGGCAGTTGATCGCGCAGGATTCTGCGCTGCAGGTTAGTCGTGGTTGAGATCCTGACCAGGGCCCGGAAAATTTTAGCGCGTTTGGGGTTCTCCTTTTCAAGCGTATTGTTGACCCTCGCATGCAGCGACTCCCACAGCCGCGGCACAGTTGCGACCAGATTCGGCTGGTAGCTTTCCAGATCGGCGGCGAAGGTCTTGACCGTCGAATAGACTGTGCAACAGCCGTGTGACAGGGCGACATACTCAACAGCCCGCTCGAAAATATGCCAGCTCGGCAGAATCGAGACGAAACGGTCGCTGTCGAGCAGACCGATCAACTTCGGCACATGGCGAACGTTGTACATGATGTTACGATGGGTCAGCTGCACCCCCTTGGGCACGCCGGTCGTACCGCTGGTGTAGATCAGGGTGAACAGATCATCCTGACTGATCTGCAGGCGGCGCGCAGCAAACTCCTCCAGTTCATCCTGGGTCAATCTGCGATCTTCGAGCAGGTCGTTATAACTGTAGATATGATCAAACCAGCGATGGGTCTTCTCCCCCTCGATTAAAAATATGGCTCGCAGTTTTTTGTGTGTCTTCAACATCTCTTCGTGGGTTTTGAGCAGGGCCGCGGTCTCAATCACCAAAAATTCACTGACGGAGTGTGCGAGGATATATTCAAGTTCAATGGTCGGGGTATCGCTACCGCGCGGCACACTGACCGCGCCCAGCGCCACCAACGCCATATCGGTGACAATCCAGCCGTAACGATTGTCCGACAGCAACATCACCCGGCTCCCCTTTTTTACGCCCCGTGCGGCAAAAGCTCGAGTCAGGATCACCACATCTTCGTAGAGTTTCTCATAGCTGACACTGAATTCGCTCCCCGCCGCGCGATAAATAAAAGCAGTCTGCTCAGCATAGTTGCGACGGCTGTCGAGGAACATTTCAAACAGTGTGCCGTAATCTGTATCAGTGTATTTGCGCATCTATCATCACCATAAAATTGAAGGGTCTATCCCCTTATCTTCTATCATAGGGGGCAAATGCTCTCTGCGCAAGAACCCCCTAATATCTCGATTTTTTTTTAGCTTTTGCTGCCAGCGTTCCGGGGCAGACGCTGATAGCCATTTCCGGCTATAATAATCGAATATTCATCAGCAACTGGCCAATTGGAGAGAGCCATGTCACTAGCCCACCGCGATACCATCCTGGAAATTATCAACGCCCTGGCGCACAACACCCTGCAGGGCAAAGTGCGGGCGCTACGCATCGCCATGATTTGCCTTCTGGCTGGCGGCCATCTGCTGATTGAGGATATCCCCGGGTTGGGCAAGACCAGCCTGGCGCTGGCGCTGTCCAAGGTGCTGGGTCTCGGTTTTGGCCGGGTACAGTGCACCAGCGACCTGCTCCCCTCGGACATCACCGGGCTGTCGATTTTCGACCGCGAGAAGAACAGCTTCCGTTTTATCGAAGGACCGGTGTTCAATAATCTTGTGCTGCTGGACGAGGTCAACCGGGCGATGCCGAAGACCCAGAGCGCGATGCTGGAAGCGATGGAAGAGATGCGCGTCACCATCGAAGGGGTCACCTACAGTCTGCCCCACCCCTTCATGGTGATCGCTACCCAGAATCCGACTGAACAGATCGGCACCTACCCTCTGCCCGAATCCCAACTCGACCGTTTTCTGGCCGCGACTGATATCGGTTACCCACCGGCCGAACTGGAACAACAGATCATTCAGCATGGCAGCGTGCGCCATCAGCTTGACCAGCTCACTTCCAAACTCAGACGCACCCAGATTCTTGAAGCACGTGAAGCCGTCACCCAAATCCATCTCTCACACAAGGTCACCGGTTATATCCACGGCCTGATCGCCGCAAGCCGCAGCCACCCGATGGTGTCATCCGGCATCTCGACCCGAGGCGGAATTAATCTGGCAGACGCCGCCCGCGCCGAGGCCTACCTCTGTGGCCGTGATTTTGTCGCCCCCGAGGATGTTCAGGCGGTTGCGCTGGTCGTCACCGCCCACCGCCTGATCCTTAAACCCGAGCACGAATATCAGAATAAGAAGGAGATTGTCCGATCGCTGCTGCAAAACCTGGCCGTTCCTATGGCCTGAAACTTACGCGCGCCGGGGTGGTTTACATCAGCATGACCCTGCTACTCGGCTTTGCCGCGGTCAATACCGGCAACAACCTGCTCTACCTGCTGGTTTCGGCCCTGCTCGGCTTTATGGCGGTCTCCGGCTGGCTCGGCCAACAGAATCTACGTAAGCTGTGCCTGAGTCTGGTCTTACCGCAGGAGATCTTTGTCGGCCAGCCGGCTCTGGTAGGTGTTAGATTGCACAACCAGCGACGCCGACTGCCAGCCTTTTTGATCCGCGTCGAACTAGGTAACGAGCAACCGCTCTTTCCACAGGTCGCTGCTGCCGGGCATGAAGAGACATGCCTGCTGCTCAGTTTCCCCCAACGGGGTCAGCAGCAGATCGACGACATCTGGCTGAGTTCCTGCTTTCCGATCAACTTCTTTGTCCGTTCAACTAGAGTTTCATTGAACCAGTCCCTGGTGGTTTTCCCACAACCCCTCCCCATGCCCGTCATTCAGGGGGAGGGTTACAGTGAACAACGCACCCAGTACACCAGTGCGCGCGGCGGCGACAGTGGTGACCTGCGCAGCATCCATGACTATCAAGGAGGAGAACCCTTAAAATCGATCCATTGGAAGCTCTCGGCGCGACATGACAACTTCAAAGTCAAACAGCATGAAGGACAAGCCGCACGACCGCTGATCATCGAGCTGGAACAACTTGATGGAAATCTCGAAAAACGGATCGGCTGTGCCACCGGGATGGCAATCAACCAACTGCGGCGACAACAAGCGGTCGGACTTAAACTGGCAGGGAGACTCATTTCACCTCAGTCTGGCACCGGCCAACGCCGACGATTGCTGACAGAACTGGCACTCTACAATGGCCGTTGAAAAGATTCTGCGCCTACTGGCAGCGCTGGTCGCCCTGGTCAGCACAGCCCCTGCCTTTCTCTATCTTGATCTGCCGGTGCAAGTGGTGATCTCCATCCTGTTGATTGCAGGGTTTATCATCGACCAACGCGACGGCAGGTTGCTCTCCCCCCTGCCCGCGACCCTGATCTCTTTTGTGTTTTTCTTCTTTTACCTGGCACAGATGTCACGCAGCAATATCGTTGAGCCCGTAGTCAACATGCTGGTCTTGCTGCTCGCGGTTCGACTGGTCACCGAGAAATCGGGGCGCAACCAGCTGCAGATTTTTGTGCTGTCGACCTTTATCCTCGCTGCGTCTTCACTCCTCAGCCTAAGTGCTGGCTACCTTGCCAGCCTTATCCTGCTGGTGACACTGGTCACATTCGGCCTGCTATTGACCAGCTTCTACGCAACCGATCCCAACCTGCGCCTGAACCGAATTCAATGGCGCAGCCTGCTGCGCACCGGCTCTATCCTGCCGATCGGTTCGCTGCTGCTGATGCTGTTTTTTTTTCTGGTGCTGCCACGGACCCAATATCCACTGTGGAACTTTCTCAATCCGCAGTCTAAGCCGGTGGCCGGATTCAGCGAAGAGGTCAATCCCGGCAGTCTTGCAGATCTCGGCAGCAGTGGAGAACCCGCTTTTCGCGCCGAAATGGACGAAATAGACCCACAGGAACTCTACTGGCGTGGTTTAGTGTTGAATCTGACCGATGGACGAAGCTGGTCGCGCGCCAAATATCCTCCGATTGACCTTCTGCTGCGCGAGAATACGACCGCACAAAAACAGACCATTTACAACGAACCCCGTACCAGCCGCTACCTGCTTGGCCTTGACCTGCCTGGCGACATCAAAGAGATAAAAAACCAACGCTTCGCCGATGGGGTTTTTGAGTCTCAGCAGCGACTCGACAAACGCATCCGCTTCACCGTCAAGTCCTACCTCTCGGGCCTGCTCAAACTGAAGAATCCGCAAGAGAGTGAATTTTATCTACGCACGCCGGACACCATGACTCAACGGGTTACAGAAATCGCTGATGAGATCGCAACAGGGGAAGACCGCAAGGCGAAAATCCAGGCCGCCAAATCTTTTTTCACTCGTCAGCAGCTCTCGTATGCCTCCCGAAACCTGCAACGGACTGAGACTCCGGTTGAAACATTTCTCTTTGAGAGCAAACGCGGCTACTGCGAATATTTTGCCTCATCCTTCGCCCTTCTACTGCGCCTGGCTGGCGTTCCGGCGCGGCTGGTCGGCGGTTATCTTGGCGGGCGCTACAATCAGTTAGGAGGCTACTACCTGGTCGATGAGGATATGGCTCACGTCTGGGTTGAGGCGCTTGACGACGCGAACCATTGGCAGAGGATCGATCCAAGTCGACTGGCGATCAATGCCGAAGCTGCGGTCACCGGCTTGTCCCGCAGCAGTTTCGACTGGCCTCAGGCTGCAGCTGACTACCTTGAGAACGCCTGGAGTCGGCTGGTCATAACCTACGATCTGAACACGCAGTTGAACTTGATCTTTTCCACCGGCAACAGCCTGCGCCATTTTCGTTCGCAACTACCGGATAACAGGAACTGGTGGCTCAGTCTGGCCATGGTACCGGTGATTATAATCCTCTTCAGCAAAAAGGTGTGGAAGCGCCCCGCCAGCCAACAACGAATACTGAAACGCTACCTCGCCATGGTCTGTCATTCCGCTGGACTGAAACAGCTGCCGCTGGATCTCGGCTTATTTAACCTGGCCGAACAGAGCGGTGAGCCTCTCTGTCACGATTTTGCCAAAATCTTCGGTCAGGCTGTCTATCACGATGAACCCCTTGGCAAGGAGCAAAAAAACCAGCTGAATAGCATCATCAGACAACTGGCCATGATCAACCTGAATCTCACCGAATCCTCGCCACCCGCGAGAAATCAACGTTGTTCGGCAGAGGCAATGATTGACAAATCGACCAGGATTCCGTAGCTTCATCACAATTTTCCGCACCCAAAAGAGAAAGCGCTAAAACGATGCTCAAGTTACTGTTTTTATCTCTCTCACTGCTGATGTTTTTATCGGCCTGTGATCCGACGATAGTTCCTCCACCCCGCTCGGCAGACCATTACTTCAAAGAGGGTGAAAATTTCTTTGATCAACAGCGTTATGACGATGCCGTTGCCTCATGGAAAAAGGTACGTGACAGTTATTACTCCCCCGAGCTGAATAAACTGGCTGAGTTAAAAATTGCCGAGGCGCAATACCTGTCCGGAAATTTTGAAGAAGCAGCCGCCAGCTATTCGGCCTTTCTGAAGGAACATCCTCGCGATGAACGGTTGGCGGATGTGCTCTATTTTCAAGGGATGTCCTACTACAAGAAGATGCGCGCTAAGGATCGAGATCAGACCCTAACGGTCAATGCGTTAAATACCTTCCGCCGCCTGACCAGTGAATATCCCTCGGACAAGCGCGTTGAAGAGGTCGGCTTTCTGATTCAGCGCTGCCGAAACCGCCTGGCCGAAAGCGAAGTTTACGTCGGTCGCTTCTATCTACGGACTGGGAACTATCAAGCGGCGGTCGATCGTCTCAGCGGAATTTTTGAAGAGTTTCCCAACTATTATTACCGCGATGAAGCTTTTTTCTACCTCGGGACAGCCTATCTCAAGCTGCAACAAAAAAAAGAGGCAGCGGCCACCTTCAACACCCTGTTCGACCAATTTCCGAACAGCCAGTACATTATAAAGTCCCAGAGAATCCTCGAAAAAAACTATTGATTTCTGCACCTGAAAAAATAGTCGAAAGGCCGCATGGACATACAGACCTGCGGCCTTTCGACTTTCAAAAACCAACGAACAAATCCACAAATACCAGAAATGATAAATCCCCCCTTATTCTATCTTTTCGCTTGACTTGCGGTATACAGCATTATATAAAAAACGTCTTCTTATAACGTCATTCTATAAGTGACTTTTCAATGCATTATTCAAGTGCTGAAAAAACATGATCCGCTAGGAGATTATCCCTAATCATTTCAGTTGATTAGATATTATCTCCCTAGCAGTTCACGCTGTTTTAGCAAAGTATTTAAGCAGGTACAAATTAGTACCTTCAGAGCCTTTCACGAGGAGGAGAGAGAATGTCCGAGTACGGAACCCTACAAGATCGCGTACGTCGCCCAGCTCTACTTGACAAAGTCAAGACTGCAGAGCAGTGCATCGAGTTTTTCAAGGATGGCATGAACCTCGGTTGGTCCGGCTTTACCCCTGCGGGCTACCCGAAAGCAGTGCCGATCGCACTGGCTGACCACGTCGAAAAGAATAACCTGCAAGGCAAATTGAAGTTCAACCTGTTCATCGGTGCCTCCGTCGGAGCTGAAACCGAGGACCGTTGGGCAACTCTCGACATGATCGATCGTCGCTGGCCTTACCAGACCGGCAAAAACATTGCCAAAGGGATCAACGAAGGTCGCATCCGCATGGGTGACAAGCACCTCTCGTTGTTCGCTCAGGATCTCGGTTACGGTTTCTACACCGAAAACGGCCGCATCGATCTGGCGATTATTGAAGTCTCGGCGATCACCGAAAAGGGTGAGCTTGTTCCGACTTCCTCATGCGGTGTTATCCCCGAACTTCTGATGGTTGCCGACAAGATTATCCTTGAGGTCAACACCGGACAGCCTTCCTTCGAAGGAATGCATGATCTGGTAACCTGCCTGACTCCGCCGAACCGTCAGATTCTGCCGATTACTCATGCAGGCGAGCGCATCGGAAGCACCTCGATTCCTTGCGACCAGGATAAAATCATCGCCATCGTTGAATCGAAGAATCGTGACAAAGGTCGCGCCTTCACCGATATGGACGCAACCTCAGAAGCAATCGCTAACCACATCATGGAATTCTTCGGTAACGAAGTTAAGCAAGGCCGTCTGCCGAAGAACCTCTTGCCACTCCAGTCGGGCGTTGGTTCCATCGCAAACGCCGTTGTCGGTGGCTTGGCTAAAGGTCCTTTCGAGAACCTGACCGTCTACACCGAGGTACTGCAGGACACCATGCTCGACCTGTTCGATTCCGGCAAACTGGATGCCGCATCTTCATGCTCCCTCTCTCTTTCCGAGAATCCAGGGTTCCCACGTTTCTTTGACAACTGGGACAAGTACGCTGACAAGATCACCCTGCGCCCGCTAGCAATCTCCAACGCACCTGAGCCGATCCGTCGTCTCGGTTGTATCGCCATGAACACTCCGGTTGAGTTCGACATGTACGCCCACGCCAACTCGACTCTGGTCGGCGGTACCCGGATGATCAACGGCCTCGGCGGTTCTGGTGACTTCCTGCGGAACGGCTTCCTGAAGATCATGCACAGCCCATCGGCTCGCCCAAGCAAGACAGATCCGACCGGTATCACTTGTGTGGTTCCAAAGGCACCGCATATCGACCACACCGAGCACGACCTCGACGTTCTGGTTACCGAGCAGGGTCTAGCTGACCTTCGCGGTCTGGCTCCGAAGGATCGTGCACAACTCATCATCGACAAATGTGCTCACCCGGAGTACAAGCCAATACTGCAAGAGTACTTCGACATGGCCAAAGAGCAGTGCATCGCCAAAGGAATTGGTCATGAGCCTCAACTGTTCGATCGTTGCTTCAAGATGCAGCAGAACCTGGCTGTCAACGGAACCATGAAGGTTAAAAACTGGGACATCAAGATCGACCTTTGCGAATAGTCGATCCTGATTAAATAATTGCATTAAAATTGCCCCGCCGGTTTTCCGACGGGGCTTTTTTTATCTTACGCCAGCGATTCACTTAGCACGACTGGCCGTTATAATCATCTGCCATGGTGGCAGTATGCCTTTGCTGTTAATCGGCAGTTAAAACACCTCTTCCAATCAATTGGTTCAAAATCACTGTACTCTTTTTTTTCAAAGTATCTCTGAGGAGTCTGGCTGCCGGTGTAATCAACTGCCTGGTCGGACAGATAAGCCAGAGCTCAGTCGCTCTGGGCTTGAAATCTGGCATGACGGTTACAACCTTTCCAGAGAGTAAATCAGCAGACATATCAAGACAGGATTTGACCGCCAAGCCTTTACCCGTAATGCACCAACGTCTTACGAGATCCCCATCATTGGAGACACGGTTTCCGCTCATTTTGATTTTGTATTCTTTTCCGTTTTGCGTGAACCTCCAAACATCATGAACGATGTCGTTAAGCTGGTAAAAAAGTCCGTTATGCGAAGCTAAGTCATGAGGTTGCTCGGGAGTGCCGTTTTTATCGAGGTACTCCTGTGTTGCACAAAGCACTCCCTGGACATCGCAGATTTTAAATCCAAAAAGATTGGCTTCATTTGGCGAGCCATAGCGGAGTGCAATGTCTACCGAGTCGCGATAAAAATCGATGGGGCTATCGCTAATATTCAATTTCAAGCTGACCTTCGGATAGGTCTCCACAAATTCATCAAGCCAGGGAGTGACCAGATTCCTTCCCAGGTCCGATGACACGGCGATTCGCAGTTCACCATCGATAATATCCAGATCATTCTTCATGTTTTGCTGGGCCTGATCCAGCATGAGAAGCGCCTGCTCACACTGAGGGATGTACCTTTCTCCAGCACTGGAGAGCCGAAGACTCCGCGTGGTGCGGATAAATAGCTCAACGCCCAACCTGTTTTCCACCCGTTTAAGTGCCGCACTGGCAGTCGCGGTACGCATATCCAGATGTGAGGCTGCAGCGGTAATGCTGCGGAACTCGGCTACCTTGAGGACAACTTGAAGGTCTTCTAACAGCACAGGGATTCTCCAATATTTTTTGATAATGTTTCAATTACTACACTGTTTATCTTGGAGCAATCAAGGCTTAGTATTTCATCAAGACGAAGCAACGAGATAAACCCTATAACGAAACAGACTGGAGAAAGCTCATGAAAGCCATTGGCTATACCAAATCTCTTCCCATCAGTGATCCTGAATCTTTAATCGACATCGAACTGATACAGCCGATTGCCACCGGACGTGACCTGCTCGTGAAAATCAAAGCGATTGCGGTCAATCCTGTGGATTTCAAGATTCGTCAACGGATGGCTCCCGAAGAGGGCAGCTTCAAGGTGATCGGATGGGATGCGGTGGGTGAGGTTGTTGCGACCGGCGAGTCAGCAACACAATTCAAGCCAGGTGATGAAGTCTATTATGCCGGTGATCTCATGCGCCAGGGCTGCAATGCCGAATATCAGCTGGTTGACGAACGAATTGTCGGCCGTAAACCAAAAAGCCTCTCCGATGCTGAAGCCGCCGCGTTACCACTGACCACCATCACCGCCTGGGAGATGCTGTTCGAGCACCTGGCGATCAAGCAGCAATCCCCGGATTCCGCAGAGCAATCGAATGAGGTGATCCTGGTTGTCGGTGCCGCGGGCGGGGTTGGCTCTATATTCGTCCAGCTCACCAAAGCCATTACCGGCGCCACCATTATCGCCACGGCATCACGCGAAAGTTCGCAAGCCTGGGTCAAGAAGCTGGGAGCGGATCATGTTATCGACCATACCCAACCACTCGGTCCGCAGATCGAGGCTCTGGGCATTGGTCAGCTGACACATGTTGCCAGCCTGACCAACACCGATTCTTACTTCGATACCTATATCGAGCAGCTGGTGCCCTTCGGCAAAATCGCCATGATCGATGATCCCGAAGAACCATTGGATGTGATGAAGATGAAGTTTAAGAGTCTGTCACTCCACATCGAATTTATGTATGCACGCTCTATGTTTAACGCCGCAGATATCGATGAGCAGAGCCGTTTACTCAGCCACGTAGCGGATTTGATTGACCAGGGCTACATACAGACCACCTTAGGCAAAAATCTGGGAACCATCAACGCCGACAACCTGAAAGCTGCGCATGCGGAACTGGAGTCGGGAAAATCCGTCGGCAAGATTGTGCTGGAAGGATTTTAAAAACCTAAAGCTTAACTACAGGAGAGAAAAACATGGCTAAATTAACCATCGTCGCAAATATCACCGCCAAAATCGACAAGATTGATCTGGTATAGTCTGAGTTAGAAAAACTGATTAATATTACCCGCGCTGAAGAAGGCTGCATTAATTACGACCGGCATCAAAACAATGAAAATCCTGCTCATTTCATGTTCTACGAGAACTGGGAATCTCATGAGCTGTGGCAAACCCATATGGGTGCAGAGCCCTTGCAGGACTACATGGCTGCAACCTAAGATGCGGTTGAGGAGTTCACCGTCAACGAAATGAAACATATTGCAAAAAGTTCAACAGTCTGAGGCGTTCTCTGAACATAATAATTATGAGTTGCTGTTCATCAGAGAGTCATTCAGCCTTAAAGACTCCTTGTCCGCAGCATCGTTCGGCACAAAAGATTTTGTGGGCCACACTCTAACCAAGTTTAAGGATTCACCCTCTGAAAAATAAAACAAGGACGGCCCTTCCAGGCTTCAGGTGTGGCAGCCCTTGTTTACGGGCTCATTGCAATTATGTTTTGGCTCAGTGCTAATGGCCTACTGATACTCTGGAAAATTCGCCGCAAAATAAAAATGTGGAAGATCCTCAACTCCACGTCAGATTAAGACGTGGAGTTGAGAAAACAGAGACATCTCTCACGCGTAGCTAAGAAGTTAAGATATTCATAAATTTGAGACCCACTCAAATTTTTTCGCTTCAAATAATATGGAATAAAATTCAAGAAGCGAAGACTATCATAATCATTATGTGTGCCCTTGCACCAGAATCAGCAATTCGTTCACTCTTCTTATCACCTCTCTGAGTTGGGGAACGTAAAATCGCACTCATGTCTGATAAACCCTTGTCTAGGCAACTCTTTGTAAACCCTTTTCAATCAATCTTCGTGGTGCGCAACCGCAGGGCGTTGCTCACCACCGACACCGAGCTCAAACTCATCGCCGCCGCCGCAATCACCGGACTGAGCATAATGCCGAAGAGTGGGTAGAGCACGCCGGCGGCCAGTGGCACTCCGAGAGAGTTGTAGATAAAGGCGAAGAACAGATTCTGGCGGATATTGCTCATGGTTGCGCGGCTTAACTTGCGCGCGCGGATGATGCCGGTCAGATCCCCCTTGACCAGGGTCACTCCGGCCGATTCCATGGCGACATCGGTGCCGGTGCCCATGGCGATACCGACTTCGGCCTGGGCCAGCGCCGGAGCATCGTTGATGCCGTCACCGGCCATGGCCACCAGCTCGCCGGCATCCTGAAATTTCTTCACCACCGCTGCCTTTTCATCCGGCATGACCTCGGCGACGATCTCATCAATTCCAAGCTGTTTGCCGACGGCTTCGGCGGTCGCACGGTTATCGCCGGTGAGCATGACAATCTTGATCCCCTCGGCGTGCAGCTGGCGTATCGCTTCCGGCGTAGACTCCTTGATCGGATCAGAGACCACCAGCAGACCGGCGAACTTGCCCGCAGCGGCAACGTACATCACGGTCTTCCCTTCGCTGCTCATCTTCTCTGCCTGAACGGAGAGCACCGCAGTGTCGATGGAATAATCCTGCAACAGCTTGGCATTACCGAGCAGCACCTCGATCCCATCGACCTTACCGGAGACCCCTTTCCCGGTGTGGGATTCAAAGTCTTCGGCCTTGGCCAGGGTCAGCCCCTGATCGGTCGCTCCAGAGACCAGCGCCGCAGCGAGGGGATGTTCACTGTTTTTTTCAAGACTGGCGGCCAGCAAAAGCAAGCGCTTTTCGTCCATCTCAGCCATCGGAATTACGGCGGTCAGCTTCGGTTTCCCCAGGGTCAGGGTGCCGGTTTTGTCGACCACCAGGGTCGTGATTTTACGCAGGGTTTCGATCGCCTCGGCATTTTTGAACAGCACGCCCATGCCCGCGCCTTTGCCGGTAGCGACCATGATCGACATCGGAGTCGCCAGCCCCAGGGCGCAGGGGCAGGCGATGATCAGCACTGAAACCGCTGCAATCAGCGCGTAAGCCAGGCGCGGTTCGGGACCGACCAACATCCAGACGCCAAAGGCCAAGAGGGCGATAGAGATAACAATCGGCACAAAATATCCGGCGACCTGATCAGCCAGTTTCTGGATCGGTGCTCGCGAACGTTGCGCATCGGCAACCATCTGGATAATCCGCGCCAGCAGGGTTTCGCTGCCGATTCTTTCGGCCAGCATAATCAGGCTGCCACTGCCGTTGATGGTCGCACCAACCAAGGGATCCCCCGCCAGTTTCGCCACCGGAATCGGCTCGCCCGAGATCATCGACTCATCGACGCTGCTGCTCCCTTCGATGACCTGGCCATCGACCGGGATTTTTTCACCCGGACGGATACGCAGATGATCTCCCGGCTGTACCTGATCAAGGGGGATATCTTCGTCCGTGCCGTCGGCATTAACCCGGCGTGCGGTCTTGGGCGAGAGCCCGAGGAGAGCCTTGATCGCCGCACCGGTGCGGCTGCGGGCGCTCAACTCCAACATCTGACCGAGCAAAATCAGGGTCACGATCACGGCGGCGGCTTCAAAATAGACCCCCACCGAACCGTCGGCACTGCGCATATTGGCGGGGAAAATCTGCGGCAGCAGCACCCCGACCAGACTGTAGCCGTAGGCAACCGACACCCCCAAGCCGATCAGGGTGAACATATTCAGACTTTTATTTTTTAGCGACTGGATGGCGCGCACATAAAAGGGCCAACCAGCCCAGAGCACCACCGGTGTGGAGAGCAGCATTTCAAGCCAGCCTAAAACCTTGTCCGAAGCCAAATCTGCAATCAACTGGCCGCCGGGAAGCATCTGCCGCATCGCGATCAGCACCAGCGGCACCGCGAGAACGGCAGAAAATATAAAGCGTCTGCGCATGTCGGCGTATTCCGGATTCTCCTCATCCTCCAGTGACAGTGTGTGGCTTTCCAGCGCCATACCGCACTTCGGGCAACTTCCGGGAGTCGCCTGGGCCACCTCGGGGTGCATCGGGCAACTGTATTCTGTCCGCGTCGTCTGCAAGGGCGAGATCAACGCTTCCAGTGCCATGCCACACTTCGGGCAGGGACCTGGGCCGATCTGTTCAACCTCGGGGTGCATTGGACAACTGTATGTTGCCCCGGCGGCGACCGCAGATCCTTCCACACTGGGTGGTTCCGGGTGCAGGTAGTGTTCAGGGTCAGCCACAAACTTCACGCGGCACTTGTCCGAACAAAAGGTATAGGTTTCTTCCTGCCATTGGGCTGTGCCGCCTTTCGACTCGGAGGTCACCTGCATGCCACAAACGGGGTCTTGCATAGCTCAAACCTTTCAGTTTTGGATAAGAGGTTTATTGAAAGAGGCTTTCGGGGCCGCCAGAGGTGTTTTCAGAAAGGGACTGCTTCAGCTGTTCAGCTGTCAATACCTTACGCGCCTCGCTGACAGCCTGCAGATGCCGGACCTGGATATCGCCTTCAAGTTTCTGCACCTTACGAACCAGGGGCTCGGCATCTTTCAGCGACCAGTTGTCACCACTGAGCAGATCGGCCAGCTCAAGAAGGGCGATTTTTGCTTCGGCCGCGTTGCGGATGTTGTCCTTGCGGCAGTCCGAATGAAGCGCTTTGAGTTTACTAACCTGGTCGGTAGAGAGTCCCAGTTCATCAGCACGATCGAGGTAGAACATGTGCGCCATCCGCTGTTCCATCATCCCCATTTTTCCGGCGCCCATCATACGGCCCATGCCAGAGCCCATCATGTCGCCCATACCCTCACCCATCATGCCCATCTTATGTGACATGGAACCGGAGGCTTGCTCCGCCATGCAGGGCATCTGGCGGTCCATCTCCTGTTGTCCCATCATTCCATGGGAGGATGATGCGACAGATTGCATCCCGCCAGAGTGGTGGCCTTCATGCTCTGCAGCAGCCAGGCTCGAAAGGACTGTGGTCCCGATGAAAAAACTAACCAGAATTGCGGTGAATAATACTTTTTTCATACTGATCTCCGTTTGTTAGTATTGTGGTTGTCAGTCTTTACTCTGAGAATCAAGCATAACAGGCCCTTACTTATGCTCGACTCTGTCATCGTTGCTTTCCTGTTTTTGTTCCTTCTTTTGCCCACCACAGCAGCCGCCTTTTCTCATCATCATAAAGAACATACCGCCAATCAGCAGGTACCAGAGAATGTCAGTTAATGTCGGATTCATATTTTTACCTCGCTCTTGTTAGTGATGGCATTCATGGCTGTCATCTGCGGCCAATGCTGCAAGGATCGGGCATTCTTCGATGGGTCCCTGCCCGTCGCAAGCTTCGTCCAGCAGTTCCAGGGCCTTTAGCATCTGGGTTAAAGCCTGAATTTTCGCGCGGATGTTCCTGATCTTTTTTGTTGTCTTCGCTTTTACATCGGCCTTGGACGCCGTCGCATCATGCTGAAGAGTCAAAAACTCCTTTATTTCATCCAGGGAGAAGCCAAGAGTCTGGGCTTTTTTTATAAATCGAAGCTGGGTCACAGTCTCCAGCGGATAGACTCGATAATTGGATTCAGTCCGCAGAGGTTCGTCAAGAAGTCCACGACGCTCATAAAATCGGATGCTGTCGATGCTGACCTCTGATTTTTTTGCCAGCTTGCCGATAGTTAAAGAATGAAACATCCTGTTCCTCCCGCTTTTTTGATCAATATTTCAACTTCCTGTGTGTTGATATTTCAAGTCTGAACCTTTGACCATAGTCCAGGGTCAAGGGTAAAAAAAATATTTCTCTGTTGGGCAATAGTCCGCGGTCAGCTGTTGAATAGTCTTCATTCTCTGCCATGGCCAAACCGGAAAAGCCCAAGAAACGGCGCTTTCCTTATTGGTATTGCAATTGCTTCTCCATAAATGAAAGCAAGATAATCATGTATTCCGGATTTATGGAGGATTTCGCATGCGGATTGATGAAATTCTGCAAGAGTTTGATGGCCTGTGCTTACCGCGCCGCCAGTTTGTAAAAGGGATTGCCCTTGGCAGTGCCCTCCTCGGGCTGGGTATTTCGCCAGCACGTCTGTTCGCAGCAAGCGGATCCTCTTCTGCACAACAGACCCTGCAGGGGAACCGCTTTAAGCTCAGTCTCGCTCCACAGTTGATCAACTTCACTGGAAGAGAACGCCTGGCTACAGCCGTCAACGGTGTGGTTCCTGGCCCGATTCTGCGCTGGAAAGAAGGTGACACCGTCACGCTGGATGTCACCAACCATTTGGCAGAACCGAGCTCAATCCATTGGCACGGTATGATCCTGCCGACGGGGATGGATGGGGTGCCCGATATCAGCTACAAGGGGATCGCACCAGGTGAAAACTTCCATTACCAGTTCGATGTCAAACAAAGCGGCACCTACTGGTACCACAGCCATTCAGGCTTTCAGGAACAGACCGGTCTCTACGGTGCGATCGTTATCGACCCCAAAGAGACTGATCCCGTCAGTTACGATCGCGATTACGTCATCATGCTCTCAGACTGGTCTGATGAAGATCCAACCGATATCTACGCCAAACTCAAAAAGATGAGTGGCTATTACAATTTTGCCGAGCGGACCACCGCAGATCTGGCGCGCGACATCCAGCAAAAGGGGTTGGGCCAGACCTTGTCAGATCGCAGCATGTGGAATTGGATGCGCATGAGCGACCGGGATCTCTCCGATGTCACCGGCTACACCTACACCTACCTGATGAACGGTCAAACTCCGGCTGATGGATGGACCGGCCTGTTCAAAAGTGGTGAAAAAATTCGACTGCGCATCATTAACGGCTCGGCGATGAGTTTCTTTGATCTGCGGATTCCCGATCTGAAAATGACTGTGGTTGCCGCAGACGGGCAAAACATCGAACCGGTGACCGTCGATGAATTCCGCATCGGAGTCGCCGAGACCTACGATGTGATTGTCGAACCAAAGGCCGACCGGGCTTACGCGATTTTCGCCCAGGCCCTGGATCGCACCGGCTATGCACGCGGCACCCTGACGCCTGATCTGTCTCTGACCGCTGAAGTTCCATCCATGGATCCCTATCCCTTGTTGACTCATCAGGATATGGGAATGGATATGAGTGGCATGTCCAGTGGCATGTCCAGTGGCATGGGCCATATGGGCGAAATGAATCACGCAATGTCGGGCGGAAATGAGAAGTCTGCCATGAATCATGCTATGTCGAACATGGGCGGCGACATGAAAAAAATGACGATATTCGGACCGGCCGGTCAAGGAAGTAATGCCAAAATTATCCACGCCGCCACCGAGTTTGGGCCGCATGTCGATATGCGCACCCAGAAACCGGAATTCCGCCTCAATGATCCTGGCGTTGGCTTACGCGACAATGGGCGCCGGGTCTTGACTTACGCTGATCTGCGTAACCTCTACCCGACCGCCGACCAGCGCGACCCCGAGCGGGAGATACAACTCCATTTAACCGGCAACATGGCCCGCTACATGTGGTCAATCAACGGCATCAAGTATGCCGATGCCGAGCCGCTGCGCTTCAAATTCGGTGAACGTCTGCGCATCACCTTTGTCAACGACACCATGATGAACCATCCGATGCACCTGCACGGCATGTGGAGTGAACTGGAAACCGGTGACGGCCAAAGGATACCCCGCAAACACACGGTGATCGTCCAGCCCGGCGCAAAAATCAGCTATCTGGTCACTGCTGACGCCATGGGTAGCTGGGCCTATCACTGCCATCTGCTCTATCACATGCTGGGTATGTTTAGAAAAGTCGTCGTGAGTTGAGAGGATTAACAATGAAAAAATATATTTCACTATTGATCCTGATTCTGATCTCACCGGCATTCTCCCTTGCCGGAGGGATGGATGACGATCCTGTCCTGACAATGTTGACCGTCGACCAACTTGAGATTCGTACTTCAAATGGGAATAGTCCGTTGGTCTGGGAAGCCGAAGGATGGATCGGTAAAGATCTCCACAAGCTCTGGATCAAGACCGATGGTGAATATGTGGACGGCAATCTCGACGAGATGGAATTGCAAGCGCTTTACAGCCGTGCGGTTGCCCCTTTCTGGGATCTGCAACTCGGGTGGCGACGTGATATTCGTCCGACACCGCAACGGGACTGGCTGGCCTTCGGACTAAAAGGCCTGGCTCCCTACCATTTTGATATCGATGCTGCGTTGTTCATTGGGACAAACAGTCGCAGTGCGATGCGTCTGCAAGCTGAGTACGAAATGATGCTGACACAGAAACTGGTCCTGGTTCCCGACATGGAGCTGAATCTCTACGCCAAAAGTGATGCTGATACCGGAACCGGCTCAGGCCTTACAGATATCACGGCTGGCTTGCGTCTACGTTATGAGGTACGACGTGAGTTTGCTCCCTACATCGGTGTGAATTGGTCTCGCCGCTTCGGTCAGACGGCCGATTTTGCTCGGGCCGAGGGTACAAGCATTGATGATACCCAGTTTGTTTCCGGGGTCCGGGTCTGGTTTTGAATCAATCCAATAGGGGTCGAAAATGAAAGTCACTTATTTGCTTTTGTTGTTTGTTTTGCTCGCAGGGCAAGCTTTTGGATTTACCGGTACCCAGCAAGAGTATTGGCAACCAAAAGAACTTTCGGAATTACCTGGCATGTCCGATGAAGGAATCAAATACATGCTCGGATTCTATGAAGTTGACGGGATTAAGGGTGTTGCCTACCTGAATGATGTGCAAAAAAAAATGACAAAATACGGGATGAAGCAGACACATCATCTTATGGTTGAATTCGATGATGTGTCCAACAGCGAGGCCTTAGAAAATGGCTTTGTTACGCTGAGGATCGAAGACCCTGATGAAAACATAAGCGAAGCAGTAAAATTGTTTGGTATGGAAGGGAGTTTTGGGGCTGACATTAGACTCGATAAAAAAGGGATCTATCGCTTTGGAATAGACACCCTGTTGTCCGATGGAAAGAAACGGACCTTTCACTTTGACTTTGAATACATCTGATTTTGCAGGATATTTCATCGACAGAAGGTATTGTGATTGATTGCTGGAAGACCAGGGGTTTGGTTCACTCCCTACAAATTTTTTTTAATCTTTGTAAACCTTTTCAACCTCGGTCCGTCTAGGGAGCGTAGGTTGGACAAGCGTACATGCAAACCACTGATGTACGTAATTTCTTAACAAGTCTGGAGAATAAATATGAAGAAGAACATCTGGCAGCATGGGCTATTGATCCTTGTGATCATGGCTCTGATCACGACATTAAGTGCTTGTGGTAGCAGTTCGACCACTTCAACAAGCAATGGTGCAACCCTGACTGGAAGTGCTCAGTGATTGTTCAACCTCTTTCGAATCTGCTCCATTTAAGGGAGAACCCGATGAATAAGATAATGACCTGGTTAAGTCTTGCGTTGGTGATTTCGGTGATGACCGCAACCAGCTCCATGGCCTTACTGATAAATCATGATTATAGCGTACAGTTGCACATCGTTTCAGCATCTGGTCAACAAACGCTGGTTGAGGAGATGGCCGCCACCAGCGACATCAACGGCAAACTCAACTTTCAGTTCAGCAATGTTCCTGACAGCAATAGCACAGCCTTCTTGATGGTTCAGATCATGGATGGCGCCACGCTAGTGAGGCAGTCCCTCGCCCCGGCGCCGACCGCCGGACAACAGATGCAGATGGGGGTGAGTGAAATCAGCCACCGTCAGACCCAGGCGGCCCTGCAGTCGATAATGGGGGCAACCAGTACGGGTGAGGCCAGTTTGCGCGCCATGTTCCCTCTGATCATGATCGCAACCGGTGATATGCTCGATGCTGACGCCGACAGCTTCGGCGCGGCAGCCCAAGATGCCGCCACCGCCTTCAACTCCTATCTCAATATGAACAGCGTGAGTACAACGCAGATGACCAGCTTCCATACCGAGCTGCTAGCCGCTATGCGGGCCTACACCGCCGCGAATAAGTCCGCTGTGGATGACACTGTGTTGAGCGATGCCGCTGCTCACTTCGGCATGGCAAGCGCCCAACTGATGACGGCAATGATGCAGGCCGGGAACACCGCCGGTATCGATCCCGTCCTGCTGGCCGCGGCCTTCGATCAGGCGGGTCAGGTCATGGACAGTTCAACTGCGTTGGCCAGCCTGTCCGTCGGCCAATTTGCGGCGATGCAGGCGAATTACATGAGCGGCACCCAGCATCGTCAGATGTTAAGCCAGATGAGCGGTTACGCTGCTGCCATGTCGGTGGTCGGGGCAAGCGCGAGTCAGACCCTTGCTCTGAACACGGCGATGACCTCTTTGCAGAACACAATGCATACGGCTCAGCAGACATTTTGCCAGCAGGCCTTCGGCGACCCGACAATGCTGCCGAGTCAGGTCACATTGGATTCCGCACTAGGCACCATGCAGACAGCAATGCAGAGCGGTTTTGACAACTTCAACACCGCCATGAGTGCTAATTCAACCCAGATCTCCACCATGCTCGCCTCGATGGCCAGCAACATGCTTGGCATGGGTGGAATGGGTGGCGGCATGATGACAGGGGGAACCCTTTCGGGTCTGGGTCTAGGGATGATGCAGACGACAATCAATGGCACACTTCAGAACTGGTCGACAATGATGGTCGCAGCCACAAACCTGCTCCCTTCGCTCACCGGGATGAGCTACACCCCGATCACCACTCTAACAAGCCAGCTCTCCGATCTCTTACCGGCCAGCATGCCAACCGCCCCCGACCTGAGCCTGCTGCCTGACGGCCCTGACAAGAGCCTGTTAGAACTGCAGTATGACCTGATGCTGACCCACCTGATCAGCATCCAGATGGCGACCAATCTGGACCCACTTGATCAGACCGATTTGGCGGCAATTAGCGCCGCCAATCTCGCCAATCGGAACATGATCATGCAGGGGTTAAGTGGGCCGTCTGAGTTGCAAAAAAACACACTGATCAAAGCCATGAGCCCGATGCAGCTGATTTAAAAAAGGTGAAAAGGGAGATTGAACGGGAGGCGGCCAGGACTGGCGCCTCCCGTGTTTGAGGTACTAACCGGCAGCGCTGACCCCGGCCAGGTAGCCGGTCGACCAGCAGACCTGCAGATTAAAGCCGCCGGTCGGGCCGTCCAGATCGATGATTTCACCGGCAAAATAGAGATTTTCCAGTATTTTCGAACGCATGGTCCGCATATCGATATCCTTCAAGGAGACCCCGCCTGAAGTCACGATCGCTTTTTTAAAATCACCAACGTCTTCAACTGGCAGCTCGAGACGCTTAAAAAGATTGAGCAGGGTCTGTCGCTCTTCGCGGGTAACCGAGTGACATTTTTTCTGTGGATCGATGGCCGAGAGCCGCAGAAAGATCGGGATTAAAGCCTTGGGCAGCAGGCCATCCAAAGCCTTGGAGAAGTTGCGGTTCTGCTGGGCTTCGAGTTCACGTTGCAGACGCCGATCAAAGGTTTGCTCATCAACCGCTGGCTTCATATCGAGCAGCAGTTTGACCTCCCCCTTCTTAAGGGCATCGCGCACCGTCGCACTCATATCAAGGATGATCGGGCCGCCGATGCCGTTATGGGTAAAAAAAGCTTCGCCGAAACGTTCAGTAATATTTTTTTCTTGTCGCACGGCCTTGATCCGCACATTTTTAAGATTAAAGTTGGTCACCTGATCGGTCCAGTCGGTCGCAAGTCGAATCGGCACCAGGGCGGGTTGCGGTTGGACAATCCGATGGCCAGTCTGTTCGGCCCATCTATAGCCATCACCAGTACAGCCGGTTTCGGGGTAAGACAATCCACCGGTGGCAATTACATAGTTAGCGGCAGAAAACTCCCCTTTCGAGGTGAGTACTGAACTGATCATTTCGCCGGCTGTATTGATTTTTTCAACCCGGCAGAAGTTCAAAAGTTCGACTCCAGTCTCCTTCAAAAAAGCATCCAGCACCTTTTGCACCGATGCCGCGTCCCCGACTTCAGGAAATATCCGCCCACCTCGTTCTATTTTCAATTTGAGACCACGTTGCTCAAAAAAATCGACGACATTCTCAACACCAAAGGCATAGAGAGCAGTGAGAAAAGCTTTGCCATTACGCCCAAAAGCCTCAATGAAACGGCGGGGATCATCCTCTGCGTGAGTCACATTACAGCGTCCCTTGCCGGTGATCAGAACCTTGGCCCCGCAGCGCCTGTTTTTCTCGAGCAACAGAACCTTGCGCCCCTGCTGAGCGGCAAAACCGGCAGCAAAGATACCGGCAGGACCACCGCCAACAACAATCAAATCATAGTGTTTCATCGGTCTACTTTCGAGAATGTTTGCAACAACTGATCATCTTCTCAGGCTTTTTAGCTGGTTACGCGAAGAAAAACCATTTTTTTTATTCGCGTAACAGCTTTCATTAGATGTTGCATTTGCTGAAAATATTCAGCGGCAGAGAACCAAAGTGGCATAAATCCAGTCTCAGCCCGGGGTCTCATTAGCGATTGATAGTTGCAATGCAACACACCATGCAACAGTCTGTTTTTTAAAGCTTTTCTCATTCAAAAAGAGCGTTGTTCAAGTGATATTTACGCTTGAAATTTGTTTATTTTTGCCTATTCTCTTAACCGGAGATAGTTGAGGTAAACAACTTTTCGCGATCTCTTTCATTGAAGAGTCGCCCTTTTATCATTCATTCTGGCAAGGAGAGAAACTCACATGAAAAAAATTATTGTATTGATTGTTGTTGGATTATTCGCCGCAACGGCAATGATGGCCTTCGCCGCCAACGGACCGGCTGAAATCAAACTGACTGCAAAAATGGGTGATATAAGCTTCGCTCATGCACAGCATCAGGCTAAAATTTCAGAATGCACCGAGTGCCACCACAAAGGGACCGAGACCCCTAAATGTACTGGTTGCCACGGAGTGAAAGACGGCGTTCCAGATGCAAAAAAAGCATTTCATGATCAGTGTAAGGAATGCCACAAAAAATCAGGTGGTCCAACAAAGTGTAAAGACTGTCACGTGAAATAAACTGATCTAAACCAGGTCGCTGAACTTAAAAGCCGCCGAGTCACCTCGGCGGCTTTTGTTTGGTCTCTGGTGTGTCAGTCAAGCACCTCTTTCAAAAACTCCCCGAAACGTCGCCAGGATTTACGATCGGCGTCGGCCCGATAGCGATCAGTACCGAAAACCGTAAAAGCGTGGGGCGCTCCACTGTAGGTGATCATCTCGTGGGTTAATCCCGCCTGCTCAAGCTCGCTGGCTAAATCTGCAAACTGATCCAGCGTGATATTGCTATCCGCCGAACCATGCAGGATCAAATACTCCCCCTTGGCTTTAGAGTAATTTTGCCCCTCTGACGTCTTCAACCCACCATGAAAGGTGACAAAACCCTTCATGGCAGCACCTGAACGCGCATACTCCAGAACAGCAGCCCCGCCAAAGCAGTAGCCCATAACCACTGCGTTCTCAACCTTCGCCCCTTTGGCTTTGGCGGTGTCGACTGCAGCCTGAACCAGCGCGCGCATCCGCTCCCGATCTTTATAGAGTTCCCCGGTGTGCTGTTTCTTGTCCTTCATCTCGGTCGGCCTGATACCAGCGCCAAACAGATCGGCCGCGAAGACCGAATAACCCATATCGGCAAGCATCTCCGCACGTTTGACCTCGTAATCAGTCAGGCCATCCCAATCATGAATCAACAGAATCAGCGGCGCGCCCTCTTTCGGGCTAACGTAATACCCCTCAAAAGCTTCATCCCCCATGGTGTAGCTGACAAAATCCCCGGCGGCAAAAGCATTCACTGAAAATAGCAGCAGAGCCATTATAGTCATTAGCAATTTCATAGTTTTCTCCTCTTCTTGCAGCTAATTTATGACTTACTTACTCCGCATTATAGCAGGAAATATCGCGGCGTCTGATGGGTACCTAAAAGTTCTAAGTTTACGCTTGCTGTCTTAGCGCTTTCTGATACAATCAGTGAGCTACCGCTAATAATTTTAAACGATATTTTAATCTTAAATGCCGAGCATCTAAGTGAAACTAAGAAATAAAATCATTGTCGGTTATCTGGTCATTGCGGCATTAAGTGGGGTCGTAGGCTTGATCGGCATCAACAATGTCACCTCAATCCAGCAGGATTACCTTGCAGTCAGCACTGAAACTATCCCGGTCATAAGCGACCTTAAAGAGCTCAAACTGGCAGGCCGGGACATTATGTCCTCGACCAGCCAATACCTTTTCATCCTTTCAGAAGAGCAACATGCCCTCGCCCAAAAAACCGGCAACTGGGAGCACACAACACTCACGGTTGAACATCAATCATCACGGCACGCAATGGTGGACCTCACCGAATCTGGCTACCTTCAGCTAAAGACCACCCTGGCTAAATATAAACAGCTTCTCAGCTTGTATTTCCACGACGAAACACCTTATCTCGCACTTATCACCCACCAAGCTCAGGGCTTGATTGTCAACAGCGAGGAGATCATCAGGGCCAAAAGGCTCGGGATGGCTGGTGGCGAGATCCTCAAACTCCAGGAAGGCCTTGAAACGGCAGAGCATGACTTTCTTGAATCCATAAATAGCGCGCTGAAACATGAGGTTGCGGAACTCGAGCAACGCAATAGCAAGGTTGAAGGCTCGATCAACAACACCATCAACAGCCTGCTATTTACCGTCAGCTTGATTTTCATAGTATCACTGACAGCTGGGCTACTCCTCGCGCGCGCGCTGGCGAATCCGCTTGAAAAACTCAGGGCATCCGTGGTCGACTTCGGGAGGGGGAAACTGGACGTTAGCCTAGACCTAAGCACTCGCGATGAAATTGGAGAATTGGCCACCGCATTCCATCACATGATGCAAGCCTTGAAGAGTTCACAACATGAACTCTTGGCCAATAAACAATTTCTCGAAACCATTCTCGACAACATGGTCGAAGAGATTTCTATCCTGGATCCCTACGAATTAAGGATTCTAAAGAGCAATCAGGCCTTCCGAGATGTCTATCAAATCACCGAGAATGAGCTTGCCGGTCAATTCTGCTACCAGGTCACGCACGGGCTGGAAGCCCCCTGCCAGGCGCCCAACGACTATTGTCCGGTTGGCGATGTGCTGAAGAATAAGGCGGCAGTGACCTGTGAGCACATCCATACAACAGAAACCCAGGATAATAAATATTGCGAAATTCAAGTCGCACCGATTTTCTCAGCCGAGGGTCAGATTCTTCACGTTATTCATGTCGCCCGGGATATCACCGAGCGCAAAATAGCCGAACAAGCGCTGCGGGCCTTTGCGAGCCAACTGGAAACCAACAATAAACTGCTGCAGGAGAAAACAGCGGAGGTAAAACAGGCCCACCGGGAACTCCAGGAGAGCCAAGTTCGGATTCTGCAGCAGGACAAGATGGCATCTATCGGCCAGTTGGCCGCTGGTGTCGCCCATGAGATTAACAACCCGACCGGGTTTATTATCAGCAACCTGAATACCCTTAAAAAGTACCTCTCCAGGCTGGTTGAATTCAACGATATTCAAGCGGGCCAGCTCAGCGCACAGGGACTTGAGCGCGTCAAGCTGGAGAGAAAACGCCTGAAGATTGATTACCTGCTGGAAGATATGCCAGAGCTACTGGGGGAATCGATCGACGGCGCGGATCGGGTCAAGAAGATCGTGCAGGATCTCAAGGGGTTCTCGCGCATCGATCAGGCAGAGTTCGCCAGTATAGACCTCAACCAATCCCTCGACAGCACGATCAATATCGTCTGGAATGAAATCAAGTACAACGCGACCCTCGAACGGGACTACCGCCTTGAACACCCGGTCTCCTGCTTTGCCCAACAGATGGCCCAGATTTTCATCAACCTCTTGGTCAACGCCTCCCATGCCCTGGAGGAGCAGGGCACGATCAAGGTCTCAACCTGGCAAGAGGGGGAAGAGGCGCTGATCTCAATAGCAGATAGTGGCAAGGGGATGTCGGCCGAAACAATCGAACATATTTTCGAACCCTTCTTCACCACTAAAGCGGTCGGCAAAGGAACAGGTCTTGGTCTGAGTATCGCTTACGACATCGTCAAAAAACATCATGGCGAGATCAGGGTCGTGAGCACCCCTGGCGAAGGGGCATGCTTCACAATCCGGCTGCCCTTGCAACAAGATATGCCAAGCGTCGAGGGGCTTGAACCCTCGCTTAAATCCGTCTAAACCCGCACAGCTAAACGTTGGAATCCATCATGCCACAATGCACAATACCAGCCCACAGCCTTAGTCTTGCCGTTGAGTCCCACATGACCAACAGGAGCCAAACTGCCCCTCGGAGACCTCACTACAGACCGAGCAGGTCCAACTGATACTGTCAGTGTCATGACCAGCAAGCCAGCCATCGATCAACAACCTGGCTCTGGGATAGATCTCATCATCAATGATCCAGAGTTCGGGATAACACTCGGTAAAGGGGATCTCCCCTATCGCAGCAGAGAGCTGATCGTTTTTTAGTAGACAGACGACCCCTTCAGAACTGAGGAGATCCTTAAACATGCTAGCCAAAGGTCTTTGCCAAAGATTGAAGGTATGGAGTTTCTTCATAGGCAGAGTATATCAGTAAGCGCGACAGCGAAGATATGCCCCACCCGGTGAACGCTACAGAGGTGTCGAAAAACGTCATAAGGACGCTGTCTGCCCGGGTTGGACTTTCATTAACAGACCTGATTACAGGAAGTTAGAGGCTCGACCCAATTTTTAATTATTGAACTAAATATAGCTAAGTCCTCAGGATCAAAAAGATTCATCAGGGTTTAAGCTTGTAGAGCGCTGATGACCGGGCCGAAGGGTAAAATCTTGACTTTATCTGGCCCAAAAATTGTAGTAGAAAATCTTAAGAAATGAAAATGTGAACTATGGTTGATGGTTAAGAGAGTTGATCGCGAACAAAGAGATCGGGCAGATCGCTATGACAAACAAAAGTAGCCTGAAAGTTAGCGTTGATCTCGGAAAAAATCGGCTCACCATCGTCCTGACTGGATCAATCGCAAAAAAAGAGCTGGAAAGCCTCTATACCGAAATCCGTTTCGGCGTGGCGGACCTCAAGCCGGGATTTGCAATGATCAATGATCTCACCGGCTGCAAGCTCGGCTATTTGAGCGGCCTGGGAACCTTTACCAAGATCCGCGAATACCTGCAGTTCAAAGGAGCGGGAGTCATCATCCGGGTTATTGGCAAAAGAAGTCTTATTGCTGAACAACTCACACGAATAGTTGATCGCAAAACTGACTATGAGGTAGTCTACGTTTCCAATCGGGAAGAAGCCGACAGGGTACTGACCGAACGCGGCCAGTCGGTCGCATAGACCCGCCGATCTGAGATAAATTATTCAGTCCGAAGTTGGTGAGAGCAAGCAGCTAAACACCCAGTCAATCATTGACCGGGTGTTTTTACGTATGCCAGTGGCAGGACAGATTCACCGTTCTCGCACAAACACGCTTGATCCGCATAGCACAAAAGGAATTCAGGGTTCGATGCTCAATGATTCAACCGCACAGCCAGGCAACCAGCAACAGCAAGAGTTTATTCGCGCAGAAGAACAACGGCTGCATGAGGTCCTGACCGCTATTACAGAGAATGAAAAAGACCGTAGCGAGAAGATCCTTGCCCACGACCGGATGATTCGCGATCTTGAGCGGCAGCGCTACGAGTCGGTTAATCCACGCGAAAAAGATAAGCTGACCTCAGAGATCCGCCGCTTGAGCGCCTATGATCCGGCCAGATACAAGCTAGCGCATAACACTCAGCATGAGCCCTACTTCGCCGCCCTGTCGATCAACGACAACGACCCGCGGATCGGGCGCAAGACCTACCTGATCGGCAAACAGGGGCTCCTTGTCGGCACCAGGCCGCTGGTGATCGACTGGCGCAAGGCCGAGCTTTCACAGCTTTTCTACGAGTATGATGAGGGGGAAGAGTACGAAGAAGAGATGGTCGGGCGGACCCGCGAAGGGACCATCGAGCAGAAACTGACCTACGCTATCAGCTACCAAAACCTTCAGCGCATCGAAGGGAGCAATCTGATCTATGAGAAGATCGACGGCGACTGGATCTTCAACGGGCGCTCGTTGACCACTCAGCAGATCAAGGAGAACAAGGGCGATTATCGAATCGTCGATATCATCTCGCTGATCTCCGCCGAGCAGTTTCGGTTGATCACCAAGAACCATCTCGGCTGCACCTATCTGACTGGAGGTGCCGGCAGCGGCAAGACCACCGTCGCTCTGCACCGCCTCTCATACCTGGTGTTCAACCATCCCACGACATTCCGGCCCGAGCGCTGTATGGTGGTGATGTTCAACCGCGCCCTGCAAGGCTACGTACTTGAGACATCGCGCGAACTGATCGACGCCAAAACGCCGGTTAAGACCTTTCATTCCTGGGTGGATGAGGCCCTGGCGCGAATCGGCAACTTCCGTGGCATCGAGGCGCGTAAGCAGTTGTTCACTGAACACAAAAAATCCTGCAAGATGCATGAACTGCTTGAAGCGTACGTGCGCCAGACCAAACAACCTGATACGCCACTGCGCGATCTTTTTCAGGCCTACAGCCACCCGCAGTTGGTCAAGCAATACCTTGGTGAGACCCGCGCCGTTCAGGCCATTCAGGACTATTATCAGCTCTGTCTGGCACGTAACGATTTCTCCCTCGATTTCGCTGACAAAGGGATTTTGCTGCGCCTGATTCAACTGCGCAGCGCCGGACAGACCATCGAGCTGGCACTTAACTGGTACGATCACATCATTATCGACGAAGCCCAGGATTTAAGCCGGATTGAACTCGACTGTCTGGCTGCTGCGAGCAGCGAAGCCAGGAGCTTGACGGTCTGCGCCGATACCAATCAGCGAATTCTCGATTTTCTGGATGACGGCGGCTTCCCCTCCTTTCAGGCCGACCTGACCAAAATCGGGCTCGACAGCACAGAGCTGACAGTCAGCTACCGCAGTACCGCGCAGATTATGGCGCTGGCCTCAAGGGTCTCCGGCCGACCGGCGACCAAAGTCGTCAAAGACGGCCCCGAGCCCCGTTATCACAGTTTTCAAACCAAAGACGAGGCCGAGGTTGCGCTCTATCGTGCGATCCGCGCCCTGCTGAAGACCGAACCAAAAAGTTTGACCGCGATCGTCTGTCGCTATAAGAATGAAGCGCAGGAGTTGTTCGACAAACTCAAAAACCTCACCGGGGTCAGACTTGAGACCAGGACCTTTAACTTCAAGCCGGGGGTGATCATCACCAATGTTCACCAGGTCAAAGGGCTTGAGTTCTCCGGGGTGATCCTGTGGAACCCATCGGCGCACAACTACCCGGTCACGACCTTAAGTAAAAACCTGCTCTACGTCGCGATCACCCGTGCCAGCGAGCGGTTGGCAACCTACGCCTATCAACCCCTGTCATCGCTGTTGAACGACAGAAGCTAGGCCTGTAAGCACCGAACAAACATCACACGGAGAGAGCATGGTCGTTAAAGATATTGGTCAAAGCGGAGAGTTCGTACAGCTGGGGATTCCGCTCTTCTCAGATGCAGTCGCCGCCGGCTTCCCCAGCCCGGCCAGCGATTATTGTGAACGTAAACTCGACCTCAACGAACTCTGCATCCAGAACCCAGCGGCCACCTACTTCGTGCGCGCGACCGGCGATTCGATGCTCGAAGCCGGTATCTTTCCCGGCGATGTACTTGTCATCGATCGGTCACTGACTGCGAGCCATGGCGATATCGTGATTGTTGCGTTGAACGGTGAGTTAACCGTCAAGCGCCTTGAGCTAAAGCCGAAGCTGCGCCTGGTGCCGATGAACCGACTCTACGCTCCGATCGAACTGCCCGAAGATGCCGAGCTGGAGATTTTCGGCGTGGCGACCAGCGTCGTGCATAGCCTGCGGAATTCATGAAAAAAACCTTCGCCATCGTTGACTGCAACAATTTCTACGCCAGCTGTGAACGCCTGTTCCGGCCGGAATTGAAAAATGTACCGCTGGTCGTACTCTCCAACAACGACGGCTGCATCGTCGCGCGCAGCCAAGAGGTCAAAGACCTCGGCATCAAGATGGCGGTCCCGCTGTTCAAGGTGCAGAACGAAATCAAGCGCCACGGCATCCAGGTCTTCTCCTCAAACTACACCCTCTACGGAGATATCTCCGCCCGCGTGATGCGGACCCTCGAAGAGTTCAGCCCGCACGTCGAGGTTTATTCCATCGACGAAGCCTTCCTGGATCTCTCAGGGATGGAAGAACTCAACGAATACGGGCAGAAGATCCGTTCCACCGTCATACAACATGTCGGCGTGCCGGTCTGCGTCGGCATCGCACCGACCAAGACTCTGGCCAAGCTCGCCAATTACGCCTCAAAAAAGTACAAGGGGACCAAGGGGGTGGTTGATCTGCGGGAGACAGAACGGCAGAAACGCTTGTTGGCGATCACCCCGGTCGGGGAGATTTGGGGAGTCGGCCGCAAACACACCGAGAGTCTGCATCGGCGTGGGATCAACACCGCTTTGGATCTCGCCCAGATGGATGTTCGCATGATCAGACAGCGCTACTCGATCGTGCTGGAGCGCACCGTCTGCGAGCTGAACGGCGAAAGTTGTATCGACCTGGAACATAATACTACCCCCAAGCAGCAGATCGTCTGCTCCAGATCATTCGGCGAGAAGCTGACTGCTTACAACGATGTCAGGTCGGCTCTCTGCGAGTTCGCTGCACGCGCGGCGGAAAAGCTGCGCAACGGCAACCAACTAGGCCGCATGGTCAACGTCTTTATCCGCACCAGCCCCTTCGACAAAGACGGCCCCAACTACGACAACACTGCCACCGGGAAACTCCATTCGCCAAGCTCCGACACCCGCGAGATCCTCGAGCTGGTGATACGCCTCTACGACATGATCTGGAAAGATGGCTACCGCTACGCCAAGGCCGGTGTCATGCTCGGCGACTTCTGCTCGCCTGACCATCTGCAGCTCGGCCTGTTCGACCAGCCGGCGGTGCGCAAGCAGAATGACCGCCTGATGACCGCAGTCGACAGCATCAACCACAGCGGTCAGGGGAAAGTCTGGTTCGGCGGACAGCGGCCGCAAAAAGACTGGTTCATGAAACAAGCAAACGTCTCTCCGGCTTATACCACACGCTGGAGCAGTATCCCTGAAGTGAAGTGAGTTCCAGAAAGGTTCAACATGAGTGATGAGATAAAACAGCAGATCAAGGCGGTCCACGCCTGGCTCGATAAACATGTCCGGGTCTTCGACGAACCCGAGGCGGTCACCCTCTCTGATTTCAGCGTCAATTGGGATGAGTTCAGCGGTAACTTCAGAGTAACCCTGGATAACGTCGAACTGCCGACCAAGCTACGCTTCGGCCTGGAAACCTCCGGCGAGACCAAGTTTCACCTGCCGATGTTCCACTCCCCGCTCGGCGCACCTTCAAGCTACTCCGCACTCGATCTCACCCCCAAAACCCTGGCCGCCATCAAGCTGGGCCTGCACCAAGCCATCCCTCGTGTCATGGCCGCCGGCAGCAACAAGGTCACCGGTCAGAATATCGCCTTCGACACCCCGGCCCGACTGCGTATTTCACCCGAAGAGTTGAAGAGCGCCATGGCGCGGATTATTCAGGATTACCGTATGACTGTGGCGCTTAAAGATGTGAAATGAGCAGGTGATATGCACTAGGTCGCTGTTGTTCTGCTGTGCAACTTTGCGCATTGCAGCACAGGGTGACTGACAGTACCGACACGGTGCGGAGATAGATTGGCAACGATTGGAAGTAAAAAGATGAGCGGGAGAATCAGCATCTACTCCGCAACCTGGTTACCAAAGGGCATAAGACCCAGAATTACGAAGAGCACCTGGAAAGGCTCGCCTCAAAAGAACCCTGCTGCAAGTCCCTGCTCTAGATGATCTTGGATCATGAACAATGGCAAAATGGCAGAGTAGTTCTCCACTCTGCCATTGCTGATTTGGATTTTGAATATATCTCGTATGGCTGGCGACAGAGATAAGTATGGTGTCCCCGGAATTCCGTGGATGTCACATGATAAAATGCTCCGGGATATTCAATACGCAGCTGCCTAGCCATAGTTTTACCCCCCTCCCCTACCGTTTTGGAACGTTAATCAGTTTAGTAGTTTGTGGAATGTGTAGATACGACCCCTTTGCACTTCGGAGTCGGCAGCGAGAACCCTGGTGGGGGTATAAAATAAGACTGCACTCTTTCCCCCAATGCCTGGTAAGCAAACAGGTGTTTGTGTCTTATTCTGTCTCACTTGGAGTCTATATCAAGATTGTACCTTCAGCTCAAAATACGTTACAATTCGCGTTTAATTTTGCAGAAAAGATATAATTATGTACGATAATACGACTATAGGTTCCCTAAAAAAATACAGATTAATCGACCTTTTTTCCGGTTGTGGCGGGATGACTCGCGGCTTTATGGATACCGGACGGTTTGAGTCTGTTTTTGCCAATGATTTTAACAATTTTGCGGTTGAATCGTATCGGGCTAATTTTGATTCTGAGGGTGCTCATACCGTTTTAGGTGACATTGTTGAGTTACTAGACAACCACAGCCACACAATTCCCTCGGCTGACATCGTCATAGGGGGCCCACCTTGCCAGGGTTTTTCTCTTCTCAACAAAAAACGACAGGGTGATCCTAGGCGTTCTTTGTGGTTCCAGTTTATGCGAGTTGTTGAACTTTCCGGCGCACGCGTTGTTGTTATGGAGAACGTCAGGCAACTCCTCACTTCACCTGAATGTGAAGAGATTCTGGCCACACTTACAGCACTTGGGTTTAAATATATTCAAAAAAGAGTCCTGAATGCCGCGAACTATGGGGTCCCTGAAATGCGTTTCAGAACTATCATTGTGGCCGCAAAAGAGAATCACATCTCTTTGCCGTACCCATCTCATTGCGACCCTGCAAAACGTCTTGATTTAGAACTGAACTTTCTGGGTACAGTGCTCCCACTGCCGTGGAATAATGTAAAATCCGCAATTGGTGATTTATCAAAACCGGTTGGTACAGAAATCAGAAAATCGTCGCCTCCACTAAATTTACATTTCGGCAGAAATCCAAGACCTGAAAGCGTTGAAAGGTATTTGGCTGTTCCCCCCGGGGGCAACAGGTTTGATTTGCAGCGCAACAGACCCGATATCACCCCCGACTGTTGGCTTAATAAGCCTTCGGGGAGCACCGATCTCTTTGGTCGTTTGTGGTGGGATCGCCCTTCAGTGACAATTCGGACGGAATTTTTCAAACCTGAAAAAGGGCGTTATCTTCACCCCGACCAACACCGGCCAATTACTCATCGTGAAGCTGCGCGGATACAATCATTTTCAGATGATTTCATTTTCAAAGGGTCCAAAATCGAAGTGGCCAAACAGATAGGCAATGCAGTCCCCCCGCTTTTAGCACAAGCTATAGGCCTTGAGGTCATTCGTTCACTTGAGGGGCAGACAGACGCCAGTTATGTCAATGAAACAGAAACCATTTACCGGCAGATAGCTGCTTTAAAAATCGCGGTATAATCATATGAAATTAGAGAAGGCACAGCTTAAACAGCAATTGATCCAATTGTTGACCACGTTTGAGACCGGAGATAAAACAGATCTGCGTACCCAAGTATTGTCTTTATTGCCGGTATGGGACTGCCTCAAAGAACTTGGGACTTCATTGCTTCCTGCTGACATGGTTAGATCCGCAAGAGATCGAATTCTACATTATCTGCGACAGTACCCCTGCCAGATCATTTCACATAAAGAAATTATGATCATTGCTGGCATCAGTGAATGGGCCAGGCGAGTGCGCGAACTCCGTGTTGAATATGGCTGGGCAATAATGAGCGGGACAACTGCACGCGAGATGCAGGAAGCTGGAGAATTGGTCAACATCCCAGATTGCTCAGAGATGAAACCGGAAGACTATATTCTGGTTAATGCATATCAAGACAAAGAAGCTGCTTACCGCTGGAATGTTGCCAATGAAATTCGTAAGAGTGATGGCGGCGCAAAAGCCCACATTTTAGAATATTTGCGCCGTAACGTCGGCAATCCAGTGTGCGGCGAAGAGTTGAGATATGTTGCGAATAACACGACAGAATGGGCGCGAAGGGTAAGAGAGCTACGGACTGAAGACGGTTGGCCTGTCAGGTCTCGGCAGAATGGAAGGCCTGACCTTTCTGTCGGCGTTTATGTTCTGGAGGAAGATCGACAAGCACCAGCACATGATCGTAAAATTGATGATCGTGTAAGAAGAGATGTTCTTGTCAGGGATAAGTACCACTGCGTGGCTTGCGGTTGGACGCGTGAGCAATGGAATGCTGACGACCCAAGGTATCTTGAACTTCACCACCGGGAACATCATACTGATAAAGGCAGCCATACCGCTGAAAATCTGAAGACGCTCTGTAATGTTTGCCATGATGTTTTACACCGGAAAAGCAACGATTGAGTTTTAAGAAATTCGTTCAGGGTCTCACAGGGGCCAGGTTCAACATCTAAACTTTCATAATCAACCGTTGCAACACATCGCAACATACCGGCAACGCAGAGTTTTCTACCGTCTGTGTTTGGGAAATTGTCCCCTTTTTCACCACAGTGCTCATCCTTTCAGACTTGCATCCGTTGTCCGAAAACCTGACCCTTCTTTGCGGTGCAGCCTTGTTAATCGGCATGCAAAAATGACCCACTTGCGGGGTTAATCGGCGTCCAAAATTGACCCACCTCAGCACTTGCTCCAAGCTCTCTGAATTTTCCAGAGAGAGGAGCTTCT